>Ga0066256_1003229_pt1 | contig 16121 bp, 3 predicted proteins | sample ThiBio_1000_biof_FD_87107 | JGI IMG/M metagenome (GOLD analysis project Ga0066256, IMG submission 87107) | Wastewater bioreactor microbial communities from Cape Town, South Africa - Thiocy_expt_1000_biof (version 2) | ecosystem: Engineered > Bioreactor > Thiocyanate-remediating >...
CGCGCGCCGCGGGGGGGGGCCGCCCGGCGCGCTCGGTGGGCGCGGGGCGGGGGGCCCCCGCACCGCCGCCCGCCCGGGGCGGCCCCCCGGCGCCCCCGCCGGGGCCGCGCGCCCCCCGGGGCGCCCAAAGCCCCCCACCCCGGCGGCGCGGCCAGGGGTGGTGGCGGGCGCGCCGGCGGCAAACGGCGGCCGGGGGTGGGGGGGGGGGGGGGTTGGTGGATGGGGGGCGAGAGCGGTGGAGTTGCTGGCGCGCGCGTGATCATAACGCAACGTACAGGTGAAGCAGGGTTGGCTCATCCATCTCGCACCACAACTGGCAGCTGCAACAGCAAGCTGCAGCGGCAAGCTAGAGGCAAGCCGTTGAATCAAAGCCGCTACGTCAAGCCGTAGGGTCAAGATGCAGAGTCAAAGCAACTACTGCTGCGACCCAAGACGGTAGAAGCTGCCGTTGCAACGGTCACAGGTGGCACTGCCAAGTCAACGACAAAATTCGGGTCAAAGACAACAGTTCCGGCAACAATTAACTTTCTGCCACGCCGGTATGTCATACAATGCGGCAGATACCCAATGTAACAATTGACGTGCACGTGCGGGTGTGAATTACCACTTGTGCGTGTATGTCTCGTCAAACACGCTGTCGTAACGTCTTTGCTCAGGCTGTAGAGCGGGCAGCTGCTGGTTGTGATGACGGTGGTGGTGTGTGATGAGGGTCACAGGGTGAAGGGTGAAAGCTGCTGGAGTGGGTATCAACGAAGGTGGCGGTGTGGGGGGCGCAGTTTGCAGTTTGCGACAAGGGCAGTGAAGCCCTTTTGCATTCCAACCCTTTTGCATTTCAATAGCCACCTATCATTACGTGGTCACCGTCAGACACACAAGGTGGACGGACGAATCCTGCAGTACACCAATCAAGAAGCGGCAACCGACGCGACAACCAACGCAGCAACCGACGCAGCAGACGCAGCAGTGGCTGGTGACGGCCCTCCCATGTGTGTGGGTCCAGTTTGGTGGCTCATATCCAATGCGGCTTTTGGTGCCGTGCGGCGGCATCACCACCACCACGCGGCCGCACACAACCACGTGATGCTAGTGCAGCAGGCCCTGCGCCGGCCCTGCAAGGCTGACCTGCCCTACCGGTAGCCGTATTTGACAAGTAGGCGCTGGCGGCGGCGCGTGGCAACCTCCTTGGCCCGAGACAACGACTGCGCTCCTGGGTCAAGCGTACGGGAGGCGTGCACAGGAGTTTGGCACTGCCGTGGAGTATGGCAGCCAGCGTAACGGGCGGCGCGGCGGCGTTGCATTTGTGGAGGACACTGTAGCCATGCAGCAGGAGGGATTGCGACGGCGTGCGGCGGCGCTGACGGCGGTGGCGACAGCAGCGGCTGTCGCAACCGCCCACGTGCTGCTGCTGCTGCAAACTCGCCTCGTTGCCGCCGAGCGGCACGTGGCGGTGGCGGCGGGGCATCTTTGCATTGTGCAGACGAGCGGTGTCGTTGCATGCCGCGGCAATGCCACCGCTACCGGCAAGCTGATCCCGCCAGCAAATACGACATTTCATGCCGTGACAGTCGGCGACGACTTTAGCTGCGGCCTCACGGCGGTGAACAGTAGTTTGTTGTGTTGGGGCGCGCTGCCAGGCGGCGCTGCGCAACTGCCGCCGCCGTCCACCTTCTTTCTTGATGCACACGCCGGGCCGCGCCATGTGTGCGGACTGGTGCCCAATGGCACCGTGTATTGCTTTGGCAACGCGACGTCGCGCGGTGCCATCAACGTGCCACCTGGTGTCGTCTTTCAAGGCGTCACATCCGGCGTCGACTACACGTGCGGCGTAGCGCGCAACCACAGCGTCAGCTGTTGGGGCAACGGCACCAACCCGGTGGTAGCGGCGGCAGCAACGTGGCGGGCCATTACAGACGCGGAGCACGTGGCGTGCGGTGCTGACCACGCATGTTACATCCGTGTGAATGGCAGCGTGGCGTGCTGGGGGTCCAACAGCCGCGGTGCAGCAACACCCCCGGCGGCACTAGCATATGCCGGCAGCGTGTGGTGGCTGGCCGCGGGCGCCGGCATGACGTGTGCGCTGTCAGGGTCAATCGTGCCGTCGGCAGCGAGCTGCTGGGGCGCGGTGATAATCAATTCCACTGCCACCGGCTTTGAGGTGGCGTGCTCGAGCTGGGGGTGCGTGGCATCCACCGCAAACAATGCAACAAGCGGCGGCGGCGGGCGGGTGGTGGTCGCTGCTGCATCCGGCGGGACGCCGATGCCGCAGACCCTGGCGGTGAGCGACCAGGCCGTCGTCACCACGTTGGTAGGTAATGGTTCAGCCGGCTACGCAGATGGCGTGGGGTCCGTGGCACGGTTGTCTTCGCCCATGGGGTTGTCATTAGATGGTGCCGGGGGGCTGTACGTGGCTGACTACAGCAACAGCGTGATTCGGCGGGTAGATTTAGCCTCGCGAAATGTAACGACGGTGGCAGGTGTGGCGGGCAGTACTGGCAAGACAGTCGGTGCTACGGCCCTGCTGTCCACATTCAACCTTCCATCGGGCGTGGAGGCGGATGGCACGGGCAACGTGTATGTGGCAGACACGTATAACAACTGCATACGCATGCTGTCGGGTGTGTGGCTGGCTGGCAGCCCGACCGGCATTACAGGGAACGGCAATAATGTCGTTGGTACAACCGCCATGTTTAGTGCCCCGTACGCCGCGCGCGCCGACGTGAGCGTCGGGGTGCTGTACGTGGCTGACTACAACAATGCGAACGTGCGCGCCATTGCTTTGTCTGGTTCAAACTCTGTCACCTCGCTGGTCCATCTCCCCTCAGGCGTGTTTGCCCTTGCGCTGAACCCCGCTGCGCGCGTCATGTACGTAGGGTCGGGCAGCGCGGTGTACACTGTCACATACGGTGGTGCGTACAGCCTGCTGGCAGGCAACATCTCCAGCGGCGACGCAGATGGCATTGGCGCCGCGGCGCGGTTCAATTACGTGTCGGGGGTGGCGCTGGATGCCGGCGCAGGCGCGGTGTATGCGGTAGACTTCGGCAACAGCCGCATCCGGCGCGTCACCATTGACGGCGGCGTGGTCATCACAATTGCCGGCTCGGGTTTCACAACGCTGTTGGACGGTTTTGGCACGTCAGCGCGGTTTAATCGTCCGCGGGACGCTGTGCTGGATGCTGTTAGCGGCATCCTATACGTCAGTGAATTTGGCAGCGGCACCATTCGTAGGGTGCAGCTCGCATTGCCCGCCCCTGCTCTCTTTGCTACTGCGCCACTGCCGCCGTCCCCACTGGCAGCCACCCACCAGCTGGCGGCATGGCGCACAGTGGGGACGTTTAATAGCGACAATACCGCACTGACTACGATTGATGCACGCAATGTCACAATTTTGGCGCCCTTATCGCCCGCCAACACCGCCGGCCTCAACCCTGCCATCGGAGCGCTATGGCTGGGTAGCGTGATGCTGGTGCCACGGGATGCAGCATCTGCCTCTGCCGGCAATACCAATACTACCTTCTCCACCTCGGCGCAGCGTGGCCTGCGGTTCTTATCACTTGCGGCATCCACGGCGCCGACCTCCGCGCTTGCGCTGCCGACACTCACTAGCCTCACGCTAGCCGCTTCAGGCTCATCCCAGCAGGTACAACTGACTGCCGGCAGTATGAATGGCCTGACAACGTTGACTTGCATCAACTGCGCTGGTGTTGCCGGGCTCGCCAACCTGTCTGGCGTCATCCTCGGCGACTTGTTGACTCAGTCTCCAGCCCTTCCGCTCATCGCAGCGCTGGACGTCAGCGCCACTGGCGTCACAGCGGTGTACGAGCACGACTTTGATGGCTTGCCGGCGCTGCGCTGGCTGTCGCTGGCTGACAACCAACTTACATACGTCAGTGACGCGGCGTTCGATGCTATCAAGCAGCCGGGGTTGGCGGTGGTGGACCAGTCGCGCACGCCGCTTGCTTCTTGGAGTGGCTGCCGCCCGGGATATTGGAGGCGTATTAGTATGCCTCCAACCGGCAGGGAGGCGTACTATGTGTGTTCGGTGTGCCCTGCTGGCGTTTATTGTACGGGGGGTGGCGGGCTTCCCGAGTTGTGCGGTGCCAACACCTATGCGGCCGGTGGTGCCGCGGCCTGCGCGCCGTGCCGCGCTGGCACTTACGCTATGCGAGGCGCTGTGGAGTGCGCCGCATGCCTACCGGGGGTTGCTGCTCCCGGTTGCAACGCCACTGCATCGTGGCGCGACACCATCACGCTGGTAGCCGATGGCGCCGGCACCTGGATCAACGCCAGCTTGTACTTGTTGCCTGCTGGGGCGCAACCCGGTGCTGCCAATGTGTCCTGCAGCCCGCTGACCGTGGAATCCATCGTGGCAGTGTCCTGCAAGCTGCCACTCATGCTGCCCGCTGCATCCACAGCGCCCGTGCTCACGCAGCTGTGGGTGGCATTTGCGGGTAGGGATGGCGTCCCACAGCAGCTTGATACCGCTGTCACGCTGATGCCACCGCCGCCGATTGCTATGGCGCCTGGGGGTGGCCTGGGATTAGCACCGCACACACCTGGCAGCGGCCGCATTGTGCTGCGCCTGCCAGCGGCACGGCCAATAGCTGCTGACTGGACCGGTGCCGGGCTACAACCACCGCTGCAAGCGACCATCGACGGCGTGGCGGTGTGGCTGGCTGGCGTGCCGTGCACCGAGCCGGCGTGGGAGTCGCCAACTACCCTGTCGTGCGCGACGCTCGCCACCGACGCCGCCAACGTGGCTGCCGTGGTGCAGCTGGCGGGTGGGGTATTCAACGTGAGCGGCGTGCTTCCGTTGCTGCTGCAGGCCACCCCTACGCTGGCTGGCAGCGCAGGGCTGCAGTTGCTGCCATCAGAGGCGGCGTCGGCGGCGAACGCAGTACTCAACATCACACTGACCGGTGTGGCGCTGTGTACGGGCGGAACGCCGCAGATTGCAGCCGTGTCAGTGGCCGGCGTGTCGTGTGCGGCTGTTGCTTGCATCCCTGGCCACCTTGACGCCGCGGTATGTGTGAGTTGGAATGCCAACCACCCCGCGCTTCATACACTACACAACAGCAGCAGTCCACAGGCTACCGTCAACGTGACTGTGGCGTGGGTCAACCCAGCTACGCGCCCGGTCACCTGCGACGCCTGCGTAATGCTGGCTATCCGGCCGGTGCTGGCATCCATCACGCCCACCTCTATTGCCGCGGTTGGGGTGCCGGTGGTTGTTGCTGCCACCGGCATGATGGATGCCACGACCCGTGCGCCACCCACCGTGCTCATTGGCGGCGAGGTGTGCAGCGGGCTTCAAGTTCTGGATACCCGATTTGTTCGCTGCAACGCGCCCTCCGTGCTGGCGTCGGCGCTGGGCTACCCGGTGGTGTCGGTCATGCTTGTCAATGCCGCCGGCGCAAGGTCAAACGAGCGCGTCAACCTCACGTACCCTGCCACATTTTCGGTGTTGTGGGCATCCACGCCGGCAATGGCAGCAGTGCCAGGCGGCGTGTTGACACCCGCGCCGACGCTGCGGATGCTGTCGTGGCAGGCGGCGGTCTGCACCCTGACCATCAATGTCGATTTGTGTGCCACGTCCAACCTGGCGCTGGGCTCGCGGCCTACCGGCATAACCATTTCAGCGCCAGCCGCGTCACTGACAACGGGGGCGAGCGACAATCAGACTGCCTCATCCACAGAGTTGCTGCTGGACGCGTTGACAGTGGCCGGCGGCTCCGGCTGCACCGGCACGCTGACGGCGTCATGCATTGACGCCGTAGGCCAGGCAGCGTCAACAGCCGGGCAGGAGAGCCCGACTGTTGCGCTAGCGAGCTGGCGCGTCGACTGGAATGCGACGGACATCCCTGACCCGCTTGTTGTTGTACCAGGCGACGTGCCGCCCCTGGTGGCTGTGTTTTCAGTACTGGGCGGTGGCAGCGGCGGCGGCAGTGCCACGCCTGCCATTCCGTCGTCGCTGTCCTGCCTTGCCGTGCTGCTACCTGCGTCCGCCGCGCCACCACCAGTAAACAAGTCGCTGGAGCAGGTGTCGTCTCGGGACGTGCTGTCGACGTCTGGCGCTACGGTTGTGGGGCTGAACACCAGCTCTGCTGCCGTTGTGTTTGCGAGTGTGTCAGCGGCTGCAGCGCCTCTGGGGCGCGCACTGGCGCTGTACGCCGAGTGCACTTGGGTGCCCACCAGCGAGCGGGTGCGCCTGCCGCCGCTAGCACTGTCGACAGCACAGCTGGCGCTGGATTGGGTGACGCCACCGTCCATTGTGTTAGCATACGCCGCCCTGTCGCTGCGTCTTGCCGTCACAGCAAGTGTGCCCGCCACCGCGCCTGGTGTCACGACGGCAGCGGAATGCGGCGTGTCGCTGGTGAATTCCACGGCACGCAGCGCGCAAGTTTTTGTGGACGCCTGGGAGCTGGTGGTGAATGCGGCGGCGGCTGCCGGCACGGCACTGACAACAACAACCAATGTGACCATTGAGGCAGTCCCCACCACTGTCCTGTTCATACGCGCCAGCTGCATGGCGTGGGGGCAGACGTTGTTGTCACCGCCGCTGCGCCTCACCACTGCCACGCTGCTGCAACATCTGGTGTCGTCGCCACCGACCTCGTTCATTGCGTCTGACGCATCGTCGTCGTGGCCGGTGCAGCCGCAGTTGGAGGTTGTGGTGGCAGTCACAAACGGCGACGGCGGTGCTAGCGCCACCATGAACGCCACCGACGTCACCTGCTCGCTCTCTACGACAACGACTGGCGTGGAGCTGAAGGCGGTTGACAGCAGCGCATCGTCCGCCCTGCTGTCCATTGCAGCGCACCCAGACACGGGTGCCGTCGTTGTGCCGCACTTCTACATGCAGACTGCCACGACCACGCCGGCTGTGGTGCTCGTTATCGACTGCCGCCGCTCGTCGGGAGACGCGCCGCCACCGCTGAACCTCACAATCCCCGCTGTACGCCTCACTACGCAGCTTTGTACGCAGCCAGCACGGGACTCTTTTGTAGGCACGGCGCTGCCGGCGTTTGCCGCCGGCATCGTGGTGTCGCCGCCGGACGGGCCGTTCACCACACCGTGTGGTACCAACTCGACGTCATCCCCGCCGCCACTTACGCTGCCACCCATCGTATGCACCATTGCGCTGAACGCATCTGCGACTACGAGCAACGACACGGCCAACATCTTCCTGCAGCACACGATTGCGACGGTGTCAGCGGCGTCGCACGCTGCAACATTTGATGCTTTCACGGTGGTGGCGCCGCAGGGCGAGACGTACGGACTGGCACTCACCTGCGCAGTGGGCGGGCTGTCCATTCCGCCAACCCTGTCATTCGCTGTGACGCTGGCGGGCTGCTCGGTTGGGCAGGAGTCGCAAGGCGTATCATGCGTCACGTGCGGTGGTGGGGATTTTAGCCTGGGTGGCATTGGCGCGCACTGCACCGGTTGCCCACCTGCCGGTGCGGTGTGCAGCGGCGGAGTCCTTAGCCTGCTGCCGCACTACTTCCGACCAGCGGCACAGGCGGGACAACCCCTAGGACCCAACACTGAGTTGCACCCGTGCTACAATAGTGAGGCATGCACGCTGGAGTTCAGTGGCGGCAACGCGAGCAGCAATACCAGCAGTGCCTTGTACGGCTGCGCGTACGGCTACACCGGGCCGTTGTGTGGCGTGTGCGACGTGGGCGTCAACTACGCACGGTTCGGCGAGGCGTGCGCGGTGTGCTGGGACACAGGTGCGTCGTTGACGTTCCTTACGGCGGTAGCTGTCATTGTGCTGGCGGTATTGACGCGCGTAGCATTGCGCATCGACACCAGCCGGTCGGATGCGTCCATCGTGTTGCGCATTGCACTGGGGTACCTGCAGGCGGTCGGCAGCCTGCGTGTGTTCCGTGCTGGGTCCACCAAAGCATACGACAGCGTGATGGGGTGGACGGAGGTGGTGAGCGCCAGCCCGTTGTCAGTGGGCGCGCTGCAGTGCATTCTGCGTCTGCCGTATCTGCTCCAGTACATAGCCACCATTCTACTTCCACTCCTGGCATCGGTGGCGGTGGTGGTGATCTTCCACGGCGTCACAACCGGCCGGTCGGTGCACTGCAACTCGCGCTGCGGCGTTGACACTCCGAAGCTGAGGGCGGCGGTGGCGGCGTGGTGGGCGTCCAAACGACACCTGTCTACGCTCCTGTTTGTACTGTTCCTAGCGTACATGCCTATCGTGTCGGCGTCGCTGCGCGCGCTGGATTGCATTGACCCGGTTGCGGGGACACAGTACCTGCGGTCCGACCTACGAGTGGAGTGCGGCGTGGGGCAACACGCCGCTGCGCGCGCCCTGGCGTATGCTGTACTCGTGGTGCTGGGTGCCGGGTTCCCGGCAGGGCTTGCATGGCTGCTGGGCACAGCACGCAACGACCAGCTTGCCGACGCCAGCTTCCATGCCACGTGGGGCTTCCTGTTTGACGGCTACCGCGCGCCGATGCGCACGCTCGCCGCACCTACGGCGCCAGCCGGTGGCAGTGGCGACAAGAAGGTCAGTCGCAAGACACTTGTCACGCGGCGGCCACTGATGGGGTCCGGCGCCGCCAAGTCGGCCGTTGCTAAGATTGCAGACAGCAAGCTGATGGCGCCACTACCCCTCAGCTCTGGCGGGGTACGGCAGCGGTCGTCGCTGCTACCCAAGCGGCTGACGCAGGCGTGGGTGGTGAGCGGCGACAGCCGCGTGTGGTGGGAGGCGGTTGTGCTGTGTCGCAAAGCGGGCGTGGTGTTGCTGGCGGTGACGGTGACCAACCCGTACCTGCAATGCGCCGGCGCGACGCTGTGGTTCCTGGGCGCACTTGCCCTGCAGCTGCGCTACGCACCCTACACGAAGCCGCTGTTCAACACGCTGGAGACCGTCAGCTTGGTGACGACGCTGTTGACCGCCATAGTCTCCACCGCACTGCTGCAGTACAACGTGGGCGTCAGTTCTGCCGAGCTGCACGCGCCAGGTGCCATGAGCGACATCGAGTGGGCGGTGACGGTGGCGCTGTCAGTGCTGAACATAGGCACGTTTGCTGCACTTGTGGGCCTGTGGCTGCGCGCACAGTGGGCACGCGCGCGCCGCATCACGCGCTGCGTGGCGGCCCTGGCAGGGCGGGTGACTGGCGCGAGCGCGTTGCCGCCGGGGCCTAGTGAGGCAGACAAAGGGGACGACGCCAAGCCCGCCTCCGCAGCAATGACGGCAAACCCGCTGCGAGCGCGGGCTGCTGCTACCGCGCCGGCTGCTGCCGGCACCGCGGCGACATTGTAGGCATTGTATTGTAGGCAACTCCCTCCTTCGCGTGTTATCGTACAGTTCTGCATGTGGTTGTGGTTGTTCCAGCGGTTGCGTTCAGGTGGCGTTCAGCTGAATCAGTTCTTTCATTTGTTGTTTGTGCATAGTGGGACCTCCTTGCGTAACAACAGAGCGATATTCTACTTTAAATCCCCGTCGTAGCCTCCGTCTCAATCCGCCACTGGCGCACTCACGCTGTGTGTGTCGCGCAGCCGTGTGTTGTCCCGCGCCGCGGCGCCGCCCTGCGCGGCCACGTGTCGTGCCAGTGGTGCCACACTCCCTTCCGGCGTCTTCCGCAGGCCAGCTGTGACAGGCGCGTTGAGTTGAAGTGACGGGAATGGGGCCATGGGATGGGGCCATTTGGCAACAAAAGGGAACCGCAGGTGTCGCCGCGCATAATTCATTCCGTACGAGATTGCCTTCCTTTATATATTTACATTCGGGTTTGACTGCGATATCTTGCCGCTGTGCCCCGCCTTGTCATTATTTATTTAGTTTTCTACCGCCTCTCTCGTCGCCTCTTCAAACGGAGAGTGTGGCCTGGCCACCGGCCACCATACCGGTACCTTATCACTGTGCCCACAGCTGTCACTCACTCACCTCCAATCACCACCGACCGCCGCAACCCCTCAACCTAGCCGCACGGTAGCCGAGTAACTGCAGACATTTCTACAGGGGCGGCGGGCGCTACACACGGTGCCGGCGGCGGCGACGCACGTGCTGGGCCGGTGCTGGCGGAGTCACCCGGCGTGGGGACGGGGTTCCCTTTGAAGCCGCTGGCCGCCGGGTCGCCTCCCACGGCCCGACGGGGCACTGCCAGCCGCGCGGGGTTCGCCACTAGCAAGCCGCCGCCGCCACAGCTGCCGCTACTACCGCCGCTGTTGCTACCACTTCCGCCTCAGTAGGAGCGGCGACAGCGGCGGCAGTGGCGGCGGCAGCAGCGGCGGTGAACTTGACACCTGCACACAGGAGTGGCCTGGCTAAATTGGCACTCGACAGCAGACGCGGCTGCATGTAGAGGCGGGCGGGGGTGAGCACCACGAGGGGACGGTGCCCAGGTTCTTGTTTAGAGTGCCCTGCTGCGTTGGTTGCAACCATGCTTGCCGCGCCACGCGACATGCGGCCGTGCAGCTGTGCAACGCTGGCCACGCGCCTGCGTTGCCCCGCGACGGTGCTTACGGTGGCTGCAGTAGCGCTTGCTGCCATTGCGCTGCAACCCCGCCACGTCGCCGGCGAGCGGCACATTGCGGCGGCGGCGCAGCACGTCTGCGTGGTGATGGATGGCGGCGGTGTGGCGTGTCGTGGCAACGCCACCACAACCGGCAGGCTGGTACCTCCTGCCGGCCTCACGTTCCACGCCGTGACGGCGGGCGACACCTTCAGCTGCGGCCTCACAACCAATGGCAGCAGTCTACGCTGCTGGGGCGCGCTGCCTGGCGGCACTGCACAGCTGCCGGTATCAACCTTCTTTCTTGATGCGCACGCGGGGCCGCGCCATGTGTGTGGCCTGGTGCCGAACGGCACCGTGTTGTGTTACGGTGACGCGTCGTCGCGAGGTGCCATCAGCGTGCCGCCGGGTATTGTCTTTCAAGGTGTGACGGCAGGTACCAACTACACGTGTGGTGTGGCGCGCAACCACAGCGTGGTGTGCTGGGGCGATGCTACCAACCCGGTGGTGGCGGCGGCAAGTACATGGCGCGCCATCGCCGACGCAGAGCACGTGGCAGCGGGCGCTGACCATGCGTGCTACGTGCGCATAAACGGCAGTGTGGCGTGCTGGGGGTCCAACACTCGTGGCGCAGCAGCGCCACCGGCGGCGCTGGTGTCGAGCGGCAACGTGTGGTGGTTGGCCGCCGGTGCCGGCATGACATGTGCCATGTCCGGGTCCAGTGTGCCGGGGCCGGTCACCTGCTGGGGCGCGGTGACTGAAATCATCGCGGCCGCCGGCTACGAGGTGGCGTGTTCCAGCTGGGGTTGTGTTGCATCCACGCCACGCGATAGCACCAGTAGCGGTGACAGCCGTACCGGTAGTGGGCGAGTGGTGGTGGTGGCAGCGGCGGGTGGGCCACCGCGACCGCAGGGGCTTGCAGATGACGACGGCGCTCTGGTCACCACACTGGCAGGCAGCGGTGTGGCTGGCTCCATGGATGGCGTGGGCACCATGGCGCAGTTTTTCTACCCGCGGGGGGTGACCCTCGACGGTATCGGAGGATTGTATGTGGCTGATTTATACAACCAGGTGATTCGGCGGGTAGACATTGCGTCTCGGGCGGTAACGACGGTGGCTGGGGTGGTGGGCACCGCCGGACGGGTGGAGGGCGCCACTCCGCTGCAATCCACGTTCTATTATCCCTCTGGCGTGGAGGTGGGTGATGCTGGCAACGTGTACGTGGCAGACTCAGCCAACAATGCCATACGCATGCTGTCTGGTGCGTGGGTGGCAGGGAGCACAACCGGCGTGAGTGGGTCTGCAAATGCTGCCACTGGCACGAATGCCACCTTTAATAACCCATATGCGGTACGTGCGGATGTGGGCGGCGGGGTGTTGTATGTGACTGACTACTACAACTACCAGATACGCACCGTTGCCACTACCGGCAGCCGCGCCGTTGCCACGCTGGCTACATTCCAGACATACGTGTGGGACATTGCGTTGGTTGTCGAGGCGCGCATTATGTACGTCTCGGTGGGGTTCTCCGTCTTTATTGTGACATACGATGGAACCTCTACGCTGCTGGTAGGAAACGCCAGCGCCAGCGGCTACGCAGATGGCATCGGCGCCGCAGCGCGGTTTGACACCATCCGCGGGTTGACGCTGGACGCTGCTGCGGGGGTGCTGTATGCTACTGACTTCAACCACTACATTCGGCGCATCACCACCGCTGACCGTGTCGTCACCACACTAGCAGGCTCGGGGATGCCTGCGCTGGTGGATGGGTTTGGCACCGCCGCGTCATTTTATCGTCCGCGGGGCATTGCGCTGAACGCAGCCTCCGGCACTCTGTACGTGGGCGACCAATACAACCACGCCATCCGGCAGGTGCAGCTCCCGCTGCCCGCCCCTGCCGTCCTTGCTGCCGCACCGTTGCCGCCGTCACCACTGGCGGCTGCCCACCAACTGGCAGCATGGCGCGCGCTGGGCACCGCCAACAGCAGCAACAGCGATGCGTCGCCGCTGTTAGACGCACGCAACGCCACCTTCTCGTCGCCTCCGGCTGCCACCAACACAGCCGGCTTCAACCCCGCCATCAGGGCGCTGTGGCTGCGCAACGTGACACTAGTGCCACGGAATCCAGCGCCCGCCGCCTCCGGCAACACCAACACCACGTTTTCCACGTCGGCGCAGCGCGGCCTGCGGTCGCTCGCGCTATCGACACTCACGGTACCGCCTGCCGCTCTTGCCCTGCCAGCGCTCACCAACCTGACGCTGGCCGCCCCGCTACCAACACAGGCACTGCAACTGACTGCCGGCAGCATGAATGGCCTGGCAACGCTGACGTGCGTCAACTGCGGCGCCGTTGCAGGGCTGGCTAACCTGTCTGGCATTATCCTTGGCAGCCTGCTGACGCAGCCACCATATCTGCCGCTCGTCACGGCGCTGGATGCCAGCGCCACCGGCATCACCGCGGTGTACGAGCACGACTTTGACGGCCTGCCGGCGCTGTGCTGGCTGTCGGTTGCGACCAACAGCCTGACCTACTTCAGCGACGCAGCGTGCACCGCGGCAACACAACCAGTGTTGGAGGCAATTGACCAGTCAAACAACCCGCTTGTTACTGGCAGCGGGTGCCCGCCCACAACGTACCTGCGCGGCTTTAACCTTTTGTTCAATGGCGCGACGTACTCCGCCTGCAGCGCGTGCCCTGCTGGCGCATTCTGTGCTGGCGGCGGCGGGCTGCCGGTGCCATGCGGCGCCAACACCTACGCGGCCGGTGGCGCCGCTGCCTGCGTGCCGTGCCCGCCGGGCACATATGCGATCAAGGCTGCGGAGGAGTGCATCACATGCCCGCCGGGTCTGGCGGCCCCTGGCTGCAACGCCACCGCGTCGTGGCGCGACAACATCACGGTGGTGGCCGATTTCATTGGAGGCTTCACCAACACCAGCATCGATCTTGTGCCGACTGGGGCGCAATCCGGTGCCGCCAACCTGACCTGCAGCCCGGTTGTTGTTGTGTCCACTGCCACAATGTCGTGCGCGCTGCCGTTCCTGCTACCGGCTGCCGCTACCGCGCCCATACTCACGTACGTATGGGTGACACATGCCGGCGGGATTCCACGGCGCCACAATGCAACCGTCTTGCTGGTGCCGCCACCGCCGGTTGTCGTAGCGCCTGGTGGGAGCACTGGTCTGGTGCCGCTCACGCCAGGCGGCGGCCGCATCGTGTTGCGCCTCCCTGCCGCGCGGCTGACCACGTCTGACTGGACCGCTGCTGGCCTGCAACCGCCATCACAAGCCACCATCGACATGCTGACGGCGGTGTGGCTGGGCGGCGCGCCGTGCACCAATCCGTCATGGGAGTCGTCCACTACGCTGTCGTGCTCCATCCCAGCGCTTGACGGTGTCGACATCCCCGCCGTTGTGCAGCTGGCACGGCTGTTCAACGTCAGCAGCGTGCTGCCTTCCGTATTCACGCCGCCAGCACTCGCCGCGGAAGCCACCGACTTGGCGCTGCTGCCGCCTGCCGGCGCCGCCGCCGTCAACAGCACCATCAACATCACGCTGCCCGGCGTCGCACTGTGTGTTGGCCAGCGGCCGCGCTTGTCAGCTGCGTTCGTTGGCGGGCTGCGCTGCGCGTCACTGCGCTGCGACGCCGGCCGCACCGACGCTGCGGTTTGTGTTGGTTGGAATGCCACTGCGGCAGCAGCCGCGGGTCTGCTGCAGTATGCCGGCCCCACCAACGTGCTGAATGCCACCGCCGTGTGGGCCAACCGTGCCACACCGCTGGTGGCATGTGATGCATGCGTTGCGCTGGCGACCCGGCCGGTGCTGGCATCCATCACGCCCGCATCCATTGCAGCGGCTGGAGTGCCGGTTGTGGTTGCTGGCACCGGTATGGTGGCTGCAAGCCGTGCGCCACCCTCGGTGTACGTTGGCACCGTGCTGTGTGACAACCTGCAGGTGTTGGACACTCGGTTTGTTCGCTGCAACGCGCCGGCCGTACTGCCGTCAGCGTCCGGCTACCCAGTGGTGTCTGTCGTGGTGGTCAATGCCGCCGGTGTCGCCTCCACAGAGCCCGTCACTCTCACCTACCCTGCCGAGTTTGCTGTGTCGTGGGCAACGACGCCGGCGACGGCCGCACTGCCCGGTGGGCTGCTGTCACCCGCACCCACGCTGCTGGTGTCATCCCGCGAGGCAGCCACCTGCAGCCTCGCAATCAACGTCAGTTCGTGCGCCACGTCCAACCCGGCCCTTGCGTCGCGCCCAGCCGGCATGTCCGTGTCCACACCCACCGCATCGCTGGCAGTGGTCGCCAGTGGCAACTCTAGCGCCGTGCTATCCGCCCTGCTGCTGAGTGCGCTGACAGTGGGCGGCGCGTCAGGTTGCACCGGGGTGCTGACGGCGTCGTGTATTGACGCCGTGGGCCTCACCGCGTCCACGACGGGGCATGCTAACCCAACCGTAGCGCTGGCGTCCTGGCGCGCCGACTGGAACGCAAGCGGCATGCCAGCATTTGTTGTACCAGCCGCACTGCCAGAGCTGTCCGCCGTGTTTAGTTTGGTTGGGAATGATGGCGTGCTGACAGCGTCCAGCGCGACGTCGCTGTCGTGCCTGGCACTGCTGGCGTCAGAGTCTGTCGCGCCGCCGCCACTGACCCAGTCGCTAGATCGCGTGTCGTCGCGCGACATGCTGTCGTCGGTCACCGGCACTGTGACGCTGGTCAATGGCACTGCTGCAGGTGTTGCATTTGCCGACTTGACCGCGGCAGCAGCACGTCTGGGCCAGGCACTGGCTCTGTACGCGGAGTGTACGTGGGTGCCCACCGGCGAGCGGCTACGCCTGCCCACGCTGTCGCTCGCGGTTGCCAACGTCAGCTTGGCGCTGACACCGGCAATGTCGATGCTGGTGGAGGCATACGAGAGCGCCGACATTGCAGCGATTGCCACGCTGTCACCGTCCGGGGTGGCGAGCATGGCAAGCGCTGGTGCAGCTTGCACCTGGCGTGCGGGCGCCGCCACCACGCCCTCCATTGTGCTGGCTGCATCCACCGTAGCGTCATCGTGGACGTTGGATGCAAGTGGTGCTATAGTTGGTGCACAGCCGCTGACGTTAACTGTGGAAGGCCCACCCGGCGCAACGCTGACGCTGCAGCTGGTGTGCAGCCTGTGGAGCGGCAACACCGTGGCGTCGCCACCGCTCAACATCACCACCGCTGAATACGCCGTGGAGCTGCGTGGTGGGACATCGCGCGCAGTGTGGCCGTCGGGCACCTCGGTCGTGCTGCCACTCGCACCAGCATTGGATGTGGCGGCGCCGTCGCGTGGCGTGTTGACGTGCAGTGCGGAGGTGGCGAGTGTGATGCTGCCGCCACCAACATATGCACCCGGCGTCGGTCTGGGGCTGGCCGACACGTCGGTGCAGCTGATTGGCGAGCCATCTGTGTCAGTGTCGCTGGCATCGGCAGCCACACGTGCCAACGTGTCACTGCCGCGCGTGGGGTTGCGCACGCCGGGCGGCACCAACGCCTCGCTGGCGGTGACGTGTCGGGATGGCGTGGGCCGCAGCGCTGTGCTGGGTGCGGCAATCGATGTTTCAGTGGCGGCAATGCGCGCGGCGTGGAGGGCCAGCACTGCAGCTAGCATACCCGCCCTTGTAGAC
>Ga0066256_1003231_pt1 | contig 16113 bp, 10 predicted proteins | sample ThiBio_1000_biof_FD_87107 | JGI IMG/M metagenome (GOLD analysis project Ga0066256, IMG submission 87107) | Wastewater bioreactor microbial communities from Cape Town, South Africa - Thiocy_expt_1000_biof (version 2) | ecosystem: Engineered > Bioreactor > Thiocyanate-remediating >...
CAGCGCAAGGCGCGCGCCCTGGCGTATGAAAAGGCGAACCCCAAGTTTGCGGATGGCAGCAAGTGGACCGGGCGGTCGACGCAGGTGCACGGCTTCCAGTTCGCCACGCGCGCTGATGTCGCTACCACGGTGCGCGCGCTGCGCAAACCCGTCACGCCCGCCACGTCGCCGGTGGGCATGTCACCCCCCTCCTCGCACACACCCGCCGTCACTGCCGCTGCGCCCGGCACGGTGCACAGCCGCGTGCCAGGTGGCGGCGCGGTGGTGATTGGCAACGCGATGGCGTCAGCCACCGCGGCGCTGGCCAACGCGCTGGCGGCGGCGTCTGCCCGCCCGCCCGTCTCCGCCGCCGGCTTCTCGCCCGTCCGCGCGCACGGCGACAGCCCAGCGCCGGGCGCGTCGCCACTGGTGGGCGACACTGCCAGCACCCGCACCACCTGCACCCACAACAGCAGCCGCCGGTGGCGGCATGAGCAGTTTGATGCAACGCATTGAGGCGATGGCGGCGGCGGCGGCGCGGTAAACCCCCCGGCCTCCCCGCCCTGTATTGTTGTGTTCCGCCTCCTTACTTTGTTGCAGGATATGATGAGCGTGTGGAGTGCTGTTGTATGGCTACCTTGTCACACCGCCCCCTGCCGCGCGCTGCATGTTGTTGCGTTGTCCGCTGTCGTTGCTCCCCAAGCGAGCAGCGCCCTCCCTATAACCTAGTTACCTGCCGCGTTATTACCTGCCATCTCCATTTAATTTGCGTTGTTGTACACACTTCTCTCAACGATATATCATGGGCCTTTGGCCTCAGGACTGGCGCCGCGCAACCGCGTGCGCGATCGTGTGCCGCCCGCCGCCGCTGGCTGCACGACCAACCCAGCATCGTCGTCACCCTCGTCCGCCACCGTCACCACACCGCCACTGCCTGCCTTTGCCTCCTCTGCGCCGCCGCCACTGCCGCCACCACCTCCAGCACCGCCACCAACCCGGTTGCCGCCACCAAATATGGAGGGCAGCTCACTTGCTGGGCGACGCGGGACAATGGTGGCATCAGCACCAGCACCACCCGGCGTGCTGCTGCCAGCTGCTGTGGCGCCGGCGCCGCCGCCAATAGTACCTGCCAGCCGCTTGCGCCGCGACGGCAGCGGCGTGTCCTCCGACGGCTTGCCCGCGCCAGTGGAGGGCGTGTCTGCGCCAACCACTGTAACAGCAGGCGCTGGCGTAGGTGCTGGCGCCGCCGACGCAGATGCAGGCGCGGAAGCGGCGGCCGCCGGTGCTGGTGCAGGTGCAGGCGCAGCTGCAGGCGACGGCGCGTGTGCACGCGCAGACAAGCCGCCGCCGGCTGCGGGTGCCGCCGCCGCTGCCGGTACTGGCGCTGGTGCTGGAGCCGAACTGGTGCTGGCTGGCGGCGATGGCCGTGCCACACTGTCGCTGCCGCCACCTGACGATGTCAGCAGGCGGACAGTTGATGCCAGCACATCGCCCGGCCGCCGCGTGCTCGTATAATCTGCAGGGTGGCGGGGATGGACAAGCTGGTGAGTGGTAACAGTAACGATATCTCCACGCGCATCAAGCGCAACGTACCTCGGCCAGACGTCAGACCACCCATGGTGCTGCCAAGTGACAGCAGTCCGCCGCCACCGCCGCCGCCACCACCACCGCCGCCAGCGCCGACACCCCCACTGGCACCTGCACCGCCGCCAGGGGCCGCCGCGTAGTCTGCCGTCTCGCCCTCCGCCCAGTCAGGCGCGCCGCCCGTGGAGTAGCCGCACGCGGCCATGCCGCGCGACAGCACGTTGAGCGAGATGCGCACGACGCCGGTGGATGCCACGCGCGTCACCTCCCGGCCGTCGCTGGTGGCCACAAACTTGGAGTCGTAGTACTCGGGCGCACTGCCCGTCAGCCAGCCCACTACCGCCTGCAGCATGGTGGACGCCACCGGCGCAAACATGCGCACATAGCGCACGTAGCGGCCGGGCACGGTGGGCACCAGCACGCTGCCGTACCCCGTCGCCACATACCGCCCAAACAGGTCTTGCGAGTACACCTGCGGGTTGGTTTGGGGTGGGTGGGTGTGGGGTGGGGGGGACATTCTATCGTGGGTTGCACCACCCCCTGCCGCGCCATACGGCGGGACGCACCGACACCACGAGGCGGGGCCCGCCGTGCACGTTGGGGGAGCGGGAGGTGGCGTCCAGCGGGAAGGTCCACACCACGGAGGCGTCGCCCGATGTGCCCTTCGCCGCCACCTGCGAAAACCCCTGCCCCGCGCCTGCCACCACGCGCCAATCTGCGCCCATGGACAGCGTGTAGCGGCAGAACAGGTTGTCGGCGCCAGCGAACTGCGCGGTGTGTGGGTTGGGGTGTGTTGGGGGGGAGTGGGGGGGGGGGGGGGGGTGTGGGCGGCAACGCCGGCAGCGCCTGTCGCACTGAGGGCGCCACGCCCCGCCAGCCTCAATCTGCCCCGTCATCAGGATCTGAAAGCCAGCGGCGCTGTCAGGCGGCCGTGCCGCTGCAGCTGCACCAGCGTCTGCCCGCCGCGCAGGGATGGCACCAGCAATGCCGGTGCCCCCGCCGCCGCCGCCGGTGGACGGCCGCAGCGTGCCGCTCAACGCCATGGTGGTGGTTACGTTGCTTGCTTATGTCGCGATGCCGCCGTCGGTTGTGCCGCTTACCAGCCGGACAAGGACAGCACAACCAAGGTAGCGTGTAGCAGGCAGCAGGGGGTTGAATAGGCGCAGCTCTTCGACGGGCGGTGCTAAACGGCGACGGGTAAGTGGGTGTGCACACAGCCGTTGGCGCTCTGCACACGCACCGACGCCGCTGTCGCACTATGAAATCGACAACCGCGGTACCTGCAGCCAATATAACGCCGGCAAATGACACCTCCCTCACACACCGTCCGTTTTCAAGCACATGATATTGATGGCGCTGCTGGTGTGCCGGTTATCTAACGTGGTGTAGCCAGCCGTTTTTTGTCCGTTGGCGGGTGCCGCCAGTAGGCAGCGAGAGACAACCTTTCGGACGGCGATTCACAGGGTGCGCGCGTACCAATTACAATTCTATCAGCGGTATGCGCAACGTAATGCTTGGAGTCACGTATTTCTGTAATGATTGTGAGTAGCTATTGCGGTGGCGGTGCGACAGAGGCGGCACACCGGTTGTCAACAAGAATGGGAAAAAACACAGTCGGAACTTTGAACGTAAGCGGAACATTGTCAAAGTTCCACCACGCTCCTCTCTGCCTCCTATTGCCAACAACGGCAACGCACACAGCGGCAGGACGGCACGCCGGCAGAAGTCAGACGGTGAGCACCGAATGCGGGTGACCTTGGCGCTGTGTGACGCAGCGTGGCATGTGTGCAGCGGCGGTGGCGGGTGACCTGTGACATCGGATGCAGGCCGAGCGGAGAGGGAGAGGGGAGGGACATTGAAGTGGCGTGTAAAACTGACGGCTAGAGGGCTGGAGAGGAGGCGACCTTTGGAGCCATGGTGCCTGTGCACCGCAATGACGCTGCAGCGGCGGCCACCGGCAATCGATGTATTTATGATCCTGCTCGTGCGTGGTCGGGTTCTTTTAATGCGGCGCGGCGGCAGTGGCGCAGTGACTTGATGGCAATTGACGCTGCTGGTGGGGTAGTAGTAGGAGGAGCAGAGCAGCGAGGCAGTGGACTGACAACTTATCGTGTGGCAGTGGCGGCAGCAGCAGCAGTGTATTGTTGCCACTGGTATTGCTACGAGTGGCGCTGCTATTGCTGCTGGCAGTAGCAGTGGCTACCGGTGCTGCTACACCTTGACTTGTTGGCTCCTGTCCTAACTGGCTCTGGTCCTCTACTCGTTGGCCCCAGCCAATCAACAACTGGCGCGCTGTTGCAACCCGCCAGCCCGCCGTGCCGCGAGATACACAGCCGCTGCCCACGCGCCCGCGGCGCTGCCACATTGCGTGGCGCCGCGGGGCTGTCACCGTAACGCACCCGCCCGCCACACGCACACCACCCCCACCAATCCACCCACCCCACACGCTCAATCGCGCAGACACGGTTCGTTTGAGCCTTCGCGCAGGTGGCAGTACGTCGGCCCTTACCCGGTCGGTGGTACACGTGTGACTTACGTCACTTTGTCGGTGTTTCACCTGACAGCCTTAGCCCTTGCCCCGCCCCCCAACCGGCATCATGGCGCGCTTCTCCAGCAAGCACATGAAGCGCCTGAACGCGCCCAAGACGTGGATGATGGCCAAGATGGGCGGCGTGTTTGCGCCCAAGGTGGCGGCGGGCCCGCACAAGGCGCGCGAGTGCCTGCCCCTCTCCCTCATCCTGCGTAACCGCCTGAAGTACGCGCTGACGCGCACGGAGAGCATGAAGATCCTCATGCAGCGCGCGGTGAAGGTGGACGGCAAGGTGCGCACGGAGCTGAACTACCCGTCCGGCTTCATGGACGTGGTGTCCATCGAGAAGACGGGCGACGCCTTCCGCCTGATGTACGACACCAAGGGCCGCTTCACGCTGCACAGCATCAAGCCCGAGGAGGCTGGCTACAAGCTGGCGCGCGTCGTGTCGGTGTCCACCTCCGCCAAGAACGTGCCGTTCATCACCACGCACGACGGCCGCACCATCCGCTACCCCGACCCGCTGATCAAGGCCAACGACACCGTGAAGGTGGACCTGGCGACGGGCAAGATCGTGGACTTTGTCAAGTTCGAGGTCGGCAACACCGTCATGCTGACCAAGGGCCGCAACACCGGCCGCGTGGGCGTCGTGGTGGAGCGCGAGGCGCACCCCGGTAGCTTTGACGTCGTGCACGTGAAGGACGTGGCCGGCTCCACCTTCGCCACCCGCCTCAGCAACGCGTTTGTGGTGGGCAAGGGCAAGGAGACGCTCGTGTCCCTGCCGCGCGGCAAGGGCGTGAAGAAGGACATCTTTGCGGAGCGCGAGTCGCGCAAGGCGTAAGCCCGCCCCGTTGGCTGGCCGGCCGGCCCGGCGGGCTGGCGCGTCGTGGCGTGTGCGCGGCAACGCGCAGCGGCGCGGCGCGCCCGCTTGCTTGACCGGCCTGGTCACACTTTAACTTCACTACCCCTTATCTTGATTATACACGAAGGCAGTGCACAGGTCACGCGGCGCGGGGGTCGCCCAGCGACACCATGAGCTCACGCACGGCGGCATGCAACGCTGCCATCACGGGCGCTGCGCCGCCATCCAGCGCTGCCGAGTCGCTGCCGCTGGTCGTCGCTGCTGCTGCGGGTGGCAGCGCCGCCACTGGCCCTGTCACAAGCGGCGCCAGGGACGGCGCCGCACCATGTCGTGCCCCCGCGGCAGCCGGGCGTGCGGTGGCGCTGCTCCCCTCGCTGCCGTCCAGGATGACCACGGCCGCCTGCACCGGGTGGGTGTGTTGTTGCGTGGGTGTGTATTGTTGAGTGTCAATGGATGGGCAACTCAACGCAGCGCATCCGCAGCCACACATACCGTGCCGCGGTGTTGGTAGATATGGATGCCGCCGCCGCGCGCGCCGCGCATGTGCACCGCGCTGATGCCGCGGCCGCCCAGCGGCACGCAGTGCGCCGCGGCAGTGCGCATGACGGCGGGGATGAGCGCCATGGTGGTTTGTGCTGACAGCCGCTCGCTGCAGTGCACCGCCACCACGTCGCCCGACGCATCAATGACGGCAGATGCCAGTACGCCGGGTGGTCGGCCACCAGGTATCGCTGCTGCTGGTGCCGGTGCTGGTGGTTGTGCGCGGGCAGTCGACGACGACGGAGGTGGCGCAAACCCGGCGGTGGACGCGGTCACGGTTGCAGTTGCTGGCGTTGCGGCAGTTGCACGCAGGCCCACCTGCGACAACGTCGCGCCGTGGTGAGCTGGCGCAAAGGCGCTGGCAGATGGGGCGGTGGCGGGGCCGCTGCTGCCAGACCAAGCGTGCGGCGGTGGAAGTGGTTGTGCCGACGGCGCTGCCACGTGCAGCCGCACCAGCGCCGCCAGTTGGCCCTCCACCGCCGCCAGCAGCCGCGGATCCACCACCTCCTCCGCGCAGCACGCGCCGCTGCCGCCGCACAGCCACGCCATGGTGGGGAGAATGGGGGTCGATGGCGATGACGATTGGATGATGAAGGTGGGTTGAGGTGGCGAACACGTGCCACGTCGCTCTCACTCAGTCAGCGTGCTGTTGCACTCAAATACAGCAGATCCAACTCAATAACAGTCCCACCATGCGGGTTTGTCTCATTGCTACCACTATTCTATCACATCTGCGATTACATCCCACTCGGATCCACCAATTTCACTCACTGTTTAAACGACAAAGGGAGGAAGGGGGAAAGGAGGGAAAATGTGTCGTATCTTGCGGCACCGTATCTTTCTCCGCTGCACCGTATCCCACATGTCATTAATGCGCACGCGCGCCGCGAGCCGCCATATGTCGGAGCGCAGCGTACAGGTGCGTGGGAGGCGGGTTGTGCCTGCAAGTGGCGGCGCAGTAGCGCTGGGGTTGCGGTTTGGTGCCCGGATACTAGGCCAGTAGGGGAGAGAGAGAGGGAGAGGGAGAGAGAGAGAGAAGAGTAGTAGTAGTAATAGTACCGTAGTAGTAGTAGTAGGAGGAGTAGTAGAAAGAGGGGTAGAGAGAGGGAGGTGGACGAGGGGTAGAGAGAGTAGGAGGAGGAGATGGGAGGTTCGGAGACAGGGGGGCAGTCAAAGTAGCGATCCGGCGATCCAGCACCCCCAACGCCCACGTCACTATTCGCACCCTCCCCTCCTCACTCACCCTCCCCTTTATTGCAGGACCCCAACCCCCTGCCCAACTCCCCGCAACAGTGAGAATGGCCGCCGCCGCAGCAGCAGCAGCTAGTGATGGCGCCGCCGCCGCCGTTCCAGCCGCCGCCGCCGTTCCAGCCCCAGCCCCAGCCCCAGCACCAACGGCCCCCGACCACCGCGCCATGTGCCTGATTGACGGCGTGTGGGAGGCGGGCGCGGGGGCGGTGACGCGCGTGGTGCTGCGGCCCAGCAACACGGCGGAGGTGGTGGCGGAGGTGCGGGAGGCGAGCGCGGAGCAGGTGGACCGCGCGTGCGCGGCGGCGGCGCGGGCGGCGGTGGCGTGGCGCTCCACGCCGCCGCCGGAGCGCGCGCACGTCATGTTCCGGTTCCGGGAGCTGATGGAGGCGGCGGTGGGCGAGCTGGCGGAGCTGGTGGTGCACGAGAACGGGAAGCTGCTGTCGGAGGCGAAGGGGGAGGTGCGGCGTGGCATTGACATGATTGAGTACGCGTGCGGCGCGCCGTCGCTGCTGGCGGGGCGCACGCTGCCCGAGATCAGCCACAACGTGGACTCATACGTGGTGCGGGAGGCGGTGGGCGTGGTGGCGGGCATCCCGCCCTTCAACTTCCCCGCCATGATCCCGCTGTGGATGCTGCCGCTGGCGGTCGTGTGCGGCAACGCCTTCATCCTGAAGCCCGCCGAGAAGTGCCCGCTCACCGGCACGCGCATCGTGGAGCTGCTCACCGCCGCCGGCCTGCCGCGCGGCGTCGTGTCGGTGGTGCACGGCGGCAAGGAGGTGTCGGAGCGGCTGATTGGCAACGCTGCCGTCGCCGCCGTCTCCTTTGTCGGCTCCTCCCCCGTCGCCGCCTCCGTGTACGCCGCCTGCGGCGCGGCGGGCAAGCGGGTGCAGGCGCTGGGCGGCGCCAAGAACCACCTCGTCGTCATGCCGGACGCCGACCTGAAGCGCACCGTGCCCGCCCTGCTGGGCTCCTGCTTTGGCTGCGCCGGCCAGCGCTGCCTCGCCGGCTCCGTCGTGGTGCCGGTGGGCACCAAGGAGCGCTGCGACGCCGTGGTGGCGGCGTTTGTGGAGGGCGCGCGCGGCCTGCGCATGGGCGACGGCCTGGACCCCGCCGCCACCCTGTGCCCCGTGCAGTGCAAGGAGGCGCGCGACCGCGTGGTGGGCTGGATCGACCGCGGCGTGCGGGAGGGCGCCACCCTGCTGCTGGACGGCCGCACCGCGCCGCCCGCCGAGCTGGCGGCTGGCTGCTTCGTGGGCGCCACCATCTTTGACGACGCCTACCCGGACCGCCACGCCATCGCGCGCGAGGAGGTGTTTGGCCCCGTCGTCACCATCATGCGCGCGCCCACGCTGGACGCCGCCATCACCGCCGCCAACTCCTCCCGCTTTGGCAACTCCGCCTCCATCTTCACCGCCGACGGCGCCGCCGTCCGCACCTTCCGCGCCCGCATCCAGTGCGGCATGCTGGGCGTCAACCTGGGCGTGCCGGCGCCCATGGCCATGTTCTCGTTCGGCGGCTGGAAGGAGTCCATCTACTCCTCCCTCGCCGCGCACGGCCCCGACGCCGTCGAGTTCTACACGCGCAAGAAGGTGGTGACGGAGCGCTGGTTCGGCGCCGAGGCGCCGCGCGACGGCTGGGTGTAATTAGCCTTGCTTGTTGTTTCTTACGTGTCGTCGCCCTGGGCGCCCTTCGTGCGTGCGTGCGGTGAGTGACAGCTGGGGCCACCCCCGCGCGTCCAAATCTCCCCACCCCCTCTTCATGTGCCCTCCCGCGCATCCCCGTCTCTCGCCAACCCCATGGTGCGGCACGGTGTGCGCCTGCCCCTATACAACCTTGTTACATCATGTCGTGCGTGCCGTCGCGCGGTGTGTCGACGTGCCGTCGCAGCCCTTTCAAAACATCGATCCAAGTAATAATATCTAAATTATGCGGCACCCACTTGGCTGGCCCGGAGGCTGTTCATGAGGCGCTACTCGTACACCGCAGGCGGCGGCACGTGCAACAGGTGCACAGCGCCCCCAAAGTCTCCGTCAGCGCTTGCAAGGCGGCCATCCGGCAACGGCACCAGCGCATACGGGGCATCTAGTCCATGTGCAAATGCTACCATGGGCGGCATGCCCGCGGCGTGACTCCCAGCAGCTGCGGCGGCGGGGCGCGTGTCCCACAGCCGGACGGTGCCGTCCCACGACCCGCTAACCAGACGACCGTCAGGCAGCGCGGCCAACGCACTCACATCTCTTGTGTGCCCAGACAGTATGCAGCCACAGGTGCGCGTGCTCACATCCCACAGCCGCACCGTGCCGTCCATCGAGCCGCTCGCCAACCGGCCGTCCGGCAGCACCGCCAGTGCGCGTACCCAACCGCTGTGCCCTGCCAGCGTGGCGACATACTCCCGCGTGTCTACATTCCACACCTGCACCATGCAGTCATCCCACCCACATGCCAGCGCACCGTCGAGCAGCGCCGCCAGCACCACAACATTGCTCCACTGTCGTCGCAGTGTTGCCACCAGTTTGCCTCCATCCATGTCAAAGATCCGCACATCGCCACCTTCGTACCCAACAGCAAGTCGGCCATCATGTAGCACAGCCAGTGTCCGTACACTGCTGTTACCATGGTAATAGAACCTATTTGTGCGCAAGGGGGGTACCTCCCCCATATCCCAAGTCTCCACACTCCCATCCGCCACGCCGACAGCCAGACGGTGTCCGTCCTGCAACGTCGCCAGTGCACCCACCTCGCTACCAAAATCAAGTGAATTGCTCTCACACACCGCCAAGCTCCTCATCCGCACCTCGCCGGCTGCATCACCGCTTGCCAGCCTGCCGTCTGCCAGCAACGCAAGTGACGTGACTTTGCGCCGGTGCCCGCGCAGCACGCCCGCCGCTGGCACGGCACACCCACGCGCGCGACAGCCGGCAAGCACACCAGGCGCCAGATCCGCGCCAAAGCTGTGCAGCGCTTGGAGCGCCGCCACGTGGTCCAACGTGGCGCCTGCCGTCACGCCGCGGCAATCTACCAGCCGCAGCTCTGCCAGGCCGGCCGGCAGACTGGCCACCAGCGCGTCCCCGACGCCTGTGCGGCTGACGTCGAGGACCCGCAGTGACGGCAGGGGCGGCAGCACTGCAGCAGACGTGATATTACCGCAATCATGAGCAGTGAGAGATACTAGGGATGGTGGCATGCTGGCCAGCGATGCGTCGTCTATGCCAGCGCGGGAGACGTTCAGTGTGTGCAGCACGGGCAGGTGTGCAAATGACGTGCCAGGGGGCAGGCCTCTGCAGTGTGCCACATGCAGCTCAAGCAGGCTGCGCGGCAGGGACGCCAGCGTGACAGCATCCAGACGCCCGGCGTACAGCACCCGGAGGTACGTCAGGTGCGCCAGTGATGCACCGGCAGGCGGGGGATCGGAGACCAGCTCCTGCAACGACGGCGGCAGGCCAGCCACCTCGCGACTTCCCACCATGGTCCCGCGGCAGTCCAACACAGTAAGCCCCGTCAGGTGCGCAATGCTGGCACGCGCAGTCAGGCTGGTGCAGCTGAACAAATTTAGTGTGCGCAGCAAAGGCGGCAGGAGCAGCAGCAGCTCGTCGCTCACAAACCTGCAGTACTGCAGGTCCAGGTGCATGATCATCGCCGTGATGCCCGCCAGCGCCGCCAGGGCAGGTGGTTCCAGGCGTCTGCTCGGTGTCCGATTGCTCAACTTCATGCCCACCGCTGCCGGCAGCGCTGCGCGCCACCGCACGACATCCACCACGGGTGTAACCTTGTCAGCCCACGGCACGCCCACCACAACCGCCCCCACCGCTGGATGCAGCTGCCGTAGGCGGCATGCATTGGCAGCGTTGAGGCACGTGAGAATGGCGGCGGACGTGGCTGGGTTGCCTGCCAGCACGCGCACGAGCAGCGACACATCGTCTACCGAATAGCGGCGGGGGCGCGGCTGCATCTTGTCACTGGTGGCGGCTGCCATCCTCCTCCCGAGTCCTCCGTGTTGCGTTGCGACACTCGCAACACTACTACTAAGTGGGAATTGTGAATTGCGCTTGCAACCTGTCGAAGGGTAAGTACTAACTAATGCATCCAGCCAACGTAGCGGTCCCGTCACGCGTGCATGTAAGCGCGCCGATGGAGTACAACTATTGCACCAGCGCGCGCTCATCGCTACCGCCGCGGTGCAAGAAGATGCGCGGCAGAGTTGCCCGCCAACCAACGCCCCGAGTCTGCGACCTCGCTGCCACCACACTTCATGCCTATTGACAAGGCAATGACAAGCGGCGCAAACGCGTACGACAAGTGCGGCGCAATACTGCGATACCGGTACTGTAGAAGGCCGGTCATAGCAGCGTTGCCAGCGTTCACCCAGTGGCAAACACGTGTGCGCACGCACCCACATAGCCATGGCGGCAGCGGCGGCGGCGGCAGCCGCAATCGCAGGCGCTTTAAGTCCTGCGCTAGTGGAAGCTGTGGAGCAGATGAAGGCGGCGGCGGGGCGGGACCCCGCGGCAATAGCGGCGGCAAGCGCTGCCCTCTATGGCGCCTTGGCCAAGTTGGGGGAGATGCAGCAGGAGGGCTCTGTACAGGCGGAGCTCCGACACATGGCTGTTCGCGCCCAGACGCACCTGTTTGAAAGCGCTAGCCCCGGGGATGCACCTACACACGCGAAGCGGCCGCGGCTTGCCACGTCCGAGGCGGACGAGGAGGACGACGGGGGTGATGAGGATGTTGGTGCTGAGAAAAACGAGGTGATGGTGGCCGCAGCCGCCGCCGCCTCCGCCGCCGCCCATCCGTCAACCACTAGAACTGTGAGCGACGTTGACATCAACACGATGCTGCCGGCGCACACGCCGCTTCTGACGGCCGATCTGACGGCAGCAGTGTGGCGGGCACTGTGCCGCCAGACGCGCCTAGCCACGCAGGCTGCTCTGATAGACGCCACAACCCGACACAAGAAGAAGGCGGGCCACGGCCACACGACGCAGGGCCTCCTGCTGGCGCTGCTCGACAGCGTCACCACCGCGCTGGGCATGTCTGGGCAGTGGGTGTCGGGTGTGCCGCTGGTCACCTGCTTTGACGTTGGCCCCGAGCTCACGGCGACAGCCGTCGCTACCGCGGACTTTGCATACCTGCCGCCGCCCCACGGCGCCGCAAGCATTATCACGGTGAGCAGCAGCATTGCAGTCAGCCGCAACGAAGCTACCTGCGTCGTGGAGGGCTTGGGTGCGGCGGTGCAGCAGTGCGCCATCCGCATGTTCTTTATGTGGCTGGCGCGGCGCGGCGAACCCGGTGTCAACTGGTGGACGTACGGCGCCGCGTCGGACGGCTTCTTCCTGTGGCTGGTAAAGCTCAGCATCGTGGAGCGCGTGGCGGTCGGCCCACAGTTGGTGTTGGAGGTGTCCACTCGGCTGTCGCTGTGGCCTGAGGGCCTCTGCGCGGCGTCCTTGTTTGGCGCAGCATCTCGAGACGCCAGCGACACCGCTGGTGTCGCCGCCAGTGGGGCGCCTGTGCGTGTCAGTGGTGTGAAGCGTGAGCCGCGTTACCGGTATGCGACAAGGGCGATCACCACCGCCGCCACTGCCGCAACTACTGCCGCACCACTTTCGGCTGCAGCTCGCCGTGCTGCGGCGCAGGCTGCTGCCGGAGCCAAGGCAGTGAGAACCGCTGCCACCGCCGCCACCGCTGCTGCCACTCGTGCCGCGACCGACGCCGGCGCCGGCGCCGCCGCTGCCATGCCACCTCTGCCAGCCGGCCTGCTTGTGCTCATTGCGCTTATGACCGCGGACCGCGAGGCGCTGGGCTCCGTGCCAGTTGTGCCGCCTGGCAGGAGCCTGGCGTTTAGGAAACCTCCGGCGTCTCTGCGCGGCAAGTTGGGTGCTAAAAACCCCAACTCATGGAAGGGCAGCTTCACGCTGCCAGTTGCCGCCGGCGGGTGGAGTAACATTGGCAGCGGTAGGTTCTCGGATGTGTATGCAGCGCGGCATGGGAAGGTGGACGCGGTGGTGAAGCGGTATCGCCACCCGGATCACACACGGAACGCGTCGCTGTTGCGCGAGGCGTGCGCTTGCAGCCAACTGGCCGGCGACGGCGCTGCCCCGCGTCTGCTGGGCGGCATATGGCAGCATGTGGGTGTCGAAGACAAGCCTCTGCTTACAACCCTGCTGCTGGCCCCACGTGGCGTGCCGTTGACTGTGAAGCTCGCCCGCATGGCTGACGACGACAGCCGTGAGTCCGTACTGGCCCGCTGGAAGGTTGCTGTGCGCGCAACACACGCAGTCCTGGGCGCGTTGGCCTCGGCGCACGCCAAAGACATATTTCACAACGACGTCCGCCCAGCCAACGTGATTGTACTACTGGATGGCGGCGCTGACGGGGGTGGGGATGGGGTTGGTGCAGCTGGGGGCGCGGGTGGAGGTGGCGGAGGCGCTGCGCGCGGCGCCGGCGGCGTTGGTGAGGCGTACAAGTACGGGTATGCCCTGCTGGTGGACTGGGGCAACGCGTGGTTCAGCCGCCCGACAGCAACAGACGAGCTGCAAGTGACGGACGTGACGAAGGCGGTGCAGCTTGTGCACGCCGCATTTGAGCATATCCCACCTGATGTGCAGTTCAGCTGGCTGCGCGATGCAGATGAAGCTGCTGCAACAGAGGCCAACAAGTTTTTCGCCGCTGCCGCAAAGTTGGGCGAGTCCGCCGCTGAAGTGCAAGCTGCACTGGTGCCGCTGCTGCAGCGCCTCACTGCACTCGCCCCGGCCGCGTAGTTATCGACCATTACGTTCCATTGAAGTAATTAGCTTGTTGTTGAACTTGGCGAAATCATTAGCAACACTCACTACTCACTCCAGCACCTCGCGGCACGCCACCAACACGTCGGCGGAGGCGGCGCGCACATCCAGCGGCAGGCCGGAGGCGAGCGCGGTGGAGACGTCAAAGAGGGAGGAGAGGGTGGCCACCACGTCGGCGCCGCGGTAGCGGCCGCACCCGGCGGCGTCGCTCCACTGCGACTGCAGCAGCACCGCCTTCAGCAGGCCGAGCCAGCAGATGCGCGCGTGGTCCAGCACCGGCAGGTCCGCCAGCTCGCGCAGCATGACGTCCGTCAGCACCTTCAGGTCGTTGGAGTACAGCAGCTTGGAGGTGGCGGGCAGCGCAATAATGGAGCAGGTGAGTGACAGCATGGCAATGAGGGTGGGCCGGCGCATGCCGTCGGGGAATGCAGGTGCCACCACCGCCGCCGGCGCGCCACTCGCCGTCACCGCGCCCACAGACAGGTCGTCCCGCAGCAGCACCGCGGCGTCCGCCAACCCAACATCCGCGTCTGCTGCCTCGTCACCGTCCTCGCCGCTAGCCGCAGGCGTCCTACTGCTGCTGTCGCCGCTACCACCACTGCGATGTGTGCCGCCGCCTCCACCACGGCTGCTACTTCCCGCGGCGGTGGTGCGCTCCGACGTGGTGGCCAGGATGTTCACCCACTGCGCTGAGATGCCAGCGCCCAGCGACGCCAGCGCGGCGTGCGGCGCGGCGCTGTCAGGCGCCAGCATGCCAAACGCCTCCGTCAGCGGAGTGATGACTCCAAATACGGCACTAACACCACCGTGGCCACTGCCACTACCGCCGCCCCCACTCCCGCAGCCAACACCAATGGCACCGTCCCGGGGCGAGGCATCTGCGTCTGCAAAGCTGGCACGCCGCGACTCGCGTGCCGCCTCGTACCCCGCATCGCCGTCCAGCACCGCAACCTCAAACAGGCGGTGCAGCGCCGCCAGGAAGCGCATGCTGGCGTCAATGGCGCGGCTGAGGGCAGCGCCAGCAAGCGCGGCAATGGCACCAGCGGAGGCGGCGCAAGCGTCGCCCAGCAGCAACAGCGTGGCAGCCGCCACACCGCCCCACTCCAGCGTGTCCTCCTCAATAATAATGGGCGGCAGGCGGCGCGGCGCACCACGTCCCGTGCGCACACGTGCACGCTGCCGCGCCACAGCTGCCACGCCGTACATGGCCACCGCGGCACCCAGCGACAGCCACTCCACCGCCGCGTCCAGGTCCACCGCGGCGTCACCACCACTGCCGCCGCCGCCCCCGCCGCCACCACCACTGACGTTGGCGCGTGCCGACAGCGCCGCTGCCACGCGGCGGCCGTACACGGCACTGCGCAGGCCGCCAATCACGGCGCCCATGGTGCGTGCCAGCGTGCTGGCGCGGCCATCCAGCAGCGCGCGCAGGACGCTGCGCTGCGTGCGTGCCATGCGGCGCAGCAGGGAGGCAGCCAGCAGGGCGGTAGCGGGCGGGGTGGCGGGCGCAAGTAGCGCGGTGGTAAGCGTGCGCGGCACGGCGCCGCCGCCAGTAGCAGCGAGGCCCGCAACCATGCCGGCGGCGGCAGAGCCGGTCACTGCGCCCATCAACGACTGCAGCTGCAGCAAGGCAGCATGCAGCGGCGTGGCATCCACGCCCACCAGCTGCCGCCATGGCACGGCTGCGCCTGCGCCTGCGCCCGCAGCGGCGGCGGTGGCGGACGCCTCCAACGCAGCGGCAACCGCGGCCAGGGGCGACGACGGCGGGTGCAGGCCAATGGCGGCGGCCAGTGACACGAGGGTGGTGGCGCCGTCAGACGCCTCCAGCAGCGCCGACACGTCTGCCAGCTCCGCCTCGTCGCAGTAGTCGGCCGGCCGGCTCCAGCTCTGCTCCCCGCTGCCGGTGTGCACGTAATACACCTCGCCCTCCTCCAGGCCCATGCTGGCGGTCGTGTGCGCCTCCCACACGCCGCCGTCGCCCGCCGCCACGCCGCGGCCGCGGTTTACCGCGCGGTGCAGGTACAGGTAGCGCGGGATGAGGGGGCAGGCGGCGGGCGCCAGGTCGGCACAACTGCGCCAGCCCTCTGGCAGCACGCCCTCCACCTCGCCCGGCGCGGCCGCCCACGCCGCCAGCGCCTCCCACGGCACCGCACCGGGCCCCTGCTGCTGTGGTGGTGGCGGCGTGCCAGCAGTACCTGGCGTAGGGGTGGCGGCAGAGGAGGAGGCGGCGGCGACGGCAGCAGCGGCAGCGGCGCCCGCCTCCTCGGCCGTCACCAGCTGGTCGTCATCCAGCGCCGCCTCGTCGGCTTCGCTGAACAGGGGGACGGCGGCGGCGTCCACACCGGCTGGCAGCGTCCACGCCACCTCGCCCGTCTCCATGTGCACGTAGTACGGCGGCCCGCCGTCCGGCACGCAGCGCCGCCACAACGTCGCGGTGTGCATTTGGGGGGGGGAGGGGGGGGGGGGGGGGGGGGGGGGAGGGCGGTGATGCAGGTGGTGTCGGCGGGGGGGCGGGGGGACCGCGAGGCCCCGCCGCTGATGACACTGCGAGAACAACAGACGACGCCCCCCCGAAACAAGAGGAGGAG
>Ga0066256_1003232_pt1 | contig 16111 bp, 9 predicted proteins | sample ThiBio_1000_biof_FD_87107 | JGI IMG/M metagenome (GOLD analysis project Ga0066256, IMG submission 87107) | Wastewater bioreactor microbial communities from Cape Town, South Africa - Thiocy_expt_1000_biof (version 2) | ecosystem: Engineered > Bioreactor > Thiocyanate-remediating >...
GAGGGCGGCCCGTCGTTGAACTTCCGCATGTCCGCCAAGCCCCGTCGCTTCGTCAACGGCGCATGGCAGATGGGCAACGGCCTCAGCGCCTGGAATCTGACCGGCACGCCATCGGCTACCTTCTCGCCGGACCTCCAGGACAATCTGCGCGCCGGCATTGCCGAGATCGATCTTGGGTCGACCGATTCCTCCTGGAAGGAAACGTCGATTTCGCAAAACTATGTCCAGGCGGACTTTACCAGGCTGTTCGAGAGCCCGTGGCTGCAGTCGATCCAGGCCGGCGTCAAGTATCGCGACGGCAAGGTGCACCGCAATACCGGCAACACCTTGTGGTACTGCCCTGGCACGACCACGCGCTACCAGAATGGTTGTGACGCCCAGGCATCGGTGGCGCGTCCGGAATATTTCTATGCCAAGGCGCTCGGCCATATCGAGGGCGGCTTCAACGCCAACGTCTTCCCGGGAATCGATTTCCCGGCCTATCTCGCGCAGCTGAAGGCGCGTTACGGCGACGCGGTTCGCTACGAGGAGCCCGACTTCATCTACAATGTCGGCGAGAAGATCCTCTCCGGCTACACCCAGCTCAACTTCAAGGCGGACCGCATCCGCGGCAATATCGGCCTGCGCGTCGCCCGGACCAAGCAGCATGCCGAGTCGACCGACGCGATCGAGCGTTTCCTCGACTATTTCGTGGACGGCCCGGGCGGCACCCCGCAGCCGTGCACGACCGAGCCGGGCTGCGAGAGCGGCTTCCTCAAGAATGAGGTGAAGGAGAAGACCTTCGAGCTCAACACGCTGGACAAGACCTATACCGACTTCCTGCCCAGCCTGAACTATGCCGTCGACCTGACCGACAGGCTGGTGTTGCGCGGCGCCGTTTCCAAGGTGATCTCGCGGACCGGCTACACGGATATCGCCTTTCCGGGCGCCCTCAACTTCGTCTCCCAGGAATATAGTTCCGATCGCAGCGCGGCGGGCGGAAGCACCGATCCGGGCTGGAGCGGATCCGGCAGCAACAAGGACCTGAAGCCGTTCGAGGCATGGCAATATGACGTCGGGCTGGAATGGTATTTCCACCCCGGCTCGGTCGTGGGCGTCGGTCTGTTCCGGAAGGACGTGAAGAACTTCATCGTGCCGGTGACTCGCGACCAGCAGCTGACGATCGGCGGCAATACCGTGACCGTCCGCAATTTCTCGACTTCGGCCAATGGCCGCAACGGCGTTTCGAAGGGTATCGAGGTCTATGCCCAGCACACGCTGGACTTCGGCCTCGGCTTCCAGGCGAACTTCACCTACAACGATACCAACATGGCGGCCGTCATCCTGGACGGGAAGGAAATCGCCAGGTCGCCGCTCGTCGGCAGCGCGAAGACCCAGCTCAACGCCACCGTCTTCTACGAGAGCGACAAGTTCCTGGCGCGCGCCTCGTACAACCGCCGCGGCGAGCTGGTGGGCGGCCTGCACAACGGCCTCAGCATCTATTCCGAGCCCTATCAGCAGGTCGATCTGAACGTGGCCTACAACATCACCAAGCATCTGGTGTTGAGCGCGTCGGTGCTGAACCTGACCAAGGAGGAACAGCGCGCGCACCTGGGCAAGGACACCAAGGCCCGGCTGTGGACCAACAATTATTCGGGCCGTATCGTCTATGGCGGCGTGACCTATAAGTTCTAGGCCGGTCATCCAGTCTCCTCGCGTCCGGCGGGCGCGGGGAGGCCCCCGGCGACAGAAGCGCGGCTCAACGGGTGGAGGGCCCGGATGCCGCCGCGGCCCGATGGGGCGGCATCATGGGCTGGACGATCGGCGATCATCTTTGAGGCATGGCCGTCGGTCGATGCCATGAGGGGGAACTTTGCAGCGATGAGCACCGATAACCGGATCAGGAACATCGTCGTCGTGGGGGGCGGCAGCGCCGGCTGGATGGCGGCGGTGGTGCTGGCCACGTATCAGGGGCGCGGAGCCTCCGTTCGCCTGATCGAATCGGAGGAAGTCGGCATCGTCGGAGTGGGCGAAGCCAGCGTTCCGCACATGAAGACGTTCAACACCGAGATGCTGGGCATCAAGGAAGCGGATTTCGTCGTCGAGACCCAGGCCACGTTCAAGCTCGGCATCCAGTTCAACGACTGGGGGCGGCTCGGCGACAGCTATGTCCATGGTTTCGGAAAGATCGGCCAGGGCATCGGGCCGTTGCCGTTCCATCAATTCTGGCTGAAGCAATATCTTGCCGGGCGCGCGGCAGAGATTGGCGCCTATTCGCTACAGACGGTGGCGGCCCCGTTGAACCGGTTCATGCCTAGCCCGGCCAATGCACCGGAGGGCTCGCCGCTCGCGGACATCGCCTATGCCTATCATTTCGACGCGAGCCTGTATGCGCGCTTCCTGCGGAACCTGTCCGAGCGCAGGGGCGTGCAGCGCACCGAGGGCAAGATCGTCGAAGTGATCCAGCGCGCCGGCGACGGTTTCGTGGAAGCGGTCGTGATGGAAAGCGGCGAGCGCATCGAGGGCGAGTTGTTCGTCGACTGCTCGGGCTTTCGCGGCCTGTTGATCGAGCAGGCGCTCGAGACCGGCTATGCGGACTGGACGCATTGGCTGCCCTGCGACCGGGCGATGGCCGTTCCGTGCGAGAATGTCGGCCCGCTCACGCCCTATACGCGCGCCACTGCGCTCGGGGCCGGCTGGCAATGGCGCATCCCGCTGCAGCATCGCTGCGGCAACGGCTATGTCTATTCCAGCCAGCACGTCAGCGACGATGAGGCCGCGGCGACGTTGCTCGCGAACCTTGACGGAAAGCCACTCGCGGATCCGCGCCCGCTGCGCTTCACCACCGGCATGCGCAGGAAGTTCTGGCACAAGAACGTCGTCGCGGCCGGCCTGGCCGCCGGTTTCCTGGAGCCGCTGGAATCGACCAGCATCTATCTGGCCCAGTCGACCATCCAGCGGCTGATCGGCCTGTTCCCGAACAAGGATTTCGATCCGCTGCTCGCCGAGCGATTCAACCGGGAATCCGCGTTCGAATGGGAACGCGTGCGCGATTTCATCATCCTGCACTATCATGCGACCGAGCGCGCCGACACGCCGTTCTGGGACCATTGCCGCACCATGTCGGTCCCGGCGCCCCTGCAGGAAACCATGGCCCTGTTCCGCAGCGATGGCCGCTATTTCCGCAATGGGGAGGATTTCTTCGCATTGCCGAGCTGGGTGCAGGTGATGCTGGGCCAGCGCATCGTGCCGCACGGCTATCACCCGATCGTCGACGAGATGCCCGAGCACCAGCTGGCCGAGTATCTCGAACGGACGCGCGCGACCTTGGCGAACTGCGTCGGGGCCATGCCCTTGCACCAGGCATTCATCGACGAGCACTGCAAGGCGCCGCCGGAGCTGGCGCAGGCCGGCGCAGCGCCGCACATGGTCAAGGCATAGGGGAGCTGCGGTAATGGACATCACGAGGCGAGCGGTGCTCGCGGCCGGCGGCGGGATCGCGACTTCGGCGATGCTGGGCCCGATGGGTATCGCACGGGCGGCAGGATTTCCCGGCAAGCGCCCGCCCGTGGCGGAGCGGCGGTTCGTCAGCCAGGCGGTGGAGCGCGAGATCGCCCGCATTTCCGGGATGATCGCCGACCCCGAACTCGCCTGGCTGTTCGGCAATTGCTATCCCAACACCCTCGACACGACCGTCGCGATGGGCACCGTGGAGAGCAAGCCCGACGCCTTCGTGATCACCGGCGACATTCCGTGCCTGTGGTTGCGGGATTCAGCGGCGCAGGTTCGCCCCTATCTTCACCTGGTGAAGCAGGACGCGGCGCTGCGCGAGCTGTTCCGCGGATTGATCGGCCGCCATGCGCGATCGGTCCTGATCGACCCCTATGCCAACGCCTTCATGCACAATCCCGACGAGAAGACCTCGCTGGTCTGGGCAAAGGAGGACGACACCGAGATGCGGCCGGGCGTCGCCGAGCGCAAATGGGAGATCGATTCGCTCTGCTATGTCGTGCGTCTCGCATATGGCTATTGGCGCGAGACGGGGGACAAGGCGCCGTTCGATGCCGCCTGGGCCGAAAGCGCCCGGGCGATCGTCCGCACCTTCCGCGAGCAGCAGCGCAAGGACGGGCCCGGCCCCTACAAGTTCCAGCGGACCAACAAGCAGCCGAGCGAGACGCTCCAGGCCGGCCTCGGCCTGCCGACGCGCAAGGTCGGACTGATCCATTCGGCTTTCCGCCCGTCGGACGATGCCTGCATCTTCCCGTTGTTCGTGCCTGCCAACCTGTTCGCGATGACTGCCCTGCGCGAGCTGGCGGCGGTGGCGAGCGAGGCGCGCGGCGACGCGGCATTGGCGCAGGACGCGGCGGCGCTGGCAGGCGAAGTCGAGCAGGCGCTTGCCCGATATGGAGCCATGACCTTGCCCGACGGGCGCGAAGTCTGGGCCTATGAAGTCGATGGCTATGGCAACGCATTGTTCATGGACGATGCCAATGTGCCTTCGCTGTCGGGCCTGGCCTGGCTCGGCTGCGTATCGGCGAAGGACGCGCGCTGGCAGCGCACCCGCGATGCGGCATGGAGCGAGGCCAATCCGTGGTTCTTCCACGGCAAGGCCGGCGAAGGCATTGGCGGGCCGCACCAGGGCGAGGACTTGATCTGGCCGATGTCGCTCATCGTACGTGCGCTGTCCTCCGGCGACGATGCGACCATCCTCGCGTGCCTGCGTACCTTGAAGACCACGCATGCCGGCACCGGCTTCATGCACGAGGCGTTCCACAAGGACGACGCGTCGAAGTTCACGCGCGACTGGTTCGCCTGGGCCAACGGTCTGTTCGGCGAGTTGATCCTGCACCTGGCAAGGACCCGCCCCAAGCTCCTTTCCGTCCCCTTGATCGCGTGAGCGCGCCGATCCGCGAAATCGCTTGCGGAGGAAGAGGAAGGGGCGCCGGCGCGCGCTGAGCTTCGGTTGGTTACGTGGCTTGTCATGGAGCCGACCCGCGCCTGTTATATTCGTTCCGCATAGCCATTGGCCCATGGGTATCGCGGGAAATGGACGGGCAGGGCCGGCAAGCTGGCCCGTCTTCTACAGACTGGCCGGCACGGAATTATGGGAGCGCTTCTCGCTCCACGGCATGAAGGCGTTGCTGACGCTTTACCTGGTCCGGGAGGTGCTGGCCGATGGCGCCGGGCTGCCCTGGGGCATGGCGGGGCTGCGCGCGATGCTCGAGTCCGTGTGGGGCCCGCTTTCGCCCGTGGCGTTCGGGTCCAACATCTATGGGCTCTATGCGGCGCTGACCTATTTCGTGCTGCCCCTGGGCGGCCTGGTCGGGGATCGCCTCGTCGGCCGGCGGCCGGCGATCGTCGTCGGCGCGGTGCTCATCTCCTGCGGCCATCTCTTGCTGACCGACGCCTATCTGCTGCTGCCGGCGCTGCTGCTGCTCATCATCGGAACGGGCCTGCTCAAGGGCAATCTCGCCGCGCAGGCGCTTGGCTGGGGCTATGCCTTCGGGGCCGCGGGGGTCGCCATGCTCGCCGGCCTCGGCATCTATCTCACCATTCCGGCCACGCCCCGGCACGTGCGCACCCGCCCGGCGCCCGGCGAGGATCGCGTCTATCGCCCGGTGACGGCGATCGGGGCGATCCTCGTCGTCATCCTGGCCTTCTGCGCCTATGAGCAGGTGTCCAACATCTTCCTGCTATGGGTGGCGGATGCGATCCGCCCGACACTATGGGGGCTGTCCGTGCCGCCGGCCTGGTTCGCTTCGGCGGACGGCATCTTCACCGTGCTGATGGTCATCCTGACGATGCGCTGGCGATGGCTCGCATCGCTGCGGGACTGGGACCGGCTCGCAATGGGATGCGCGGCGATGATGCTCGGCTACGGCCTGCTCGCGCTGGTGGCGGGAGCAGGGTCACGTTCGATGGCGGGGCCCCCGGCGGGGCGGCCGCTGCTCGATCTCTGCGGGGCCGCGGGCTTGCCCGCGGGGCGGTCGATCATCACCGGCGCAACGCCGCAGCGGCTCGCAGGCGTGATGGTCGGCATATTCTACCTGCACGGCTTCTTCGCTAATCTGGTGGTCGGATCGCTGGGCGCCCTGTACGAGCGGGTGCCGATAGCGACATTCTGGGCGATCCATGCCGGCATCGCCGGGAGTGCGGTGCTGGTGTCGCTGGCGCTGCGGGCATTCGACGGCGAGAGGCGCGCGTTTAGAATGCCATGGCGCCTCAACACCGCGCCGTGACGGGATTGCAGCGCGAGAGGACCCCGCCCGGCAGCGCGGCACGATAGGCCAGCCGCTCCGGGTTCGTGGCGCCTTCGTACAAGTCGCTGCTGATCCATTGCGCGCCGGAGGCGATGGCGGCGTCGAGCCGCCGGCGATCGGCGGCGCGCGCTTCCTTCAGGCCCACATCCGCGCGGGTGCGGACGATGAACCCGGCGCGCACAAGCCGGCGAATACGCTCGCCCTCCGCAACCGGATCCTGGATATTGAACACCGCCGCCTCGTCCGCGTCGTCGGGATAGAAGCCGAACATCGCCCGGCCGCGCAGGGACGGGTGATCGGCGCGATAGGCGTCCTCATGCGCGGTGCTGCCGTCTAGAACGAACAGGAAGCGGCCGGCCGCCCGCGCCAGGCTCGGCCAGCGGTGCGCGATCGCCGCGGCGCGCAGGGTCGGAAGCGTGTGTCGGACATCGTCGGGCGTGACGAGCCGCTCGCGCCCGATCTCCGCCAGGATGTCGGCATCGAGTGCGGCCAGGTTGCCGGCATCGAAGCGCGCCCCGCCGGCATCCCCCGTATTGACCAGGACCATGACCGGGCCGTGGCCCGGATGCTGGTCCGACCAGTGCCGCAGGGTCGCCAGGCACAGGCGCAGCGTGAGGCAGTGCGTCTCGGTATCGAAGCCGGCGATGTGCAGCACCTTCGCGCCCGGCGCTGCCATGATCCGGCGGGTTGCCGCATCGGCATTGCCATAGGGTGCGGCATAGGCGCTCCCGTCGGGATCGGGCGCCACGTCCAGTTCGAGCTGTCGCAAGCCAAGGGCAAGCTGGGCCTCGAGCGGGGGATGGCCATAGGCAAGGCCCGCCCACTCCGCCGGGCCCGCACCGGCGAGGCGCGCGCGCAGCTGCGGCGAAGGATAGGGGCGATAGCTGTTGTGCGAACCGATGAGCTGCACCTGATCGAGCCGCAGATCCTGGCGTGGCGGCACCGCGGTGCCGGAGGCGGCGGCGATCGCCAGCAATGCGAGGGTGCGGATCATGCCTGCTCTCCCGTCATCGGTTCGCTGATGCCCGGAGCGCCGGTTTCCCAATGCCCCGCGAGCCCGTGGACGGTGCCGTTGCCGGTTTCGACGCGTATGTCGTACCAGCGATGCGCGTCGACGGGGGCCAGCTTCACCGTGGCTTCTTCTCCTGGAGAGAGGCGGAGCCGGCCGATGCTGGGGGCGGCATGGCGCGAAACGATCCGCAGCGCCACGGGCGCCGTATCGCGGTTGGCGATATGGACGTGGGTTGCCGCGCCGACCCGCTCGGCATGGCTGGTGAGGCGCGTACCCGTCATGATCGATCGATGGAAACCATTCGGACCGGTCACCGTCAGCGTGCGCGGTGCGGCGGCGTCGCCGGGCCAGCTGTCGTCGAGCGACCGGCCCGCGCCTACCGTATAGTGGCGGGGCCCATTGTCGTCGGCGGAACCGGTGACGCAGAATATGGCCGCGCGCGTGCCGCGGTTGCGGAAGACCAGGCGCAGGCGGCCGGCTTCCCAGCGCTGCTCCAGGTCGAGATCATAGGGCAGGGCGCGGGCCGGACGGGTGCCCGGTTCCTGGCCGGCGGGCGGAGGCGCTTCGGCGACGGCCGGTTTCGCCTGGCGGCAGGCAGCGTCGCTGCCGGCGACATACCCGTCCACTGCCGGCAGCGCCGCGAACCAGGACATGTCCCGGCGCGCGGCGGACGACAGGTCGAAGTCGAACATCGACAGAAGGTCGCCGCACACGGCGCGCCGCCAGGGGCTGATATTGGGCTCCGGCACGCCGAAACGGCGCTCCAGGAAGCGCAGGACGGAGGTGTGATCGGCCAGTTCGGAGTTCACCCAGCCGCCCCGCGTCCATGGCGAGGCGATCAGCATCGGCACGCGCGGCCCGAGACCGACCGGCTGGCCGCGATATTCCTCGCCGTCAAGCGCAACCGTGCTCGCCCCCATGCCCGGCAGCGTAGCGGGAAGAGGCGGGCTCATATGGTCGAAGAAACCGTCATTCTCGTCATAGTTGAGGATGAAGACGGTCTTGGCCCAGACGTTCGGATTGGCGGCGAGGGCGGCGATCAGCCGGGCACTGAGCGCCTGGCCATAAGCGGGCGGTGCGTCGGGATGCTCGCACATGTGGAAGGGGGCGACGATCCAGGACACTTGCGGCAGGCGGTCCGCCATCACGTCGGCGGCGAAGGCGCGGACCAGATGCTCCCCGCGCGACGTGCCGGCATTCGCGCGGGTGGAACCGTCGACCCAGGCACGCGCCGCCGCATATTCGGCGCTATCCTTCGCGATCCCGCGATACCGGGCGAACAGCGCCAGGGGATTGTCGCCGTAATTGTCGTATTCCTGATAGAGCTTCCACCGGACCCCCGCGGCCGAGAGACGTGCGGTATAGGGCGTCCAGTCCAGCGCATGCGCCTTGATATCGTCGCGGCCCATATCGGCGGTCTCGTTCGGATCGACGCCGTCATTGGAGACGATGAACGCGCCATCGCGCCCGACGGTAAGGCCGCTGGTGCCCGTCCAGTGATAGAGGCGGTTGGGGCCGGTCGGCCCGTGGACCGAGCAGTGATAGGCGTCCGCGATGGTGAACTGATCGGCGAGCGCGTAATAATAGGGCAGGTCGGCGCGGGTCATATAGCCCATCGCGAACGGGCCCTTCTCCGGCATCCACACGTCCCAGTCCTTCCACCGGGCATGGCTTCCCTTCCAACTGTGGTCGAGGCCCTGCATGCAGCCGGCGGCGGTGGCGCGGGTGTCGAGATGGAAGGGGCGGATGATCGCGCCGCCATCCTTGTCGTCCTGCCGCTGCTCCCAGACCGTCCGGCCCGAAGGCAGCATGGCCGGGCGCGGATCGGCGAATCCGCGCACGCCCCGCAGCGTGCCGAAATAATGGTCGAAGGAGCGGTTCTCCTGCATCAGGATCACGACATGCTCGACATCCGCGAGCGTGCCGCGCGCGCGGGCGGGCTTGGCAAGCGTCGCGGGCGCGGCGGCGAGGGCGCCGGCGCTGGCCACGAAGGTGCGGCGGTCGATATGGGAGCTCTTCATGACCGTCGATTGCCCGATCTTGATTACATCCTCGCGTAATCCGATCGATTGTTGACCATTTGTCCGTGTGCGCTAGCTTGCGGCGCTCCGGCACTCGGCCTCCCAACCATGGAATGATGATGACCAAGCGTTTTCGCCGGCAGCAAAGGTTGCTGGAACTGCTGGCTGCCGGCGATGTGTGGAGCGTGCCGGCGCTCTCCAAGGCGCTCGACGTGTCGGACGAAACGATCCGGCGGGAGATCCGCGCGCTGGAACCGGGCGGCCAGGTGATGCGTGCGCACGGCACGGTTCGGCTGGCGCGCGTCGAGACCGAGGGATCGTTCGCCGTGCGGCTCCAGCGCAATGCCGATGCGAAGCGCCGTATCGGCTGCGCCGTCGCGCCGCTCGTCGCGGATGGGCAGACGATCTACATCGATGCGAGTACGACCGGCCATTATGTCGCCCAGGCCCTGCGCGACCATCGCGACCTGACGGTCGTCACCAATGCCGTGGGCGTGGCGACCGAGCTTGGCGGGCGCAACGGCAACCGGGTCCTGCTGGCCGGTGGCGAGATGGACTATGACTATCGCGCCTGTTTCGATCAGACGGCGACCGACTTCCTGTCGCTGTCCACGCCTTCGCTCGCCATCATCTCGGTCGAGGCCGTGAACCTCGATCACGGCTTCACCTCCTATCATGCCGGGGAGGCGCGGGTCTGCCGGCTGATGGTGTCGCGGGCGCGAAGCGTGCTGATCGCCGTCGATGCCTCGAAATTCGGGCGATATGGCACGCTGAGCGTCGCGGACTTCCAGTCGGTCGACCTTGTGGTTGCCGACTGCCCGCCGCCCGATGGCTATGATGCGGTATTGACGCGGACGGAATGGGTGACGGCCTGAGCGGCGCGCTCATTCGGCAAGACGGCTGCGCAATATCCTGTCGAAGCGGCCGGCCGGGCAGAGGCGCGCGCATCCCCCCATCTTCAGCGCGCCGATCGATGCGGCCGAGCCGCCGCGGCGCAGCACCTCCGGCGACTGGGTGCGATAGGAAAGGCGGACATATCGACGCCCCGATTCCCGATCGCGCAACTGCTCGATCAGAATCGCCCCGCCGGGCGGTACGTCGTCCATCGCATAGCCCGGTGCGGACAGGCTGGTTCGCAGGACGGCCGCCAGCGCGGTGACGTTGGTGTCGTGGCCCATCAGCACTTCGATGCGCGGGCCTGCCGGGTCGGCGAGCGTCTCCAGCACATGCCGCCCGAGGATCGAGGCCTGATGCGAGGCCATATAGGGCGAGCGCGTGAAGACGTCGAACAGTGCCGCGTGCAACGCGCCGAGCCGGACGAGCGTGGCAGGATCGGCGCGCGCCCAGCCAATGTCCCGTCGGGGTAGCCCCTCGACATATTGCAGCAGCAGCACCTGCGCGATGCCGGAGGTGTCGCGAATCGGGCCCTGGAGTTCGATCCCATGGCCATCCGGCGCGGGGCGGACCTGCGCCGGCAATGCCGGCGTGCAGCCCGTGTTGCGTGGCGCGCATCCCAATACGCGGTCGAGCAATGCGATCGCGGCGGCATGCCGGCTCGCAAGCGCCGCCATCCCGCCGGTGAACCGCTCGATCGCGGCGACGGCTTCGTTCGCATCGAAGCGCGTGGCGCGGGCGCGCAGGGGCTCGAAGATGGGGTCGATCGCGCCCGCCCCCAGATGCTCCGGCGCGAGGCCGCAGCCCGGCGCAATGCCTCGCGCATAGGCCTCGCCGCTGGCGATCGTCCGGTCGGAGACGTTGGTCCGGATGCGGATCGTGCCGGCCGCGGCGCAGTTCCGGGGCAGGACGCGCTGGGCGATGAGGCGCTGGCGATCCTCCCCGGGCCATCGCGGCCGGGGCGCGGCGGTGCGCGTGCCGTCCGGCACTTCGCCCCCAAGCGGCGCCGGGAGGCCATGGCGCATGCCCATCACGACTCGCTGGACGGCAGGTCCCTTCGGCCGCGACGAGGCCGAAAGGGCGGGGCGGGGGAGCAGCATGGCACCGCCGGCGAAGAGGGCGAGGAGGGGGCGGGCCATGAGAATCATTCGCGAACCCATGCGGCCTCGAAGGGTCAATTTGATGACATTGCGATCGATGGCGCGATGAAATCGATTTGATCCCCAAGGATATGGTCAAAAATTAATTGATACGGTCATTTTGTCATCAATGCGTAATTGGCCGCCCCTAGCCGGCCGGCGGCGGCGGGCAAGGTGCCGCTGCCGATCCAGTTTCTTTGGGGGTAAGCAATGATGACCATCTCGACGGCACATCTTCGCGCGCTGTATCTTCTGTCCGGCACGGCGATGGCGCTGCTCGCCACTGGCCCGGCCTGGGCAGCACCGGTCGGCCCGGAGACGATCAAGCCGGCCGACCCCGTCCCTGCACCGGATCAGGACCGGAGCGGGAACCAGGACAAGGACCGGATCGAGAAGCAGGACGACGACATCGTGGTCAACGGCCGCCGTCACGCCGTTCAGGACACGCAGAACGCGCAAATCCGCAGTTCTTCGTTCGTTTCGATCATCTCGGGCGAGGAATTGCGCGCGCAGCCGCAACAGAATCTGGCGGACCTGCTGACGCGCCTGCCGGGCGTCAATTCTTCCGTGGACCAGTCGCGCAATGCGGCGGCGACGGGCGAGGCGCAGTATCTGTCGATCCGCGGGCTCGATACTGCCTATAATGCCTATATGCTCGACGGCGTGCGCCTCGCGCAGACCGATGCGCGCACCCGCGCCATCTCGATGAACCTGCTGTCGCCCTTCTCCGTCGCCGAAGCGCGCGTGAACAAGGCGCCGACCGCGAATTTCGATGGCGACGCGATCGCGGGCGTGATCGACCTGCGCACTGCTTCGGCCTTCAACCTGCCGGCCGGCCACGTGCAGATCCGCGCGCAGGGCCAGGTCGCAGGCCGCGCCGCGGCACGCGGGCAGAATCCGTGGGGCGGCACGGCGCAGATCGAAACGGCGCAGCGTCTCGGCAATCTCGGTATCTATGCGTCGGTCTATTACGGCCTGAAGCACACGCTGGGTGAATCGACCGCGATGCAAGCTGACTGGGAGAAGTACGACAACAAGATCCCCGGCATGATCCGCGACAATCTGGACAATATCTCTCCGCGCGGCGTGCAGTGGAACGTCTTCCGCAATCGGATCGAGCGGCTGGGTGGCACGCTGAACCTCGACTGGAAGGGAGAGGATCTCGATCTCTATTCGTACACCACCTATGGCCGCTACAAGCTCAAGAGCTGGATGGACCAGACGGCGCTGCGCCAGACCGATCTCGCGCCCGGCCAGATCAACCCCAATCCCGGCAATACGGGATCCTATGACGCGGCGGGATTCCGCGCCGATTATGGACTGACCGCCACCCATTATTTCCGTACCGAGCACTCCAACCAGGAGCTGTTCTCGACCAAGTTCGGCGGCCAGTCGCGTATCGGCGACCTCACGCTCGACTATCATGCCGCCTATTCGCGCGGCGAGCAGGACTATCCGCTGCGCATCCAGTCGGGCTTCGCCGGGAAGCCCTATATCGGCACCGCGGACAATAGCGGCCTAGCGATCACGCGGATGGTGACGAGCATCGGCGATCGCACCAGCCCGCAAGTGGTGCTGACCGACGCGGCGCGCGCGGCCCTGCTCAATCTCTCGACGCTGAAACAATGGTATGTGACGCAGCAGTTCGAGAATACCTGGGAGCGCCGCCTGGAAGGGCAGCTCGACGCGACCTGGAAGCTGGCCGATCAGGGGCTCGAATCGATCGCGGCCGGCGCCAAGGCGGAAGGGACCAAGCGCTATGCGAACAGCCTGGGCGACGACGGTGCGCTCCAATATTACTTCCCGCTCGCCAATGGCAGCAACGCCCCGCGCTACGACGCGCAAGGGCCGTCGGTGGCGGCCATTCCGGGCGAGATGCTGGGCGGCTTCATGCACAATTCCGCGCAGGTGCCGATCAAGCTGCTCGATACCAAATTCATCGAGGACCAGGTTCGCCGCCTGTCGACGCCGAAGCTCGCCGGCCTCAACCCGGTCAAGCTGAAGGAGAACCGGCTCGACGGCAAGGAGCAGCGCATCGGCGCCTATGCCATGGCAACGTTCCGTACCGGCGATCTGACGGTCATTCCCGGCGTGCGTTTCGAGCATAACCGCTTCGAGGGCACCTATTGGCAGAGCAACGAAAAGACGGGCAACGGCTTCGTCACCACGGCGCGCAGCTACAACCAGTGGCTGCCGAGCGTGATCGCCAGCTATCGCCCGAGCGATCGCGTCGTCTATCGCGCTTCGGTTCGCCGCAGCTATTCGCGCCCGGCCTTCGACCTGCTGCTCGGGCCGACGGAGGTTTCGCTCAGCGACGACGGCACATTGTCGGTGTTCATTCCCAATCCCAATCTCGACGCGCAGACGGCCTGGAACGTCGATGCGTCGGTCGAGCTGAAGGGAGAGGGCACCGACTTCTTCTCGATCAGCCCCTATTACAAGCGCATCAACCATGTGCTGTTCTCGACGGGTACCACCAATGCGGGCGGCGACCTCAACGTCTGGGGAACCAGCAGCCCGATCAAGGTGAACGGCGTGGAGACCTCGACGCTGGATACGAGCGGGAAGGGCGACGTCTATGGCATCGAGCTGGTCGGTCGATACAGTTTCCGCGATCTGCCGGGCCTGTTCGACGGGCTGGCCGTCGGCGGCAACATGACGCTCCAGCGGGCCCAGGCAAAGGTGTTCGTGAACGGCCAGTGGCGTGGCCAGCGCATGCCGCAGGCGCCGCGCCTCATGTACAATGTCGAGCTGTTCTACAATCACGGCGGATTCCAGGCGGCGCTCAACTATAACTACACGGGCGACAAGCTGTACGACCTGCGCTCCAGCCGGCCGGATACCTATATCCAGCCCGTATCGAAGATGAACCTGATGCTCGGCTATACCTTGGGCAAGCATGTTGCGATCGGTGCGTCGATCGAGAACCTGCTGAACGCCCATACCTACTGGGCAACGACCAGCCAGCGGCCGGCCTATCTCTCCAACGACCGCAAGGGCGGCTATATCGAAACGGGCCGGGTCTATTCGCTGAACCTGAGCTATAGTTTCTAGGCACGATCGCGCATCGCAGGAGATGCAATGGACAATGGGCCGCCCGCGGGTGGCCCATTGTTTCGTCTCGCCATACCGCCCCAGCGAAGCCGCGGGTCAGACGGCGCTGCTGAATCGGGCGGCGCTGGCGGCGCGCCAGGGATCGAAGGCCGCGGCTACGGCGCGGGCATAGGGGAGGGCGTTCCTGTCGAGGAGCAGGCGTGTTCCCGCCCATGCGAGCAGCCCGCGCTCCTCGAAACGTGCAAGGCGAGCGCGGGTGTCCGACAAGTCGCTCAGGCCCGTGCATTCCGCTTCGCCGCGACAGAGCAGCGCTTCGATGATCGCGCTGCGGCGGCGGTCGCCCGGGCTGCGCCGGATGCCGCGCGCGGTGGCAAGCCGGCCCTTGGCGAGGCACCGGTGATAGCGGCCGGCACGCGTCTCGTTCTGCAGCAACGCACCCGGAAACGCACTGACCGCCGAAGCGCCCAGGCCGATCACCACCTCGCACTGGTCCTCGGTGAATCCCTGGAAGTTGCGGCGCAGCGTCCCGCTGCGCGCGGCACGCGCGATCGCATCCTGCGGTACCGCGAAATGGTCGAAGCCGATCGGGTCATAGCCAGCGTCGCGCAGATGCCGATGTGCCTGCCGCGCCAAGGCGAAGCGCGCGGCGGGGCCGGGCAGGCGGGTCGCGTCGATCCGGCGCTGACGGGGCAATAGGTGCGGGACATGGGCGTAGCCGAACACGGCGAAACGTTCGGGCCGCATCGACAGCGCGATGTCGAGGGTCTCCTCCAGATCGGCGGCAAACTGGCCGGGCAGGCCGTACATCAAGTCGAAGTTGATCGACTCGATACGGGCGGCGCGCAGGCGGCCCATGGCGCAGGCGATGGCCTCGACCGGTTGGACGCGGCCGATCGCGTGCTGGATGTGCGGCGCGAAGGTCTGCACGCCAAGGCTGGCGCGGGTCACGCGGTTGCGGGCGAGGCACTCGGCCCAGCCCCAGTCGAAGCCGCGCGGATCGAGTTCGACCGAGACGGTGGCATGCGTGCAGGCAAAGGCGTCGCGGATACGGTGCATCAGCGCGTCGAACTGGGCGGGGACCAAGGCGTTGGGGCTGCCGCCGCCCCAGGCGATACGCGTGACCCGGCCGCGCCCCGCGAGCCTGGCCGCGACAAGATCCACTTCCTCGCCAAGGCGTTGGACATAGGTTGCGACGCGCGCGGCGCGATTGGCGGCACCGGTGTTGCAGCCGCAATACCAGCAGATCTCATGGCAATAGGGGATATGGAGATAGAGCGAGACCGGCTCGTCTTCATGCACCCGGGCGAGCGCATGCTCCATGTCGGCCGGGCCGACATCGTCGCCGAACTCCGCCGCCGTGGGAAAGCTGGTGTAGCGCGGCACCGCGGTGGCGAGCAGGTCGGGATGATAGGTCCACATGGCGCCTTCCCTGCGCATGCCGGGGCCGGGAGCGCCTTGATCCGAGTCAAACCCTTGTTCGGCAAGGACTTGTCGCGATATCCTCGATCGCCACCACATTTCCGGCCAGCCCAATCGGCGCGCGGCGGTGCGAGACGAGGACCAGGCCGGTGTTGGAAGCCGCCAGCCAGGCGTCGAGCCGCGCAACCATCTCGTATTCCGTCGCGGGATCAAGCCCTTCGGTCGGCTCGTCGAGCAACAGCCAGGGGCGGCCGGCAAGCAGTGCGCGGGCGAGGGAAAGGCGCTTGCGCTCGCCGCCGGAGAGGGTTCCGCCCGCCTCGCCCAGGCGCGGAT
>Ga0066256_1003235_pt1 | contig 16106 bp, 14 predicted proteins | sample ThiBio_1000_biof_FD_87107 | JGI IMG/M metagenome (GOLD analysis project Ga0066256, IMG submission 87107) | Wastewater bioreactor microbial communities from Cape Town, South Africa - Thiocy_expt_1000_biof (version 2) | ecosystem: Engineered > Bioreactor > Thiocyanate-remediating >...
GAGAAGGCCAGAAAAATGTCCGAGACACCGCTCATTAAAACAGTCCACGACAATCCTCGCTTCGCAAACCGCTCCGAGCTGATCGGCATCGCCGTGCTGGCCGTGATTCTGATTGTGATCCTGCCGCTGTCGCTGGATATCTTTCGGCTCAACCTCGTGGCGAAGTATCTGACTTACGCTTTCGTCGCACTCGGTCTGGTGATCTGCTGGGGCTATGGCGGCATTCTCAGCCTCGGGCAGGGCGTGTTCTTCGGCCTCGGCGGCTACTGCATGGCGATGTTCCTCAAGCTTGAAGCATCGAGCGTTGCAAACACCAAGATTCAGTCGACGCCCGGCATTCCGGACTTCATGGACTGGAATCAGCTCACGCAACTGCCGTTCTTCTGGAAGCCGTTCAACAGCCTGACTTTCACGATCATCGCGATCATTCTGGTGCCGGCCGTGTTTGCCTTCATCATCGGCGCGGCAATGTTCAAGCGCCGCGTCGGCGGTACCTACTTCGCGATCATCACCCAGGCGATCGCTGCGATCATGACCATTCTGATCATCGGCCAGCAGGGCTATACCGGTGGCGTCAACGGCATCACCGATCTGCGCACGCTGAAGGGATGGGACATCCGCACCGATCATGCGAAGTTCATTCTCTACTTCGTCGAGGTCGCCTGCCTGTTCGGCTGCATCGGGATCGCGCAGTTCATCCGGCACTCCAAGCTTGGACGTATCCTTGTCGCCATGCGCGAGAAGGAGGATCGCGTTCGGTTCTCCGGCTATAGCGTCGCGAATTTCAAGATCTTCGCCTATTGCGCGGCAGCTGTGTTCGCAGCCATCGGCGGTGCGATGTTCACCCTCGAAGTCGGATTCATGTCGCCGTCCTTCGTCGGCATCGTGCCTTCCATCGAGATGGTGATCTACACCGCGGTCGGCGGTCGGCTGTCGATCCTGGGCGCGGTTTACGGCACGCTGCTGGTGAATTTCGCCAAGACCAGCTTCTCGGAATCTTTCCCAGAACTCTGGCTGTTCGGCCTCGGCGCGCTGTTTATCGCTGTTGTGCTGGCCTTCCCGAATGGTCTCGCCGGAATCTGGCGCGATCACATCCAGCCACGGATCGAGCGCCTGTTTGCTTCGCGCGTCAAGAGCGGCGGAAAAAGCGGCTGGACCGGCGGCTCGGTCGCCGACGGCGCACCTGCGGAATAGGAGAGCATTATGCTTGTCGGTCATCAGCCAAAAGACTTTCTCCTCGCTGTCGAGTCGTTGACGGTCTCGTTCGACGGCTTCAAGGCGGTGAACGATCTGTCGTTCTACGTCGATGAAAACGAAATCCGCGTCATCATCGGTCCGAACGGCGCTGGCAAGACGACGGTGCTCGATCTGATCTGCGGAAAGACCAAGGCGACATCGGGCTCCATCCAGTTCCGCGGCAAGGAACTGACCAAGATGAAGGAGAACGAGATTGTTCAGACCGGTGTCGGCCGCAAGTTCCAGACGCCGTCGATCTATGACGATCTTACCGTGTTCGAAAATCTCGAAATCTCCTATCCGCGCGGACGGACGGTGTTCGGCGCGCTGACATTCCAGCGCGACAAGGCGGTGCGTGAACGCGTCGAGGAAGTCGCCGCAATGATCTTTCTCAAGGATCGCCTCGGCATGAGCGCCGAACTGCGCAGCCACGGCCAGAAGCAATGGCTTGAGACCCGCATGCGGCTGATCCAGGACCCGGATCTTCTGAGGCTTGACGAGCCGGTGGCCGGCATGAGCGTCAGCGAGCGGGTGAAGACCGCCGAATTGCTGAATCGCATCATCAAGGATCGATCGGTTCTGGTGATCGAGCACGACATGAAATTCGTTGAGGACATCGCCCATAAGGTGACGGTGCTGCATCAGGGCCAGATTCTGTCAGAAGGATCGATGGAGCAGGTCAAGAACGATCCGAAGGTCATCGAAGTCTATCTCGGTCACTGACACCACTGTTAGCTGAAGGAATACGCAATGCTGGCGATTTCGGATCTTCACGTCGCTTACGGACAGAGCGAAGTCCTGCATGGTCTCAACGTATCGGTCGCGCCCAATGAGATCGTTGCGATCATGGGACGCAACGGCATGGGCAAGACCACGCTGATGAAGTCGCTGATGGGAATCGTGCCGACCAAGAGCGGATCGGTGACCATGGAAGGCAATGAACTCAGCAAGCTGAAGAGCTATGAGCGCGTCGCCAAGGGCCTCGCCTATGTGCCGCAGGGCCGCATGATCTTCTCGACCATGACGGTGAAGGAGAATATCGAGACGGGCCTTGTCGCCCACGGCGACAAGGATGTGCCGGGCGACATCTACGAACTGTTTCCGGTGCTGCTCGAGATGAAGAGCCGCCGCGGCGGCAATCTGTCCGGTGGCCAGCAGCAGCAGCTTGCGATTGCCCGTGCGCTCGCGACAAGGCCGAAGGTTCTGCTGCTCGATGAGCCGACCGAAGGCATCCAGCCGTCGATCATTCGCGAGATGGCCCGCACGCTCAAGCGTATCCGCGATGAACGCGGCCTGTCCATCATCGTGTCCGAGCAGGTCCTCAGCTTCGCACTCGACGTCGCTGATCGGGTTCTTGTCATCGAGAATGGTGAGATTGTCCGCGATGAAGCCCGCGAGGGCATCGATGCGGAGCAGGTCGCCAAATATCTGTCTGTCTGAACTCAGTTCGTAACCAAGGGGAGAGCATCACGATGCCAGAAACACTGATCAAGGTCGATCTCAATCAGTCGGCCTACGACAACGACAAGGTCCACAATCGCTGGCACCCCGACATTCCTATGGTGGAGTGGGTCAATCCGGGCGACGATTTCATCATCGAGACCTACGACTGGACCGGTGGCTTCATCAAGAACAACGATTCCGCCGATGACGTGCGTGATATCGACCTGTCGATCGTGCACTTCCTCTCGGGTCCGATCGGCGTGAAGGGTGCTGAGCCGGGTGATCTGCTGGTGGTCGACCTGCTCGACGTCGGTCCGATGAAGGAGAGCCTGTGGGGCTTCAACGGCTTCTTCTCCAAGCAGAACGGTGGCGGCTTTCTGACCGATCACTTCCCGCTGGCGCAGAAGTCGATCTGGGACTTCAAGGGCATGTACACCTCGTCGCGGCATATTCCCGGCGTGAATTTCGCAGGGCTTATCCATCCGGGTCTGATCGGCTGTCTGCCCGATCCCAAGATGCTGTCGATGTGGAACGAGCGCGAAACTGCATTGATCGCCACCAATCCGACCCGCGTGCCGGGCCTTGCCAATCCGCCATTCGGCCCGACGGCGCATATGGGCCGGCTCAATGGCGACGCAAAGGCGAAAGCTGCTGCTGAAAGCTCGCGCACCGTTCCGCCGCGTGAGCATGGCGGCAACTGCGATATCAAGGATCTGTCGCGCGGCTCGAAGATCTATTTCCCGGTCTACGTTCCGGGCGCGGGTCTCTCGATGGGCGACCTGCACTTCAGCCAGGGCGATGGCGAAATCACCTTCTGCGGGGCCATCGAAATGGCCGGCTGGCTGCATATCAAGGTCGATGTCATCAAGGACGGCATGGCGAAGTACGGCATCAAGAATCCGATCTTCAAGCCGTCGCCCGTGACGCCGAACTACAACCACTATCTGATCTTCGAGGGCATCTCGGTCGACGAGGCCGGCAAACAGCACTATCTCGATGTGCACATCGCCTACCGTCAGGCATGTTTGAATGCGATCGAGTACCTGAAGAAATTCGGATATTCCGGTGCACAGGCCTATTCGATCCTCGGAACGGCTCCGGTGCAAGGTCACATCTCGGGCGTCGTGGACGTGCCGAACGCCTGCGCCACGCTGTGGCTGCCGACAGAAATCTTCGACTTCGACATCATGCCGTCGTCGGCCGGCCCGATCAAACACATCAAGGGCGGCATCGACATGCCGCTGTCGCCGGACAAGTAAGAGTCCCCGCGTGAGAATGCGGGAGCGGCACGTATCTGCCGCCCCCGTGTTCACGCAGGATCGCGAAAGCAGACAAACGGGGAGACGGGCTGTGCCGATTTACGAGTATCTTTGCAACGATTGCGGACCATTCACCGACATGCGGCCGATGGCCGAGAGCGATGATCCGCAGATTTGCCCACAATGCACGACGCAGGCGCCACGAGTGATCCTGACCGCACCGCACTTTGCCTGCATGCCGGCTGAGAGGCGTAAAGCTTATGCCACCAACGAACGCAGCGCCAACGCGCCGAAGACGTTGAGTGAATATAAGGCTTCGCATGGGCCGGGTTGCGGCTGCTGTTCAAGCGGCAAGCCGTCGCGGTTGATGACGAAATCACGCTCCGGCGCGAAAGGTTTCCCCACCGCGCGGCCATGGATGATCAGTCATTAATGTTGAGTTGAACGATTGCCAGGAGTGTTGTTCGGCAATCACGTCAATACCCAAAAATCATTCTTCGAGGAGAGTCCTTCCAAGGGAAGGGGCGGATCAATTTGATCCGCCGTCACGTGATGGGTTGTCTGCGCGGTTCGACAATCGCGAACATGCGCGGAAATTCGTCCATCAATCCCATCAGTTCAGCAAGTTTCATGGCATTTCCCGTCACCTTGATCTGCCCGGCCATGACAGCCTCGGGAAAGCTCGTTTGCTTGGCGATCACACCATTGAAGAGATCGCGTGTCAGAGCGAAGCCTGCATCGGCCTCTGCCGATTGCGCGCCGGAAAGGTAGGTGAGGGCGCAATTCTCAAGCGTCAACACAAAGGTTTCGTTCGTGTCGGTGAATTGCCAGTTCAGCGTAATGTGCTTGCCCTCGGCCTTCGGGCCGTTCAGCCGGACGCCGAGCACATCCCACAGTTGTTCCGTACGCAAGGCGGCGAGCGTCTCGCGCGGCATGCCGGGGCGCGGCGGCAGATTCGGCATGCCGTGCCGCAATTCCTGTGCTGCGAAGAGATATGAGTTTCTCCAGGTTGCACTTTCGGAGAGATATCCGAGCTGTTCGAACGTATCCGCAAGGAGTGTCTTCGCGTCGCTGTTGTCAGATTCGGCAAATACCAGATGGCTCAAGGCCTGGGCGATGAAGCGAAACTCGCCTTTTTCGAAGTCCTTTCGGGCGCGGCTCAGAATCGATGCCGCGCCTCCCATGTACTCGACGTATTTCTTGCCAGCCTCGATGCGCGGCAAAGGATCGAGATTGGCCGGGTTGGCGTCGTACCAGCCAAGATATTTCTGATAGATTGCCTTCACGTTATGGCGGATATGGCCGTAATAGCCGCGCGCGTGCCACGCGTCGTCGAGGCTTGAGGGAAGCTTGATCGTTTCGGCGATCTCCGCGGCGTTGAGTCCGTGATTCATGAGGCGCACGGTCTGGTCATGCGCGAATTTGTAGAGATCTCGCTGCTCGCGGATCATGGTGTCGACGCGATCCGTGCCCCACACCGGCCAATGATGCTGGCCGCACATGGCCTGAGCCTTGCCGCCCCACATCTGCAGAGCCTCGTTCAGATATTTCGACCAGGCGAGCGCATCGCGCACGTCCGCCCCGCGGAACGGCAGGAGGTTATGAAAGTTGTGCGTACAATTCTCGGCGAGATTGAGCACTTTATAACGCGGAAGATAGAAGTGCATCTCCGCAGGCGCCTCAGAGTTCGGCGCCATCTGAAATTCAAATGTCACCCCGTCGATGGTGCGCGTATCGCCCGTCGCCTTGATCAGGTCGGTTGGGCGAAGCAGCTCCACCAAACCGGCCGCCATCGATTTTCCGAGTCCGCAATCGATCTGTCCGCGCGGCCCTTTCGCCAGCAGCGGCCCGAATTGATATTGGGCACGGCGCAGCATGGCAGGTCCGGCAATGATGTTCTCGGACACGGCATGCTCGAGAAAGAGATCAGGAGCGCTGAGCGGGACGTTGCCAGCAGCAAGGGTTGCATCACCCAGAACGCCGCGAGCGCCGCCCCAGTGGTCCGTATGCGTGTGTGTGAACATGACGGCAGTGACGGGGCGATGGCCGCGATGCTCACGGTAAAGCTCCAGCGCTGCCCGTGCCCCCTCGATCGACGTCAGCGTATCCACGACGATGACGCCGTTGTCGCCCTCGATGAGCGTCATATTGGCGATGTCGAAACCGCGCACCTGATAGACGCCGGGGACGACTTCGAACAGACCGTGATTCATATTGAGGCGCGACTGTCGCCACAGGCTTGGATCGGCGGTGGGAGGGGCAGCCTGCTCGCCTAAAAAGCCGTAAGGTTCGAGGCTCCAAACTTCGCGGCCGTTGTCAGACAATATCCGGGCGTGCTCGCGAGTGCCGAGAAAGCCGCGCGATGCATCGTCGAAGTCGCGGGTGTCCGAGAAGGGCAATGCCTTGAGCGTCGCATCATGCTGCGCCTTGACGGCGAGGGATGCATCTTTCGGGCGTTCCGGAGAATTCTGTTCGGCCATGGGACGTGCTCCTCAACTCGTCAATGATGGGCCGCGCGGATCATGTCGGCAGCCTTTTCGGCGATCATGATCGTGGGGGCGTTGGTGTTGCCGCCGACCAGCGTCGGCATGATGGAAGCGTCCACCACCCGCAGGTTCTCGACACCGCGCACGCGCAATTGCGGATCGACGACGGCGAGATCGTCTGTGCCCATGCGTGCGGTGCCAACGGGGTGATAAACCGTATCGGAACGATCGCGCAGGAGGGTGCGAATCTGATCGTCGCTTTGGATGGTGCCGCTGTACATCTCGGCTGTTCGCCACTTGGCCAGCGGCTCCGCTTCCATGATCCTGCGCGTTATCTTGAAGCCCTTGAGCATGACCTCGATATCGTCGGCATGATCGTAGAATTTGGGATCGATCAATGGGGCTGCGTTCGGATCGGCGCTGTTGAGCGACACCGTGCCGCGGCTCTTGGGACGAAGCAGGCAGACATGGCAGCCGAAACCATGTCCGAAATGGCGGGTGCGGCCGTGATTGTCCGCGATCGCCATGCTGAAATGTAACTGGATGTCGGGAATGGCCAGATCGGGATCGGTTTTGAGGAAGCCGCCGCATTCGGCGATGTTCGATGTCACCATGCCGTGTCCGGCGCGTCGATAGTGGCCGATTTCCTTCAGCAGGCGATTGAGCCCTGCAAATGAGACGCCGAAATTGTCGGCGGAGATCGAGCGATAGGTGAACGCGAAGTCGATATGATCTTGCAGGTTCTGGCCGACGCCCGGCGCGTGGTGAACGGCGTCAATGCCGAAGGACTTCAGGTGCGTGGCGTCACCGAGGCCTGAAAGCATCAGCAATTGCGGCGACTGGAACGCGCCACTACTCAGAATGATCTCGCGCCGCGCTTTGACAGTTTCGGTGTCGCCATCTCTGCTGAATTCAACGCCGGCGGCCCTTTTGCCTTTGAAGATTACGCGTCTCGCCAGAGCCTGCGTTATGACTTCCAGATTCGGCCGCGACAGGTTCGGCTCAAGATAGGCGCGCGATGCGCTCCAGCGCTGGCCCTCCTTCTGGGTGACCTGATAGGGGCCAACGCCGTACTGGTCGGCGCCGTTGAAGTCATGATTGATCGGTAGTTGCAGCGACTTCGCGGCCTCCAGAAAATGCTGTTGAAACGGATTTTCGGTCCTCAGGTTGCTGACATTGAGCGGACCACCGACGCCATGATGGGCGCCGTTCAGCGTCTCGTTGTTTTCGGATTTCCGGAAGTAGGGTAGTACATCGTCATATCCCCAGCCGGGATTGCCAAGCTTTGCCCAGTGATCGTAGTCCGAGCGATGGCCACGGATGTAAACCATGGCGTTGATCGCGCTCGATCCGCCAAGTGCCTTGCCGCGCGGCTGATATCCCCGGCGATTGTTGAGGCCGGGTTGCGGCACGGTCTGGAATGCCCAGTTGTTTTTCTTAGAGGGCACCATGATGGCAAGGCCGAGCGGCGCCCTGACCATCCAGTTGTTGCCGGAGCCGCCGGCTTCCAGAAGGCACACATTCACTTTCGGGTCTTCGCTAAGGCGGCTCGCAAGAACGCAACCGGCGGAGCCGCCGCCAACGATCACGTAATCAAATTCGTCCACGGAATTTCTCCTGAGGGATTCGGTGCTCTGGCGGCTGTCAGGTCGTGCTTCCGGCCAGCACGGCGGTGCGGGCAGGGGCGATGCGTCTGGCTTCTGCTTCAGGGCGGATGAACATCATTCCGATGGTTCCTCCCGCCAGCATGATGACGCCGCAGATAACGAAGCCGCTGTTGAAGCCGTCGAGTGGCGTGGTGGCTTTCTCGACGAGGCTTCCCATCACATAAGGCGCGATCAGCCCGGCGGTGGTGCCAATCGCATTGCTGATGGCGAGCAACGCACCACGTTGACTGACCGGCGTGATCTCGCCGATCACCGCATGCGAGATCACATAGATGATCGAGGGGAAGGCCATTCCGCAGGCACCGGCGATGATTTTTCCCGTAATGTTGTCGATATGCGGCAATGCGACCAGCAAAATCCCGCCGAAGGCGACGCATGCGCCTCCCAGACACCCCCTTGCGATGCGGCTGCTGACCCCGCGCGCCATCAGCCGCTGCGAGTACCAGCCCAGGCCGATCACGACGATCACGCCGAGACCGGATGTGAGTGCGGTCAGCAGGCCCACCGAGCGTTGCACGAAACCGAGGCCATGAACAAAGTAAGCTGCCTGCCACGACAGGCTGAGTGACAGCGCCCAGTAGGCGCCGAAATAGGCGCACCAGCTCGCGATGATCGTTGGATTGAGCAACAGGCGACGATAGGGGACACGGTTGTCTGACAGACTCGCTGCGGACTCGGTATGCACAAGTGGACCTTCGCGGCCCCATGCGGCCCAGGCGACCGTCCACAGCAGGCCGGCGATGCCTAGCGCGCCGAATGCCCAGTGCCACGAATAATGAACGATCAGAAGATTAAGCAGCGGCAGCACAATCATGATGCCGACGCCTGCGCCCTGCGCGATGACCGCCGTGGGGAGCGTGCGCCGTTCGTTGGGGAACCACTTGTAGGCGGCATGCAGTGCGATGGGATAGGCCGGACCTTCGCCGGCGCCGAGAATGATGCGGCATGCGACCAGCGTCCCGATGCCGACCGAGCCCACCATCGGAAACTGTGTGAGTGCCCAGATCAACCCCATAGCCAGCAAAATCCAGCGGGACTGGATGCGATTGGCGATGAAGCCGACAATGATCGAGGAAATGGCGAAGAGAAGAAAGAAGGCAGAGCCGACGAGGCCGAACTCGCTCGGCGACAGCTTCATCTCATCCATAATGGGAACGGCGGCGAGGCCGATGATGGCCTTGTCGGCGAAATTGATCAGCATGAAGAAGAAGAGCAGGCCGACGACACGCCATGCCCCTGGTTCTGTCTTTCGATCGGTCATTGTTTCGCTTCCCTGTCACTTTGCGTCGGCGTTTTGCCAATCTTCGTTCGGTTGCTATGTCTTTGCTCTCGTCGTTCCCTTGAGGCGCAATGCTGTCTTCGACGCCGTCGTTTTTGCGGAGGAGGGCCTCGTTTCCGTCTTGATCAGCAATTGGAAGCATTGGCTCAGCCGGACCGATAGCTCTTTATCATGGAGCGACAGCGGACCCGGATCGTTGAGGATCGCATTGACCAGCGTTCCGAAGATCACCTGAAAGCCGAAGCCGACGGCACGCGTCTTCGCCGCGCGCTGGCCCGGCCCCATGGCGCGGAGCAGGGCAGGCGTTGCGACCACGACGCCGTTTCGCGCCAGATCCTTGAACGTGCTCCATTTGGCTTCGCGGGAGTCCCCGCGCTGCAGGGCTGCCCGGAGGACGCCTTCATGGTTGCGCATCCAACTCACGATGCCCTCGACGAGCACATCGCAAAGCGCCTCAAGAGACAATTCAGCCAGCGCCTGATCGTGCATCATGCGTGATCGCATGAGTGCGCCGTCATGTCCGGTCAGGCTCAGCAAGGCGTTGAAATACGCATCCTTGCTCTCGAACCGGCTGTAGAACGCGCCAACGGTGACATTAATCTCCGCGCAGAGCGCTTCGATCGACAAGTCCTCAAGGCGGTGAGTTCGCAGCATCTCGGCGCCCGCGCGTAGCAGAGCGGCCGTCGTTTCACGGCTGCGCTTTTGCCGCGATGGCAGTACGCCGGGAAAATTCAAGTCCGGGGTGTCGAAGGGCATCGTTGCGTTCCGGCGGTCCATAATGATAATGATAATTCGGATTATGGTTTTGGCAACCTGAAATTCGTCAGGCCCTGACCGGGCATCTGTTCGAACACGCGGGGCAACCGCGGGCGACATACAGGGAGTGGATCATGGGTGAGCGAGACAAAGGCGAGGCGTTTCAAGGCACTATCGGCAAGACTATCGCCGACTCCAAGCCATGGTGGCCGCCGGAAAAGAAGCCGCAGCCCTCGGCACCCAATATTCTTGTGGTGCTGTTCGACGATGTCGGCTTTTCCGATTTTGGCTGCTACGGCTCGTCGATCCGCACCCCGACGATCGACAGATTGGCGGCGGAAGGGTTGCGCTACAGCGGATTTCATACCACGGCGATGTGTTCGACAACCCGTGCGGCGCTGTTGACCGGCTGCAATCATCATTCGGTAGGCGTGGGGTGTCTGGCGAACTTCGACAGCGGTTATCCCGGCTATCGCGGCAAGATCGCGCGCGAGGCCGGGACGATCGCGGAAATTCTCCGCACCACCGGCTATCGGAATTACATGGTCGGCAAGTGGCATGTAACGCCGTTGACGGAGAGTGGAGCGACCGGGCCGTTCGATGGCTGGCCGCTCGGCCGTGGCTTCGATCGTTTCTACGGCTTTCTCGATGCCGAGACCGAGCAATATTCACCCGAACTTGTCGCCGACAATACGCATATCGATCCACCGGGCACCTATGAGACCGGCTATCACCTGACGGCGGATCTCGTCGATCAATCCATTCGCTTTATCGCCGATCACATGGCGGATCGTCCCGATCTGCCGTGGCTGACATGGCTGGCTTTCGGGGCGTGCCATGCGCCGCATCAGGCGCCAAGCGATCTGATCAAGGGCTACGACAAGCACTTCGGGCATGGGTGGGACGTGGAGCGCGAACGGCGCTTGGCGCGGCAAAAGGCGATGGGTCTTGTGCCGCAGGAGACCAGGATGGCGCCGCGTAATGACGGCGTCAAAGCCTGGGACGAGCACAGCGAAGACGAGCGCCGCGTCTTCACGCGCCTTCAATCGGCATTTGCAGGAATGCTCGATCATGCGGATCAGCATCTCGCGCGGCTGATCGCATTCCTCGAAACCGCGGGCGTGCGGGACAACACGCTGATTGTGGTGCTGTCCGACAATGGCGCCAGCCAAGAGGGCGGGCCGCTGGGTTTTGTCAACGCGATGGGGCCTTATAATTTTCGCCCTGAGCCGATCCCTGAAAAACTGCAGCGCATCGACGATATCGGCGGGCCTGACACTCATTCGAATTTTCCGCTGGGCTGGGCGATGGCATCCAACACGCCGCTGCGGCGCTACAAGCAAAATACCCATGGCGGCGGCATTCGCGATCCGTTCGTGATCTCGTGGCCGAAACGGATCAAGGCCAAGGGCGAACTGCGCCATCAATTCGTCCACGCCACGGATCTTGTGCCGACACTTCTGGATGTGATCGGTGTTAAGCCGCCATTGTCGATCGGCGGATATGAACAGATGCCGCTGGAAGGCGAGAGTTTCGTGAAATCGCTCTCCGATCCGAACGCGCCCTCGCGCACCAAGCCGCAATATTTCGAGATGTTCGGTCATCGCGGGCTTTGGCACGACGGCTGGAAGGCCGTCGCATTTCATCCGCCCGGCACGGCATTTGAGAAAGACAAGTGGGAGCTGTTTCATCTCGATCGAGATTTCTCGGAAGTCGATAATCTCGCCGAACGTGATCCCGAGCGGCTGAAACGGATGATCGATATGTGGTGGGATCAGGCGGAGAAGCACAAGGTGCTGCCACTGGACGATCGCTTCGGTCCACGTTTTGCGGAGAATGCCGCGCGTTTTCATGGCCCGCGCCATAACTTCGTTTTTCACACCGGAATGGGACACGTGCCGACAGACGTCGCGCCGGATGTGCGCAGCCGGAATTATATGATCGAGGCGGATCTGGACCCGAGCGGAGCGGTGGTCGAAGGCGTTCTGATCGCCCATGGCGACGCGACATCCGGCTACAGTCTCTACGTCAAGGACAACCGGCTGGTGCATGATCTAAATATCGGCGGCGCCCATAATATTCTCACATCGGACCGCGAGATTCCTGCCGGTGCGCGTCATCTCGGGGTTGAGGTTACGCGCTGGACAACGGACGGCAAGCCGCGCAAGGGGCCGGTACCGGGCTTCAGCCGGATTACACTTCGGATCGATGGAGCGCCGGCAGGATCGTTTGACACGGTGCTGGGATTCCACAATCTGATTTCGTGGTCGGGGCTGGACATCGGACGGGATCGCGGCAGTCCGGTGTCGCATTATGCGGCTCCGTTCGAGTTCACGGGAAATCTGCTTCGGGTGCGTGTCACCATGGACATCGAGCAGCACCTCGACGGTGATGGCGTCGGAGAGGCCGAGATGGCGCGGCAGTGATGCGTGAGCGGGAAGGAGAAGATCGATGTCTGATACTCTGACAGACGAGACATCGCTGATGCAATCCTATGCGGCTTTGCGTGACGCCTGGATCGCCAAGGGTGGGCTCTCAGTCGCGCAGCGTTGCGCGATCCTCAAGGCATTGCGCAGCAGCCTGCGGCAACGAGCCGATGACTACGTTGCTGCAATATCGGCCGATTTTCGCGGGCGCTCGAGGCATGAAACGCTACTGACGGAAATCGCAGTGGTGATCTCGGCGATCGACTATACTCTCCCTCGCATCAAAAAATGGGCGCGTCCATCATCGATTGCTCTCGGTTTTCCGATCTGGCCGGCGCGCGGTGGCCTGGTGCCGCAGCCGCGCGGCGTTGTCGGTGTGGTCGCGCCGAGCAACTATCCGTTGCAGCTTGCGCTGATGCCGCTGGTGTCGGCGATTTCTGCCGGATGCCGCGTTCTGATCAAGCCTTCGGAAATGACGCCACGAACCGCGCAACTGATCGCGCAGCATATCGGGGAAATTTTCGATCCCTCGATTATCGGTGTTGTCTGCGGCGATGCAAATTTGTCCGCACAGTTCGTTCGATTGCCATTCGATGCACTGCTGTTCACGGGCTCGCACCGCACCGGCGCCAAGGTGGCGGAAGCCGCTGCTGCCAACATGACGCCGCTGATTCTCGAACTTGGCGGAAAGTCGCCAGTGATCGTCGATCGGGGGGCTGACCTCGTCACGGCCGCGGAATCGATTATCGCCGGCAAGTTGATGAATGCGGGCCAGACCTGCGTTGCTCCGGACTATGTTCTCGTGGCGCGCGAGAACTATGATGGCCTCGTTGGGGAACTGAAGGCGGCCGCGCGCAAGCTTTATCCGGATCGGGAGGCACGGGACTATTCCGCGATATTGTCGGACACCGCGATCGCTCGGCTGGAAAAACTGGAATCCGCGGAGCAGACACTCGATCTGCTGGACAGCGATATCGCCGCACCGCGCTTCCAGCCAAAGCTGATTTTGTCTCCGGCTCGGAATCATGCGGTGATGACGGAAGAAATCTTCGGTCCGCTGCTGTCGATCCTGACTTACGATACCATCGACGAGGCTATCGAGATGGTGCGCAGCCAGCCGCCGGCCCTGGTGATCTATTGGTTCGGCGGGAAGAACGAGCGGTTTCACGCAGTGATAGCAAAAACGATGTCGGGCGCGGTGTCGATAAACGAGACGGTGCTGCATGCCGGTATCAGCGCTCTTCCGTTTGGCGGCGTCGGCGGCTCGGGCATCGGTCGGTATCATGGCAAGGCGGGCTTCGATGCCTTCTCTAATCAGCGCGTCATCTTCGAACAATCGAAATGGAGCCTGACGCGTTTGTTGCGTCCGCCATTCGGAATGCGGGCGGATCGGATCCTGCGCAGGTTGGTGAAATAGCCCGAGCTTAATCGCAATACAGTCGCTCGAAGAATTCATTACGAACTGGAAAATCTCGATCCGCGATCCAAGGGCGCCAAGCTGAGCGTGAACGCCACAAATCTATTCGACAAAATCTACGTGTCACAGTGCACCGTAATTCGACAACAATTGCGTCTATGGTCTGCGCCGACAGGTGCTGGCGACGCTGCATTACAAGTGGTGATGCATCTCCGGAAAATAAAGCCAAGGGCCTGCTTGCAGGCGTATTCGCGCCCAGGCGCGCTTCGATGCCTTCTAATGTGACTTGCGAACCTGCATATTGAGCCTTTGAGGATGGACGCGTAGAGATGGCGCATGCCTTGAAGGCCGATGACCAGAAATGGGAGCCACCATGCCGGATCAGGAGGACATCTTTGGTTTTGACGATCGCTGGACATTCCAGGCCGATCTCGACCGCCTGATGATGACGGCTTTTGGCCGAGGACTGGATGTTTCGGGTCTCACGCCTATGGCTGTCATGACTGCGATGGCTCACGCCGTCGGTTCTGTTTATCGACAGGTGGCGGCGCATCATCACCAGCACTCCTGTCCTTGCGGATGGCAGCCTTTGTCCGAGGAGGATATCGCGACGCTGCAGGCAGCCTTTGAAACCGCGGCAGCAACGCCGGAACCGATCGATAAGCTTCTGACGATGCCGGTGATGGGCCGGGCCTAGGACGTTCGCAACGGAACATTCAAACCGTTCTAAAGTCGCCTGGAGCTTATTGAGGCCGCTGAGGCAGACAGTCATACTTTCAGTTCGACTTTCAATCCGATCAGCCGCGGACACCTGATACGTCAGATGCCTCAACTCTATGACCGTTTCATCGATCAGTACCAAATTCTCGATCGCGAGAACCGGCCTGTCGAAGACACATTCTCTGAACGCATGATCTGGCTGGATTCGCCGGGCTGCGTGCTTCATGCGGGCGATTTTCAATTGCCTGCCGATCTTCGCACGCGTGGGATCATGAAGCCCGGGCTTTATATGACCATCGTGCTTGAGGGAATCGGCGAAAGCAGTGCTTGCGACGGTCCGGAAAAGATCCGGTATTCGCAAAACAAGCTGCTCGGCATGGCAATCCGTGAGCCAACGCCATGCAGCGGTGAAGCGCCCGGCGGTCCCATTCGCGCTGTCGGTGTCGCCTTCCCGTTTTCTTCGATCTAGAATCTGGGTCTGGAGGAGGAGTTCCTCAACCTGTTCAAATCGACGGATCGTCCGGTTCTGCCGTTTTCCGTGCAGGCGCCTCCGCGCATTCAGGCGATTGCGAGCGAGATTTTGTTGCCCGTGATCGATGGCTCTGCGGGCAAGCTATTGATGAGCGCACATGCGACCGAGATTTTGGCGAGGGCGATATGCGCGCTGCGCCACAATATCGAGCTGCGTCATCCGGTGGATAACAAGCGGGCGCGGCTGCAGGCCGCAAAAGAAATGATGGATTCTGACCTGCGCCGCCCGTGGAGTGTCGCCGAGCTTGCGAAATGCGCCGGCTCAAGCCGGCGATCATTCAATTCCCGTTTTCGCGCGGCCTTTGGCGCCAGCGCGGCCGAATATCTCCGTGTCAAACGGCTCGAAGTGGCGCGTGAGGCGCTCGTGTATCAGAACCTCTCCGTGACCGAGGCCGCCGATCTCGTCGGCTATACAAATCCGGCGAATTTCGCGACGGCCTTCCGCAAGCACTTCGGGTCGGTTCCCAGCCTTTACCGGGATCACGTATCGCCTCGGTAGTTGTTCCGACGCGAAAACTGCGTCTGAAATGCCGCACTGATTCTTCAACGTAGTCACCTTTGAGTTTGTCAACGCGCGATCAAAGGTTTTTTGCGCATTCGCAAAGGCGCGCGAGTCCCAAATCTGCTCTTCCATCGTGGGCTGAAAATGTCAGCAGAATGGGGAACTCTGTGTGGCGATCGTTTCGGGTATTGTTGTTTACGAGCCATCGATGCGGAAGCTGAAATTCGGAACCTACCGGCGTGACCGCCTTCGCGTGGTCCGCTGGCTCGATGTGCATAATCTCACCGGCATCGTTTTGGTGATGTGGATGCTGGTCGTCGGCTTCACCGGCGTCATCAATACGTGGGCTGAACTCGTCATCAAGGTCTGGCAATTCGGCCAGCC
>Ga0066256_1003236_pt1 | contig 16106 bp, 8 predicted proteins | sample ThiBio_1000_biof_FD_87107 | JGI IMG/M metagenome (GOLD analysis project Ga0066256, IMG submission 87107) | Wastewater bioreactor microbial communities from Cape Town, South Africa - Thiocy_expt_1000_biof (version 2) | ecosystem: Engineered > Bioreactor > Thiocyanate-remediating >...
GGGGGGGGGCGGGGGGGGGGGGGGCAGGCGGGGGAGGGGGGGGGGGGGGGGGGGGGGTGGGGACGAGTGGCGGTGGGGTGGCAAGTGGCGCACGCAGTGGGGCAGGCGGCAGTACAGGTGGTGGCAGCGGTGGCGGTGGCGGCGGCGGCGGTGGCGCCCTGGCGGCGCCCCTGCTGTCAGCGCTGGCGCCCACGGTGCAGGCGCTGACGGAGCGGCTGGTGGAGCTGCAGGAGGCGCAGAGCATGCTGGTGTCCACGCTGAACGTGCAGCGGTCCGAGTTTTGTGACAGCAACTCGGACTGGCGCGTCGCCTGCTCCGTGTTTGACAAGATCCCGGACTACATGGCGCGCGTGGCGCGCATCCGCAAGACGATGGCCGCCACGCAGGCGCTCGCCATCCGCAACGAGCGCGCCGCCGCCGCGCTGCGCGGCAAGCTGGAGGCGCGCGAGCGCAGCCGGCAGGCCAAGCGCTCCGCCGACGCCTCCGGCTACTCCTCCGTGGTTGCCAAGGCTTAGGTAACAACAACACATTTGAAACCAGCTCGTTAAGTTAAGTTATGTCATGATTGAGTGTCATACAACGCTGTACTACTACTATAGCTGCTACTCGCCGCCGTGCATGGCGCCGTCGTCGTCCGTGCGCTGGCGCTTGGCGCTGTGTGTAGGAGCAGCAGCGGCGGTGGCGTCGGCGCCATCACTGGGTGGGCGCACAATGCCAGGAACCGGCGGATGGGGCACGCCGGCAGCGCGGCGGGCCGCTTGCGTGGCGGACACCATGACGCGCAGCATCTCCATGGCGTGCGGCCCCAGCTCGTCAATCGGCACGCCGTCCAGAATGTGGCGGCGCGCAACCGGCAGGCTGCCAAGCGGCGCTGTGGTGCCCAGCGGCCGCACCGCCTCGCGTGCAGCATCAAATGCTGCGCCCGCCGCGCCGCGTGCCGCACCACCACCGCTGGTGCCAGCAGCAGGCGCCGCCGCCGCCGCCGCAGTAGCAGCGCCCGGCATCTCTGCCAGCAGCGCCGACACGTGCTGCGACACGGATGCCATGAAGGCGGACACGGCGGAAGGCGGGCTGCCCACAAGGCGGGAAAACAAGGCGGCCGGCAGCATGAGGACGGGGGAGGCGCGTGGTGTGGCAATGACGAGGCAGCCGCTGGTGGCAGGGATGTCGCTCAGATCCACGCCACCGCCGCTGCCACCACTGCCGCCGTCACCGTGCGCCGCACCTGTCGCCGCGGCTGCCGCGGCCACCGCCGCCCCTGCGGTGTGGCGCGTCGGTGACGCCGGCGGCACCTGATCCTCCACGCCCATGCCGTCGCCGTCGCCGTCGCCGCCCGCCGCCGACAAGCCGTCACCGACGGTAGCAGGCGCGCTGCGAGACCGCGCCATGGTGGCGCCACTGCTACCACCACCGCCGCCGCCGCCACCACCGCCGCCGGGCGCCGCATGCGTAAACGCAAATGCAGCGGGCGTGCGGGCGCTGTTGGCGGTGCCGGTGGGGGATGGTGCGGCGCCTGACGCGGCGGTGCTGGCAGAGGACACGAGGGGGACCTCTGGGCCCCCGCCGCCGCCGCCGCCGCCGCTCCTGGCCCCTGCACCGCCGCCGCCGCCGCCGACCCTGCCCCCGCCCCCCCCACCGCGCCCCCCCCCCGCCCCCGCGCCCCCCCCGCCCACCCCCACCCCGCCCTGCCCACGCACGCTCGCGACACCGCGGCCCGCCGCAGGCCCCGCCGCGTCGCCCGCGCACTTGCGGCACAGCCAGGCGCCGTTGGGCACCTTGCTGAGGCCGGCGCAGCGCAGGCAGGAGGTGCGGGTGCAGCTCCAGTCGCCCTCGCAGCACAGCAGCTGGCCCACCACGTTGCTGCGGCCGCCGCAGGAGGCGCAGGAGGCGGGGTACGACTCCATCACCCACTCTGACACCAGCGACACCAGCGCCTCACGCGCGCCGCCCTGCGTCATGGGCGGCGTGGTGACCAGCGTCGGCGGCACGATGCCGGTGCGCATGATGTCCAGGTACACGGTGGCCTCCGCCAGCATGCGCTGCCGCCGCTCCGAGTGGTCACCCGTGATGGCGCGCAGGCACGCCACCAGGTACTCCGGCGTGGCGCGCTGCTCCTCCGGCGCCTTGTCCAGCTCCTTCAGGTAGTACATCCAGTACGGCACCACAAAGTAGTACGAGTTGCACAGCGGGCGCGGGCAGTTGAACCGCCCGCCCCGCATGTTGCCGCGCCCCACCAGGCACTCAATGTGGCACCGCGACAGGCCGCACGTCTCGCACGTGTGGCTGGACCGGCCGTCCTCCAGGTCGGGCGCGCCGTACGCAATCAGCTCGCCGCACAGGCAGCGCGCGTACCCCGCCGTGCCGCTCTCGCCTCCCAGCTCGTCGGGACCTGCGCCAGCACCGACACCGCCGATACCGACGACGGCACCGCCGCCCGCCACCCGCGCCGCCGCCGCTGGATCGCTGCGCCGGCTGCGTGGCGTGCCGCCTTGCCCTTGCCGCGTCTCTGCGCTGCCCTCCCCGCGGCTGCGCCGGCTGCTGCCGCCGCCCTCCCCATCACTAACACCGCAACCACCGCCACCGCCCCCACTCCCATCACCGGCGGCGCCAGTGTCATCATCCACACCAGCCACGTCGTCCGCAACGTTACCACCACCATTGGTGCTGGCACTGCCACCGCCACCACCACGCCGCCGCCGCACATGACTGGCTGCAACTGCCACCTCAGCGCCCTCGCCATCGCTGTTGTTGTGCTCGCGGCCATCCAGTTCGTCGTGACCGCCGCCACCACCGCCGCCGCCGCCGCCGCCACCGCCGCTATTGCTGCTGCTGCTGCTACTGCTGCTACTACTACTGCTGCTGCTGTCGCTGCTGTAGTCGACGGGCGCGCCACCCACACCGCCACCGCGCCGCCCCAAGATGCGGCCACCGCCGCCGCCGCCGCCGCCGCGGCTGCTGCCGCCTGTCGTGTACGATGGCACCGGCTCCATTCCTCTTCTCCTTCCCGTTGCAGGTGTCGTGGGTGTGACGGCAGGCGCCCCTTGCTTGCCTGCTGCTGGCGCCTTGATGCCTCCTCCCCCACTGCCGGTACCGCTTAGATGACTCTTCCTCCAATGGTGACTCCTCCTTCAGCCTATTGCTTCCCGTGCCACTACCCCTCCTGCACCCTCCCTCCTCCTCCCTCCTATCGCCCTGCCCCGTACTATATGCCCCTCCTCACCACAACTACCCCTCTTCCTCCCGCCTCTCTCCCTCCTCTTGCTTCCCCTCCTCCTCCACCTTCTCCCTTCTCTCTCCCCTGTCTCTCTCTCTCTCTCTCTCTACTCCTCCTGTCTCTACCTTCCCTCTCAAACGTGGTGTTCAGAGTCAACAATCTAAAAACGTGGCTGCAACGCACGCAACGACCCGCCGTCCGCCCAAACCGCGCGCCTGCCGCACAATCCCGCCGGCATCTGCGCGCCGCAGCCCGCGCGTCGCATTTCCGCGCAACCTGCCCGCGCAACCCCCCGGCTATTTTTGGTGGAATTTAATTTCCGCCCCTTGGAACATTGACGCCTACGGGTTTGGAAGTTCTAATTACGCACCACTTCATCGCCCTGCCGCGACGGTCGTCGTTACGTCGTACCGCTGCTACTACCGTCCGCCACCACCGCAACCACTCCCTCCACCCTCACCACCACCCCCACCGCCGCAATCACTCCCACCACCACCGCCGCAACCACCGCCGGTATCGCTGCCGCCAACCTTGGTGGCAATGAGGCACCAGTTGTCGCGCTCCCACCACAGGCGCGTGATGGCAGCGCCGCCGGACGGCGTCAACGCGCAGGTTGGCAACGCGTCGCCGGCGGCGACGGAGGTGGGTATGGCGGCCACGCCGACGGCGGAAGCAACCAACTCCTCCAGCTCGCCGGCGGCAAACACGTGGCAGTAGCGCTGGAACACGACGGCGCCAGTTGCAGCATCCAGCGTGCCGCCTGCGGCCACCAGCGTGGCGAGTGGCACAGGTGGCGGGCCACCCCCACCCGCCGGCCGGACGGCGCCACCGCCACCACTCACACCACCACCCGAACCAGCAGCACCCACATCCACGTAGCGCGGCTGCAGACTCCAGGGCACAAACACGTCGGGCGCGGCAAAGGCGCGGCGGCTGTCGGCGCCCTGCTCGCGTGCCCACGCTTGAATGAATACCACACCGCCGGGGCGCAGGATGCGGAACAGCTCCGCTACGGTGGCGCGGCGGCGCGCGGGCGTGGCAAGGTGGTGCAGGACGGCAATGCAAAGGGCGGCGTCGGCGGCGTGCGAGCGAAACGGCAGCGCCACGCCGTCAGCGGCGGCGACCTCGTACCCGCGGCCCGCCGCAATGTCCAGCAAGCCCACCGACGTGTCGCACCCAATCACATGCAGCCCTGGCACCACGCCCATGTACTTGCCGTTGCCGCACCCCACATCGGCCACCAGCGCGCCGGCCGGGAGGCCGCGCAGGAACGTCTCCACCGCCGGCCACGGCGCGTACCGCGTCGCCGAAAAGTGCGGCGCAATGGCGTCGTACAGCGCGTGCACGTGCTCCGTCTCCACCGCCGGCGGCGCCAACCCGTCGCCGGTGGTGTCGGGGATGGTTGGCGCGGTTGGTGGCGTGGGGGCGGATGGTGGTGCGGTTGGTGCCGTCACCGCCGCCGCTGCTGCTGCTGCCGCCGGAGTCATTGACGCCGTCGACGCCGCAGCTGCTGCGGCCGCGGCGGCTGCGCGCAGGTGAGGTGACATGACGTCATGCGACACGCTCTGGCTCTTGCACACTGACTTCCAGACGCAGCGGCAGGCGGCGAGGTCGCCGGCTGGGTGCGCCGGCGTGGCTGCGCGCACGATGCGGCAGGTGGCAGAGACGCGGCGGGCCGGGCGCTCAGTGAGGCGTGCATCGACCCAATCGGTGCGGCGCGCGGGGATGGCGTGCGACCACGCATACCGCGCCTCGCCGCGCATGACCAGCAGACTGCGCGCTGGCAGGAGGAGGGCGGCACGGCGGATGGATGCCGTGCCGGGCGGCAACGCATGGACTAGCGCGGGGTGGCCGGCCGCCGGCATGCGGCTGTTGGTGCAGCTAAGCGCCGCGTCAGTGCGCGGCTCGCTGGCGGCGTATGTGAACTCCATCACCACATCGCCGCCCAGCGACAGCGACACCACGCCCTCCTCAAAGCTCTCATGCGTGTCAATGTGCCCAGCGATGCCCTGCCCCGCGGCGTACGCATTCACAGTCACCTGGTCAATGACGGCGGCGGCAGGTGACACACCCGCGGCAGCAGCCAACGCGTCTAACTCGGCACGCCCAGCCAGCGGCCGCGCCAGACAGGCGTCATCCCAGACTGCCGCATCACCAACAGCGTCACCAACAAAGCCGTACGACTGCAGGTCAGCCAACAGGCGGCCCAGTGGCGTGTCGGGCGCCGGCAGCGCGTGCACACGCGGTCCCGTTGCCACGGTGGCGCGTGTCACATAGTCAAACGCGTGGCCGTAGTGCTGCACGGGGCGCGACATGGTGGTGTCCCACGGCGCGCCGTCAAACGCGCCCAGCAGGTCGGCTTCCTGCGCGGGCGTCACAAAGTCATGAATGACCAGCAGCCCGGGGATGGCGGCGGGGCCCAGCGCGTGTCGATGCGCCTGCCGCGGCAGCATGGGGTGAATAACTACGGTGGTGACGACGCCGGGCGCGGCGGGCGTCACGTAGGCGGGGTCGGTACTCCCAACAGCCAGCACCGTCATTTCAGCCGCCGGTGCAATGGCGTGCACAGCAGCCGCATCGTCGTCGCGCGCTTGCACAAACTCGGCGGAAAAGCTGCGTAGCGGGCCGCCCAGCGCGGCAGCCAGGGACGGTGTAAGGGCGCCATCGGTAATTGCGCTATTCAGTGCAGCGGCGGCGGCGGGTGTGGGCAGCGACAGGTACGCCACCGCCTTGGTTGCCATCACCGCCCAGTGCGTCAGTGGTGATGACGCCGCGGCGGTGAGTGCAGTGGCTAGCGCGGCAGCCGCGTCGGGGGCGCACGCTGCTGGCAGCATGCGCCCATGGCCATCCACGCGCGCCCACGCTAGTCGCAGGTGCGCCGTCGCATCCCCGCCTTCTGCTGTCGGCCGCCGCCAGTACACGCGGCAGTGTGGAGCTGGGTCACTGGGCGAAGCGGCGGCGGCAGCGGCGGCGGCGGCGGCGGCGGCTGCAGCGAGTGGCGACGCCATTGGTGGCGTGGTGGCAGTGATTGGCGGGAGGCGCCGGGAGCAATGAATAGTGGAGATGTGGAGAGACCGCTCAGCTATGAGAAGAGAAAGAAACGCAGTACAAGGAATGCAGCACTGGAGCAGCAGCAGCAGCCACAACTCGCCACAAATTGGCAGCTTTGATGGTGCGAGTGGCAAGTGGACCTGTGAGGTGACTCAGGTGAGAGATGGGTGGAGCGAGAGAGAGAGACGATGAGAGAGCGAGAGAGGGAGCGAGGAGTCAAATGGTCGGATTTTGACTTTTTAGAAAATGCAAACGACACGCTACCACACAATTCCACCGCAACCAGAACGCACCGACTAATCAATACTACCGACTGTGCTACTGCGTGTTTGCAAGAATTGCGTTTTCGATTTTTGGTATCAGTACTACCACGGTCCTACTAGCACCGCAGATCGCAGATCGCAGACAGTGTCACCGTCACATGATCACAGACACTCACTGGTACACACCACTGCCACTGCCACTGCCACGGTGCCTGCGAGGTGCGCTGCTGCGACGACCGCGGTGTCTGCGCGTAGCGTTGCTCACAGTCCCTGCAAGTAGCGTTGCTGCAACGGTCGCGGTGTCTGCGAGCAGCTACCACATCACCACGGGTTCTTAACACTACTGCCAAGCAGATACCATCTGTCGCCAGTGCGCACCACACCACTGAATCACCTACTTACCACTGTACTCACCACTGCGGCCACGGTGCCTGCGAGCTGCGAGCAACAATTAGTCACCAGCCGTACCACACGTGGTACCACATCACCTACAAGCCACCACACCGCTACGCTGCTCAACTCCGCCCACCATGGCAGCAGCTGCGGTGGCGGCAGGCGACGACGGCCGGCGGGTGCGGCAGCGGCGCGGCGATGGCGACGACACGACAACCGCAGTCACGCTGCCGCCGCTATTGCAGGTGCTGGGCGGCAACAGCGTGACAACCGCCACGGTGCTGGCATGCTTCCACAGCGACGAGGCCAGCGCGCTGCGGCAGGTGCACCCCGCGATGGCTGCGGTGGTTGCCGAGGTGCCGTGGGCAGACGTGGAGGTGAGCGTGTTTGATGTGGTGCGATGGCGGGCGGCGCTGCCAGCCGCGGTGGCGGCGAAGGTCTGCCGGCTGCCAGTGGACGTTGAGTTGCCGAGCATGTCGGTGGCTCTGGCTGGCGTTCATCGCCTGCACTGCTCTAAGTCTTGTATTTCTGAGGCGGCACTTGCGCGCCTGCCGACCTCGCTGTACTCTCTTGTAGTGGGGAGTATTGGCTGCCGGTACATTGAGTCAACTGGTGCTACCTTTGCGCGCTTGTCGTCGCTTGCATCGCTGACGTGTTATTCCAGTCTAATTGGTCGGGGGGATCATTTGCCTTCGTCATTGCGGGAGCTGTGTATTAACGATTATCGTACTTTGTCGTTGGCAGTCGACTTCCGCCATCTGCATGCGTTGCAGCGGTTGACTATTACGTGTGAAGTAAGTAACAGCAACATCGTTGCCCGCCTACCACCGTCAGTGGAGGAACTGAACCTGTTGTGCGAATTCCCCTGGTCACGCACCCTGTCATTTGCACACTTGTCACGGCTCCGGGTACTGAATACCGACGGTAGCAACATTCACGCTCGCGCGCTGGCCACCCTGCCGCCGTGCGTCGTGGAGCTCACCCTGCCATCCTGCACTGCGCCGTTGGATATGGCTTCGTTTGCGCACCTGCCAGTGCTGAAATCATTAGATTTGAGTGAATGTGAGATTAGTGATGAGCTGCTCTTACGCCTGCCGCCATCGCTGGTGACACTGCGTGCCTCATGGTGCAAAACCCTCACGTCTGGCGCCGTACTGCCCGCCCTGCCCGCGCTGGCTGAGTTGGACGTGAGCGACACGGAGGTGGGAGACGCGCTGATAGCCAGCCTGCCGGCAAACCTGGTGACACTTGCCATGACCAACTGCATGGAGGTGACGCGTGGCGCGACATTTGGCCACCTGCCCGCGTTGCGTGAGTTGCACAGCGCCGGCACGAACCTGTCGCTGGCCGAGCTGGCGGCATGTCGCGCGCGCGGCTGTTTGGCGGCAGCAGCCGGCATGTTGGGTGGGCACCACGGCGACGTGAGGTCGCTGGCGTTGCTGCCGGACGGCCGGTTGGTGAGCGGCGATAGCGGAGGTGGGGTACGGTTGTGGGATCTGGCGCGCGTTGGTGAGCCATCCGTGACGCTAGCGACTACACACGAGTGGGAAGTGCACGCGCTGGCTGTGCTGCCTGGCGGCCGCCACCTGGCAATTGGTGAGCATGCACTGCTAAGGCACGCCGGCAGCGTAGAGATATGGGACGTGAGCTGCACACCGTGCGCACGCTGCGCCGTCGTTGGTTTTGATGCCGGCGTGCAGGCACTTGCGGTACTGCGCAACCGCCGCATCGCTGTCGCGTGCAACGACTGCAACATCTGGGTGCTGCGCGTGGACGGCGATAGCGGGGTGGGAGAGAAGGTGCACGTGTCCGGGCACACTGCCAGTGTGAATGCGTTGGCGGTGTTGCACGACGGCAGCCTGGCCAGCGCATCGGCAGACGGGTCGGTGCGGGTGTGGGATGGCCGTAGCTTGAAGTGCTACACCGTGCTGGGGGGCCACCTCCATAGGGTGGTTGCACTGGCGGTGCTGACGGATGGCTGCCTGGCGAGTTTGTCGACGGACGGCACGGTGCGGTTGTGGGATGTGAGTGTCCCCAGTACCGCCACCTGTGTGCGCATCCTGCCTGGATTTTGTAAGGACACGACGGCCCTGGCAGCGCTGCCGGATGGTCGGCTGGCTAGTGTGCCCGTCTCGGACGATATTAACATACATGTGTGGGACACGCGACCGCACCAGCGCGCTGCCTGCGTCGCCATACCCACTGTGCTGTTGGCACGGAGCGGCACACGACGCCCCAACGTGCTGCTGCCGCTGCCAGGCGGCCTGCTTGCTAGCTGCGGGGCCGAAACCGACACAGCGATAGACTTGTCGCACCTGCCGCCGTTGCCGCCGGCTTGATCCCGGCCTTGACCGCTCGGGCGCGCACTCGCCGTGCCGCGGCAGCGATGATGAGAATATTTGAAGGTAGCTGGCCCATTTGATAACGCTGCTGAGGCAGGCGAGAGGGTTCATATAAGGAGGGGCGATGCCCAAGTAGCGCAGCGGAAGCGCTACCCCCCTGCCAGGGGTCCAGAGCCAGCTCACAAGGGTCGGTGCAACGATGCTGCCACTGAAGGACCCGGGCCGGGAGTGTCCCGTGCCTGAGAAGCATTCATCCTTCTATCTTTCCTTGACCCCAATCCATATCTGTGGTTGGGACGTGTGAGCCCTCCCGGGGCCCGGGCAGATTTGCTGGTGCTACCTCTTCAAGTCTCCGGCCCCAATAAGGCGACACACGATGGTACCGGTACCGGTTGCATCCACTGGTAGGGAGATAGTGAGAGGAGACAACGACGGAGGACACCGACGAGATGCGAGGAGACAACGGCGGAGTCGAAGTTTGACTTTTTAGATTATAACAACCACACGAGCTCCCACATTTTCAACGCAACCAACGCGTACCAGCCTAGCAGTATCTCCGACTGTGACGCCGTGGGTGTGCTTTAATTGCACTTTCGAATTTTGGTGAATATTCTGGTGACCCCCACCTCCCCCCTCCCCCTGTCCGCGTCGTTCGAATTCAACGACCACTTCTCGGTGTCGCTCGAGGCCCTCCCGTGGCACCGCGCACAGCTGCCACGATCGACGTGCCACAACCACTGTGCCTCTCTCTTGTCATCACAGCTGCCACGATCGACGTGCCGCAGCCACTGCGCCTCTCTCTTGTCATCACAGCTGCGACGAAAGTCGCGCCGCTGCCATTGCGTCTTGCTCTTGTCATCACCGCTGCCACACCCGCACCCGCTACCACGCACACCATGGCAGCAGCAGCAGCAGCAGCAGCGGTGGCGGAAGCGGGTGGCGATGGTCGGCGGGTGCGGCAGCGGCGCAGCAGCGACGATAAGCTGCCGCCGCTGTTGCAGGTGCTGGGCGGCAACAGTGCAACGACCGCCATGGTGCTGGCTTGCTTTCGCAGCAATGAAGCAAGCGCGCTGCGGCAGCTGCATCCGGCCGTGGCAGCAGTGGTCGAGGCTGTGCCGTGGGCAGATGTGGATGCGAGCGTGTTCGATGTGAGTCGATGGCGGGCCGCGCTGCCGGCGGCGGCGGCGGCGAAGGTTTGCCGGCTGCCAGTAGACGGTGAGTTGGCGTGTGTATCAGTAGCGCTGGCTGGCGTTCAACGTCTAGAATTGCACAATCTGGACACCGTGGCGGCACTGGCGCGCCTGCCGGCCTCGCTGCACTCCCTTGTCGTAAGGAGTAATGAAAGCATTGAGTCAACTGGTGCTACCTTTGCGCGCTTGTCGTCACTTTCATCCCTGACGTGTTACTCCAGTCTGATTGGTCCGGGGGATCACTTGCCTTTGTCGCTGCAGGAGCTGTGTATTAACGATCATCGTACTTTGTCGTCGGCGGCCGACTTCCGCCACCTGTGCGCGTTGCAGCAGTTGACAATAACGTGTAAAGCAAGTAGCGCCATTGTTGCCAGGCTGCCGCCGTCGTTGGTGGAGCTGAATTTGTATTGCGAGTTCCCCTGGTCACGCACCCTGTCATTTGCACACTTGTCTCGGCTCCGGGTACTGAATACCGACAATAGCAACATTGACGCTCGCGCGCTGGCCACGCTGCCGCCGTGCGTCGTGGAGCTCACCCTAACATCCTGCACTCAGACGTTGGCAATGGCTTCATTTGGGCACCTACCAGAGCTGCAATATTTAGACGTGAGTGACTGCGAAGTTAGTGACGAGATGCTGTTGAGCCTGCCGCCATCGCTGGCCGTGCTGTGCGCCTCAGATTGCTGGGACTTCACGGCTGACGCCGTGTTGCCCGCCCTGCCCGCACTGACTGAGCTGGACGTAAGCGACACGGAGGTGGGGGACGCGCTGATAGCGAGCCTGCCGGCAAACGGCTGTTTTGCGCCAGCAGCCGGCATGTTGTGGGGGCACCGCGGCGAGGTGGCGGCGCTGGCGGTGCTGCCGGACGGCCGGCTGGCGAGCGGCGATAGCAATGGTGAGGTACGGCTATGGGATCTGGCGCGCGGGGGTACGGCATCCGTGGCGCTAACGACCACAAACGGATGGGCAGTGCGTGCTCTGGCGGTGCTGCCCGGCGGCCGCTACTTGGCAGTTGGTGAGGACGCACCGGAGAAGAGAGCCGGCAGTGTAGAGATATGGGACGTGAGTTGCGCACCCTGTGTCCGCTGTGCCGTCGTTGGCTTTGATGCCGGCGTGCAGGCACTTGCGGTACTGCGCAACCGCCGCATCGCAGTCGCATGTAACGACTGCTACATCTGGGTGATGGCCGTTGACGACGGTGGCAGGATGGGAGTGAAGACGGGTCTGCCCGGGCACACCGCCAGAGTGAAAGCGTTGGCAGTGCTGTCCGATGGAAGCCTAGCGAGCGCGGGAGCGGACGGGACGGTGCGGGTGTGGGATGCGCGCCGTTTGGTGTGTCACACAGTGCTGGGAAACCACCTCCACCAGGTGTTCACGCTAGCGGTGCTGCCGGATGGCTGCCTGGCGAGCTTGTCGACGGACGGCACGGTGCGGTTGTGGGATGTGAGTGTTCCCGCCTGTGTGCGCGTAATACCTGGAATTGCGCTGCTGGCGTCCGCCCTGGCCGCCCTGACGGATGGCCGACTGGTTAGTGTGCCCGCCTGGGACGACACAGTTATACAGGCGTGGGACACGCGCCCGCACCAACGCGCTGCCTGTGTCGCCATCCCCACTGTGCTGTTGGCACGGAGCTGCGCACGACATCCCAGCGTGGTGTTGCCGCTCCCAGGCGGCCTGCTTGCCAGCAGCGGGGCCGAAGACGACACTTCCGTGCACCTGTGGCACCTGCCGCCGCCGCCGCCGGCTTAACCGGCCTGACCGTGCCGCAGCACTGCCGCTGTGCAGCGCGTTGGCGGCTGCTGCGGCGGTGAGATCATTTGAAGGTAGCAAGGGGGGCTCAAGTACCGGTACGGAAGATGCTTGCGCGAGTTACGCGGCGGAAACGCTACCCCCTGCCAGGGCCGGGCCTCCAAGGGTAGCAGCAACGATGCAACAATGCCACGATTGGTAGCAGCTGCAGCACGATGCCAGTGCTACGATGGCAGCAGCAGCACAAGGCCACGACGGCGTGACGTCGCATTGCCACGATGTCAGCATCAGCAGCAGCATCATCATCAACAGCGCAGCAGCAGCGCAGCCGTAGCAGCCGCAGCCCGACGAAGGGGATGACACGATGTCAAAGTTTGACATTTTAGATTATAACAACCACACGAGCTTCCACAATTTTAAAGCAACCAACGCGTACCTACCTATCAGTATCACTGACTGTGCTGATGTGGGTGTGATTTTGTTGCGTTTTCGGTTTTTGGAATTGATACCAGTGCGACCATTCATGCTCACCACTACCACCGCCGCCACCAATACAACCACTACTACAACTACTATCAAGCTACCTGGGGCCTACTCAGAGTCACCACCACCACTATCGAGCGACTGGGCTGCTAACTGCTCGCAGTGTTCAGTTGTCAGCGCACCATCATCGCGCTGCTAAGCTGCCCAGGCGTCAGCACTTTATTGAGCTTCTGAGTGCCGAGTCGCGCTGCACACCACCACAACACCACCAACCACTCCCACCATGGCGGCTGCTGCAGCGGGGGGAAGCAACGACGGCCGGCGGGTGCGACAGCGGCGTGGCAGCGGCCATGTTTCGGCGGTAGTCGCGCTGCCACCGCTGTTGCAGGTGCTGGGCGGCAATAGCGCGACGACCGCCATGGTGCTGGCATGCTTCAACAGCGACGAGGCCAGCGCGCTGCGGCAGTTGCACCCGGCAGTGGCGGCGGTGGTATCAGCGGTGCCGTGGGCAGACACTGACACGATCGTGTTCGATGTGGTGCGTTGGCGCGCTTCGCTGCCGGCGGCGGTGGCCGCGAAGGTTTGCCGGCTGCCAGAGGGGGTTGATTTGGCGGGCATCATATCGGTGGCGCTGGCTGGCGTTCAACGCCTCGTATTGCAAAAACTGGACACCATGGCGGCACTGGCACGCCTACCAACCTCGTTGCATTCCCTACATGTGGAAAGCAACGTTCCGGCGGTGGTCGCCGGTGCAAGCCTCTCACACTTGACAGCGCTTGCGTCGCTGATATGCAGTGCCGCCGCTGTTGGCGAGGCGAGCCGTTTGCCGCCGTCGCTGCGGGAGCTGCGCATAAGCAGTGGAACTCTGCCACCGGCCGCCGACTTCCGCCATCTGCATGCGTTACAGCGTATGAGCATGTCATGCATCGTGAGCAGCATTGACGTTTTTGACAGCCTGCCGCCGTCGCTGGTGGAGCTACGCCTTTTTGATTGCAAGTTCTTGTCGCCACACGACTTGTCATTATCACATCTGACACGGCTTCGAGTCCTGCACGCCGTCAGTAGCACTATACATGCTGGCGCACTGGCCGCACTACCGCCGTGCATTGTGGAGCTCACTTTGCGGCAGTATGACACGTCGTTGGCATTGGCTTCATTCACGCACCTGATTGCGCTGCAAGAGTTGGACTTCAGCGAATGTGACGTTAGTGACGCGGTGCTTTTGCGCTTGCCGCCATCGCTAGAGACGCTACATGCGTCAGACTGCAAAAACCTCACGCCTGCCGCCGTACTGCCCACCCTACCCGCACTGGCGGAGCTGGACGTGAGCAACACAGAGGTGGGAGACGCGCTGATAGCGAGCCTGCCTGCTAGTCTGGTGACGCTGCACATGACCAACTGCAGGAAGGTGACGCATGACGCATCGTTCGGCCACCTGCCCGCCTTACGGGAGTTGCATAACGGCGGCGCGGATCTGTCGCCCACCGAGGTGGCGGCGTGTCGCGCACGCGGCTGTTTTGTACCGGCGGCCGGCGTGTTGCGTGGTCACGGCGGCGACGTGAGGTCGCTGGCGGTGCTGCCGGACGGCCGGCTGGCGAGCGGCGATAGCAATGGTATTGTGCGACTGTGGGACATGGCGCGCGGGGGTGAGGCAACCGCGGCGCTGAAGACTACACACGGGTGGGCGGTGCGCGCGCTGGCGGCGTTGCCTGGCGGCAAACACCTGGCAGTTGGCGAGGATGCATTGACGGATGAGGACGGCGGTCTAGAGATATGGGACGTAAGCTGCGCGCCCCGTGTGCGCTGCGGCGTCGTTGGTTTTGATGCCGGCGTGCGGGCGCTGGCGGTGCTACGCAACCGACGCCTCGCTGTCGCGTGCAACGACCGCGACATCAGGGTGCTGCGCTTTGACGACGGTGGCAGGATGGGAGAGCCGATAGGCGTGTCCGGGCACACCGCCAGTGTGAATGCGTTGGCGGTGTTGCACGACGGCAGCCTTGCCAGCGCGTCGGCGGACGGGACGGTGCGTGTGTGGGATGGCCGCAAGTTGCGGTGCCGCACGGTGCTAGGTGGACATTTGTTTGACGTGGTGGCGTTGGCGGTGCTGCCGGATGGCTGCCTGGCGAGCTTGTCGAAGGACGCCACGGTGCGGTTGTGGGATGTGGGTGCCGGCACATGCGTGCGGGTGCTAACTGGAGTTAATGAGTTTTCGTCCGCCCTGGCCGCGCTGCCGGATGGCCGACTGGCTGGTATGCCCGTCACGAGCGACACAATCATACAGGTGTGGGACACGCGCCCGCACTGTCGCGCTGCCCGCGCCAACCTCCCCACTACGCTGCTGGCGCGCTGCTGCACCGCTGACCCTCCCAACGTGCTGCTGTCGCTGCCAGGCGGCCTGCTTGCCAGCAGCGGGGCTGAGGGTGACACGGCGGTGTACCTGTGGCACCTGCCCGGTTATATTGCGCCGCCGCCGCCGCCTTGACTGCCCTTTTTTGTTTGCCGCGGTCACGGCGCGGTGCCGCCACGTTGACCGCCGACCTTGAACTCAAGTTGAATTGGCATTGTTTTTACAACATTGGCATTGCCCCCATTACACTAGAGCCCCGGCGCTGTGCTCTTGTGACCACTGTGCCGTCTGCGACCATGGTGCCGGCTCGATTCGGTGCGTCGGTGCCGCCCTGCCGCCGCGAACCGGTCCGACACGACTTCGGTGGCGCCGCGGAAATGCCGTCACGATGCAGCTTTCCATGGCGGAATATCTGCCACTGCAGCCGGCACGCGCGCGCAAATTACACGCGCGCGTCACCTCGTCTGCCCGCCCCATCCAACAATGTCGTCTTCCACTGGCATCGCCGCCCTGCTGGGCCCCGACTTTGGCTTCGTTGGTGCGTGATTTCGCGCGCCACTTGCCCGCCATGTTCCACCGTCACCGTGCAGATGGATGGCGGCATGGGGGGTGACTGGAGGCGGACGCATGGGCATGAGACGCCGGGTTGCTGCGACGGCCACGTTGATGAGATAGACGCAGCTGCCGCCACGACGGCTGCCCTGCGGAGGCTCCTGTGCCAGGACAGTGCCAGCTGTGCTGCTGCCACGTCATCATCACCACCACGTCGGGTGCGGCACATCCGCCGCTGCCGCTGCTTCCGCTGATGGCGATGACGACTGCGCTGGAGGAGTGCTGCGGCCAGCAGCACCGTAGCAGCAAGTAACACCTTGTTACCAGCTGGTTGCCGGTTCACTGGTTCGCTGCGGGCGTATGCTGATGCGTGTGTGTGGTGTGTGTAGATGACTGCAGCAGTGTGTGACCGAGTGGCGCTGCGGGTAACCCCCACACACACTGCCGCCACAGCTGCCACTGCCACTGCTGCTGCTGCTGCTGCCCCCGTCTGCACAGCTACACGGCGCTCCCACTTGCTGC
>Ga0066256_1002485_pt1 | contig 16090 bp, 12 predicted proteins | sample ThiBio_1000_biof_FD_87107 | JGI IMG/M metagenome (GOLD analysis project Ga0066256, IMG submission 87107) | Wastewater bioreactor microbial communities from Cape Town, South Africa - Thiocy_expt_1000_biof (version 2) | ecosystem: Engineered > Bioreactor > Thiocyanate-remediating >...
GCTGCGCGAGGAACCGGCGATCGTGGCGGCGGCGGCCCGCCATTGGCGCAAGCTGCACGATGTGCGCGATCCCCGGCCCGGCATCCCTGTCGGCAATGGCAAGCGGCGCGCGGGCAAGCGGCTGCTCACCGTCGGCACCGATTGCTCGGTGGGCAAGATGTACGCGACGCTCTGCCTGGAGCGCGGCATGCGCGCGCGGGGCATGGCCGCCGATTTCCGCGCGACCGGCCAGACCGGGATATTGATCGCCGGCAGCGGCGTGCCGCTCGACGCCGTCATCGCCGATTTCATCTCGGGGGCGATCGAGGACATCTCGCCCGCGCGCACCGATGACGGCTGGGACCTGATCGAGGGACAGGGTTCGCTGTTCCACCCTTCCTTCGCGGGCGTCTCCACCGGCCTGCTGCACGGCGCGCAGCCGGCGGCGCTGGTGCTCTGCCACGATCCCATGCGTGCCCATATGCGCGGCCTGCCGCATTATCCGGTGCCGGGGCTCCGGGAAACGCTGGAGGCCAATCTGGCCGTCGCGCGCCTCACCAGTCCCGAGGTCCGGGCGGTCGGCGTCGCGCTCAACACGTCCAAGCTCGCGCGCGCGGAAGCGGAGCGGCTTTGCGCCGAGACCGCCGATGCGCTCGGCCTGCCCTGCACGGACCCCTTCGCCATGGGTGTGGACTCCATCATCGACAGGATCGACCAATGCTTCGAAGCCTCGCCGCGCGTAGCGACGCTTTCGCTCTAGCCACGCCCTTCCGCATCTCGCGGGGCGTGAAGACGGTCGCCGATGTGGTGACCGTCTCGATCGCGGCCGAGGGTGCGGTCGGGTGGGGAGAGGGGGTGCCCTATCCGCGCTATGGCGAGTCGATCGCAGGCGCGCTCGCGGAGATCGCGGCGGTACGCGGCGCGATCGAGGCGGGGGGTTCCCCCCGGGCGGTGCTTGCCCCCGTGCCGGCCGGCGCGGCGGGCCGCCCCGGGGAGTGCGCGCCGCGGGGCCCCGGGGCGACGGTGGCCCGGCGGGGCGGGGCCCGGCTGCGCGGGGCGGCGCCGCGGGGGGCGCGCGCGGCGGGCCCCACCGGCCGCCCGGCGCCGCCCGGCGGACACGGCGCCGCGGCGCAGCGCCTGGCGGATGTGCCGCTGATCAAGATCAAGGTCGATCGCAGCGATCCCGAGGCCCAGATCCGCCGCGTGCGCGAGGCGGCGCCGGCGCCGCGCGTGATCGTCGATCCGAACGAGAGCTGGACGATCGCGGAGATCGAACGGCTGCAGCCGATGCTGGTCGAGCTGCGCGTGGATCTGCTCGAACAGCCGCTGCCTGCGGGCGAGGATGATGCGCTGGAGGGGTTCGCGCCGCTGGTCCCGATCGCCGCGGACGAATCCGCGCATATCGCCGACGACGTCGCGGCGCTCGCCGGCCGGTATCAGGTGATCAACATCAAGCTCGACAAGACGGGCGGCCTCACCGGCGCGCTCGCGCTGGCGGAGGCCGCCGCGGCCGCCGGGCTCGGCGTGATGACGGGCAGCATGATCTCGACTTCGCTGTCGATCGCGCCCGCGCTGGTGATCGCCGCCCGTTCGGGTTTCGTCGATCTCGACGGGCCGCTGTGGCTGGCGGAGGACCGGCCGGGCGGCGTGCGTGGCGAACGGGGCGTGCTGTCGCCGCCGGCCCCCGGATTCTGGGGAGCGCCATAGCCGGAAGCAACAAGCAACAAGGGGAGTCGCGTCGGATGGTTCGGGGTCGAAAGCTGAAGATTGGCGTGGCGGCGGGCATCGTGCTGGCCACCGCCGCCGGAGGTGCCCTCGCACGGGGAGGCAGCCCGGAACCGGGCGCCGACCTGATCCTGCGCGGCGGTACCATCTATCCGGGCAATGCCGCGCCTTTCAAAGGCGATGTGGCGATCCGCGGCGACCGCATCGTCTATGTCGGCCCCAGGGCGTCCGGCGGGGCCGGAAGGATCATCGATGCGACCGGTCTGATCGTCGCGCCCGGCTTCATCGACACCCACACCCATGTCAACGGCGCGCTGGCGTCCGGCGATCCCGCGGCGCGGCTGGTGCTGCCGTTCCTCACCCAGGGCGTGACGACTGCCTTTATCGGGGTGGACGGCGGCGGCGACCCCGATGTCGCCCGCACCTTCGGCCGCGATAGCGGAGCGAAGGGCGGTGACGGAGAGGCGGCGCTGGGCCAGTCGAGCCGCGACTATGGCATCAACTTCGCCACGTATGTCGGCCTGGGCGCGGTCCGGCTGAAGGTGATCGGCCCCGACGATCGCGCGCCGACCCCGGAGGAGCTGGCCCGGATGCAGGGGCTGGTCTCCTCGGCCATGTGCCAGGGTGCCCTCGGCCTTTCGACCGGCCTGTTCTACGCCCCCCAGAGTTTCGCCAGGCGCGACGAGGTGGTGGCGCTGGCCCGCGCCGCGGCGGAGAAGGGCGGCATCTATGACAGCCATCTGCGCGACGAATCCTCCTATACGATCGGCCTGAAGGGCGCGGTTGCCGAAGCGATCGAGATCGGGCGCGAGGCCGGCATCCCGGTGCACATCGCTCATATCAAGGCGCTGGGCGTCGACGTGCAGGGGCAGGCCGGGGCGATCATCGCCCAGATCGAGGCGGCGCGGAAGGCGGGGCAGGTGGTCCATGCCGATCAATATCCCTGGTCCGCCTCGGGAACCGGGCTGTCGGCGGCGCTGATGCCGCGCTGGGCGCAGGATGGCGGCCGCGACGCGATGCTCCGGCGCTTCGACGATCCCGCCGCGATGGCGCGGATGCGGCCGGAGATCGCCGACAATCTGCGCCGGCGCGGCGGTCCCGCCTCGCTGCTGATCACGTCGGGCCCGGCCGATGCGGAAGGCAGGACGCTCGCGCAGATCGCCACGAGCGCCGGCGCCGACCCGATCGACGCCGCGATCGCGATCCTGCGCAAGCGCGAGGCGGGCGTGGCGTCGTTCAATCAGAGCGAGGCGGACATCGCCGCCTTCATGCGGCAGCCCTGGGTAGTGACCAGTTCGGACGCGTCGCAGGGCCATCCGCGCTATTATGCGTCCTTCGCCCGCAAATACGCGACCTATGTGAAGGAGAAGCAGGTCATCGACCTGCGCGCCTTCATCGATCGCAGCACCGCCGTGACGGCGGCGATGTTCGGCCTGGAGGGGCGAGGGCAGCTCAAGGCCGGCGCCTTTGCCGATGTGATCGCGTTCGACCCCGGCCGCTTCGCGCCGCGGGCCGATTATGTCCGTCCGGCGCGGTTCTCCACGGGCATGCGCACGGTGATCGTCAACGGCGTGGTCGCCATCGAGAATGGCGCGCCGACCGGCGCCGCCGGGGGCCGCCCGCTGCCGCGCCAGCCCAGGCCGGGGAGCTGCCGATAAGTAACTGACAGGGAACCGCAGGAAGGAGCCGATGCGGTGCAGCCGGAGCAACCGGCGCACGAGTGGCATCATCGCTCGACTATACCGAGGAAGGGGAAGAAATATGACAAGATCGACGAGGGCCGCCTCTCTGTCCGCGCTGGCGATCGCGCTGCTGTGGAACGGCGCGGCGCATGCGCAGGACGCGCAGAACGGCGAGCCGGCAGCCGAAGCGCCGCAGACCGAGATCACCGTCACCGGCACGCGCATCCAGCGCAACGGCTATCAGGCGCCGACGCCGCTCACCGTGATCAACGCGGAGGACATGGCGGCGAGCGCGCCCGCCAACGTCGCCGACTATGTCAACGAGATCCCGTCGCTGGTCGGCAGCGTGACGCCGGCCAATTCCAACCTCAACATCTCGGCCGGCACCGCCGGCGTCAACGCGCTCAACCTGCGCGCGCTCGGCACTGCGCGCACGCTGGTGCTGCTGGACGGCCAGCGCTCGGTGGGATCGACCGTCGGCGGCCTGGTCGACGTCAACACCTTTCCGCAGGGCCTGATCAAGAGCGTCGAGATCGTCACCGGCGGCGCCTCCGCCGCCTATGGCTCGGACGCGGTGTCGGGCGTGGTGAACTTCATCCTCGACAAGGAATATTCCGGCCTCAAGGGCACGGTCGAATATGGCATCTCGACCTATGGCGATGCGCCCAACTACCGTGCGACGCTGACCGCCGGCACCGGCTTCGCGGGTGGGCGAGGCCATATCCTGCTCAACGGCGAGATTTCGGTGAAGGAAGGGCTGCACGGCGTCCCGCGCGACTGGAACAACCGCGGCTGGTACATGATCAACAACCCCGCCTATGTGGCGGGGGACGGCCCGCCGGAGCGGCTGGTGGTCTCGGGCGCGGGGCTCAGCCAGGCGACGCGGGGCGGCGTCATCCTCAACACCGCGCTGCGCGGCACCCAGTTCGGCTATGGCGGGGCGGGCAGCCCGGATAATTTTGGCACCCACCCCGATCCCCGGCCGATCGGCGGCGGCCGGCAGTCGACTCAGGGCCACCGCCTCCCGTCGCTCGCTCCGGGGGGGAAACGCCAGAGCCCGTTCGGCCCGGGGAGCGTCGACAGGGCCCACCGGCGCCAACCGTTCGGCCAGGCTTCCTATGCCAAGTCGCAGAATCTCGGCTGGCTCGGCGTGCAGCTCAACCAGGCGAACGTCACGATCCGTTCGGACAATGCCTATATCCCGGCCTCGGTCCGTGCCCAGCTCGGCGGCATCGCCAGCTTCACGCTGGGCACCAGCAACGCCGACCTGCCGATCCGCAAGAACGACACCGAGCGCGAATTGCAGCGCTACGTCGTCGGCGCCAATGGCAGCTTCCCGCTATTCGCCGGCACCGCGCGCTGGGACGTCTATTACCAGAAGGGCATCAGCCGCCCGCGCGAGATGGCGCGCGACATCACCAACAATGCCCGGCTCGCGCTGGCCCAGGACGCGGTGTTCGCACCGGCCGGCAATGCGATGGGCGTGCCCGCGGGGACGATCGTGTGCCGTTCGACGCTGACGGCGCCGACCAATGGCTGCGTGCCGCTGAACCGCCTCGGCATCGGCGTCGCCAGCCCCGAAGCGCTCGCCTATGTCCTCGGCAATCCCTATCGCCGGCAGAAGTTCGAGCAGGACGTGGTCGCGGCCAACCTGGCGTTCGACGCGTTCGCGCTGCCGGCCGGCCCGGTCTCCGTCTCGGTCGGCGGCGAGCATCGCCGCGAGAAGGTAAGCGGCTTCGTGCCCAGCGAATATCAGAGCGGCTGGTTCGTCGGAAACTTCCTGCCCAGCTTCGGCCAGTACAGCGTGACCGAAGGCTATGTCGAACTCGCGGTGCCGGTGATCAAGGGGCTGGACCTCAACGGCGCGGTGCGCGGGACCGATTATTCGACTTCGGGCTATGTAACCACCTGGAAGGCGGGCCTGACCTTCCAGCCGATCCCCGACATCCGCTTCCGCGCCACCCGCTCGCGCGACATCCGCGCGCCCAATCTGGGCGAATTGTTCACCGCCGGATCGACCCGGATCAACGTGCTGATCGATTCCTCGCAGAACAACGCGTCGGTCACCTTTGCGGGCACGACCCGCGGCAACGCGCTGCTCCAGCCCGAAAAGGCCGATCAATGGGGGGTCGGCGTGGTGCTGCAGCCAAGCTTCCTGCGCGGCTTCGCGATGTCGGTCGATTACTACAACATCAAGATCAACGGCGCGATCGGATCGGTCGCGGCGCAGACGATCGTCGATCGCTGCAACGAAGGCATCCAGGCCTTTTGCGCGGCCGTGGTGCGCGGGCCCAATGCGTTCGGCAACAACCTGCAGGTGTATGAGAGCCCGTTCAACTTCGCGGTGCAGAAGGCGCAGGGCATCGACTTCGAGGCTTCGTACCGGACCCGCGTCGGCCCCGGCAATTTCTCGCTGCGCGGCATGGCGACGCGCTACATCAAGAATTACTTCGACAACGGCATCGACGCGCCGACCGACACGGTGGGCCAGAACGCCCCCGGCGGCACGCCGAAATGGCTCTACCGCGCCCAGGCCAGCTATGACGTGGACGATTTCAATGCCACGCTGATCGGACGCGGGGTGAGCGACGGCGTCTACGACAACAGCTTCGTCGAATGCACCAGCGGCTGCCCGACTTCCACCGTCACCAACCGCACGATCAACGACAACCGGATCAAGGGCGCCTTCTACATCGACGCCTCGCTCACCCAGGGCTTCAAGATGGGGGGTAGGGACGTGCAGCTCTTCTTCAACGTCTCCAACCTGCTCGACAAGGATCCGCCCGTGGTGGCGCCGGGACCCGCGGGCAGCGCCTATGCGACGCCGGCGACCAACCAGTCGATCTACGACCTGCTGGGGCGGACCTTCCGCATCGGCGCCCGGTTCAAGATGTGAAGGGAGGCGGATCGATGAAGACCCTGACGCTGTCCGCCGTCGCATTGCTCGCGACGGCCTCTCCCGCGCTCGCCCAGGACTATGACGTGCTGATCCGTGGCGGCACTGTGTACGACGGCAGCGGCGCGCCGGGCCGCAGCGCCGATGTCGCGATCATGGGCGACCGCATCGTCGCGGTGGGGACCATCCCCGCCCTGCCGATGCTCCATCAGGGCATCACCACCCTGTTCCTCAATCCGGATGGCGGCGGCCCGGCCGACCTGGCGCCCCAGATCGCCGATCTCAAGGCCAACGTCCCCGGCGTCAACGTCGCTCCGATGATCGGTCACAATGCCGTGCGCGCAGCGGTGATGGGCAATGTCGATCGCCTTGCCACGCCCGAGGAGCAGGCAAGGATGGAAGGGCTGGTCACCACGGCGATGAAGCTGGGGGCCATCGGCCTGTCCGACGGGCCCTTCTACATTCCGGCCAAATATTCGAACACGGCGGAGATCGTCGGCCTCGCCAAGGCCGCCGCGGCCTTTCCGCATGCCTTCTACGAAAGCCATATCCGGGACGAGGGCAATTACGACATCGGCGTCGTCGCGGCAGTGGAAGAGGTGATCACCGTCGCGCGGGGGGCAAGGCTCCCCGGCGTCGTGACTCACATCAAGGTGCTGGGGCCGCAGGTCTGGGGCAAGTCGGCCGATGTGATCGCGCATATCGACAGGGCGCGTGCCGAAGGCGTGCAGGTCTGGGCCGATCAATATCCCTATACCGCATCCGGCTCGAGCCTGATGGCCTCGCTGGTCCCCGGCTGGGCGCAGGAGGGCGGAGCGGAGGCGCTGGCCAAGCGGCTCGCGGACCCGGCGATGCGCGCCCGCATTCGCGCCGAGATGGTCCCCAATCTCGCCCGCCGCGCCGGGCCGCGCGCGATCCAGATCCGCGCCTACAAGGCCGACCCGTCGCTTGACGGCAAGCGGCTCGACGAAGTCGGCGCGATCATGAAGCTCGATCCGCTCGACGCGGCGATCGAGATGCTCAAGCAAGGCGGGGCGCCCACCGTGTCGTTCAACATGAGCGACAAGGACGTCGAGGCGTTCATGCGGCAGAGCTGGACGATGACGTCGACGGACGGCGGCCTGCCGCCCTTCGGCCGGACCGCGGAGCATCCGCGCGCCTATGGCGCCTTTCCCCGCAAGCTGCGCAACTATGTGATCGACAAGCCGGTGATCTCGATGGCCCAGGCGATCCATGCCGCCACCGGGCTGCCGGCCCGGGTCTTCGCGATCACCGATCGCGGGGCGCTGCGCAAGGGCGCCTTTGCCGATGTGATCGTCTTCGATCCGGCGACGGTGCGCGACACGGCGACCTATGCGAAGCCGCATGCCTATGCCCAGGGCATGGACTATGTCTTCGTCAACGGGCGGGCCGCGCTGGTGCGGGGCACGCCGGCGCCGGAGCGGTTCGGCAGGGTGCTCCTGCGCACGCCCTGATCGTTCGGCGCGGGTTTCAGGCGATGATCAGCTTCACGCCCGCCTGCTCGATCATGCGGGCATGGGCATCGCCGATCGCCGCATCGGTCACGATCACGTCGAGCTCGTCGAGCCCGCACACCACCGAGCCCGAGGGCGCGGCGAATTTGGAGCTGTCGACGAGCAGCGCCACCCATTCGGCGCGGTCGATCATCTGGCGCTCGGCGGCGGCGAGCACGACGTCCGCCTGCATCACGCCCTGCGCGCCGACGAAGGCCGCGCCCATGAACAGGCGCGGGGCATGGACGCGCGGCATGCATTCCTCGCCGCCGATGCCCAGGATGATGTTCTGTTCGCGGAACACCGATCCGCCGGGCACGGCGATGCGGGTGCCCGGCTGGGGCAGCAGCGCGCTCACGACATGGAGCGAGTTGGTAAGGACCTGGAGGTTGAGCCCGGCCAGGTGGCGGCACATCTGCAGCGTCGTCGAGCCGCCGTCGATGATGATCGATTCGCCCGGCTGGCAGAGCGTGGCGGCGGCGCGGCCGATCGCTTCCTTCTGCTTGCGGTTGCGATCGATATTCTCGTGGAACGGCACGCCGGCGAGCGACTGGACGTCGGTGCGCTCCCCTTCGTCGCCGACCAGCCGCGCCCCGCCGCGCACGCGCTGGATCACGCCCTTGCCCTCCAGCCGGTCGAGATCGCGGCGCAGCGTGGCGGGCGAGGCCGGTACGGTCGCCTCCAGGCTCTTGAACGACACGAAGCCGGTTTTCCCCATCAGATCGAGGATCAGGCTATCGCGCCCTTCGGCATGCCTTTCCGGTGGGGCCCCAAATTTCCTAGGGTCTTGTGCCGGGCAAATCTGCCGAAATCAATCTTTTCCGCTCAAACGATGCCAGCGCCGAGCCCCACGGCCATCCGTTCCTGCGCCTTGCGTGCCCGCCAGCCGCTGTCGCGATAGGCGACGATCGCATCGATCGCGCCGCCGGCTTCCATCCGCGCCATGGCGAGGATCGGCGATACGTCGGTGCGATAGGCCTTTCGCAGCGTGAGGAAGGCCAGCATCGTGTCGTTGGCCTGCTGCGCGGCGGCGAGCGCCTCGCGGTCGACCAGGCTCGCCTTGGCGAAGGCGCCTGCGATCGCTTCGGCCGACGAGATCATGCTCTCGATCGGATCGGTGACGTTGTGCGACTGGTCGATCATGTACGCCGGATCGAATCCGTCGCGCGGGTTCAGCTCGGCCTCGATCAGTTCGTTGAAGACCAGGAAGAGCTGGTGCGGGTTGATCGATCCGCTGTCGAGATCGTCGTCGCCATATTTGCTGTCGTTGAAGTGGAAGCCGCCGAGCTTGCCGAAGCGGTGGAGCCGGGCGACGATCTGTTCGATGTTCACGTTCGGCGCGTGATGGCCGAGATCGACCAGGCACTTCGCCTTGGGGCCCAGTTCCTGCGCGGCGAGGATCGACGAGCCCCAGTCCGAGATCACGGTGGAGTAGAAGGCCGGCTCGAACATCTTGTGCTCGAGCAGCATGCGCCAGTCGTCGGGCAGCGCCGCATAGACCTGGGCCGCGGCCTCGAGATAGCGGTCGAGCGACTTGGCGAGGTCCTGCTGGCCGGGAAAGTTGGTGCCGTCGCCCACCCAGACGGTGAGCGCGCTGGCGCCGAGCTGGCGGCCGATCTCGATGCACTCGACATTATGCTCGACCGCCTGGGCGCGCACGCCGGCATCGCCGGCCGAAAGGCTGCCGTCGCGATAGCTGAGCTTCTGGCCGGGCTGGTCCTGGAAGGTGTTCGAGTTGATCGCGTCGAAGCCCAGGCCGAGCGCCGCCGCCTCCTCGCGCAGCGCGGCATAGTCGCGCACCTTGTCCCAGGGGAAATGCGGGCTGACGCGCGGCGTGACGGTGGAGAGCTGGTGGATCACGGCGCAATCCGCCACCGCGACCGAGAAGCCGGCGACGCGCGCCTTCACTGCATCGATGTCGATCCCGCGGCGCCCGAGCGCGCGGCCCAGGCTGTCATATTCGTCCCGCAGCGCTTCCACCCGCGCCGCATTGTGGCTTTCGATCTGGTCGACCGAAAGCGGCAGTTCCTTCGCCATTGCACCCTCTTGTTCTTATCGCGGGAAAGCCTGCGCGTTCCCGGCATCCACATTGACGATGTTGCCCGTCGATTTGGAAGAGGCTTCGGAAGCGAAGAAATGCACCGCCTCCGCCACGTCCTCGGGCAGTACGTCGCGCTTGAGCATCGAGCGGTTGCGGTAATGCTCTTCCAGCTCCGAGCCGGGATCGATGCCGTGCGCGCCGGCACGTTCCTTGCGCCAGTCGCCGTCCCAGATCCGCGAGCCCTTGATCACTGCGTCCGGGTTGACCGTGTTGACGCGGATGCCGTGCGGCGCGCCTTCCAGCGCCAGGCAGCGGGCGAGGTGCAGCGACGCCGCCTTGGCCGAGGCATAGGCGGAGGCGTTGACTGCCGCGGCCAGCGCGTTCTTCGAGCCGATGAACACGATCGAGCCGCCGCCGACCGCGCGCATCAGCGGGAAGGCGGCGCGGGCGCTGAGGAAATAGCCTTCGGTCAGCACGTCGTAGTTGCGGCGCCACAGCGCGACGCTGGTATCCTCCACCGAAGCGGAAGAGGCGATGCCGGCATTGGCGACCAGGATGTCGAGCCCGCCGAACTCGCGGGTGCACGCCTCGAACGCCGCGGCGACCTGCCGCTCGTCAGTGACGTCGCAGGTCTCGGCGCGGACCACGTCCTTGCCAAAGGCCTGGGCCATTTCGGCGCGGACCCGCTCGGCCGCCTCGGCGTCGCGGTCGACCAGCATCACGCAGGCGCCGTCCTGGAGCAGGCGCCGCACGGTGGCCGCGCCGATGCCCCCGGCACCGCCGCTCACCAGTGCGATGCGGCCGACCAGCGGCCTGGGCTTGGGCATGCGCTGCAGCTTGGCTTCCTCGAGCGCCCAATATTCGATGCCGTACGCTTCCTTCTCGGGCAGGCCGATATAATCGCCGATCGCCTCGGCGCCGCGCATCACGTTGATCGCGTTGCCATAGAATTCGCCGGCCAGGCGCGCCGTGGTCTTGTCGGCGGCGAAGGTGATGCGGCCGATGCCGGGGATCAGCACCACCACCGGATTGGGATCGCGCATCGCCGGATCGCCGGGCTCGGCGCAGCGCTGATAATAGGCCGCATAGCCTTGGCGATACGCCTCCAGCGCGTCGGCCAGATAGGCCTCGTCGTCGAGCCGGGCGGGATCGAGCGTGAGCGGGGCGATCTTGGTGCGCAGGAAGTGATCGGGGCACGAGGTGCCGATCGCGGCCAGCCGGGCGAAATCGCGGCTGCCGGCGAACTCCAGCGTCTCGGGATCGTCGGAGAAATGGCCGATCTTGCCGCGCGCGCCGCGCATCAGGCCACGCAGCCGGGGCATCAGCGCGGCGGCGAGGACGGCGCGGTCATCGGCGGCGAGGGGCGGGGTCACTTCGCCGCCGAACGCCGGGCCCTGGGCCAGGCGTTCGTTGAGATAGGCCGCCGCGTCCGCGATCAGCGCGATCGTGTTGTCGTAACAGGCCTTGGCGGTGTCGCCCCAGCAGATGATGCCATGGCCCTCCAGCATCACGCCGATCGCGGACGCGGCGGCCTATCTCAACGAACGCCGCTGCAGGCCGAGCTCGAAGCCCGGGCGCTTCCAGGGCAGCCAGCCGACCGCGCCGCCCCAGATCGCGTCGGTCGCGTCCTTGCCCGCGCTCGATGCCGCCAGCGCGATGATCGCATCGGGATGGACATGGTCGACATGCGCATAGGGCAGATAGCCGTGCAGCGGCGTGTCGATCGACGCCGCGCGCGCGTTCAGGTTGAACGTGCAGTGCGGCAGATACGCGACCATCTCGTCCTCGAACGCCACGCCGCGATAGCGCGATTCGAGGCCGAGCAGCTTGTCGAGATAGAGGGTGGCGAAGCCGTCGAGCTTCATCGAGCCGATATCGCCGCCCGAACCCTTCACCCACAGCACCGTCGCCGGCGCGCCGCTGAGCGGATCGGCCATCGCGATCTTCGCCGAAGTGTTGCCGCCGCCGAAATTGGTGACGGTCAGGTCCGAACCCAACAGGTTCGACCGGTAGAGCAGCAGCCCCTCCGGCGACATGCCGGCGGCCTCCGCATCGGACCAGCGGTTGCGCGGCACGGCGAACGGAATGGCGGACACCGCCCGGCGCACCCTTGTCTCGTCTTCAAGCATCCGGAATTACTCTCCCCCAGCGCCCGTTTCGGCGCGAGCTTCTCTATCAAGGTGTCTAGCCAGATACAATCAACTTCGCTAAATATCAATCATAACAAATTGGGGAGGCAGCATTGGGTGATGGGCTGAGCGTGGTGCTCGATTTGGGTAAGACCTTGTCGAAGCTCAGTCTCTGGGATGCGTCGGGGGCGATGCTGGCCCGGCGGACGCGACCCAATGACCGGCCCGTGACGGTGCTGGGTGGCGAGCGTGTCCGCACGCTCGACGCGGCCGGGATCGAGGCCTGGGCCGAGGAGGTGCTGCGCGCGTTCGCGGGGCTCGGGCGGGTGGCGCGGATCATTCCCGTGGGGCACGGTGCCGCGGCCGCGATCGTGCGCGACGGGGCGCTGGTGGCGCCGCCGCTCGACTATGAGCAGGCAATACCCGCCGAATGCGCCGCCGCCTATCGCGGCCAGCGGGATCCCTTTGCCCGCACCGGTTCGCCCGCGCTGCCCGACGGGCTCAACCTCGGACTCCAGCTACATTTCCTCGAATCGCTCGATCCGGCTCTGCTCCACGGTGACGCGACGATCCTGCCCTGGCCGCAATATTGGGCATGGCGATTCTCGGGCGTCGCGGCATCCGAGGTTACGAGCCTGGGCTGCCACAGCGATCTCTGGTGCCCCGCCTCGGGCAAACCGTCGGCACTTGCCGAGCGGCGGGGCTGGGCCGCCCGGCTCGCGCCGCTCCGGCATGCCGGCGAGGCGATCGGCACGATCGGCGCGGAATGGGCGGAGCGCACCGGCCTGCCGGCCGATGTCGCGGTGCATTGCGGGCTGCACGATTCGAACGCGGCCCTGCTCGCGGCGCGGGGCTTTGCCGATATCGCCGAGCAGGAAGCGACGGTGCTCTCGACCGGTACCTGGTTCGTCGCGATGCGGAGCCCCGGCAAGGGCGCGCGCCTCGACCTGGCAGGCCTGCCCGAGGCACGCGACTGCCTGGTCAATGTCGACGTCCATGGCACCCCGATCCCCTCGGCCCGGTTCATGGGCGGACGCGAGATCGAGCTGCTGACCGGCATCGATACGCGGCGCGTCGACATCAATCCCGATCAGCCGGCGATCATCGCGGCGCTGCCCGGCGTCGTCGCGAGCGGCGCGATGGTGCTGCCGACGCTGACCCCCGGTATGGGCCCGTTCCCGGGCGGCGCGACGCGCTGGATCAACCGGCCGGCCGAATCGATGGGGCTGCGCGCGGCGGTGTGCCTCTATGCGGCGCTGGTGGCCGATGCGATGCTCGACCTGATCGGGACGCGCGAGCGCGTGCTGGTGGAGGGGCGGTTCGGCGAGGCCCAGGCCTTTGTCCGCACGCTGGCCACGCTTCGGCCGGACCTCCACGTCTTCGTCTCCAACGAGCACAACGACGTGTCCTATGGAGCCTTGCGCCTGATCGACCCGTCGCTGGCACCGCCCTCGGCGCTCATCCGGGTGGCGCCGCTCGAGTGCGATCTCGCCGGCTATGCCGCGCGCTGGCGGAGCCTGGCGACGGGCAGCAGCGAGGCGGCATGAAGGCGGCGTCGATATCCGATTATCGCGCACTGGCGCGGCGCAGGCTGCCGCGCTTCCTGTTCGAATATATCGATGGCGGTTCCTATGCCGAGGTGACGCTGGGCCGGAACGTCGCCGATCTCGAGGCGGTGGCGCTGCGGCAGCGGGTGCTGCGCGACATTTCCCGGATCGACCTGTCGACGAGCCTGTTCGGGGAGCGGCTGGCGATGCCGGTCGCGCTCGGGCCGGTCGGGCTGGCGGGGCTCAACGCGCGGCGCGGCGAAGTGCAGGCGGCGCGGGCGGCGGAGGCGGCGGGGGTGCCCTTCGCGCTGTCGACCGTTTCGGCCTGCCCGCTCGCCGAAGTGGCGGGGGCGGTGAAAACGCCGCCCTGGTTCCAGCTCTATATGATCCGCGACCGCGGCTTCATGATCGACCTGATGGCGCAGGCGAGCGCGGCGGGCTGCCCGGTGCTGATCTTCACCGTAGACATGCCGGTGCCCGGCACGCGCTACCGCGATTATCGCTCCGGGCTGGCCGGCGCCCCGGGCCTGGGCGGATCGCTGCGGCGATTCGGCCAGGCGCTGACGCATCCGCGCTGGGCTTGGGACGTGGGCCTGTGGGGCCGGCCGCACCATCTCGGCAATGTCGCGCCGGTGCTTGCCGGCAAGACCGGGCTCAACGACTTCTTCGCCTGGATGCGCGACAATTTCGATCCCGCGATCGGCTGGGACGACCTGGATTTCGTGCGCAGGCACTGGAAGGGGCCGATCCTGCTCAAGGGAATCCTGGATCCGGACGACGCCCGCGAAGCGGCGGCGCGGGGCGTGGAGGGCGTGATCGTCTCCAACCATGGCGGGCGGCAGCTCGACGGCGTGCCGTCGACTGCCCGCGCGCTGCCGGCGATCGCCGATGCGGCGGGAGACCGGCTGACCTTGATGGCCGATGGCGGCATCCGGTCGGGGCTCGACGTGGTGCGGATGCTCGCGCTGGGCGCCCGGGGCGTGCTGCTCGGCCGTGCCTGGGCCTGGGCACTGGGCGGCGGCGGGCAGGCGGGCGTGGCGCATGTGCTGGAGCTGCTGGCCGCCGAGATGCGCGTCGCCATGGGGCTGACCGGCGTGACGCGCATCGACCAGATCGACGAAAAGATACTCGCGGGGAGGGAATGAATATGGGCGGAAATCCGCTGATCGGCGTTTTGTTTCATTGGCTTGGCGGGCTTTCCTCCGCCAGCTTCTATGTTCCCTATCGCCGCATCCAGGCCTGGTCCTGGGAGATATTCTGGCTGGTCGGCGGCGTCTTCTCCTGGCTGATCGCGCCCTGGCTGTTCGCGTCGATCCAGACGCATGACCTGCTCGGCGTGCTGGCGCGGACTCCGAGCAGCACCTGGTTCTGGTGCTGGTTCTGGGGCGCGATGTGGGGTTTTGGCGGGCTCACCTTCGGGCTGACCATGCGCTATCTCGGCCTCTCGCTCGGCATGGCGGTGGCGCTCGGGCTGACCACGGTGATCGGGACGATGGGCCCGCCGATCTTCCACGGCACGCTGGGGCAGCTCGCGGAGACGTCGAGCGGGCAGATGACCTTTTTCGGCATCGCGATCACGCTTGCCGGCATCCTGGTGGTCGCCGCCGCCGGGCGCCGCAAGGAGCGCGAGATGGCAGGCGCGGCGGCAAGCCAGAGCGTGCGCGAGTTCAACCTGCCCAAGGGGCTCGCCATCGCGGTCTTCTCGGGCATCATGTCGGGCTGCTTCGCCTGGGGGCTCGATGCCGGCGCGCCGATCCGCGCGGCCACGGTGGCGGCGGGGACCGATCCGCTGTGGCAAGGGGTGCCGGTGCTGTGCGTCGTGCTGCTCGGCGGCTTCACCACCAATTTCGCCTGGTGCGGCTGGCTGATCCTGCGCAACCGGTCGGCGGGGCAGATCGTCGGCGCGGTTCCGTCGGGCGAGAAGCCGCCGCTGCTGCGCAACTATCTCCTGGCCGCGCTGGGCGGCACGCTCTGGTATTTCCAGTTCTTCTTCTACACGATGGGCGAGAGCCAGATGGGGAAATATGGCTTCTCCTCCTGGACGCTGCACATGGCGAGCATCATCCTGTTCTCCACGCTCTGGGGCTTCGCGCTCAAGGAATGGGCGGGGGTGCGGCTGGGCACGCGGACGCTGGTGTGGCTGGGCATCGGCGCGCTGCTGCTCTCCACCGTGGTGATCGGCGTCGGCAACTATCTCGCGGCATGACCATGGCGAAGCGGCGCCCGCTGATCCTGGGCAATTGGAAGATGCACGGCACGGGCTCCGACCTGGCCGAGGTCGAACGAATCGACGCCGCCGTGCAAGCGCTCGGCGTCGAGGCCGGGCTGATGCTGCCGGCGACGCTGATCGAGCGCGCGGCGCGCCGGGCGCGGGCCGTTGCGATCGGCGGGCAGGATTGCCCTGCCGCCGCCCCCGGCGCGCCAACCGGCGGCGGGTCGGCGGCGAAGCTTCCCGGGGGCGGGGGGACCCAGGTGGCGGCCGGGCCCAGCCAGACGCGGGCCGGCGAATGCAGCAGGCGGGCCGCCCACTGACAGGCCGCGCACGGCGCCCGGCCGGCCGGCGTGGGCTGCGTGGGC
>Ga0066256_1003239_pt1 | contig 16079 bp, 15 predicted proteins | sample ThiBio_1000_biof_FD_87107 | JGI IMG/M metagenome (GOLD analysis project Ga0066256, IMG submission 87107) | Wastewater bioreactor microbial communities from Cape Town, South Africa - Thiocy_expt_1000_biof (version 2) | ecosystem: Engineered > Bioreactor > Thiocyanate-remediating >...
CGGGGCGATGACGTTGACGCGCGAGCCATCGGGCAGGCGCGCGTCGCAGATGGGCGAGCTTTCATCGACGCGACGGCCGACCTGCGACACGATGCGCTGGCAGACGTTCATCAGGTGCGCATCGTCGCGGAAGCGGACGTTGGTGAGCTTCACCTTGCCGCCGACTTCGATGTAGCAGCGCTGCGAGCCGTTCACCATGATGTCGGCGATGTCGTCGCGCGCCAGAAGCGGCTCGAGCGGGCCGTAGCCCAGCACGTCATTGCAGATGTCCTCGAGCAGGTCTTCCTGCTCGGAGATCGACATGACGATGGATTTCAGCGCGATGATCTCGGCGACGATGTCGCGAATTTCCTCGCGCGCCGCCTCCTGATCCATGGTGGCGAGCTGGCTGAGATCGATCGAGTCGATCAGCGCATTGAAGATCGCCGACTTGGTCTGGAAATAGGCCTTGTCGCGCTCGGCCGCCTCGGGCGTGCGGACATCGACAACCTCTTCGCGCGGGCGATCGCCCGACTGCAGCGAAGACCGCGTCGCAACCTCGCGGGCGACGACAGCGGGGGGCGGGGAGGCAACCGGCCGCGGCGGCGCTGCCTGAGCGCCGGGAGTGTTGCCGCCGAAGGATTGCCGCTTACCGAACATGGTTGACTACGCCCGCATCTTCTTCAGGAACGAGGGGAGCTTCAGCCCCGCCGCCTTACCCGCTGCCTTCTCGGGCGTGCTGCGCCCGGTCATGTGCATGGCGATGCTGCGGTAGGTTTCGTTGCTGCGATGGTTGGCCGCCACTTCGGCGATCATCTGGCCATTGTTCGCCGCCGTGCCGAAGGTCGCGGCATCGAAGGCGATGGTGCCCAGGAGCCGGCATTCGACCGAACTTGCGAACTCGTTCGCCGCGATTTCGGGCCGCCGCGGCACACCCTGCTTGTTGATCACCAGCAGCGGCTCGCTTTCGGCAGGGCGCAGCGCCTTGATCGTATCGGCCAGGTTCTTGGCATTGCGTAGATTGGCCAGGTCGGGCTCGGCCACGATGATGATCTCGTCGATCGTCGCGAGCGTGTGGCGGACCCAGCTCGACCATTCATGCGGGATGTCGAGAATGACGACCGGCATGGTGCGCTGGCTCAGTTCGACCACCTGCTCGAAATCGCGCTCGGCGAAATCGAAGGTCCGGTCGAGCATCACCGGCGCGGTCAGCAGGTTGATGTGGTTGGCGGCCTTGCTCATCAGGCGATCGAGCAGGACCTGGTCCATCTTCTGGCTGGCATTGATGGCGTCGGCGATGCCGTGCGGCGGATCCTGGTTGAAGTTCAGCCCCGCGGTGCCGAAGGGGAGATCGAGATCGAGGATCAGCACGTCCTGCCGCAGGCTCTGGGCCACGGCCCAGGCGACGTTGTGCGCCACCGTGGAGCCGCCCGAGCCGCCCTTGGCGGAGATGAAGCCGACGGTCCGGCCGATGGGCGCGGCGCCCTCGGCGGCGAACAGCTCGGTGATCGCCGAAACGATGGACTGCGCGCTGGCGGGCAGCACGATGTATTCGGACACGCCCGAGCGGATCAGTTCGCGATAGAGCACGACGTCGTTGACGTGCCCGAGCACGATCAGCCGCGTCGCCGCGTCGCAGACCTCGGCGAGGCGCTCGAGCGTCGCCGGCATCTCGGCGGGCTGCAGCGAGGTCTCGACGATGATGAGGTTCGGCGTCGGATTCGACTTGTAGGTCTCGATCGCGCCTTCGATGCCGCCGTTGTGCGTGGTCAGGGCGACCTTGCTCATGCGGCGGTCGTGGATCGCCGCTTCCACCAGCTGGGCGGTCTGCGAGTGCTCGCAGAAGGCCTGGATGGTGATCCGCGGGATCAGCCGTGCACCCGTCGCCACTTCGGCGGCGGGCTCTTCGGCAGCTTCGGCCTTGTTGGAGCTGAGAAAGCTCATCACTCTATCTCCGGATCAATCAAGCACGAAGCCGACATTGCCACTGTAGCCGCCGCGCATGCCGTCGGGGCCGACGCCGTAGATGGCTTCCATGTGGCCGAGGAAGATCGCCTCGGCATCACCCGAGATGACCATGTTGTCGGTCGGCAGATTGGGCTCGTTGCTCGAGGGGAAGGCGAGGATCGGCGTCACCAGGATCACCAGCTCCGTCTGGGCGCGGACATAGTCGCGCGAGCGGAACAGGGCACCGAGGATCGGGATATCGCCGAGTCCGGGCATGCGGCTGATCTGCTGGCGGGTCGAGTCCTGCAGCAGGCCGCCGATGGCCAGGGTCTGGCCGGCCGGCAGCTCGACCGAGGTGCTGGCGCGACGCTTGCTGAGCTGGCCCTGGGCCGACAGCAGCTCGGAGGCCTCGGTCTGCACCTGCAGGCCGATGCGGCCGTTGGAGCGCACGGTGGGCGTGAAGTTGAGCTTGACGCCGTATTCCTTGAAGCTCGTCGTGACATTGCCGGTCTGCGGGTCGGTCTCGCGGATCGGGAATTCGCCGCCGACGAGGAAATCCGCTTCCTGCCCGGTGACCGCAGTCAGCACCGGCTCGGCAAGGAGACGAAGGCCGCGGTTGGACTGCAGCGCCCGCACCGTCGCATCGATCGAGGCGAACCCGGCATCGACCGACAGGCCGATCTGGCCCGGGTTGGCGACACCGAGCGCCGAGCTGATGTCGTTGCCGCGGTTGTTGAGGAGGGTCGCGCCGAGGCCATTGGCCGAGATCGACAGATTGATGCCCAGCTGCTTGGCGACCTCGCGATTGACCTCGGCGATCGTCACCTTGAGCATGACCTGCTGCGGCGTCGACGTGGTGAGGACGCTCGCCACATTGTTCGGGCTGCCGGCAAACTGCGCGGCGATCTGCATGGCCTTCTCGATGTCGTCGCCCGACTGGGCCGTGCCGCTGAGCACGACGCGGGTGACCGAACCGGTGTTGGTGCCATCCTCGACCGCATCGACGCGGATGGCCGATCCGGGCAGCACGCGGGACAGCGTCGCCGCCAGCACCGCCGCCACGTCGGAGCGCTGCGGCGCCACCGTGAGATCGAGCACGGCGATGGTGTCGCCGCGGCTGTCGAGGAAGAAGATGTTGGTATCGCCGCTGGCATTGCCCTGGACGATGGCGCGCTGCTTGCTGCGCATGATGGCGCCCGCCACCAGCGGCTGCGAGACAATCACCTCGCCGACATTGGCCGGCAGGTCGATGATCAGCGACTTGTTGAGGCCGACCTCGACGCGCTGGGTGGAACCATAGGCGCCCTTGCTGACGCGCAGATGGCTGGTTTCGGCGGCCTGGGCCGCATCGAGCCCGAGCGGCGCGAGGCCGAACAGGGCGCCGAGCATGGCGGCGACGGCCATCAGCTTGAGCGTGGTCCGCAGCAACGGCGTTGTGCGATGGGCAGGTGCAATCGACATCATCATTTCCTTGCGCATCACTGACCCAGAGGCATGCTCTGGGAGTCGGAGCCTTCTTCGGCCATCATTTCCTCGTCGGCCGGATCGACGAACACGGTCTCGGTGGGAACCGGATAGGCGGCAGGATCGACCGTCGCCTCGCCGGCCGGATTGCTGCCGGCGGTCACGCTGCTCGGCGCGCCGTAGCGGATCATGCGGACAGCCTGGTTGCTGCTGCGCATCGGCTGGGCCGTGACACCAGCAAAATCCTGGATCGAGCGCAGCGCCAGCGACAGCGTACCGATCTTGGCCGCGTTGATCACCGTCTCGCCCTGCAGCGGATCGAGCTCAAGGGTGGCAATGGCGCTCTCGCGGAACACTTCGGTGCGCTTGTTTTCCGGCTTGGCCTGCTCACCCGTCGCGCCGGTTTCGCCGAGGCGGGTATTGATGGCGAGCACCTTGACGTTCTCGAGCAGCGTCTGGCTCAGCAGACCGGTGGAGGTGGTGCGGCTCAGGATGACGTCCACATGGTCGTTGGGGACGATGAAGCCGCCCGAGGCGGAATCGGCACTGACGGCGATGGAGATGCCGCGCTTGCCCTGCTCCAGCACCGCCGACAGGTAGCCCTGCTCGGTGCGCACCAGCTTGCTCTCGAGGATCGGATCGCCCGGGAAGATCTCGAAGCGCGCCACGGCGCCGGTGATGTCGGTCAGCCCATCGGGCGACGTGGTGACGGCGATGTATTCAGGACGGACCGACCCCTCGGGCCAATCGAACCACTGCACCACCTTGTCGGAAAGGCGCTGGCCCACGCCGATCGCCGCGGTAGCGACGAGGATCTGGGTCTTCTTTTCCTGGACGACCTCGGTGCGGACAGCCTGGCGTGGCGGCGGCGTGCCGCGGGTGGCGAGGAATGCTGCGAGACCACCGGCAATCAACGCGACCAACAGGAGGATGATGCGCGACGGTTTCATACCTCAACTCCACTACAGGCGACGCAACGCAGGCGCCGAATTCATGCCAGCGAGTATCGGCACAAAGGGTGAAGGTGTGGTTAATCGATGCTTGTCAAATACGGTTAACAAGCCGTCATTCTACTTCCACTGAACTTGCGACGTTCAGGCGATGAGCTGCTGGAAGATGTCGGTACGGGAGTAGACGAGGATGCCCGCCGCAGCGAGTGCAATGCCGTAAGGCACGCCGGTCTTGCGATCGTGCAGTCGCTCGATCCAGCCGGTGCCGGCAAAGGGCGGCGGCAGGGGCCAGCGACGGACGGCCAGCAACAGCAGGGTCAGGGCGCCGCCCAGCAATGCCGCGTAGATAAGGTAGGGCAGCATCAGGCCAAGCCCGACCCAAAGCGTGGTGGCCGCGGCAAGCTTGGCGTCGCCGGCACCGATCCAGCCGAAAGCAAAGAAGGCGAAGCCGGCGAGAAGGACGCCCAGGGCGAGGCCTGTGTGGACCAGCAGCGTCTCCCACGGCATCCCGATCGCGATGGCAATGAGGAAGAAACAGACAACCAGCAGCGCGACCAGCCAGTTGGCGATCCGCATGGTCAGAAGGTCCGAGGACGCGGCGTAGGCCATGAGCAGGGGGAAGACGATGAGTGCGATGGTCGAGAGCGTCATTGCGCGCGGCCCGAAGCCGTCTCCCTGGCGAGCCGGCCCGCGCCGACCTCGGCCCAATCTCGCGTGGCGATGGTTAACAAACCACAAATGAAAAGGGGGCCCCGTCGGGACCCCCTTCCGAAGTCTTTTCCTGGAACGACCGATCAGGTGGTCGGGGCCGGGGTCTCGCCAGCGATCGTGGCGTCATCGAGACGGCCGCCGATGCGGTTGAAGAGGTCGGACAGGCTGCCACCAAGGGTGGTCGCGGCGGCGATGATGCCAACAGCGATGAGCGCGGCAATCAGGCCGTACTCAATGGCGGTGGCGCCGGATTCGTCGTTCATGAAGCGAGCGACAGTGTTCATTTATTGGCTCCTTGCACACGTCATTGTCTGTGACAGCATCGGGTCGATGCTCTCAGCACCGTTCGACGCGTCACGGCGCCATCGAACTTGGCTTCAAACTAGGCCCCAGTTCTTTCGGATTGTTTAATTGCGGCAGCCCCCGAACTGCATGCTTGCGGGAATTTGGACATAGTAATCAATGCATTGACGCAATGCATTGCATTCTATGGAGCTCCTTGCGGTCACAAGTGTGGCAGCAATGCCTCATTGGTTACTTGCGCGCGCTGGAGGCGTCGCATTGCTCACCCTGACGTTTGCCAATTATTCACCAATCCGCGCAACAATCAGTTCACGAGTTTCAGTATCGGACGAGTAACCATGAATCCCAGCCGCTTCACCGCTCCGCTCTTTGCGCTGCTGCTCATCGCGGCGGGGATCCTCATGCCCGTGCCCGGACAGGCGGCCGAGGGCGACCCGATCAGCGTCAAGGTCAACATGGCGCGGATCCTCAGGATCAACGCCCCTGCCGCGACAGTCATCATCGGCAATCCCGGTGTCGCGGATGTCACCATCCAGGACCCACAGACCCTGGTGCTGACGGGCAAGAGCTACGGCCAGACTAACCTCATCGTCCTCGACGACCGGGGCAGCCCGATTGCCGATACGCTGATCGAAGTGATCCAGGCGCAGGGCGACCTCGTGACGATCTATCTCGGCAATGCGCGCACCACGATGGTCTGCTCGCCTGCCTGCCAGCCCACGATCATGCTGGGCGATGATCCGAACTACAGCTCCGTGGCCGTGTCGTCCTCGAACATCGTCGCCGGTGCCGCGCAATAGGCCGGGCGGTTACCTGCCATTAACCCTGCCGCCCGACGCACGCCAATCGCCCCACTCCAAATAACCATCGCTTAGGTAACCGCCTCTAGGGTTCGAGGCGGTTACAACCATTGTGCGAAGCGAATGCGGCGTCGGTCCAGGGTTTGGCAATACATCTCGCGCGAGGGCCGACGGTTTGCGCGCGGCGATCGCGGCGCCACCGCCATCGAATTCGGCATCCTTGCGCTGCCGTTCTTCAGCCTGATCTACGCGATCATGGAGACCTCAATCGTCTTCTTGTCGGGACAGATTCTCGACAGTGCCGTGCAGGATGCGAGCCGCCGGATCCGCACCGGCCAGGCCCAGGCCGGCAGCTGGACGCCCGAACGCTTCCGTACCGAGATCTGCAACGGCCTCTACGGAATGTTCGACTGCTCGGAAGATGGCGACCGCCTGAAGATCCGCGTCTCCGTCGTCACCAATTTTTCCAGCGCGACGGTTACACCGCCCATCGATGCGGCCTGTGCCACCTCAGGCGATCCGGATGATTGCGACTGGACCATCGTCGAGGACTACAGCCCCGGCGTCGGTTCGGACATCGTGCTCCTACAGGCCTACTACAAGTGGCCGACATTCGTGAACATTCCCGGTTTCAACCTCGCCACGCAGGCCGACGGATCGCGGCTCCTGTCCGGTGTGCGGGTGTTCCGCAATGAGCCTTTCACATGAGCCCGATGCACCTGCTCAGCCGCATGCAGCAACGCTTTGCCCGCGAGGATCGCGGTGCGGCGGCCGTGGAGTTCGCGCTCATCCTGCCCATCCTGCTGCTACTTTATCTGGGCACGCTGGAGGCCAGCTCGCTGATCACCGTCGATCGGCGCATCTCCGTCATCTCCAGCACGGTCGGCGATCTGATCGCCCGCTGGGACCCCGAAACTCCGACGATGACCGCCGACGACATGACGGACTACTTCCGGGCCTCGGAGGGCATCATCATGCCCTACGGTACGGACGGGTTGCTGCAGGTGGTGAGCCTCATCGAAGTCGAGTCCGACGGCTCGACGAGCGTGGTATGGAGCCGCGGATTCAACGGCGCCACGCAGCGCAGCGCCGGCTCCGAATATCCGGATATCCCCGCCAACCTCAGGACCGTCGCCGCCAGCGGCTCCGGCTTTGTGGTGGCGGCCGAAGCCTCGTACGGCTACACGCCGGTGCTTGGGATGGTCTTCACCCGGGAGTTCAACCTCTATAGCGAGAGCTTCTACCTCCCGCGCTTCGGGCAGGAGATCACCGAGCCGAGCGGCTGATGGCTTGCACCCCGTGGGGCCGCGTGGCATAGCGCGGCACCTTTCTCAGCCGGGGCCCTGCAGCATGTCTGACTACCTCGTTCCCGTGTTCGACCTGGGCGGCGTCTTCGTCGACTGGGATCCGATGTACCTGTTCCGCAAGCTGTTCGAGACGGAAGAGGAAGCGCGCTGGTTCCAGGACAATATCTGCACCAAGGACTGGAACCTCGAGTTCGACGCCGGCGACACCTACGAGGAGGGTGTCGCCAAGCTGGTGACGCGCCATCCGAAGTACTGGCGCGAGATCATGGCGTATGACACGCGCTGGAAGGAGAGCTTCGGCCCCTTCATCCAGGGCACCATCGACATCCATGACGAACTGATCGCCGCCGAGCTACCGACCTTCGCCATCACCAACTTCTCGTGGGAGAAGTGGATGACCTGCCTCGGCGAATGGCCGTTCCTCGAGAAGTTCGACGGCGTCGTTGTCTCCGGCCTCGAGAAGCTGGTGAAGCCCGATCCTCGACTCTATCGGGTGTTCTGCGAGCGCTACGACCTGGCCCCGCAGAGCTGCGTGTTCATCGATGACAGCGAGCCCAATATCATCGCGGCGCGCAAGTTCGGCATGCACGGCATCGTCTTCACATCGCCCGAGCAGGTGCGCGCAGATCTCATCGCGCTGGGAATGCCGCTGAAGGCAGCAGCGCCCCGGGCCAAGGCGGCGGCGAAGAAGGCTGCTGCGAAGCCGGCGGCCCGCAGGACCACCGCGCGCAAGCGCTAGCTATTTGGTGCCGTACATGCGGTCGCCGGCGTCGCCGAGGCCAGGGACGATATAGCCCTTCTCGTTGAGCTTCTCGTCGATCGAGGCGGTGAAGATCGGCACGTCAGGATGGGCATTCGAGAATTTCTCGATGCCCTCGGGCGCGGCCAGCAGGCACAGGAAGCGCAGGTTGTTGGCACCGCGCTTCTTCAGGTGCTCGACCGCGGCGATGGACGAGTTGGCCGTGGCCAGCATCGGATCGACGACGATGATCAGCCGGTTGTCGAGCTCGGACGGCGCCTTGAAGTAATATTCGACCGGCTGCAGCGTCTCGTGGTCGCGATAGATGCCGATATGGGCGACACGCGCCGCCGGCACCAGATCCAGCATGCCGTCGAGCAGGCCATTGCCGGCCCGCAGGATGGAGGCGAAGACCAGCTTCTTGCCCTTGATGGTCGGCGACAGCATCCTGGTCAGCGGGGTCTCGATCTCGATCATTTCGAGTTCGAGGTCACGCGTCACCTCGTAGCACATCAGGTGGGCGATCTCGCGCAGCAGCTGGCGGAACCCCGCGATCGAGGTGTCCTTGTCGCGCATGATCGTCAGCTTGTGCTGGATCATGGGGTGACCGATGACTGTAACGTTTGCCATGAGACCGCCCCGACGCGTCGCTAGAGGAACGATCGCCCATGCCTGCCCGGCGGAATGCCGAGCCAGTGAGCGATGCTTTCGCCAATATCGGCGAAGGTGTTGCGCAGGCCAAGCGTCCCGGCCGAGAGGCTTGGGGAAAAACACAGAATCGGCACCTGCTCGCGCGTATGGTCGGTGCCGATCCAGCTCGGATCGTTGCCGTGGTCGGCGGTCAGCACCAGCAGATCGTCCTGCCGCAGCTTGGCGATGAGCTCGGGCAGGCGGCGGTCGAAGGCCATCAGCGCCTCGGCGTAGCCGGGAATGTCGCGGCGATGGCCGTATTCCTGGTCGAAGTCGACGAAATTGGTCATCACCAGCGCGCCGTCGGCGGCCATTTCCATCGCTTCGAGCGTGCGGTCGAACAGCACCATATTGCCGGCCGCCTTGATCTTGTGGGTGACGCCATGGCCCGCGTAGATGTCGGAAATCTTGCCGATGGCGAAGACCTGCCGGCCATTGTCCTTGACGCGGTCGAGCAGCGTCGGTTCGGGCGGCGCGATGGCGAAATCGCGACGGTTGCCGGTGCGCTTGAAGGTGTCGCTGGTCTCGCCGGTGAACGGTCGGGCGATGACGCGGCCGATCTTCAGCGGCGCCGTCAGCTCGAACGCGATCTGGCAGATCTCGTAGAGCCGCTCGAGTCCGAAATGGGTCTCGTGCGCCGCGATCTGGAAGACGCTGTCGATGGAGGTGTAGCAGATCGGCTTGCCCGTCCGGATGTGCTCTTCGCCCAGCTCCTGGATGATCGGGACGCCAGAGGCGTGCTTGTCGCCAAGGATGCCCGGCAGATTGGCGCGACGGCAGAACTCCGCGATCAGCTCGGGCGGGAAGGTCGGCTGCGTCTGCGGGAAATAGCCCCAGTCGAACGGCACCGGGACACCGGCGATCTCCCAATGGCCGGAAGGGGTATCCTTGCCCTTGCTGACCTCGCGGCCCACGCCCCAGCGCCCGCCCTTGGGCTGGTTGGTCATCCCCCGCGGAATGCCGCCGGCGGACAGCTGGTGCGCTGCACCCAGCCCCAGCGCATCGAGGTTGGGGAGCCTCAGATCGTAGTGCTCGGCGATGTGGCCCAGGGTGTCGGAGCCCTCGTCGTTGTGACCATGCCCGTCACCATAGGAGGCGGCGTCGGGCGCCCCACCGATGCCGAAACTGTCGAGAATGCAGAGGATGGCGCGGGGCATGATCAGGCCTTTGGCGGGTCGATACGATCGGCAACAAGCGGATGGGCGGGGCCCGCCTTCTCTCCGAGCTTGTAGGCAGAGATGAGGCGCCGCGTCGCTTCCGCTGCCGTGGCTTCGTCGCGGGCATGCAGGGTGGCCAGCGGCGCGCCGGCTTCAACCTGTGCCCCGAGGCCGGCGAGACGATCAAAGCCGACGGCGTGGTCGATGCTATCCGTCGGCAGCCGGCGACCACCGCCGAGCGCCACCACCGCCATGCCAACGCCGCGCGTATCGATTGCCGACACGACGCCGGCGACAGGCGCGAGGACGTCGCGGACGATCGGCGCGGGCGCGAGATACTGATCCATGCGCTCGACAAAATCCGTCGGCCCGCCGAGAGCCGCTACCATCCGTGCGAAGCGCTCAGTGGCGGCCCCGGAGGCGAGCGCCGTCTCGACAGCCCCACGCGCGTTGCCAGAAAAATCTGTCAGTTCGAGCGCTGCGGCGCAGAGCGCCAGCGTCACTTCAAGAAGGCGCGGGTCGCGATGCCGTCCGGTGAGGAAATCGACCGCATTGCGGACTTCCAGCGCATTGCCGGCCGCACTCGCCAGCGGCTCGGTCATGTCGGTGAGCCGCGCACCGGTCTTCAATCCCGCGCCCTTGGCCACCGCCACGAGGCTGGCGGCCAGGGCGCGGGACTTCTCCAGTGTCGGCCTGAAGGCGCCGCTCCCGGTCTTCACATCGAGGATCAGGGCTCCGTGTCCGGCGGACAGCCTATTGGATAGGATCGACGCGGTGATCAGCGGAATCGACTCGACCGTCGCCGTCACGTCGCGGATGGCATAGAGCAGCTTGTCGGCCGGCGCCAGATCGGCGGTCTGGCCGATGATGGCCACACCTGCCTCCCGCACCACCTTGCGGAACAAAGCGTTGTCCGGCTGGGTCTGGTAGCCGGGGATGGAATCGAACTTGTCGAGTGTGCCGCCGGTGTGACCGAGCCCGCGTCCCGAAATCATCGGCACGAAGACGCCGCAGGCGGCAAGGATCGGCCCCAGCATCAGCGAAACATTGTCGCCGACGCCGCCGGTCGAATGCTTGTCGACCGCCGGGCCCGGCAGATCGGACCAGTCGAGCACCGAACCGGAATCGCGCATCGCCTCAGTGAGGGCCACACGCTCATCGAGATTCATGTCTCGAAAGAAGACGGCCATCGCGAACGCCGCTGCCTGGGCGTGCGAAACGCTGCCATCCGCGAAGCCGGCGATGAAGCTGCTGATCTCCTCGTGCGTCAGCGCGTTACCGTCGCGCTTGCGGGCGATCGTCTCCTGCGGAAGGAACACCATCAGCGACTATGCTCCATAGGGCACCCAGACGTTCTTCACCTGCGTGGCGCGCTGCAAGAGGTAGGTGCCTTCGAACTTCTCGCGGTCGGCGAGATCGTAGTAGAGGCCGCGCGTGGTCCAGGTCTGCTTGAGATTGCCGATGCTGGCCCGTTCGACCATGGTCGAAATGTCGGTGCTGGCGGCGGCCCAGATCGCATCGATGCCGTCGTGCTCGGCCAGCGTCTTGGCCAGCGTGGCCGCATCGCCGGTGACGATATTGACGACACCGGAGGGCACGTCGGACGTCTCCAGCACCTGGTAGAAATCCGCCATGCTGAGCGCCTTCTCGGAGGGCACCAGCACCACCGTGTTGCCCATGGCGATGGCCGGCGCCAGCAGCGCGATGGCGCCGAGCAGCGGCCGCGAGGGTGGCGCGATGATGCCCATAGCGCCGAGCGGCTCGACCATGGCGACAGCCACGGCGCGCAGCGGCGGATTGTGCACGGCGCCATCGTACTTGTCGGCCCAGCCACCGAACGCGAACAGGCGCTCCACCGCCGCCGCGACTTCTTTGTCGGCGGCGGCACGGCTGTCACCGGTCTGCTCGCGCAGCCGCTCGGCGAACTCGGCGCGACGATAGTCGAGGTTCTCGGCGAGGTAGAACAGGATCTGCGCACGCAGGTGCGCATGGGCACCGGCCCAGCCCGGGAACGCCGCCCGCGCCGCCTCGACGGCGTTGCGGATGTCCTTGCGGTTACCCTCGCCCACTTCGCCGACGATGCCGCCCCCCGGTCCCGTGACCGGCAGCGAATAGCCGCTGTCGGGGCGCGCCTGCTTGCCCCCGATATACATCTTGGCGGTACGATCGATCCGCTCGGGCAGCTCGAGCGACGATGCCGCCTTCGCCGGCGTCTTGCTGGGTTTCAGCACCTCGCTGGCGAGCTTCAGCTGCTTTTCCCAGGCCGGCTTGAGGTAGCTCGCCATGCCTTCGCGGCCGCCTTCGCGCCCAAAGCCCGATTCCTTATAGCCACCGAAGCCGACCGCGGCATCGAAGTTGTTGGTGCCGTTGATCCACACCACGCCCGCCTTCAGTTTGGGCGCGATGTCGAGCGCGACATTGATGTCCTCGCTCCAGATGGTGGCGGCGAGGCCGTAGCGGGTGTTGTTGGCGAGAGCCACCACCTCCTCATGGGTGCGGAAGCTCATCGCGACCAGCACCGGCCCGAAGATTTCCTCGGCGACCACGGTGCTGGCCGGCGACACGTTGGTGATCAGCGTCGGCTTCAAGAAGCAGCCGCCCTTGGGCAGGTCGAAATCGGGTTCATAGACCTCGCCGCCCTCGGCGATGCCCTTCTTCACCAGATCGCGCACGCGGGCGACCTGGACCGGAGCCACCAGCGCACCGATGTCGATGGCCTTGTCGAGCGGATCGCCGACCCGCAACTTGGCCATGCGGCGCTTGAGCTTCTTGATGAACTTGTCCTCAATCGACTCTTGGACGAGGAGGCGCGAGCCGGCGCAGCAGACCTGTCCCTGGTTGAACCAGATGGCGTCAACCAGCCCTTCGACGGCGCTGTCGAGATCGGCCCCGTCGAAGACGATGTAGGGCGACTTGCCGCCGAGTTCGAGGCTCAGGCCCTTGCCAGTCCCGGCGGTGGCGGTGCGGATGATCTTGCCGACTTCGGTGGAGCCGGTGAAGGCGATCTTGTCGATGCCCGGATGATTGACGATGGCCGCCCCGGTATCGCCCTGCCCGGTCACGATGTTGACGACGCCCGGCGGCAGGCCGGCCTTCTCGGTGATCTCGGCAAACAGCAGCGCGGTGAGCGAGGTGAACTCGGCCGGCTTAAGCACCACGGTGTTGCCGGCCGCAAGCGCCGGGGCGATCTTCCAGGCCAACATCAGCAGCGGAAAATTCCACGGAATGATCTGGCCGCAGACGCCATAGGGCACGTGGTCGGGGAACTCGCGGCTCAGGTGCTGGGCCCAGCCGGCGTGATGGTAGAAATGGCGCGCCACCAGCGGGATATCGAGATCGCGGCTCTCGCGGATGGGCTTGCCGTTGTCCATCGTCTCGAGCACGGCAAAGAGCCGGCTGTGCTTCTGGATCAGCCGGGCGATGGCATAGAGATGCCGGCCGCGCTCGTAGCCGGACAGGGCGGACCAGGCGGGGAAAGCCGCGCGCGCCGCCTTCACGGCCTTGTCCACATCGGCGGCCGTGCCGTCAGTCACATCGGCGAGTTTCTTGCCCGTCGCCGGATTGTCCGAGGCAAACAGCTTGCCGGGCTTCGTCCACTTGCCGTCGATGAAATGGCCGAACCTGCTGCCGTGCGCCTTCAACCAGTCCAGCGCCGGCTGCGGCGCCTCCGGGGCGGGGCCGTAGTCGAGAGTCTCGAAGATTTGCGCGATCTTGTTCATTGCTTCCTCCGGCTCCGCCGCATGCGGAGAGTCACCCCTCATCCGCCCTTTGGGCACCTTCGCCCGCAAGGGGAGAAGGCGATGGAGCCGAGGCTCCGCAGTCGGGATTCCTTCTCCCCTTGCGGGAGAAGGTGGCGCGCAGCGCCGGATGAGGGGTGACTCTCCGCGCGCGCCAGATGGGTACCGTCACACCATCGGCATGCGGTAGTCGGCGGCGTAGTGGCCGGTGAGGCTGTGCTCGAGCTGGCGCTCGATATCGGTCAACAGCGACGAGGCGCCGAAGCGGAACAGGTGGGGCTGCAGCCAGTGCGTTCCCAGCTCTTCCTTCATCAGCGCCATGTAGTCGAGCGAGGCCTTGGCTGACGAGATGCCGCCAGCCGGCTTGTAGCCGATCTCGATGCCGGTCTCCTCGTGGAACCAGCGGATCATGCGGACCATGGCGAGCGAGGTCTGCAGGTTGGCGTTGACCTTCTCCTTGCCGGTCGAGGTCTTGATGAAATCGGCGCCGGCCAGCATGCAGACCATCGAGGCCTTGGCCACGTTACCGAGCGTCGCCAGTTCGCCCGTGCCGAGGATCGTCTTGATATGCGCATCGCCACAGGCTTTGCGGAACGCCCGCATCTGGTTGTAGAGGCCCTTCCAGTCGCCGTTCAGCACCATCTGGCGCTCGATGACGATGTCGATCTCCTTCGCGCCCGCCTTCACCGACGCCTCGATCTCGGCGATGCGCGTCTCGACCGGCGCGAGCCCATGCGGGAAGGCGGTGCTGACCGCCGCCACCGGGATGCCGGTGCCCTCAAGGGCGTCGACCGCGGTCTTCACGAACGCGTGGTACACGCAGACGGCGGCGGGCTGGATCCTGAGATCGGCCACACCCAGCCCATCGAGAATATCCTGGCGGACCGGATGACGGGCCTTGGCACAGAGCCGCTCGACACGGCCGGGCGTATCGTCCGAGTTGAGCGTCGTCAGGTCCATCAGGGTGATGGCCTTGAGCAGCCAGGCCGTCTGCCACTCCTTCTTGACCGAGCGGCGGGTGCCGATGGTCGCGGCGCGGCGCTCGAGCGCCGAACGGTTCATGCGGACGGATTCGACCAGGTCGAGATCGAGCGGAAATCCGGGATTCCGCTTGTGGCCCGCCTGGGCCGGCGTCGGTTCGACAACGCGCAGGTTCATAGCGCCTCCACCAGCGCCGGGATCAGCTGCTTGAGCTTGTCGGCGCCCTGCACGGCCATGGTTTTTGTGTGCTCGTGCGAAATGTTCTCGGTCGAGAGACCGGCGCCCATGTTGGTGATGGACGAACAGGCCCAGACACGAAGGCCCAGCATGCGGGCGAGGATGACCTCGGGGGCAGTCGACATGCCGACGGCGTTCGCGCCGAGCCGGATGGCCATCTGGATTTCGGCGACCGTCTCGAACGAGGGACCAGAGTACCAGAGGTACACCCCCTCCTTCAACGCGATGCCCAGACCACCGGCCAGATCGCGCGCCCGGCCGCGCAGCTGCGGATCATAGGCATTGACCATGTTGACGAAGCGGCGGTCGGTGGGCTCGCCGATCAGCGGATTCATGCCGGCATAGTTGATGTGGTCGGCAATCAGCATCAGATCGCCCGGCTGGATGTCCTGGTCGAGCGAGCCGGCGGAATTGGTAAGCAGCAGCGTGTGCGCCCCGAGCTCGGCCAGCGTTTCGAGCGCCGGACGCATGGCGGCGGCGTTGCCATGCTCATAATAATGCTCGCGACCGGTGAGGATGGCGATGCGCTTGCCGCCCATCTCGCCGATCAGCAGATCGCGGCCATGGCCGCTGACACCGCCTCCCGGGAAACCCTTCAGCTCGCTGAACGGGATGGCCACCTTGTCGGCCAGCATCTCGCCGATGGCGCCGAGCCCCGAGCCCAGCACGAGCCCCGCGACGATGGGCGCATCGCCGGCGATCTTGCGGATGGTCTTGGCTGCTTTGGTCATGGTTGCGAAGTCCGTACGTGGGGCCCCACCCTCATCCGCCCTTCGGGCACCTTCTCCCATCGAGGGAGAAGGCGATGGAGCCGTAAATGTTCAGTCAGGCCTTCTCCCTTGATGGGAGAAGGTGGGCGAAGCCCGGATGAGGGTGGGGCTGCGTGCACCATTACTTCCCCAAAAACTCCGGGCCGAAGCTGTGCGGCAGCAATTGGGCGATTGTCTGGTGCAGGGGCTCACCGTCGACGCCATGCGAGATGACGACGACATCGGGATCGGCGAATTCGCGGATGCGCTGGCGGCAGCCTCCGCATGGGGTCACCGGCGTGCCACCGGGGCCAGTCGTATAGACGCG
>Ga0066256_1003242_pt1 | contig 16062 bp, 14 predicted proteins | sample ThiBio_1000_biof_FD_87107 | JGI IMG/M metagenome (GOLD analysis project Ga0066256, IMG submission 87107) | Wastewater bioreactor microbial communities from Cape Town, South Africa - Thiocy_expt_1000_biof (version 2) | ecosystem: Engineered > Bioreactor > Thiocyanate-remediating >...
CTCCGGGGGCGGCAGGGGCGGCATGCAGTGGCCGGTGCCGATGATGAACGTCATCAACGGCGGCGCGCACGCCAACAACAGCCTGGCCCTGCAGGAGTTCAGGATCATCCCCGTGGGCGCCCCCTCCTTCCGCGAGGCCGTGCGCTGGGGCGCCGAGGTGTTCCACGCCCTGAAGAAGATCATCCACGACAAGGGCATGAGCACCGCCGTGGGCGATGAGGGCGGTTTCGCGCCTTCCGTGGAAAACCACGAGGCCGCCATCCAGCTCATCCTTCAGGCCATCGACGCCGCTGGCTACACCGCCGGCGAACAGATCGCTCTGGGCCTGGACTGCGCCGCCAGCGAGTTCTACAAGGACGGCATGTACGTCCTTGAAGGCGAAGGCGGCCTGCGCCTGACGGCCCAGCAATGGACCGACATGCTCGCCACCTGGTGCGACAAGTACCCCATCATCTCCATCGAGGACGGCATGCATGAGGGCGACTGGGAAGGCTGGAAGATCCTGACCGAGCGCCTGGGCAAGAACGTGCAGCTGGTGGGCGACGACCTGTTCGTCACCAACACCAAGATCCTGAAAGAAGGCATCGAGAAGGACATCGCCAACTCGATCCTCATCAAGATCAACCAGATTGGCACGCTGACCGAGACCTTCTCTGCCATCGAGATGGCCAAGCGCGCCGGCTACACCGCCGTGATCTCGCACCGCTCAGGCGAAACCGAGGACAGCACCATCGCCGACATCGCCGTGGGCACCAACGCCGGCCAGATCAAGACCGGCTCGCTCTCGCGCTCGGACCGCATCGCCAAGTACAACCAACTGCTGCGCATCGAGGAAGACCTGGGCGATATCGCTTACTACCCCGGCCGCGCTGCGTTCTACAACCTGAAGTAATGGCCCCCACGGTCGCGCACTGCGTGTCGCTCCCTGCGCCTTGCAGGCCGCAGGACTGGCGGAGCCAGCCCTTCTTCGGGCTGTCCGCACCTGCGCAGGCAGGTACGGAGCCGCAGCCCTCAGCCCCAAGGGGCCGCGTTTCGCCTTGGGGCGGCCCGGCGACGAAACTGCCCCCCACGGTCGCGCGCTGCGTGTCGCTCCCTGCCCCCCGAGGGGGCCGCGTTTCGCCTTGGGGCGGCCCGGCGGCGAAACATCGCGCTAGGGGCTAAACCATGGGCTCGCGCATCGTCACGGTGGTGCTGGTCGCGCTGCTGGCCGCACTGCAGGCGCAGCTGTGGTTCGGGCGCGGGAGCGTACCCCGCGTGGCGAGCATGCAGCAGCAGCTGCGCGCCCAGCAGGATGCGAACGAAGCCGCGGCGGAATCCAACCAGCGCCTGGCCTCCGAGGTGCAGGATCTGCGCGAGGGTCTGGACATGGTGGAGGAGAAGGCGCGCAGCGAACTCGGCATGGTCAAGCCGAACGAGATCTACGTGCAGTACCTGCCATAGCGTCGGCGGCAGCGCACACGAAAGCTTCACAGAGCCGTCACGCAACTGTCTTGCGCGCTGCCTAAATTGTGTTCCAGGCCCACCCTGGAACACACGATGACCACTGCCTTTTCAAGTGCCCAAACAGCGGCGCGCTCTGTACCGCGCAACATGTCGGTGGGCCTGGCCCGAACCCCCAGCGAGATTTTGGAGGCGCAGCGCCTGCGCTACAGCGTGTTCGCCGATGAACTCGGTGCCCGACTGCGCACGCGCACGCCGCAGGTGGACCACGACATCTTCGACCCGTACTGCGAGCACCTGGTGGTCCGCGACGAGCATGCCGGCGCCGTGGTCGGCACCTACCGCATCCTGGCACCGGCGCAAGCCGTGAAGATCGGCGCCTACTACTCGGAAGGCGAGTTCGACCTGACGCGCCTGCTGCACCTGCGGCCCCGAATGGTGGAAATCGGCCGCTCCTGCGTGCACCCCGACTACCGCAGCGGCGCCACCATCACCTTGCTCTGGACGGGCCTGGCGCGCTACATGCTGCAGAACGGCTACGACTACCTCATCGGCTGCGCCAGCATGAGCATGGCCGATGGCGGCCACGCCGCCGCCAGCGTCTACCGCCGCCTGCAGGCGCACATGGCCCCGCTGGAATACCACGTCTTTCCCCGCTGCCCGCTGCCGCTGGACTCCTTGAACCAGACCTTGCCGGCTGCCGTCCCGCCGCTGATCAAGGGCTACCTGCGCGCGGGCGCCTGGGTCTGCGGCGACCCGGCCTGGGACCCCGACTTCAACACCGCCGACCTGCCCATTCTCATGCCGCTGGCACGCCTGGACAGCCGCTACGCCCGGCACTTCCTCGGATGACGCAGGCGGCCGACCCGGGCGCTGCACCCGCCCCGCGCCCTCTCCAGCTGCTGCGCGGCATGCGCCTGGGCGTGCACCTTCTGTGGGGCGCAGCAACGGTGGCGCTCGCCTACCCGCTCGCCAGCGCCGCGCTGCGCCTGCGGCTCAAGCGCCGCTGGTCGCACCAGCTGCTGCGCATGCTGGGCGTGGCCCTGGAGGTGGACTGGAGCGAAGCGCCCGCAGGCGCGCTGGTAGTCGCCAACCACATCTCCTGGCTGGACATCTATGCCCTCAACGCAGCGCATCCCATGGCGTTCGTCGCCAAGACGGACGTGGCCACCTGGCCCCTGGTGGGGTGGCTCGCAGCGCGCACGGACACGGTCTTCATGCGCCGCGGCGTGCGCAGCGACGCACGCGCAACCAACCTGCGCATCGCGGCCCTGCTGGAAGCCGGCCAAACGGTGACCGTATTCCCCGAAGGCACGACCACCGACGGCAGCACGCTGCTCGACTTCCACGCCGCCCTGCTGCAGCCGGCCATCAAGGCCGGCCGCCCCATCCACCCCGTGGCCATCAGCTACCACGGGCCGGACGGCCGGCGCAGCAGCGCTGCGGCTTACGCGGGTGATACCAGCCTGCGCGCATGCCTGGCGGCCATTCTGGCCGGGCGGGGCCTGGTGGTGCGTGTTCGCGCGGCGCCCCCTTTGCCCACGGCGGGTGCACCCCGCCGGGCGCTCGCGGTGGCTGCGCACCGGGCGGTCGCGGCCCGCCTGGCGCTGCCCACCGCACCGCCGCCGGCCCCGACGCAGCCTGGTGCGACCTTGCCCGACGTTCCGTCCTGGGCTACTGGGCGCCGCTGGGCGTAGGCGGCTGGAACACGCTGGGCGCGGCGAACACCTGCGCCGCGTCGACCGCGTCGAAACGGTACTGCTGGCCGCAGTATTCGCAGCCGACTTCGATCTGGCCCTGCTCGGCGAGGATGCTCTCGGCCTCCTCGCGCCCGAGCGATTCGAGCATGCGGCCCACGCGTTCGCGGCTGCACGAGCAGGCAAAACGCGGCCCGAGCGCGCCCTGCTGCGGGACAAAGCGCGCCAGGTTTTCCTCCCAGAACAGGCGGCGCAGCACCGTATCGACATCCAGCGTGAGCAGCTCCTCGCGCGTCAGGCTGGCGGCCAGCGTGGCGATGCGGTTGTATTCCTCGTCGGCACCGTGCGCGGCCGATTCGCCCTGGCTGCCGCCCAGGTTGGCCTGGCCCATGAGCGGCATGCGCTGGATCAGCAGGCCCGCAGCGACCTGATCGTCGGCGGCCAGCACCAGCGTGGCTTCAAGCTGCTCGGACTGCCGCATGTAGTGCGCCAGCACCTGGTTCAGGCTGGCGAGCGGGCGCCCTGCTTCGTCCACCAACGGCACCACGCCCTGGTACGGCTGCTGGCCCGGAAGCTTGTCCTGCGGGTCGAGCGTGATCGCGCAGCGCCCACCGCCGGCCACGTTGACCAGGGCGGGCAGCGTGGCCCCGTCCGGCACCTCGCTGGTCAGCGCCGCCGTGGCGCGCAGCGACAGATCGGACTGCACTTCGGCCACGGCCAGGCGCAGCGGCCCGTCGCCGAAAATCTGCAGCACCAGTGCGCCGTTGAACTTGATGGAAGACTGCATCAGCACGCCCGCCGCGGCCATTTCGCCGAGCAGTTCGCGCACCGGCACGGGGTAGGCGCCGGTGGTGGTGTTGGCGGCGCGCCGCGCCAGCATCTCGCGCCAGGCGCCGTCCAGGCGAACGATGGCGCCGCGCACCGGCAGGCCCTCGAAAATGAATTTGTGCAGTTCCGACATGCCAGTGTCAGGCCGTATCGGTGCGCCGCAGACCGTCGCGAAAGCGCCGCGCGTTCAGGACGTAGTGCTGGGCGCTGGCACGCAGGCCCTCGATTTGTTCGGGGGTGAGCTGGCGCACCACCCGCGCGGGGCTGCCGAGGATCATTGAACCGTCGGCAAACTCCTTGCCTTCGGTCACCAGGGCGCCGGCGCCCACCAGGCAGTTCTTGCCGATCCTGGCGCCATTGAGCACCACGGCGCCTATGCCGATCAGGCTTTCGTCGCCGATGCTGCAGCCATGCAGCACCACCTGGTGGCCCACCGTGACGCGCTCGCCAATCACCAGCGGCTGGCCGAAGTCGGCGTGCAGCACGCTCGCATCCTGCACGTTGGAGCCCGCGCCGATGGTGATGGATTCCGTATCGCCCCGCACCACGGTGCCGAACCAGACGCTCGCGTCCTCGCCCAGCACCACCGCGCCAATCACCTGCGCGCTCTCCGCCACCCAGGCGCTGGGCGCGATGTGCGGCGTCTTGCCGTCCAATGCATAGACCGCCATGCCAATCCTCATATTGCTTGCCCCGACGGGCGCCGGAAGCTTTCTACAATTGTAGGGATGGAATTCCGACACCGCGCGCATGCGCTGCCGTGTGTCTGCAGCGCAGCGGTAAAAGCGCCCGCGGCGCAGGCGGTGTAACCCGATGACGCTTCTTTTACTATAGCATTCGGTGGCCCGGCGCGCCCTGCGCCCGGACCGCCGGCGAGGTGCCGGAGACGGCTTTCAGGATGGCGCCTGCCCTGTCGCAATTGGTAATTTTTGGTATCGGTGGCGGCGCGAGCGCGCGCAACGCGATCCGCAGGTGCACTATGCGCACCGCGCCCTCATCTGCACGATGCCGCCGCGCGCCGGCAGGCCGACTCCGAGGAGCCGGCATTGGCCTGGCTCCGGAGCGCGCGATGCTTCCTAGAATGGCTGCAGCGCGCCGCATGCCCACGCAGCGCGGCCCGGCCCCTGTTTCGTATTGAGTACCGACCCGATGTCCAGTCCCGCTTCGTTTGACCCCCAGAATTTGCCGCCCGCGCCCCAGGCGTCGGTGGCCATGATTGCCCGCCAGGCCATCGTCAACTCCCAGCAGGCCGTCATCGGCTACGAGCTCTTCAACCGCTCGCGCACCGGCCCCGGCCATACCGCGGCGACCGACGTCGCGCTGGTGTTCAGCGCCCTGTCCCACGCCGGCACCGAAGACCTGGTCGGCAAGAAACTGATCTTCGTCAACTGCACGCACGAGAGCCTGGCCGGCGGCCACCTGGAGCTCATCGACCCCGACAAGGTGGTGCTGGAGATCCCGCCGCTCGGCCATGTCGCCGCCGACGAGGTCGGCACGCGCCTGCCCATGCTCTCGGTGCTGCGCGAGCGGGGCTTCCATCTGGCGTTCAACCACACCGTGCTGCAATCCGCCTACGCCGCCTGGCTGCCGCTGGCGGACTACATCAAGCTCGACCTGTCCGTGCTGGCACCCGACCAGCTGGCGGTGCTGATCAGCTATGCGGGCCGGCATTCGCAGGCCGAGCTGGTCGCCGAGAAGGTGGAAACCGCGCAGCAGTACGACCTGGCATCCAGCCATGGCATTGCGCTGTTCCAAGGCTATTGGTTCGCCCGGCCCTCGCTGGTGCAGGCGCGCCTGGTGACGCCCTCGCAGGCGGCCATCCTGGAGCTGATGAGCCTGGTACGCAAGCAGTCGAGCACCGAGGCCATTGAGGAAGTGCTCAAGAAGGACGCCGGCCTGGCCTTCAACCTGATGCGGCTCATCAATTCCTCGGGGTTCGGTCTGACGCGTGAGATCACCTCCTTCCGCCAGGCCGTGATGCTCATGGGCCTGAAGAAGCTCTTTCGCTGGGCGGCGCTGCTGCTTACCGTGTCGCGCAACGGCGCGCCGCCACCCTCGGTCGGCAACACCGCCGTGGTGCGCGGGCGCCTGATGGAACTGCTGGCGCTGGAGTTGTTCGACCAGGAACTGGCCGACGAGGCCTTCGTCGCAGGGATCTTTTCGCTGCTCGACACCATGCTCAGCATGCCGATGGCCTCGGCCCTGGAACTCATCACCGTGCCGGAGCCGGTGTCCACGGCCTTGCTGCGCCGCGAAGGACCGCTGGGCATGCTGCTGCAGCTGGCCCAGGCGTGCGAGAGCAACGACGACGGCGCCTTCGACCAGGCGGCGCAGGCGCTGGGTTTGAGCAGTTCCCAGATCAACGGCGCGCACCTGCAGGCCCTGGCCTGGGCCGACCATATCGGCGCGGATTGAGCCGCCCGGGGCGGACGCCTAGAATCGCCGGGAACGCGCGCCGCGTGCGCGCCCTGCCCGCCCATTCCTCGCCCGCCCCATGTCCCAAGCTCCCGATACCGCCTCCGCCACCGAAGAAGCCTCCGCCACCGCCGTAGCGGCCAGCGACATGGCGGTGATCGCCCGCCCAGCCATCGTGGACGCCCAGCGCGCGGTGGTCGGCTACGAGCTGTTCGACCGCTCCACCGCACAGGACGCGCACACCGCCGCCAGTGATGCCGCCCTGCTGTTCAACGCGCTGTCCTATGGGGGCGCGGAGGCGCTGGTCGGCAAGCTCACCGTGTTCATCAACTGCACGCACGAGAGCCTGGCTGGCGGCCACCTGGAGCTGGTCCACCCCGACAAGGTCGTGCTGGAAGTGCCCACCCTGCCCGAAGGCGCCACGCCCGAGGCCATCGAGGCCTGCATCGCGATTTTCGAAGGCCTGAAAGCGCGTGGCTTTCGCCTGGCCTTCGACCAACAGGTGCTGCGCCGGCCGTACGCCGCCTGGCTGCCCATGGCGGCGTACATCAAGCTCGACGTGACGGCCTTCAAGCCCGAGCTGGCCGCGCCGCTGGTGCAGTTTGCGCGCAGCTACAGCCAGGCGGAAATCGTCGCCGAGAAGGTCGAGACGGCCGAGCAGTTCCAGCGCATGGCCGACCTGGGCGTCAAATTGTTCCAGGGCTACTGGTTCGCCAAGCCGTCCACGGTGCAGGCCAAGACGATACGGCCCTCGCAGGCGACCATCATCCAGCTCATCAACCTGGTGCGCCGCCAGGGCAGCACGGCCGAGATCGAGGACCTGCTCAAGAAAGACCCCACGCTCTCCTTCAACCTGCTGCGCTTCATCAACTCCTCGGGTTTCGGCCTGCAGTGCGAGATCACCTCGTTCCGCCACGCCGTCATGATCCTGGGCCTCAAGAAGCTCTTCCGCTGGGCGGCGCTGCTGCTGACCACCTCGCGCGCCGGCGGCTCGCCACCCGCCGTGGGCACCATGGCGGTGGTGCGTGGGCGCCTGATGGAGCTGCTGGCCCACGAGTTGCTCTCGCAGGAAGAATGCGACAACGCCTTCGTCGTCGGCGTGTTCTCCATGCTCGACACCATGCTCGGCATGCCGCTGGAGAGCGCACTCAACTCCGTCGCGCTGCCCGAATCGGTGGTCGAAGCGCTGCTGCACGGGCGCGGCGTGTTCGCGCCCTTCCTGGCGCTCACCAAGGCCTGCGAGAGCGGCGACGAAGCCGCGTTCGCCTACAACGCCGAGCAGTTGCACCTGTCGAACCACCAGGTCAACTGGGCCCACCTGCAGGCCCTGGCCTGGGCCGAAAGCCTGAGCGAATAACCCTGGGGCCTGTTCACGGGCCCTAGCCGCGCGGATGGTGGCGCGCGTGCAGCTCGCGCAGGCGTTCGCGCGCCACATGGGTGTAGATGGTGGTGGTGGAAATGTCGGCGTGGCCGAGCAGCAGCTGGACCACGCGCAAATCGGCCCCGTGGTTGAGCAAATGCGTGGCGAACGCGTGGCGCAGCGTGTGCGGCGAGAGCGGCGCGGTGATGCCGGCGGCCAGCGCATGGGCGCGCACGATGCCCCAGAAGCGCACGCGCGTCATCCCCGCGCCACGCGCGGTGACGAACAAATCGTCGCTCTGGCGGCCCGCCAGGATGGCCGGCCGGGCCTCGCCCAGGTAGCGCGCCAGCCAGGCGCCGGCTTCCTCGCCGAACGGCACCAAACGCTCCTTGCCGCCCTTGCCGAGCACGCGCAGCACGCCCGCGCCCAGGTCCAGGTTCCAGGTCTTGAGCTGCACCAGTTCCGAAACACGCAGGCCGCTGGCATACATCAGCTCCAGCATGCTGCGCTCGCGCAGGCCGAGCGGCGTCGTGGCGTCGGGCGCGGCCAGCAAGGCTTCGACCTGCGCCTGGCTGAGCGTCTTGGGCACGCGCAGCGGCTGGCGTGCGGCCTGCAGGCGCACGCTCGGGTCGGCAGCGATGCGCCGCTCGCGCAGCGCCCAGTGGAAGTAGCGCCGCAGCACGGAGAGGCGCCGGTTGGCCGTGGTGGCGCGCGTGCCGTGGTGGCGCGCGGCGAACCAGGCCTGGATGTGGTGCTCGGCGGCTTCGTCCAGGGCGACGGGCGGCGCCTGCGCGGCGAGCCAATCGGCGAAGTGGCGCAAATCGCTGCGGTAGGCGGCCAGGGTGTTGCGCGAGAGCCCGTCCTCCAGCCACAGCGCGTCGGTGAACTGGTCGATGGCAGTCTGGCTGGCGGTCTGCGCGGGCATGCCAAACGATAGCAGAGCAGCCCGCGCGTGCCGGCGTGCCGACGTGCCGCAACCGCTATGCTGCGCGCGGTGATTTACGCGCACATCCTGTTCCCCGACTTCTCGCTCATCCTGCTCGGCTACCTGGTGTGCCGCTTCACGGCGCTCGACCGGCCGGTGTGGCAGGCGGTCGAGGGCGTCGTGTACTACCTGCTGTTCCCGGTGCTGCTGTTCCAGTCCATCGTCAAGAGCCCGATCGAGCTGGGTACCACGTCGTCGCTGATGGCCGCCGGCCTGCTGTCGGGCCTGTCGGGCATCGCCCTCGCCTACGCCCTGCCGCATGTGCCGGGGCTGGGCCGACGCATCGGCGTGCGTGCCCACGCCGGCGCGGCGCAGGTGGCGTTCCGCTTCAATTCCTTTGTCGGCCTGGCCATGGCCGAGCGGCTGGCCGGCGCGCCCGGCCTGCAGCTGATGGCGGTGCTGATCGGCATTTCGGTACCGCTCTACAACATCGCGGCCGTGTGGCCCATGGCGCGCCAGGGCCAGCACCACTTCGCGCGCGAACTGCTGCGCAACCCCTTGATCCTGGCGACCACGGCGGGGCTCGCGGCGAACCTGGCGGGCCTGCAGATTCCCGAGGTGCTGGCGCCCAGCGCGGCGCGCATCGGCGCCGCGGCGATCGCGCTTGGGCTGATGGCCGCCGGCGCCGGGCTGCAGCTCGGGTCGCTGCGCCAGGACAAGGCCTTGACGGTGTCGGTACTGTCCATCCGCCACCTGCTGCTGCCGCTGCTGGCCTGGCTCGCGTCGCGCTGGTTCGGCCTGGACGCGCTGCAGACCACGGTGCTCTTGATCTTTTCCGCCCTGCCGACCTCGTCCACCTGCTATGTGCTGGCCGCACGCATGGGCTTCGACGGGCCCTATGTGGCCGGGCTGGTCACGCTCTCCACCCTGCTTGGCCCGGCCAGCCTGGCGCTCGCACTGGGCGTGCTGGGGCCCCTCTCATAACTACGTAATTGATAGCTTGTCGCCCTACAACCACGGGCGCCAGAGGCCAATTTCATTCAATATTTTCCTGAGCCAGCGCCCAGGCCACGTGTTCGCGCACCAGGGCGCTGTCGTCGTGCGCCCGCGCCTGCAGCGCGGCGCGCAGTGCCGGCGCATGCGTCTTCGCGAGCGCGTTGCCCAGCGCCACGGCCACGTTGCGCAGCCAGCGCTCGTGGCCGATGCGGCGGATCGGCCCGCCCTCGGTCATGCGCAGAAAAGTGGCTTCGTCCCACGCGAACAGCTCCACCAGCTGCGCGCCGCTCAGGCCGGCGCGGGCGTCGAAATCGGCCAGCGGGCTGGTGCGGGCGTATTTGTTCCAGGGGCAGATGAGCTGGCAGTCGTCGCAGCCGTAAATGCGGTTGCCGATGGCGCGGCGCAGCTCCACCGGGATCGGCCCGGCGTGCTCGATCGTCAGGTAGGAAATGCAGCGCCGCGCGTCCAGCCGGTAGGGCGCGATGATGGCCTGCGTCGGGCACACGTCCATGCAGGCCTGGCAGCTGCCGCAGTGCGCCGTCACCGGGGCGCTCGCGGGCAGCTGCATGTCGAGGTAGATTTCGCCGAGGAAGGCCATGGAGCCGGCTTCGCGGTTGAGCACCAGCGTGTGCTTGCCGCGCCAGCCCTGGCCGCTGCGCGCGGCGAGTTCGGCCTCCAGCACCGGCGCCGAATCGGTGAACACGCGGTACCCGGTGGGCCCCACGGCCTCGGCGATGCGGTCGGCGAGCTTCTGCAGGCGCGCGCGCAGCACCTTGTGGTAGTCGCGCCCCCGGGCATAGACCGACACCGCGCCCTGGTGCGGGTCCGCCAGGCGGGCGAACTCCACCGCCTGCCAGTCGGCCGGCGTATCGCGCGGCAGGTAGTCCATGCGGGCGGTGATGACGCTCACCGTGCCCGGCACCAGCTCGGCGGGCCGGGCGCGCTTCATGCCGTGCGCCTCCATGTAGTGCATGTCGCCGTGGAAACCCTGCGCCAGCCAGGCCGCGAGGCCGGGCTCGGCGGAGGACAGGTCGACGTCGGCGACGCCGATTTGTGAAAATCCGAGTTCGCGCGCCCATTGCGCGATCTGAGGAACGAGTTGACTGCCGCTGACCACCATCGCCCGATTGTAGAAACGCCCCCCGCCCGCACGGCCCGCACGCTGGTCTGGCACAGCGAGGCCGACACCGAGGCCTTCGCCCGGCAGCTGGCGGCGCAGCCGGGCCTGGCGAATGCCTTCGTCAGCCTGCACGGCGACCTGGGCGCGGGCAAGACGACCTTCGTGCGCCACCTGCTGCGCGCGCTGGGCGTGCAGGGGCGCATCAAGAGCCCGACCTACGCCGTGGTCGAGCCGCACGAGGCGCCGGGCCTGGCCATCTGGCACTTCGACTTCTACCGCTTCAGCGACCCGCGCGAATGGGAAGCCGCGGGTTTTCGCGAGCTGTTTGCCAACCCTGGGCTAAAGCTGGCAGAATGGCCGGAAAAGGCTGCGGGCCTGATCCCGCCTGCGGACCTTGCTATCCACATTGAAGCAATCGACGACAGCGTGCGCCACGCCCACCTGGCGGCCGGCAGCGCGCTTGGCGAACAACTGCTGCAAGGACTGCGCCCATGACCCCTGACGCCCCCCCCGAGCCCCGCGCGCACGCGCCGCAGGCCTCGCGGCGCGCGCTGCTGCGCGCCGGCGGCCTGGTGCTGCTGCTCGGGCGCCAGCAGATCGCGCGCGGCGCCACCATCCTGGCGGTGCGCATCTGGCCGGCGCCCGAATATTCGCGCGTCACGCTCGAATCCGACGGCCCGCTCAAGGCGCGCCAGTTCTTCGTCACCACGCCGCCGCGCCTGGCGGTGGACATCGAAGGCATAGACCTCAGCCCCGAACTGCGCGAACTGGTGGCCAAGGTGCGGCGCGACGACCCAAACATCGCCGGCATCCGCGTCGGCCAGAACGCGCCCGGCGTGGTGCGCCTGGTGGTCGACCTCAAGCAGGCGGCGCGGCCGCAGGTGTTTTCGCTGCCGCCCGTCGCCGCCTATGGCAACCGCCTGGTGTTCGACCTGTACCCGGAGGTGCCCGTCGACCCGCTGGAAACGCTGATCGCCGAGCGCCTGCAGGCCACGCCCGGCAGCGCGGCCGAGTCGGCGCCGGGCACCGCGGCGCCCGAGCCGGCGCAGGCGCTGTCGGCCACGCCGCGCGCCGACAAGGCGGCCGACCCGCTGGGCGACCTGATTGCCCGCGCCGGCGGGGCACGCGAAGCCGCCGCACCGGGCGCCGCGCTCGACGTGCCGGACAACCCCGCGCCCCCGCCCGCCAAGGCGCCGGCAGCGCCCGCCCTGGCGCTGGCGCGCAAGACCGACCGGCTGATCATCATCGCCCTCGACCCCGGCCACGGCGGCGAAGACCCCGGCGCCATCGGCCCGCAGGGCACGCGCGAGAAGGACGTCGTGCTCAAGGTCGCGCACCTGCTGCGCGAGCGCATCAACGCCACCACCGTGGGCGGCAACCCGATGCGCGCCTACCTGACGCGCGACGCCGACTTCTTCGTACCCCTGGCGACGCGCGTGCAAAAGGCCCAGCGCGTGCAGGCCGACCTGTTCGTGAGCATCCACGCCGACGCCTTCACCAACCCCGACGCGCGCGGTGCCAGCGTGTTCGCGCTCAGCGAGGGTGGTGCGTCGAGCTCGGCAGCGCGCTGGCTCGCCAACAAGGAAAACCAGGCCGACCTGATCGGTGGCCTCAACGTGCGCGCCCAGGACAAGCACGTGCGCCGCGCGCTCATCGACATGAGCACCACGGCGCAGATCAACGACAGCCTCAAGCTCGGCAGCGTGCTGCTGGGCGAGATCAAACAGGTCGGCAAGCTGCACAAGCCGCGCGTCGAACAGGCGGGCTTTGCCGTGCTCAAGGCGCCGGACATCCCGAGCGTGCTGGTCGAGACCGCCTTCATCAGCAACCCCGACGAAGAGCGCCGCCTGCGCAGCCAGACCTACCAGAACGATCTGGCCGACGCGCTGATCAGCGGCATCCGCAAGTACTTCGCCGCCAACCCGCCGCTGGCGCGCCACCGGCAGTTCTGAAGCTTGCTATCAAATAAATAGCTTCTGGCGCACGCCAGTTGTACGCCGATGCCGGTTTTTATCTGATTTCAGGCGCTGGGCGCGGCGCGGCCGGCCTTCCAGGCGCCGTACAGCGCGATCAGGCCCGGCACCAGGATCAGCGCCCAGATGATCTTGCTCAGGTGGGTCTGCACCCAGGGCAGGTTGCCGAAGAAATAGCCTGCCGTGCAAATGCCCAGCACCCACAGCAGCGCGCCGCCCACGTTGTAGGCGCTGAACTTGCCGCGCCCCAGGGCGGCTACGCCCGCCACGAAGGGGGCAAAGGTGCGGATGAACGGCATGAAGCGCGCCAGCACGATGGTGATGCCGCCGTAGCGCTCGTAGAACGCGTGCGCCTGGTCGAAGGCGCGGCGGTTGAACCAGCGCGAGTTCTCCCACTGGAACACCTTGGGGCCGAAGTAGCGGCCTATGGGGTAATTGCACTGGTCCCCCAGGATGGCCGCCGCCAGCAGCAGCGCGACGGCGGGCGCAAACTCCATGAGGCCGGCACCGCACAGCGCGCCCACGATGAACAGCAGCGAGTCGCCCGGCAGAAAGGGCATGACCACCACGCCCGTCTCCACGAACACGATGAGGAACAGCAGCGCGTACACCCACACGCCATAGGCGGCCACGAAGGCTTCGAGATGCTTGTCCACATGCAGGATGAAGTCGATGAGAAAGGCGATGGCGTCCATGGGCGGCTTTGCAGAGATGGCGCGCATTATCCCCAGCCGCCCCGGGCGGCCGGGCCGCGCCCCTAGAATCCGCCGGGTGACTACCCCCACCGCCCTGCCCGCACGCCGCCCCATCCGCGACCTTCCCGACGAGCTCGTCAGCCAGATTGCTGCGGGCGAGGTGGTCGAGCGCCCGGCCTCGGTGGTGCGCGAGCTGGTGGACAACGCGCTGGATGCGGGCGCCAGCCAGATCACCGTGCGCCTGCTGGCCGGCGGCGTGCGCCTCATCGCCGTGGAGGACGATGGCTGCGGCATTCCGCAAGGCGAGCTGGCCGTGGCCCTGCGGCGCCACGCCACGAGCAAGATCGCCAGCCTGCACGACCTGGAGACCGTGGCCACCATGGGCTTTCGCGGCGAGGCGCTGGCGGCCATCGCCTCGGTGTCGGAGCTGGCCCTGCTCTCGCGCCCGGCGGAGCAGGCCCATGCCAGCTTGCTCGACGCGCGCAGCGGCGAACTGCGCCCCGTGGCGCGCGGCCCGGGCACGACGGTGGAGGTCAAGGAGCTGTTCTTCAGCACCCCGGCGCGGCGCAAATTCCTCAAGCAGGACGCCACCGAACTGGCCCACTGCGTGGAAGCCGTGCGCCGCCACGCGCTGGCCCGGCCCGACGTGGGCTTTGCCATCTGGCACGAGGGCAAGCTCGTCGAGCAATGGCGCGCCACACTCACGCACGGCCAGGGCGATGCGCAAGACGCCCTGGCGCGCCGCCTGGCCGATGTGCTGGGCGAGGACTTCGTCGCCCAGTCCGTGCCCATCATCCACACCGAGGGGCCGGTGACCATCACCGGCCGCGCGGGCCTGCCCGATGCCGCGCGCTCGCGGCCCGACCAGCAATATGGCTACGTCAATGGCCGCTTCGTGCGCGACAAGGTCATCCAGCACGCCGCGCGCAGCGCCTACGAGGACGTGCTGCACGGCCAGCGCCAGCCGGTGTACGCGCTCTACATCGAGATCGACCCGGCGCGCGTGGACGTGAACGTGCACCCCACGAAGATCGAAGTGCGCTTTCGCGACAGCCGCGAGGTGCACCAGGCCGTGCGCCACGCCGTGGAGCGCGCGCTGGCCGCGCCGCGTGCCCAGGCCCTGGCGGCGCAGGCAGACGCAGCGCCGGTGGAAAAATCAGAGCAAAAAAGGCCTGTAGCGCCCGCCTGGCAAGCGCAGGCAGCTATGAAATTTGAAGAGCGGCCGGGCCACCGTGTGAGCGACCTCGCTGCCCTGTGGGGCCCCGGCGGCGGCGCTCCGGCAGCACTGCCGCCCGCCCCCCTGGCCCCACCCGCCGCAGCCGAGGCCCCGCCCGCCTGGACGGCTGGCGCCGCCGCACCGGCCGCCACGCCGCCCCCCTGGCCCCTGCCCGGCGGCACGGCTGCGCCGCCGGCCGCCACGGGCTCCGCCGCCGCACCCGTCTGGCCCCTGGGCCGGGCGCTGGCGCAGTTGCACGGCGTGTACATCCTGGCCGAGAACGCCCAGGGCCTGGTGCTGGTGGACATGCACGCCGCGCACGAGCGCATTGTCTACGAACGGCTCAAGGCGCAGATGGACGCCAGCGCGCGCATTGCCAGCCAGCCGCTGCTGATCCCGGCCACCTTTGCCGCCACGCCCGAGGAGGTGGCCACGGCCGAGGTGCAGGCCGACACCCTGCAGCAACTGGGCTTGGAGGTCGCGCCCTTCTCGCCACGCACCCTGGCCGTGCGCGCCGTGCCTGCGCCGCTGGCGCAGGGCGACGCCGTGGAGCTGGCGCGCAGCGTGCTCGCCGACCTGGCCGCGCACGACGCCAGCACCGTGGTGCAGCGCGCCAAGAACGAGATCCTGGCCACCATGGCCTGCCACGGTGCCGTGCGCGCGCACCGCAAGCTCACCCTGGACGAGATGAACGCCCTCTTGCGCCAGATGGAAGTGACCGAGCGCTCGGACCAGTGCAACCACGGCCGCCCCACCTGGCGCCAGCTCGGCATGAAAGAGCTGGACGCGCTGTTCCTGCGCGGGCGCTGAACGCCCCGCCGCCCCTTGCACCAAGCCTGGGCGCGCCGCGTGCGCGCCCGCACTGCCGCACCCGAATGGGGCACCCATGCACCACTTTGCAGCCCATCGCATGAGTTAGATGCATGGCACCATACATTTTTGGTGCATGACGCCATAAACTTTTGGCATAATTCGTTGCTGCGGTGCCGCATTGCCCGCTTTTTTACTGATGAAGGTCCCTTGCATATGAAGTACGAGTCCGTAGGAAGCTTCCTGGAGCAGGTAGCACAGCGCAACCCCGGTCAGCCCGAATTCCTCCAGGCCGTCACCGAGGTCATGGAATCCCTGTGGCCCTTCATCGCAAAACAGCCGCGCTACGCCGATCAGGGCCTGCTCGAGCGCCTGGTCGAGCCCGAGCGCAGCATCATGTTCCGCGTGTGCTGGCAGGACGACCACGGCACCGTGCATGTCAACCGCGGCTACCGCATCCAGCACAGCATGGCCATCGGCCCGTACAAGGGCGGCCTGCGCTTTCACCCCTCGGTCAACCTGTCGGTGCTCAAGTTCCTGGCGTTCGAGCAGACCTTCAAGAACGCGCTGACCACCCTGCCCATGGG
>Ga0066256_1001825_pt1 | contig 16061 bp, 15 predicted proteins | sample ThiBio_1000_biof_FD_87107 | JGI IMG/M metagenome (GOLD analysis project Ga0066256, IMG submission 87107) | Wastewater bioreactor microbial communities from Cape Town, South Africa - Thiocy_expt_1000_biof (version 2) | ecosystem: Engineered > Bioreactor > Thiocyanate-remediating >...
CGCGCGCAGCGGCGTGTTTTTTAGTCTGGGGAAAACCCGGCGTCCCCACACACCCACCCCCCCCTTCCCCGGAAGACGCCGCCCCTGCGGTCACGGTTTTGGCGGGATCACGCGGCAGGTCCCCGTTTCCCCGGGCATCCGTCGTTCCCCTGTTTCCTTTGTTTTATTTCCCCGCCGAGGCATCCGCCCCCACCGCCGCTTGCGGCACCGATGGGCCCGCCAATCGATCCCATTGCCGCACCGGCAGACCAGCCAGACAGCGCGCCACCAACGGCGCCCATGAGTGGATTCTGTGTTTCGTAGCCGATACCGAGGCCACCGACCCCCGCCGACAGAGCACCGGCTCCCTTGGCTCCGAGAAGACCGGCCAGTCCGGTTGCCGACCCAATCGCAGAACCTTGCGCCGTGCCCATAAGTGAACCGGTCTGGACGGCTTCCCGCATATCTTTCCAGGGATCGACGCCAGGGCGCGTCAGGCCAATGAATTCGCCGAGCGTCGATGTTGAGCGGAAATTGTCGTTCGCCGCAGCGGGTGCGCCTGCGCCCGATCCACCGAGCAAGCTATCGAAGGTCTTTTTCAGGTTCTGCTGCCCGAGTTGCGCAAAGGCCGACATCACGTCGTCGACGAATTCCCAAAGGTTTTTCGTGGGCTTGGAGAACAGGCCGGCGAGTGCTTTCCCGAGTGTATCGCCGAGCGCCGACGCCATATCGTCGCCGGCCGCCCTGGTCTCGTCGGCCAGTTCACGAACGCCCAGGCTGGCGGCCTTGAACTGATCCGTGATGCGCATCTCCACGGCCTGGCGCTGGAACATGTCGAGTTGCGCACCATACTGCGCCAGCATGCCTTGCAACTCGACTGCCTCGCGGCGGGCCATCTCACCGGGGAAATATTTCTCGACCAGGCCGTTCGCCCGGCTGGCGAACTGTTCGAATGCCCGCGCCGCATCCTTGGCCGCGCCCGCCGCGCCTCGCGTGGCTTTCTCAGTCCCCTTGATGCGCTCGTTGGCGTTCTCGATGGACTTGATCTTGACCTCATTGAAATAATCGCCGAGCGGATCACTCTGCGCGATGGTCTCCAGGGTCTTGCGCTGCTCACTGGCGGCGGTTTTCAGGGCTTCGGCATACGGATTGGCAATCTGAACCTTGCTCATGTCCAGTTGCCCAATGCGACCAAGCTCCAATCCACCCGGCACCATCGCCAACGCAGAATTGATCTGCTCGATAAATCCGTCGATCATCGCTGCCGCACCGTTGATCAGCGACCCGGTTGCGGACAGAGCCGCATTCGCCGCGCCGATCATCGCCGCGCCAATGGCGTTTGGGAATTGATCCCACGCGAACCTCACCATCTCGTAGGCGGTGCGCCAGGCATTGACGACGTAGTTTCCTGCCGTCTTCACGCCGAGGATGACGCCCTCCCAAGCTGTGGCAAACATGGGCGATATGGCATCGATAGATGGCTGGAGCTGCCCGTAAATCGCATCCACAAATACTTCGATCGAAGCTTTCGCCACATCCATGAAGCTGACATCCACACCCGACATGGCGTTGATTTCGTGCTGCATGCCGGCGATAGCGGCGGCGCCGGCCGCAGCGGCCAGGCCGAGAGGCCACAACGATGCGGCGAGGCCGCCTGCCATCTTTGCCGTTTCCTTGAAAGCGCGACCGATACCGCCTTCCTCAGTGCCGTAAATCTGCGCGATCTGCGGACCCTGCTGCATCAGCACCATCCAGATGGGCATGCCTCCCGCGAGGGATTGCCCGACGTCCATCAACTGAAACTTGAGGTTCTTTGCCTGATAGGAAGCGTTTTTCGATGATGCCGCGACATCGTCCAGCGCCTTGGATGCCGCACCGAAGCGGCCATAGACGACATTGTCGTCATCCCCGACTGAGGCGCTGGCCGTCGCTGCTGCCCTTGCCTTCGCTGCTGTTTGCTCAAGCAGTCCAATATGTCGGGCCTGCTGGCTCAGCAAGATGTCGTAAGCCTGCTGTTGGGATGTAATACCTGTGACCACGGCGTTCGACATCGCCACCGCTGTCTGCTGCGCCTCGCGCTGCAGTTTGATTTGCATCGCGGCCAACTCGTTTTCCCGGGCATATGCCTTTTCGAATGCGCGCTGTTCCCGGCTGACGCTATCGATCTTTTGCGTCGTGACCGCTAAGTTTTTCTCCTGCGCAGCGTTGAACTTTATCATCGCTGCCTCGAAGCTCTTAACTCCACCGGTACTGCGGATTTCAGCCTGATTGAGACGCTCCGCCGCCCCTCCCGCCCGATCCATCGCGTCTTCATATTGATCGAGAACGGCCAAGGCGCCGTTCCCGCGCACAACGAGTTCGGTAACAACCTGTGTCATTTCTTCGATCCTTTCGGGGAAAAGCAGTCCGGCAGCAAATCAGCCAGGCGGGGAACGCTGGCTTCCATGTCGGCCGCCAGGTCCGGAAACTCCGGGTATTTTGTGGCGAGGAGGGACTTGAGCGCTTCGCGAGCCTCGCGCTTGCGCCCCGCGTGCATCAACGCGCCGATCTTCCCGAGGCGGAGCGTGCAACTTGTCAGGGCGGAATAGGTAGTCTCCGCCATTTGCACCGCCGCATGGTTTTGACGGCCCATTTTGGCGATATGCTCATCGAGAGTAACGATGACCTTCGCCATCATCAAAGCATGTTCCTTGACTTCGCCGACCGTCATATGTCGATGCGCCTCAGCAAGCGTCGCGGCGCATTTCTCGGCATTCCCTTCGCGCGTCATAGTTTGAGGCTCGAAGGGAACCGCAGAAGCTGACATTCGTTCGTTCGTGTCCATGGTCGCCCCTTAGATCGAACGCACCAGAGCGCGCATTTGGGGAGCGGAATGGGTGCTGTTGCCGCGCCCGTGAAGCTCCGCACGGAGGCGGCTACTTTCAGCCCAGAATGCACGATTTCCCGGATCGTTCAGAAGCGCCACGACGCTTGCAGGGACAGCAGTGGTTCGCGGCGCCGAGGCCAGGATCAGCCGATTGGACACGGGGATGACTGACCCCTGTCCGGCAAAACCTCGGCGCCGCGAATTCTGTGCGCGCCCCATCCGCCACATACGCGCGGAAAAGCGCTGATGGTCCGTCATGTCGTTCTCAGGCGTCTCCGCAAGCCAGATGGCGGTATCGGGGCAGCCGCCGCGCGATACCACCGAGATTTCCGAGACGGTCGCACGGTCGAAAAACTTCACCGGCTCACCGTTAAATGTCCCGTCTCGATGAGAGATCGGGTGGTAGTAGCAGGATGCCTCGATGCATTCGCCGCGGCGAACAAGATTGATGAGGCCTTCATCTTTGACTTCGCACTCGAAGGCCAGGCCCCATGCATCATGCCAGACGGACATGCTGCGATTGTTGGTCGCTGCATATCGGCGGCTTTCCTCGTGGTCGAAGCAAAAACCGACGCTGCGACCGGCGAGACTGAACGTGTTCTTCGTCACGACGAACGCGGAAACCTCCGCAGTCCGGACGATGCGGTTGAAAATTGCGCCATAGCCGCGAATGATTGCCATCAGCCACGCTCCTGGTCAGCGCCGAGGCTGCGAGCGAAATTCGCGAGAGCGTTGAACGGGATGTTGGCGACATCATCGCCGAAACCATGAGCGCGGAGCGGGTTGTCAAATTCGTTCAAGCTTCCGCCCGACATGGCGGCAGCGCGAGACAGCAACTCAATGGCGGGTTCGGCATCCTTCACCGCCGCCAGCAGCTTTTCGGCTGCCGCACTGACCAACGGCGCCAGCGCCGTGCGTACCGCGATGGTGTATTCCTCTTCCAGCATGCGCCGCTGGATGCGGAGAGCTGAAATCTCCACTTCGGCTTCCTCCCGCGCCTTGCTGTGCTTCATGGCAACCATGTCCTTGCCTTCCGCGACGGCCTGGCTCGTTTCGCGCAAGCACTTTTCCCGTCGTGCGCGGGCCTCATCGAGAGCAACCTCGATCTTGGTCAGTTCCGCCGACTTCGGCACATCGACGAGCGGCGGCGGAGAGGGCGGCAGGAGCATCTGATCCAGCTCACGACGGCGACTGCGCAAAGCGTCCTTGCGCTCCCCCAGCGCCTTTTCGCGCAGCTTCAACGCGGTATAGCGTTCCGGCGAGCTGGTATCTGCGAGCGCCACCTCACTGAACTCGGCACGCAGCGCATCGAGATCGGCATATACGGCGTCGAGATCGGACTGCGCCTGATCACGCTCGGCTTGAACTGCCTCACGGTTGCGCCCCAGGCCGATCAGCGGGAGAGCTTTGCGAACTTTTTCCAACACGGTGGTCCCTTTCCTTCGATTTTGGATGACGATAACTCAACTCGATCCGGATTAAGCGTTACGCGTAACGGTATTTTTCCAGGCATCGAGAACGCGGGCTGCTGCAGCCTCGACAGAGCGCCGTTCCGTCGCGTTTTCCAGCGGCAAAACGCCGGCCTCGATCATCGCGTCGGTGAGGCCGAAGAGATCGACCTCCACGGCGATGACGGCCCGCTCGCTCTTCTGGCGAAGGCGATAGCGCCGTTGCTTCTCCGCCTTCGTCGTCGGCAATTTCGCGACCACCGCATCAACCCTCGTCGCCCGGTGTCTGCTGACCTGCAGGCTTCCGCTCCGAGAGACCACGGCAGGGACGTGAACAAAACCGCTGGCGCTGACCGGCGGCGATCTGCTTCGAGCTTCGCCCCTTCTCGGTGAAGGGCTGGCCGCACTGCTCGCAAACGCGCTGCCGACGCGCCAAGGCGGCGGCTGTGCGGGTCTGATGGGCCAGCTTGTGACCGCACTCCGTACCGCATGTCACCGTCGCGTTGTTCGCCGTTCGGAAGGTAGAGCCGCAAATGACGCATGTTCGGGCATGGATGGCGGCCGGAGGTGCAGAGCGCGGATATCTCCCTTCTCGCTGATATTGCCTCGTCTGCTGAGCGTGCCGCTCTCGCCGGCATGCTTGCGAGCAGAAGCGCGGCAGCCGACCCGGACCAACCTTCCGGCAGGTGAATTTCGATCCGCAGACGCGGCAGATCAAAAATAGAAAAAAATCGCCCTTTTCCCGGCTCACGGCAAACGACCTTTCAAAATATACCAATATTGTCAGATACTTAACGCAATTCATGCTTCAGATGGCACCGTTTGGCCTCCGGAAATTCCGTCTGAGCAGAAAAAAACCCACGGCTGGTACCCGTGTGGTTGTGACCCCTATAGGTCTCCAGACTTTGACCCACCCCCCCCCTAAGGGGCCGTCGCTGTCGATCCGCGTCTGGTCAGCGATCATCCTCGGAGTTCGCTTTCCGGCCAGCGTCGATAAGCAGCGGTTCCGATCAATGATTGGCAACAAACAAGGGTCAAGCTTGATTACTCTCATGACTTTCACCTTCTATCCAATATTCAACTTGCGATAGTTTGTGATAGTTTGGAGATAGTTTTTGCGATAGTTTTACTTATTTAAATCAATAACTTAACGAGGGTTTCGATAGTTTTTCCACGCATAACGTAAGCGTTTTTTTATTTGGGAAATGTTCCCAATGTTTTTCTATATGTGTATGTGCGCGAAAACTATCGCAACCCTCGTCAACTCATTGAATGGAAAAGACAATTTCCATCAAAAACTATCGCAAAACTACCGCAAAACTACCGCAAACCCCCGCAGAAAAACGGGTGTTTTCAGCCGTTTGACACGCTGCAGCGAGGGGTTTCGGGGTTGATTGGTCATCGGCCGAAAGCCTCTGGATCGAAGTCACCATCGAAGCGACCGCCATATGGATCGTCTCCAAGAGGCACGTTGATGAGGCGTATCCCACGATAAAGGACCACACGTCCCGTCGTGTCTTTGGTGAACTTGCGGCCCATGACCCTCCCGAAGGCGGTGTTATTCATTGGCTTGCCGCCCTCGTCGGCGGAGAAGTTGCAGTAGGCGTGATAGAGTTCCTTTGCCTGCAACGGAGGCGCTGTGTCATCCTTCACGACACAGCGCGCTACAAAGGCTGCTGTGCGATCCATGTCGTCGCGATAGTCTTGGGTCGCTTTGCGCACAGCCGCAGGGAGTACGAGGCCTTCACGCTGGAAGATATGGACACCCTCGATCAGCCAATTGAGGATGCCGGCATATTCAGGAACGAAGGAGTTAAGCATTTCCTCGAACTCTCGTCGCTCTGCCTCCGGCACCTTGACGGGCCAGTGGATGACGGCCATGCGCCGCCATATGCCGTCATCGATGCCGGTAATGCGCGGATATCCATTACCGCTCATCATCCCGACAAAGAGTGGCTTGAAGTCCATGTATCCGGCGAAGAGGTCACGAGCCGTAACAGTCTCGCCGCCAGTCAGCTCTTTCACCAACGCCTCCTTTAGATCCTCCCCTTCCGGCAGCTCTTTGACCCGCAACAGTCGCCGTCCATAAAGCCGCGCCAGGTCGGGGCTGGCCCCGCCAGATGATCCGCTTTCGCCGATGAGGGATGTTGAAGGCAGCGTGACGGCAACCTCACCCAGGAGCCGGCAGAGTGTTTCCATGTAGACGGATTTGCCGTTGGCGCCGTCGCCATAGTGGAAGAACAAATATTGCACTGTCAGCCCAACCAGGCCGAGGCCAGAGCTGACTTGGACAAGCCGGCGCACATCGTCGTCGGGCAACATCGTATTGAGGAAATGAAGCCATCGCGGCGCGGTCGCGTTGGGATCGTATGCGACCGGGATCACATGCGTGATGAGGTCTTCGCGCCGATGGCCCTGCTTCACGATCAGGCGAGACTCCGTGCAGACGTTAATCTCAGCCGGCACGTTCGGCGTCTCTTCCGCGCTAAGATATCGTGGGTTAATCCGCTTCTCGATCATCGGTGCGAAAGTGAGCGTAGCGTTCTGCACCGCCACTCTACGAGGATTGGCGTTGAAGTCGTCGGGTCGGCGGACGATATGAGGAGCGGCGCAAGCAAGCATTGCGCGGATACGAGCAACGTTCTTGGATGAGACCGCATGATCGTGCCGGCGCTTGCGGCGTTTTTCCAAGGCCAAGCGCAAAGTCATGGCCTTCGCTATGCGCTCGCGGTCACTTTCCTTTCGATCTGGCTCCGGAATTTTTTCAGCTTTTCGGCCCGCCTCGATCGCCTTGCGTTCATCCTCATCAGGATGAAGATACTGCGCCTCCATGCCAATTAGATCGCCGATCCGCTGCGCAAGAGCTTCCGCCTTGAGACGGCCCGACGCAACGTCCCAGTGATTGCCAGCCCATACAGCGTAAAAAGGTTCTTTCGCTTTCTCCTGTGCGACAACAACGAGATTAGAGCCAAAGTGCGAAATCAACCGTCTGCCGTTGTCGGTGTCGCTATGGTCGAGCGCCGCGCATTCTTCAACGACACCCATATTCGGTGTGCCGTCCGCTATGGCCGGCGTTAACACGCTCGGCAGGCCGAAGGTTTCGCCACGTATCCGAGCGGCCTCATCGAATGCGGCGTCATCGAAGGCAAGACGATGAACCGCTCGTTCAAGAATTTTTTCCTGTACGACGAGAGGCATGCCTCTGGATGAAATCGAATAGTAAAGGCCGTCACCCGTCTGGAATGCCGCGATTTCAGCTACAATGAGTGGGGGCAACGATCTGGTCATGCAAACGCCTGCCTGCAGATGCGATATCGCCGCGCCAAGGCAGCAGCCTCGCGGGCTCCAGCCTCAGTCAAATCGAAACGTTTCATCAAGCCTGTCAGGTCAATATTTAGCTTCGTAGGCTGGTCAGCTAGGCATCGCGCGGCGCCCTGGATGCGCGCGTATTCTGTTTTGCAATCATCCCCAATATTCCGCACATGTTCACGTTTTTTCGCGGCACCCTTGAAAAACTCAACATGCTGATTTTTAAGCGTAATTCCGCTCGCTACCATAGTCGCACATCTGGTCCTCCAGCGCCGGAAATCGACCTGCATGGGCAACCCGCCCCTGCTCATAAAGTGCCGCCACCGGCTCCGCCCGCAAGAACTTGCCGCGCGTCGCCCGGACGGACGTCACCGGCAGGCCGGCATCGATGCTTTTCAGCATCGCCGCCACCATGTCGCCGCCCTGGTTGATTTCCGCCACCACCCGGTCGGCGTCGAAGCGGCGATAGGCTTTCACTACCGCCTGCGCCCAGCCCGCCGGGCTTGCCCCCTCCACCGAACAATCCGCCAGCACCACCGCACGCCCCGAAGCATCCAGTCCGGCGACGACGATGCCGCAACAGGAGTGCGGCCCCGCAGAAGCCGGCGGGTCCACCGCCACGACGATGCGCCGCAAAACCCCGGTAAACCGGATCGTCACCGCCTCGATCGCCTCGCGTTTCCACAGGCCGTCCTCGCGGTCCTCGATCAACTCGCCGTCGAGTTCCTGCCTTCCGAGCCGCGTGCCGCCATAGCGGCCTTCCAGCGCCTGCATGAAACCCGGCGCCAGGTTGTCGCGGTTGGCCAGCGTGCTCATCCGTGTCAACACCGTCTCCGCATCGCCCATCAGCGCCTTCAGGAGCGGCACAGGCCGCGGCGTCGTGGTGATCAGCTGCCGCGGCCGTTCGCCCAGCCGCAGGCCGAACTGCAGCATGTCCCAGGTCTCCTGCCCATATTTCCATTTCGCCAGCTCGTCGCACCAGGCAAAGTGGAATTGCGGCCCGCGCAAACTCTCCGGGTCCTCGGAGGAAAAGATCTGCGCCATCGCCCCGTTCGGCCAGACGAGCCGCCGCCGCGACGCCTCGAAGCTCGGCCGCAACCGCCGGGCGATCCGGCAGATGCCGGACACCCCGTCGATCATCACCTCACGGGCATCGCCCAGCGTCTCCGCCACCAGCGCGATCCGCAACTCGCCCGCCAGGGCATGTCCCGTCGCCAGCCCATGCACCCATTCGGCGCCGGCCCGCGTCTTGCCCGAACCACGCCCGCCCAAGATCAGCCAGTTGCGCCAGTCACCTTCGGGCGCCTGCTGCTCGCGGCGTCCCTGAAAACACCATTCGTGCAGCAGATGCGCGGCCAGATCGTGCCGGATGTCCGATCCCCGCATCCCCGAAGGCGACATCACCTCCGCTGCGCCCCGCAAACCATCCCCGCGCCCCGCAAAATCACCGCCGCCGGGCCGTTGCATAGAGACTTTCGCATCTTCCCGACACGTCGTCGCCGCTTTCGACGTCACGATAACCGCCTTGCCTTCACCGGGCGCCCCATCCGCTTCGCCACCATCTCCGGCATACACGGTGACACCGACGCCTTGCGTCTCCGCCGCCACCCGCCGTCCAGCCGAAACCGCCGCCGCGGCCGCCATGGCCAGCGGCGTCAAAACCTTGCGTTCGTCGCCGATCACCGCCATCTCGCCCGCATGCCGTTGCAAAACCTCGCCGGCCCGGCGCTCAACCGCCTCCAGCATCCGCCGGGACTTGCGATTGCCCGCCACCGTCATCGGTTCCGGGCGGAGCACGCGCTGCAAGCCAGTCGCGCTTGAACTGCTCGAAACGCCGTCCGGCCTCCTCGGCGGCACGGCTGTCGATGAGAGACAGGAAATACGTCCTGGCATCCGCCAGTCCGGCCGCATCGACATGGCGTTCCGCCTCCATGGCCCGATCCTGGGCAAGCTGCCGCTGCAGCGCATCGACCTTTTCCAGCGTGCGCACGATCAGCGACATCGCATCCGTCGCAGCCTTCACATCCGCCCGCGCCGCCTTCGCCGCCGCCTCGTCGGCTTCGCCGTCCGTCAGCCGTTCGGCAGCGCCGCGAAGCTGGCGAAAATAATCGAATTGCGCCCGCATCTCGCGGGTCATGTCGTTGAGCAGCAATCGCAGGTCCTCGCCGCCATCCTCGCGCGACTTCACCTCCAGCACCACCCGCCGCGCCGCCGCCTGCAGGGCGTCTTCCGCCTCGCGCTCCGCCACCGACCGGCCGTCATAGACCGGCGCCGCCGGCCAGGTCCCGAACAGACCGGCATCGAATTCCACCACCGCCGCCATGCCACCCACCTGAAAAAAGCCAACAAAAAAGCGGCCCGCGCTTTCGCGCCGCCGCTTCGTCTCCGGTCCGCCGCGCCCATCTGGCCGCAACTTTCCGACTATGCCAAAACCCTATCAGACCACCGTCACGCCGTCAAGGATTATTTTCCTATTCGCGGATTTTCTCATTTCGCCGTCGTCCAGGCAAACCACAGCGCCACCAGCGCCAGGCCGACGGAAAGCGCCCGCCGCACCAGCGTCTCGCGCCCGCTCTTGCCGACAAGGCTCGTGAAGGTGCCGCACAGGGTGACGATGGCGGCATGCACCAGCGTGGCGACCGCCACATAGGCAGCCGTCAGCGTTGCGATCTGCCCGCCCGGCTGCGGCCCGGGGGCGACGAAGGTCGGCAAGACGGCGATGTAGAAGATCGCCGCCTTGGGATTGAGCAGGTTGGTCGTCAGCCCACGCAGAAAGGCGCGGCGCAGATTGACGGTGAGATCCTGCGGCCCCGCCGCCGGTTCCCCGCGCCATCCGTCATAGGCCAGGTAGAGCAGGAAGGCGACACCCGCCCAGCGCAGCGTCTGGTAGAGGACTGCGGAGGCTTGCACCAGTTCGGCAAGGCCGATCGCGGCGGCCGCCCCCAGCAATCCCAGCCCCAGCCCGATGCCGGCAACGGCGGCGTAACCCCGCAATCGTCCTTCCACGACGGCCAGCATCGCCAGCCAGGTCATGTTCGGCCCCGGCGTCAGCTCGATGAGAAAGGATGCCAGCACGAAGGCCCAGAGTTCGGGCGGCAGTCCTTCGATCATTCCCGGCCCTCACCCACGGTCAGCGGCCATTCGACGACATAATCCTCGAAATCCTCGACATCCACCTCCTCTTCGCTCACCGTCCGGCCCTGCGCGGAAATGCCCGCCTGGTGCACCGTCTCCGGATCGCCCGAAACCAGCGGGTGCCACCAGTAGAGGTCCTCGCCGTCGCGCACCAGCCGGTAGCCGCAGGTCGGCGGCAGCCAGGTGATGTCGCGGACGGTCTTCGGCGTCAGCTGGATGCAATCCGGCACGGTCGCCTGGCGGTTCGGGTAGTCGGAGCACCGACAGCTCTCGCCGTCGAGCAGCCGGCAGGCGACGGAGGTGAACACCACCTCGCCGGTGTCCCAGTCCTCTAGCTTGTTGAGGCAACAGAGCCCGCAGCCGTCGCAGAGGCTTTCCCATTCCGCCTGGTTCATCTGGTCCAGGCTCTTGTTTTTCCAGAAGGGCTCGCCGTCCGTCATCGCATCTTTCCATACCGGCCGCCCGCGGTTTGGAATTCCGCCGGCACCGCCTTGTTCTTTTTCAGCAAATCGACCAAAAATTGCCCCATATCGGTTCTTTAACCAAACGAGCGTATCGGTATGGCTTCATGCTCTGGCGGCTCGATGTGGCCACGTCAAGGCTGAAGCGCCATTCAGCGGGAATTTGAATTCAGGTGCAGGACCCTTTCTCCCCCGAAAACCGCCCCCGCAGGAAGCGCCATCTCCTGTTGCGCATCGATTCCTGGATCGATTCCACCGTCTGGAATGCCGGTTTCCGTTTTGCCGAAATCTGGGAAGACGTCACGATCTTCTTCCGCCGCTTTCGCGTCCGCGGCTGGAAGCGGGCGGTGTTCGAAGTCGTCGGCGAGGCCGCCACCCTCGGCACCGCCGGCGCCGTGGTGATGCTGACGCTCGCCCAGCCCGCCTTCGAGGAAACCAAGGACGACTGGCGCAACCACGGCGATTTCGCCGTCACCTTCCTCGATCGCTACGGCAACGTCATCGGCCACCGCGGCATCATCCATGAGGATTCCGTCGCTATCGACGCCCTGCCGGATTATTTCGTCAAGGCCGTGCTCGACCCCGAAGACCGCCGTTTCTTCGATCATTTCGGCATCGATTTCATCGGCCTCGCCCGCGCCATGAGCGAAAACGCCCGCGCCGGCGGCGTCGTGCAGGGCGGCTCGACGCTGACGCAGCAGCTCGCCAAGAACCTGTTCCTCACCAACGAGCGCTCGCTCGAACGCAAGATCAAGGAAGCCTTCCTCGCCCTGTGGCTGGAAGCCAACCTCTCCAAGAAGGAGATCCTGCGCACCTATCTCGACCGCGCCTATATGGGCGGCGGCACGTTCGGCGCAGCAGCGGCGGCGCAGTTCTATTTCGGCAAGTCGATCACCGAGGTCGATCTTGCCGAAGCCGCAATCCTCGCCGGCCTGTTCAAGGCCCCGGCGAAATATGCCCCCCACGTCAACCTGCCGGCCGCCCGCGCCCGCGCCAACGAGGTCCTGAGCAACCTGGTGCAGAGCGGCATGATGACCGAAGGCCAGGTGATCGCCGCCCGCCGCAACCCGGCGACGGTCATCGACCGCAACGAGATGGAAGCCCCCGATTTCTTCCTCGACTGGGCTTTCGACGAGGTGCAGCGGCTGTCCAGCCGTTTCCCCGAACATTCCCTGGTGGTGCGCACCACCATCGACATGGGCCTGCAGAAGGCGGCGGAAGATTCGGTCGAGACCAGCCTGCGCGAATATGGCGAGCCCTACCGCGTCAAGCAGGGGGCCCTGGTGATGATCGAGAACGGCGGCGCCGTGCGCGCCATGGTCGGCGGACGGGATTACGGCGAGAGCCAGTTCAACCGCGCCACCAAGGCGCTGCGCCAGCCGGGCTCCTCCTTCAAGGTCTATACCTATGCGGCGGCGATGGAAAAGGGCATGACGCCGCAGACGGTCATCTCCGACGGGCCGATCACCTGGCGTGGCTGGTCGCCGCAGAATTACGGCCGCTCCTATGCCGGTCGGGTGACGCTGGCGGTGGCGCTGGCGAAATCGATCAATACCGTCCCCGTCCGGCTCGCCAAGGACGTTCTCGGCATCGATACCATCGTCAAGACCACCAAGGATTTCGGCGTCGAAACGCCGATCCGCTCCGACAAGACCATTCCGCTCGGCACGTCGGAACTCACCGTGCTCGATCAGGCGACCGGCTACTCCGTCTTCCCCGCCGGCGGCCTGCAATCGCGCCGCCACGGCCTCAGCCAGATCATCAGCTATGACGGCCGCATCCTCTACGATTTCGACCGTGACGAGCCGCCGCCGCATCGGGTGCTGTCGGAACAGGCGACCGCCTCGATGAACTACATGCTGTCGCAGATCCCGGTATCCGGCACCGCCCGCAAGGCGGCGCTCGACGGCGGCATCGTCACCGCCGGCAAGACCGGCACGACGCAGGCCTATCGCGACGCCTGGTTCGTCGGTTTTACCGGCAACTACACCTGCGCCGTCTGGTTCGGCAACGACGACTACACATCAACGAACAACATGACAGGCGGCACCCTGCCGGCCATGACCTTCAAGAAGATCATGGACTACGCCAATCAGGGTATCGTGCTCAAACCGATCCCCGGCATCAGCAACCCGTTCCCCGTGCAGAAGCCGCAAACCGTGGCCGCCAAGAAACCCGCCGACCCCGCCGCTAGCGGCCTGCCGCCGCTGGTGCGCCCGCGCTCGCTCTCGGTCGACTCCACGAATATCCTGCGCGACATCGGCGAAAGGCTGAAAGCGGCTGCACCGCTTGGCGCGCAAAAGGTGGCGACGGCGGAGTAGAGGTCTTTCCGCAGCGGCTGCGCCGCGCGTGGTGGCCTCGACTTCGTTCAGCGCGACCGGACGGTCAGGCGGCGCCTGTAACAGCCGCAATTCGCGGCAGACCGATCCGGCGGAAGCCGTCGATTCGCATGAACGCTGCCGTCCCCGATCCCTGCTATTGTTCGCATAATGCCCTCAAACGACGGCCTGCCCTTCCCCCTGTCGCCAGAATCAGGGATAAATCGACACCGATTTGTCACGAGGACGATCCCAGGGTGTTCCGAGTTCCCCTTCTTGTTGCGCTTTCGCTTGTTATCGCTTTTGGCGGCGGTATCGTGTTCACGCTTCTGGCGCTGAATGCGACCTCGGGTTTCGGGGCGATCAAGCTCGGTGCCTGGCAGGCTTTTCCGGAAATGCAGACGGCGGATGCCGACCCTTATGCGAAATCTCACAGGGCGCGCGGCGGGCGGCTGCTTTACGGCACGGCCGAGGGGCTGGTCTTTACCGCTTCCGACGACGATGGCGGCGCGCGCCTGACGGCGAGCTGCAGCTATCGCATCAGCGGCCAGACGCCGCCGGCGCGGCTATGGACCCTCTTCATCGCCGGCAATGACGGCCAGCCGATCGAAGACGCGGCCGGCCGCCCTTCCACCATCAACTCCTGGGTCGTGCTGCGCAAGCCGGATTCGACGTTCAACATCGTGGTCTCACCCAATGCGCAGGCGGGCAACTGGCTCGCCCTGCCACCGTCCGGCAATTTCCGCCTGGTATGGACATTGCTGGATTCGCCGGCCGCCAGCAATTCCGGGCTGATCGATCTCGGCATGCCGAAACTCGAGAAGATCGGGTGCGGCAATGTTTAGATTCGTCTTCGCGATCCTGACCGGCCTGTTCGGTGCCGCACTGCTGCACATCATCATCATCCTGTCGCTGCCGCATTTCTCCGACCGTGATGCTTATACGCGCGTCTCCGATGAGGGCGACGAGAACCATTTCTACATGCTCGACAACAAGGATGACGAAGCGGGGCTTTCCAACACCGATCCGTATATCCGCACCGCCGTCTGTGCCTTCGACATCGAGGACACACCCGTTCACCTGACTGCAAAGGGCAAGGTGCCGTTCTGGTCGCTGGCCATTTATGACGCGGCATCCAATGAGGTGTTCAGCATGAGCGACCGTACGTCGGTCGGCGGCACGCTCGATCTGCTGCTGGCATCGCCCGTGCAACTGACCGGCATCCGCAAGGCGCTGCCACCCGCCCTCGCCCAGTCGATCCTGGTGGAAGTGCCTAGAGCACAGGGATATGCCGTGCTGCACACGATGGCGCCCCAGGCAAGCTTCGACGACGCGGCCAGAGAATTTCTCTCGGAGGCGGGCTGCGACGAATTCGACAATGGCTGAATGTGCCGGCTGAGTACGGGGACTGAAATACGGAATTGAGTCTGGGACGACGGCGCCAGCGCTACTCCACGGAGGGAGCCGTAACAAGCGGTGTCCGACCGGATTGCGGTGGCGACCGAGGGGCGCGCACAGGCACACGTCCCGATACGCATCTTCAAGGCGACGTTACTTTCCCTTTGCCCGCTTCGATCCCGTCCCGGGACGATGTGTGGGCGTATCGAGATGCTCGTACCGCACGCCGGTAAACAGAAGTATCTTCGCCTCTACTGGCTCTTTCTGAGCGCGGGGCGGCTGGCGTAATCGCCAATCCGAAAAAGATATGATCTTTGCCATTCTCGTCTCCATTTACGTCTCGAGACGGATGAACCTGCGACTTGATTTCACCCTGCCCGCCGCTGAAGCGGGCTAGCGCTTCCCTCCATTCCAGCCTTGTCCTGCTGGCTTCAATGGAGGCATCCGCGCCTTCTCACGGCCTTTCCCTTACACCGTGGCATGGGCACCGATTTCGGCTTCCATGCTGTCATTACACTTGATCACATTCTGCCAATGGCTGCTTTCAACCGGAATTCAGACATATCGCAGTTAACAGAATGCTAATTCTTGTCGCTCGTCGTCCCTGGCATCGCTCGTCATACTCTATTAACGCTGCGACGAGGGCTTTGGTTTCATAGGCCGAGGAAAAATTGCGGGAGCCGTTTTGACCGCGAAGTCGAATAATATCATATTCTTAGATAAACGGATGGTATCGCAGGCAAATGGAAGGAACACCGGCTGCGTTGCAGAAAAGCGTCACGCAAATATTATTTGCGCTCATCAAAAATTAACGTAATGTAGGGCCGAAATTCGAGGGCGATCAATGTTTGCGACGGGCAGTTCCGTCTTTTCTCCGGAGGATGTCATCGTCCTGCGCAATGCGCTGGATGGATGGTGTCTGGAAAAGCGGATCGATATAAAAAGTACGGAAGCCCAGTTCGCCGCCACGGCGGCAATCGGCCACGAGCCGCACGCATCCATCGCCGCGAAGCCCGCCCGCGCCCGGCTCTCACGCCGCGCCCGGTACGGACACTTCGACGACCGCAACCCGATCGTCCGCGAGGAGATCCCCGCGGGCGAGGCGCGCCTCAACGCCCTCCCGCAGCGCCTCCACGACCCGGACCCC
>Ga0066256_1003244_pt1 | contig 16057 bp, 17 predicted proteins | sample ThiBio_1000_biof_FD_87107 | JGI IMG/M metagenome (GOLD analysis project Ga0066256, IMG submission 87107) | Wastewater bioreactor microbial communities from Cape Town, South Africa - Thiocy_expt_1000_biof (version 2) | ecosystem: Engineered > Bioreactor > Thiocyanate-remediating >...
CGAGCTCGTCCGTCGCGCACTGGAGGATCTCTCGGCGGAGCTGCGCGCCGCGGTTGGAAAGCGGGGCGTCGTGCTGACGGGCGGCGGCGCGCTGCTACACGGTCTGGATACGGAGCTCACGCGTTTGCTCGGGATTCCTTTCAGTGTGGCGCCGAACCCGATGCAGTGTGTCGTCGGCGGTACGGCCATCATCCTCGCCACGCTCGGCGACCGCGAGCAACTTCTCGTCCACGCATGAGCCTGCTGCGCCTCTGGCTGATCGGAACGGCGGTCTTTCTCGCCAGCGTGATGGTATGGGCCTTCGTGCCGATCCTGGTGCCGCTCTTCATTGTGTTTGTCGGCCTCGGTGGCCTTGTCACATTGATCGTGCGAGCGGCCCGCGCCTATGAGCGTCACCGCGCCGGGGCGCGCCAGGACCCTGACGACCCGACTTCATGACGGTTGCACAACGCGCCTGCTGCAAATACCGTGATATTCGAATATCAGCGCATCCCGATCGTCCGTTTGGCGGCCGGGCAAGGATCTGCTGACGAACTGAGGGAATTTTAGGGAGGCAGGAAATGCTTGGGTGGCGACTGCGAACCCCGGCCGCGGCGATCGCCGGCATCGGCCTGGGGATTGGGCTCATGACCACGGTGCTCGTGCCGTGGGTCGAGGCTCAGACCCCGGCCCAGCGCGAGCAGGCCGCGCGCAAGGCGTACGAAGAGCACATGCGGCGCATGGACGAAGCCGAGAAGGCTGCCGCTGCCAAGCCGGCTACGCCGCCCGCTGCGACCACGCCGCCACCTGCTGCCGCCGCACCTCCCGCAAATCCACCCGCCGCCCCGAAAGTGGCTGCGCCGGCCAACCCGGCCCCTGGGATGTCGCAGGCCGATCAGGATGCGGCGACCGAGCGTGGCCTCGAGCAGTACCGCCGCATGATGAAGGAGGACCCCTGGAGCAATCCGGCGCTTCTCGATGCCGATCGCGGCGAGGCGCTCTGGGCCGCCAAGAAAGGTCCGCGGAATGTTTCGCTCGCCGAGACGTGTGACCTCGGCAAGGGCGTTGGCAAGGTCGATGGCGCCTTCGCCGAGCTGCCGCGCTACTTCGAGGATGCGGACCGCGTCATGGACGCCGAGACGCGCATTCTCTGGTGCATGGAGAACTTCCAGGGCTTCGACAGCACAGCCTTCCGCAAGAACCCGCATCCCGGCGGCGGTCAGCCGGTCAAGGACATTGGTGCCATCGCGACCTTCGTCTCGCACAAGTCCTCGGGCATGAAGCTCGCCTCGAAGAAGGATCATGAAAAGGAGAAGGAGGCGATCGCCCTCGGCGAGGCGCTCTTCTTCCGTCGCCAGGGGCCGTTCGACTTCTCGTGCGCCACCTGCCACGCCGAATCCGGCAAGCGCATTCGTCTCCAGCCGCTGCCTTTCCTTTCGGATCCGAAGGAGGCCAAGGTGGTCGTCGGCGAGTGGCCCGCCTATCGCGTCTCGAGCACGCACGTCATGACCATGCAGCATCGTCTCCTCGACTGCTATTGGCAGATGCGCCTGCATCGTCTCGATTTCGGCTCCGACGTGAGCGTGGCGCTGTCGGCGTACCTCTATGATCGCGCGCGCGACGGCGACATCGCCGCGCCCGGCCTGAAGCGCTGAGGGAGGATGGTTCCATGAAGAAGCATTTCATCCTTGCCGCCCTCGCCGCCGTGCTGGCCACGCCCGTATCGGCTCAAGAGACGAAGATCGATCCGCTGCACGCCGATGTGGTGATGAAGTTCGCGTTCTCGCAGGCCCCCAAGGACTGGGCCGGCCGCGTCGATCAGGACGAGACGCTGAAGGTGTGCAGCGCGGCGCGCAATGCGCCCTCAGCTGCCGACGCGGAAAAGATCATGGCGCGCGAAAAGGCCAAGATCAAATATCCCGACGACGGCAAGCTGATGGGCGATTGGAAGCAGGGAGAGCGCTGGGCGCAAAGTGGCTATGGCATGCGCTTTACGGACTATCCGCCGCGCAATCCGAATGGCGGCAACTGCTATGCCTGCCATCAGATGACGCAGGCCGAGGTGAGCTACGGCACAGTCGGTCCGAGCCTGCGCGAGTACGGCAAGATCAGGAAGTACGCCGAAGCGGACGTGAAGGCGGTGTACGAGAAGATCTACAACGCGCACGCGGCCTTCCCTTGCTCGCTCATGCCGCGCTTCGGGTCGAATGCCGTGCTGACCATCGACCAGATCAAGGATCTCGTCGCGCTCGTCATGAGCCCGGAGAGCCCGGTCAACAAGTAAGAGTAAGAGGGGCGGTGGCCGGTTGAACGCGGCGCCGCCCTTCGTACGTTCGACGGCAAGGAGACCTACCGGACCATGCACTCCCGTCGCGAGTTTCTGCAGGTTGCTCTGGCGGCAGGCGCACTCACGGGCCTTGCCGGCACTTCCGCGCTCGGGCAGGCACTGCGCCGCGGTCTCAGCCAGGAGGACATTCTCCGCTTCGAGGCCAAGGGGCAGGTGACCATCCTGCACTTCTCGGACTGCCACGCGCAGATCCGCCCGGTCTATTTCCGCGAGCCCTCGGTCAATCTCGGCGTCGGCGAGGCGCGCGGGCTTCCGCCGCATCTCACGGACCGCGAGTTCCTCACCCACTTCGGTATCGCCCCGGGCTCGGCCCAGGCCTACATGCTCTCCTCGGCCGACTTCGAGGTGCTTGCAAAGGACTACGGTCGCGTCGGCGGCATGGATCGGCTGGCGACGCTCGTGAAGGCTGTCCGCGCCGAGCGGGGTGCCGAGCGCACGCTGCTCCTCGATGGTGGCGATACGCTGCACGGTTCCTACACGGCGCTGCAGACCAAGGGCGGCGACATGGTGCGCATTGCTGAGGCGCTCGGTGTCGATGCGATGACGGCCCACTGGGAATTCACGCTCGGCCATGAGCGCGTCAGTGCGCTTTTCGGCAACAAGGACGGGCGCGGCTCGGCGAAGATCGACTTCCTCGCCGGCAACGTCATGGACACCGAATTCGAGGAGCCGGTCTTCAGGCCCTGGCGCATCTACGAGAAGGGCGGCGTGCGCATCGGCGTCATCGGCCAGGCCTTCCCCTATACGCCGATCGCCAATCCGCGCTGGATGATACCCGGGTGGTCATTCGGCATTCGCGAGGAGGAAGTGCGCCGCAATGTGGCCTCCGTGCGCGCCGCTGGTGCCGAGATCGTCGTGCTCAACTCGCACAATGGCTTTGACGTCGACCGCAAGCTCGCCGGCCGCGTCGAGGGCATCGACATCATTCTCACGGCACACACGCACGATGCCATTCCGCGCCCCGAGCGGGTCGGCTCGACGCTGCTCGTCGCGTCCGGATCGAACACGAAGTTCCTTTCGCGCCTCGATCTCGACGTGAAGGGCGGTCGCATTGCCGACTACAGCTATTCGCTGATGCCGGTGCTCGCCGATGCCATCACGCCCGATCCCGAGATGGCGCGCCTCATCGACGAGATCCGCGCGCCCCACGAGACCATGCTTTCGACGGAGCTCGCGCGCGCGGACAGGCTGCTCTACCGGCGCGGCAATGTCGCCGGTACGCTCGACGATCTCATCTGCGAGGCGCTGCTCGCGGAGCGCGATGCCGAGATCTGCTTCTCGCCGGGCTTCCGCTGGGGGACGTCGCTCATTCCGGGCCAACCCATCACCTGGGATGATGTCTACAACGCTACCGCCATGACCTACCCGAACGTCTATCGCCTCCCGTTCCGCGGCGAGATGATCAAGGCGATCCTGGAGGACGTGGCCGACAACCTCTTCAATCCCGATCCCTACTACCAGCAGGGCGGCGACATGGTCCGCGTCGGCGGCATGAGCTTCACGATCGACGTCGATGCGCCCATGGGGCAGCGCATCTCCGACATGCGGCTTTTGAGGACCGGCGAGCCGATCGAGGCAGGGTTCGTCTACACCGTCGCCGGCTGGGCCTCGCTCAACGAGGGCACCGAAGGCCCGCCGATCTGGGATCTTTTTGCGAGCCACCTGCGCAAACGCCAGGTGATCGCCGACGTGCCGAGCGCGCCGGTCCGCATTGTGCGCCGCGCCATGTGATCGTGTCGCGCCTGCAGGGATTGACTTGGCGCGATCGATCGTCTTGCTGTCCGCGAAGGGCAACGCCTAGGCGTCGGACCTCGAATGCGACCCGTGGCCTGTATCGGGTTCGTTGAGGCCGAGACGCCCTAGATCCATAGAGTTCGGAGCGCGCCGTGCTGGCGGATCTCTACATCTACTTTGGCATCGCCCTCGCCGGGCTCCTGAGCTTCCTCTCGCCCTGCGTGCTGCCGCTCGTGCCGCCCTATCTCAGCTATCTCGGCGGCATGTCCATCGAGGAGCTGACGAGCGAAGAGAAGATCGATCGCCGGTCATGGCGCCGCGTGGTTCTCGCGTCTTTCTGCTTTGTCCTCGGCTTTACGACCGTATTCGTGGGGCTCGGTGCCGGCGCCTCCATGTTCGGCCAGCTCATTCAGATCTACAAGTACGAGCTGTCCATGGTCGCGGGCGTCGTGATCATCCTCTTTGGCTTGCACTTCCTCGGCATCCTGCACATTCCGCAGCTCCACGCCGACAAGCGCTATCGCCATGACATGCACGGCGCGAGCTACCTCGGTGCCTACATCATCGGGCTCGCGTTCGCCTTTGGCTGGACGCCCTGCATCGGCCCGATCCTCGCGGCCGTGCTGACGCTCGCGGCGAGCGAAGGGAGCCTCGGCACCGGCGTGCGGATGCTTGCCGTCTACTCGCTCGGCCTCGGCATTCCCTTCGTGCTCGCAGCCGTGGCCATACGGCCGTTCCTCGGCTTCATGCAGCGCTTTCGCCGCCATCTCGGCAAGGTCGAGAAGGTCATGGGCGTGCTGCTGATCCTCACCGGCATTGCCTTTCTCACGGGCTCGATCACCTGGATCGGCCAATGGCTGATCGATCACGTGCCCTTCCTGGCCGACATCGAGGCCTGGGGCACGCCCGAGACATTGCAGAGAGAAATCCTGAAAAAGGGCGCGGGCCGCTGAGCCCAGCGCCGAACGAGGCTTCGTATCATGGTCCCGATTGCGCTCACCATCGCTGGCTCGGACAGCTCCGGCGGCGCCGGCATCCAGGCCGATCTCAAGACGTTCACGGCGCTCGGCGTCTATGGTGCGAGCGTGCTGACCGCGCTCACGGCGCAGAACACCCAGGGCGTGCAAGGCGTACTGCCCGTCGAGCCGTCGTTCGTTACCGAGCAGATCCGTTCGGTGATGAGCGATCTCGAGGTCGGCGCGGCGAAGACGGGGATGCTCGCGACCGCGGCAGTGATCAATGCGGTCGTGACGACGCTCAAGGAGTTTGCCGAGATTCCGCTGGTCGTCGATCCGGTCATGGTGGCGACGAGCGGTGATGTGCTCCTCCAGGCGGACGCCATCGATGCCGTGCGCCACGTGCTGCTCCCGCGGGCGCGGCTGGTCACACCCAATCTGCCCGAGGCGGCGCGTCTGCTCGATACGACGCCTGCCGAGACCGAGGCCGCCGTCGAAGAGCAGGGCCGTGAGATCTGCAACCGCTTTGGCTGCAAGGCTGTGCTCATGAAGGGCGGCCACGGCACGAGCGTCGATGCGGTCGATCTGCTGATCGAAGCTTCCGGCAAGACACTGCGGCTTTCGACACCGCGGATCGACACGCGCCACACGCACGGTACGGGCTGCACGCTCTCAGCAGCAATCGCGGCGCTGCTCGCAACAGGCGCCGACCTCGAGACTGCGGTGCAGCGTGCCAAGGCGTTCATCCAGGACGCCATCGAGCACGGCGCGCGCAACCCTGTCGGCAAGGGTAACGGGCCGGTGGACCATCTCTACGCCATCCGCCGGCACGGGCCGCCGGTGTAGCTAGATGATCAAAGCGCGCGCGCCATGAAGACCGTGCCGACGATCGGCGTGTCGTAATAGGGCGCGATCCGCGCGAAGCCCAGGCGTTCGTAGAGTGCTTGCGCCTCGATCATGTCGGGCAACGTATCGAGCCGTATCTCGCGATAGTCTTTTCGTTTTGCCGCTTCGATGACCGCCTCGACCAGGACCCGGCCGAGACCTGACCCGCGCGCCTCGGGCGAGACATAGAGGCGCTTCATCTCGCAGCAGCCGTCGGGCTCGATGGCTCTCAATGCCACGCATCCGATCGGCTCGCCGCCTGCCTTGCGGGCAAGCAACAGCTCGCCCCGCGGCGGGGCGTACTTTCCGGGCATTCCGGCGAGCTCCGCCTCGAAATCCTGGTAGGTGAGATCGATCCCGAGGGAGGCCGCGTAGGCTCGGAAAAGCCCGACCGTCGCTGAGAGATCCTCGGCATTTCGGACGGGCCGGATCTGGAATTGCGCTTTTGGCATGGTGGTTTGGCGCCCGAATGTTCAGCAGCCCGTGACAGCCGCCGCCGCCGTCTATATAGCAGGGCGTCGGCCGCACTGGCGCGGCCTTGCGCCTGGGTCTGTACAGACATGAGCATGGGCATTCTCGCGGCGTTTGTCGTCGCCTGCATCTTCCTGGCGATCACGCCGGGCCCGAACATGAGTCTCATCATCGCCAACACGACCGCGCATGGCCTCAAGGGTGGCCTCTGGACGCTTGCCGGCTCGACGACCGGGTTCTCCACGCTCGTGGCTATTGCCGCGCTGGGCATGAACTCGGTCATGGTTCTCATGTCCGATTGGTTCGACGTGATCCGCTGGCTGGGTGCGGCCTATCTCATCTATCTCGGAGCGCGGCAGCTCTACGGGTCGCTCTCGACATCGCCCGTCCAGGCCGTGCGCACGCGGCACGGCGGCTCGCTTTATCTGAATGGCTTGGTCGTCAGCCTCTCGAATCCGAAGGTGCTGGTGTTCCTCGGCGCCTTCCTCCCGCAGTTTCTCGATCCGGCGCAGGCGCCAGGACCGCAGCTCGTGGTGCTCGCTGCGATCTTCGTTCTCACGCTTGCGACGGTCGACATCACGTACACCTTTCTGGTGGCGAAGGTGCGCACTGCGTTCGCGGATCGCCACACGCGCACGCTCAACGGCGTGTCCGGCGGCCTGCTGCTTGCCGGCGGCGCGCTACTCGCCACGCTGCGCCGGCCGTGACGTAGATCATTCTGAAACCCGAGGATCGCATGCCCCGCATCGGTTTCTATTCAGGCTCCTTTGATCCCGTCACGCTCGGCCACGTCGATGTCATGCGCCGCGCGCTGGCGCTGGTCGACAAGCTCGTGATCGGCATCGGCATTCATCCAGGCAAGACGCCGCTCTTCTCGGTCGCCGAACGCACGGCCATGCTCAAGGCCGAGACGCGTGCCGCGGCCAAGGAATTCGGCGCGACGATCGAGGTTGTCACGTTCGACGGCCTTGTGGTCAATGCCGCGCACGAGGCCGGCGCGCGCGCGATCTTCCGCGGCCTGCGCGATGCGACGGACTTCGACTACGAGATGCAAATGGCGGGCATGAACGGCGAAATGGCGCCCGATATCGACACGGTCTTCCTGCCGGCGAGCCCGGGTGTGCGCCACATCACGGCCACGCTCGTGCGCCAGATCGCGCTCATGGGCGGCGACGTCAAACCCTTCGTCTCGCGCGATGTCGCCCGCGCCTTGAAGGCCAAGGCCGCGGGTAAATGAGCGGCATCCAACCGCCATACGCACCAATCGAACCTGCTCATCAAGGAGTGCCATTGTCGTGAGAACGCTATTCGCGAGCCTCGTCGTCGCTCTCGTCGCGGCCCTGAGCCCGGCCTACGCGCAAGCTCCCAAGCTCGATCCGCAAAATACGCTGGTCATTGAGCTCAAGGACGGCCCTGTGGTGATCCGCCTGCGACCGGATCTCGCACCGAAGCATGTCGAGCGCGTTAAAACACTTGCGCGCCAGGGCTTCTACAACAATATCAAGTTCCATCGGGTCATTCCGGGCTTCATGGCCCAGACGGGCGATCCGACCGGCACCGGCACGGGTGGCTCCAAGCTCGGCAATCTGCCGGCGGAGTTCAACCAGGAAATCTACAAGCGCGGCAGTGTCGGCGCTGCGCGCACGAACGACCCGAACACGGCGAACAGCCAGTTCTTCATCTGCTTCGGCTCGAAGTGCCAGGGGCTCACGGGCCAGTATACGCTTTGGGGTGAGGTCGTCGAAGGCATGGAGAACGTCGACAAGATCGCCAAGGGCGAGCCGCCGGCCAAGCCGGACGTGATGCAGAAGGTCTACATCCTCGGCGACGTGAAGCGCTGAGCGCGCGCCGCCTCCCGCAACTCAAACGGAACGCAAAAGGAGCCAGCTATGGCCACCAAAGATCCCGAGAACACCATCATCATGGATACGACCAAAGGTCAGGTCGTCATCCAGCTCCGCCCCGATCTCGCGCCGAAGCACGTCGAGCGCATCAAGACGCTCGCGCGCGAAGGTTTTTACGACGGCATCGTCTTCCATCGCGTGATCGATGGCTTCATGGCGCAGGTCGGCTGCCCGCACGGGACAGGGACCGGCGGCTCGAAGCACCCGAACCTGAAGGCCGAGTTCAATGCCGAGCCGCACGTGCGCGGCATCTGCTCGATGGCGCGGGCGCAGAACCCCGACAGCGCCAACAGCCAGTTCTTCATCGTGTTCGACGACGCGACGTTCCTCGACCGCCAGTACACGGTCTGGGGTCAGGTCATCGAGGGCATGGACAACGTCGACAAGATCAAGCGCGGCGAGCCCGTTCAGAACCCGGACAAGATCACGTCCATGAAGGTTGCGGCCGACGTGAAGTAAGCACGGGCCAGCTCCCGCTGCCCAAGTCTTGAGTGCGGCGATCGGCTGTGGTCATCTCTCCGGGGGTAGGTTCCTGGGGACGGCCATGATCGATCGCCGCATTTTTCTTCGGCTGACGGGTGGGGTTGCGGCCGGTGCTGCGGGGCTGGCTGCCTCGGCACCTGCCGAAGCCGGCGCTGTTGCTGCGCCTGCAGGCCCGCCGCCATCTTTCGTGCACGTCGGCAAAGGCGTGGCATCTCCACTCGCCGATCCAATGCGGCTGTTGGGCGACCGCCTCGCGCTGGCGAGCGATGGTCGTCTCCATCTCGAAGCACTGAGCGGGGCGAACGGCTCGCCATCCGCGCCGAACAGTTCGGTCGTGCTGGCGAGCGAGGAGGAATTCGCTGAAAGCGAACCGACATCGCTGCTGCTTGCCGGTTATCCGATGGGGCCCAGCGCGTGCGAACTCGACGTCACGACGTGGCTGAGAGGCGCAGGCGGGCAAGGCCTCTGGGATATGGCTGCGGCGCGCCGTGGCTGGAAGCCTTTGCTGGTGAGCATGATGGGCGGTGCAGAAGCACATCTATGGTCGCGCGCGCAGCTCGAAGGGCCACGTGATCTTACAGGCCTGCGGATCGCCGCATCGCGTGTTTTGGACGCGCCGTTAGAGGCCTTGGATGCCGTGCCGGTCCGCACGGATGATATGTTGGCTGCTTTCGAGGCAGGCACGATCGACGCTTTCGAGTCGGATGATCCTGCAGTCACACTCGTGGCCTCAGAGCAGTTGGGTAATCGCGCACACTGGTACGCCGGCACCCTTGCTGGAATGAGCCGCGTGATTTCGCTCCGCATCCCGCTCGCGCAATGGCGGAGCCTCTCTCCTGCCGATCAGGCCCTCATCGAAGCCGTCGCGCAGGAAACGGCGACGACGCTTCAGGCCGTCCGCCACACGCATAGGCGGATGCTCACCAATCAGATCGCGGAAGCACGCCAGCAGCGGCCAGCATCAGTCCCTGCGCAAATCCGCGACGCTCTCGCCCGCGAGGCGCAGCAGCTCTTGCCGCAGTCCGTGCGAGACGAGCCGCTGTTTGCGAGTATGCTCGCGACCATGAGGGCGCTCGTCGCAGCGCCCATGGACAATGGCGGCGAGCGGCCCCTGGCCTGATCTCGAACCGCGCCGCGCGAACCTGCTTAAGGAGCTCCCATGTTCTTCGACGGCTTCACGCTGACCAACGTGCGCGTCCGCGATGGCATCATGCGATTGCGCCATGGCGGGAGCGGCCCGCCGCTGCTCCTGCTCCACGGCAATCCGCAGACGCACGCCATGTGGCACAAGGTGGCGCCAATTCTGGCGCGCCGCTTCACGGTCGTTTGCCCGGATCTCCGCGGCTATGGCGGCTCGCACAAGCCACCCGCCACCCCGGACCATGCCCCCTATGCCAAGCGCGAGATGGCGCGCGACATGGTCGAGCTCATGGCCGAGCTCGGCTTCTCGCGCTTTCAGGTCGTCGCGCATGACCGCGGCGCCCGCGTTGCGCATCGCCTTGCGCTCGACCATCCGCAGGCCGTGCAGCGCCTCGCGCTCCTCGACATCATCCCGACCATCGAGCACTTTGAGCGCGCCGACATGGCTTTCGGCCTCGGCTACTATCATTGGTTCTGGTTCGCCCAGCCGCACCCCTTTCCCGAGACACTGATCAGCAAGTCGCCCGACGACTGGTTCTTCGCCCATACGGCCCGCGAGCCCAAAGGCCGCGATTTCTTCAGCCCCGAAGCCCTCGCCGACTATCTCGAGCACGCCCGCAATCCCGAGATGATCCGCGGCATGTGCGAGGACTACCGCGCCGCTGCCGGCATCGATCTCGTCCACGACCGGGCGAGCCGCGAGGCGGGAACCAAGATCGCCTGCCCGCTGCTCGTGCTCTGGGGCGGAAAGGGCAAGATCGGCGCCTGGTACGACGCCATTGCCATCTGGCGGCAATACGCCTCAGGCGCGGTCACAGGCCACGCCGTGCCGAGCGGGCACTACCTGGCCGAGGAGGCCCCGGAAGCCGTCCTTTCGGCCCTGGATGGCTTCCTCGAGCCAGGAAATTGAAGCCTTTAGCTTCACCACGTCACGAATTTGCCGCACGAGTGCCGTGGGATTGCCCGGTGCACGCATCATTGTTGGTTAATCGGGTTGGGTTAACGCTTTGATCCGTGGTGCCGGCATGGGGCACATGCCGGCCTTGAAGTGAAGGTGCGATCCCGGGGGATCGGCTGCCGCGCCAGCGGAGGGCCGAAAGGAGGGATGCACATTCGGGGGAAGGTTCTTGCGCGGTACGCTTTCACGGCTTCTGACCGGCATTGCGCTCTGCTCGGCCGCCGCTGCCATCGGCGCGAGCACGGTCGACGCGAACCGCGGCGCCGAGCGCACGATCTCGCTCTACAACATCCACACCAAGGAAACTGTCACCGTCACCTACAAGCGTGACGGCAAGTTCGTGCCGGCCGCCATGGAGCGGGTCAACTGGGTCCTGCGCGACTGGCGCAAGAACGAGCCGACGACCATGGATCCCGAGCTCGTCGATCTCCTCTGGGAAATACACACCGAGCTCGGCTCGAAGGCGCCCATCCATGTGATCTCGGGCTTCCGCTCACGCGGCACGAACAGCATGCTCAAGAAGACGCGCGGTGGGCAGGCAGAGAACAGCCAGCACATCAATGGCAAGGCTGCCGACGTCCATTTCCCGGATGTGCCGATCCAGCGTTTGCGCTACTCGGCGCTCGTGCGCGAGCGCGGTGGCGTCGGCTACTATCCGCTCTCGGCAATTCCCTTCGTGCATGTGGATACGGCGCGTGTGCGCGCATGGCCACGCGTGCCGCGCCAGGAGCTGGCGCTCCTTTTCCCGAGCGGGCGCACGCAGCACATGCCGGCTGATGGTGGCCCGCTGACCGCCGAGGATGGGCGTGCGGCCAGGACCCGTCTCGCGAGTGCCGGCGGCGAAATTGGCGCTTTCCTCAATCTGCGCCGCGGCGGCGGTGCGCCATCGGCCATCGCGGCAGCGCGCCCCGCCGCTCCAATGCAGCAGGTGAGCCTCGCGAGCCCCGAGAGCGTCCGTCCGCCCGCAAGTTCAGCGTGGCAGCAGTCGGCCCCGCCGCGCGCGCCGACGCCGCCCCCAGCGCGCGCGCTGGCTGAGCCGCCCGCCCTCGTGGCCGCGGGACCGAGCACGCGCGATCGCGCGCAACTCCACAATCTGGCGCGTCATGCGAGCATGATGCCCGAGCCGCGTCTGCTCGCCGCACCGAAGCCTGCCACGCGCCCAGCGTCGATTGCGAGCCTCGCTGCCGAGGCCCTCGGCGAGCAGCGCCATGCCTCCGCGCCCGGCCATCAGGTTGCGGCACTGGATGCAGCCGGCTGGACGACGCCGCTCGATGCGATGCCGAAGCCGCGCGGCCGCTTCGGCTGGGGTGAGACGGGTCATGAGCTTCGCTGGGTCGCGCCGACCGAGTTCGACGACGAGCACCCCGACGAGCTGAGCTACCGGCCCTTCCCGATCGCGCCGCTTCTGACCGATCGCGCCGACGAGCCCCTGCTGGCCGAGTTCATGCTGCCGGATGTCGGCCGGTCACTGGAGATGATCGACCAGCCGGTCTCGCGCCTGCCTCTCCACTTCCGCCCGACGGCGCATGTCGCGGCCCTCATGTGGTCGCAACAGTTCACCGGCAGCGCTGTCGGCCTCGACCGCCTGAGCCGGCCGGCCGAGCAAGGCACCAGCTTGCGGCCACGCCCCGTGCAGACGAGCGCCCGCTGACGTGCTCAACTGTCGTTAAACAGGTGTACGGAACCTCTCTACACCCGTGGTGTTCTTGGCTATAGTCCGACGCCCACGTAAAGGGAGGCCCTCATGAGTACGACTGCCTGGGTACTGCTCGGCATTGTCGCAGCCGTCGTGCTGGCGGCGATTGCGACCTACAATGGCCTCGTCGGATTGCGCCAGCGCGTGCGCCAGGCCTTCGCCGACGTCGATGTGCAACTCAAGCAGCGCCACGACCTCGTGCCGAACCTCGTCGAGACCGTGAAGGGCTATGCGAGCCACGAGCGCGAGACGCTGGAAAACGTCATCAAGGCGCGCAATGCGGCGGTCGCCGCCAGCGGACCGGCAGCCCAGGCGCAAGCCGAGAACATGCTGAGCGGGATGCTCCGCCAGCTCTTCGCGCTCGCCGAGGCCTATCCCGACCTCAAGGCCAATGCCAACTTCCAGCAGCTCCAGACCGAGCTCGGCGATATCGAGAACAAGATTGCGGCCGCCCGCCGCTTCTTCAACAATGTCGTCGCCGAGTACAATACCAAGCGCGAGAGTTTCCCGGCCGTGCTGTTCGCCAACATGCTCGGCTTCATGCGCGAGGACTTCTTCAATCTCGACGAGGGCGAGCGCGCGGCGACGCGGGACGCACCGAAAGTGCAGTTCTAGGCGCCGGCTCTGCGCGGGTAGGATCGAGTGATGGGCGCCTACGGCCTCTACACGCACATCCGCGCGAACCGCATCCGGTCCGTGATCCTGCTCTGCGGCTTCATCGTCCTCCTGCAGGCCTTGCAGTTCTCGATCCTGCTGATCGTGAATGCCTTCAACGGCGGCGACCTCAAATACATCTTCCGGGCCGCCGCCAGCCAGTTCTGGTCGACGTGGCCGCTCGCCACGCTGATCGCGCTTGTCTGGTTCGTGATCGCCTTCTTCGGCTATCGCGTCATGATCCGCTCGGCGACCGGCGCGCGCGGCGTCACGCGCAAAGAGGAACCCGAGCTCTACAACATGCTCGAGAACCTCTGCATCTCGCGCGGCATCACCATGCCGCGGCTCGAGATCATGGAGACGCCGGCGCTCAATGCCTACGCCGCGGGCCTGCGCGACGGCGACTACACGATTGCCGTGACACGGGGGCTCATCGAGCGGCTCGAGCCCGCCGAGATCGAGGCCGTGCTCGCGCATGAGCTCACGCACATCCGCAATCGCGATACGCAGCTCATGGTGATCGCCGTCATCTTCGCGGGCATCTTCGGCTTCATCGGCGACCTGCTCATCCGGCGCTGGGATTTTCCTTACGGCTGGTCGCCGACACCGCGCCCGATGCCTGATCGCGACGATCGCAGCCCCTGGCAGGGAATGCCGACGAGCACAGGAGGCGACGACAGGGACCGCGGTCGCGGCGGGGGTGGCGGAGGCAGCGGCGGTGGAGGCGCTGCCATCATCGCGATCCTGATCGCCGTCGCGATCATCCTCATTTCCTGGGGCATCTCGACGCTCATACGCTTTGCGCTCTCGCGTTCGCGCGAGTATCTGGCCGATGCCGGATCGGTCGAGCTTACGAAGAACCCCGACGCGATGATCTCGGCGCTCCGCAAGATCGAGCGCAACGCCTCCTTCGACGTGCCCTCGCGCATGGAAGCCTTCTTCATCGAGAACCCGCTGCAGAGCCGGATCACCGGTCTGCTCGCGACGCACCCCTCGGTCAACGAGCGCATCGAGGCCCTCGTGCGCTACGCCGCAGGGCGCGATCTGGTCGCCGGCCCCTGAACAGTGGCGTGACAGCTTGGCGCTGTTGATGCTGTAATCCCCGCAACGAACAGCAGTGGGAGGGCGCCGCATGTCCCGCATCACGTCCGTCGAGCCGATCGTGCTCAAGATCCCGTTCTCGGATGGCAGCTCCGGCGTCGGGCTCATGCCGACCAAATGGACGAGCCTCGAGATCGTGCTCGTGAAGGTCGTCACGGATGACGGTCTCGTCGGCTGGGGCGAGGCCTTCGGCTATTTCTGCGCGAACGCCGTCGCTGCAGCCGTTCGCGACATGGTGGCGCCCGTCGTCGTCGGGCAGGAGGCCGACGATCCAGCCGCGCTCAATCTCGCCCTGCAACGCCGCCTGCATCTGCACGGGCGCTACGGCATCACGATCTTTGCCATCTCGGGGCTCGACATCGCGCTCTGGGATCTGGCGGGGAAGCGCGCCGGCATGTCCGTCGCTCGGCTTATCGGCGGCCGCAAACGTGAGAGCGTCCCGGCCTATGCGAGCTTGATGCGTTACGGCGATGCGGCGCTCGTCGAGAAGTTCTCGGAGAAAGCAGCCGGCGAGGGCTACACCGATATCAAGCTGCACGAGATCACGCGCGAGACGATCGGCGCGGGCCGCAGGGGTGCCGGACCGAAGGTGCGCCTCACGACCGATATCAATTGCAACTGGAGCCTCGCCGAGACGATCGCGATCATGCCCTTCCTTCAGGAGATCGATCTCTTCTGGCTGGAGGAGCCGATCTTTCCGCCCGAGGACTGGGAAGCCTTGAAGTCGCTCGGGCGCTTCGGCGTCGCCATCTCGGCCGGCGAGAATGCGTGCACGGCCGTTGAGTTCTCGCGCCTCGTGGATGCGGTCACCTATCCGCAGCCGAGCGTGACGAAAGTCGGGGGGATCAGCGAGACGATCAAGGTCTGCGATATCGCTGCGCGCGCCGGAAAGACCGTGATGCCGCACTCGCCCTACTTCGGGCCGGGATACTGGGCGACGCTACAACTCGCTGCGGCGCGCTCGGAGATCGGTCTCTTCGAGTACCTTTACGTCAGCGCGGACGCTGTTATCGACGAAAGCATGCCGCGGCCAAGGAACAGCCAGCTCGCCATTCCCGACGTGCCGGGCATTGGCTGCACGCCTGATCCGAAGATCATCGAGCGTTATCACGCGGGCTGACCCGTCGCACGGATGGGAAAGGGGATCTTCGTGAGGTTGTGCTGCAGGCGCAACTGCAGCCCCATCGTGCAGGCGGAAGTGCCACGCCGCCGAATAAAACCTACTACGGTTCAATGAAGGCGTTGGCAGTTTGGCGGCCGACATACATTCCGGCCCCGAATCAACTAATTATCGGTGCGTTAAGAACTGACCACCGGTACCTCGGAATGCACTGCCGCAGGCAAGATCTGGATCCGCGCCTCTACTGGCTCGTCGAGCATCTCGACGCGGCCCTTGCGGCTGGTGAGCAGCTCATGTCGCTGTCGCTCGAGATGACCGAGCCGACGCCTCAGATGGGCCCGCGCCGGCTGCGCACGCGTGTCGCGCGGTTCATCCGCTTCGTCACACAGGTGCGGGGCCTCGAGGCATCGCTCATCGCGCACATCCTGCAGGCGCGCCGCCGCGTGGCGGAGCTTCCGCGCGGGCGAGCGCCACTGCGGCTCCTTCTCGATCCATTCACCAGCGGAACGACCGTTCTCCTGGATGCTGTTGCCGAATACGGTGATCCTGCCGGCTTCGCCTTCAATACAGGTGCCGATCGGCTCGCCTATCTGCGCGCGCGGGGCCTCATCGCAGGGGACAGCGGCGCG
>Ga0066256_1003245_pt1 | contig 16056 bp, 14 predicted proteins | sample ThiBio_1000_biof_FD_87107 | JGI IMG/M metagenome (GOLD analysis project Ga0066256, IMG submission 87107) | Wastewater bioreactor microbial communities from Cape Town, South Africa - Thiocy_expt_1000_biof (version 2) | ecosystem: Engineered > Bioreactor > Thiocyanate-remediating >...
TGTCGCCGTAGTAGCCGTCGCCGTCCTGGCGCTTCATGTCGTCGATGGCGGCGCTGTACTGCGCGCACGTCTGCACCGCGGCCTCGGTCAGCTCCACCCCCGCGCAGGCCAGCTCGTACTGCCGGGCCATGGCATCCGTGCACTCGGTCCAATCCTGCCTGACCGCACAGGGATTGACCGTGTCCATGGTGACGTCGTACCGGCCCGTCTCGTACTCCTCGGAATGCGTCGTCGCCGCCTGGGCGGGCACATCCACCTTGTCCCAGTGCCGGGCGGTGACGAACGCGTAGACCGTGGTGATCGCGACGGCCAGGATCAGCACGCCGACGATCGCCAGGGTCACCCAGAGGCCGACGTTCCTCCGGCGCGGCGGAGGCGAGGCATCGAGTATCCCGAACGGCGCCGGCTCGATCACCGCGGTCACGCCGTCGGCAGCAGGCGCGGCGGACACGGTCGGGTAGGCGGCGGGAGTCGGAGGGGTGCCGGACGGTGAGTCGAGTCCGTACGACGACGCCGGCGGGGCGGAGCCCTGGCCGGGAGGCGCGGACGGCCGGGGCGGCCCGGGGGCGGGGCGCGGCGGGCCGGGGGCCGCCCGCGGCGCCCGGGGGGGCGCGCGCGGGGCCCCCAACACGTTCCCGCGGCGCTCCCGCGGGGGGGCGTTTTCCCCCAAGTGCTGCCCCCTCCCCCCCCCCCCCCCCCCCCCCCCCCTCTTCTTTTTCTCCCCCCCCCCCCCCCCCCCCCCCCCCCCGATGGACAGAGTCATGAAGGTGATGATGTCATGACGCGGCGAGTGCGGTCAGCACCCCTGCGCCCCGGCGGCGCTCGAACACGAGCTGCGTCTCGGTGGCGCGCACGACGTCGTGCACCGTGATGTGCTCCAGGACGATGTCGCGCAGCGCTGCGGCATCCGCCACCGCGACGTGCACCAGGAAGTCGTCCGCGCCCGCGATGTGGAACACCTGCAGCACACCAGGGGTGGCCACCAGCGCATCGAACAGGGCGTCCACACCGCTCTTGCTGTGATTGGCCAGCCTCACGCGGATCATCGCCTGCACCGTCGCCCCCAGCGCCGCGGGGTCGATCACCAGCTCGAGCCCCGCGATCACGCCGCGGGCGCGCAGCGAGCGCACGCGGAAGGCGCAGGTGGACGCGGGGATGCCGAGCATCGCGGCGAGCTGCTTCACCGGAGCGTCCGGCTGGGCGGACAGGGCTGACAGGATGCGGAGGTCCAGTGCGTCGACTGTGGACGCCGATCCATGCGAGTTGGCCAACGGATCCTCCTGTGGAACGACTCGGCTTGCTCTACGAGCAAGGTTATCGCTGTAGTGAGGTCGCTGCGACAAGCATGCTGGACTCTGATCACTCACCGACGCATCCTGTTGGCATGTCCGATCTGCCGCTGCATCCTGAGACCGTCGCCGTCCACGCCGGGCGCTCCGATTTCGCCGCGATGGGTGTGCACGCCGCACCCATCGACCTGTCATCGACCAATCCGCTGCCCGACATCCTGCACGGCGGCGACTCCTACGAGTCGATGGCGAACGGCGGGCACCCGCTGCCGGACGGCGGCAACGTGTACGCGCGACTCTGGAACCCGACGGTCGCGCGCTTCGAGGAGGCGCTCGCGGAGCTCGAGCACGCCGAGGCCGCGGTGGCGTTCAGCTCGGGGATGGCCGCCACGACGGCGGCGATCCTCTCGCACACGACCGCGGCCGGCAAGCACCACATCGTCGCCGTTCGTCCGCTGTACGGCGGGACGGACCACCTGCTGGACTCGGGGCTCCTCGGCGCCGAGGTCACCTTCTGCCACGAGACCGAGGTCGCGGCCAGCATCCGGCCCGACACCGGGCTGATCGTGCTGGAGACGCCCGCAAACCCGACCCTGGATCTCGTCGACATCGCGGCTGTCGTCGCGCAGGCGCAGGGTGTGCCGGTGATGGTCGACAACACCTTCGCCACACCGCTGCTGCAGAACCCGCTCGACCTGGGAGCTGCCATGTCGCTGCACAGCGCGACGAAGTACATCGGCGGTCACGGCGACGTGATCGCCGGCGTGATCGCGTGCGCGGAGGAGACCGCGCAGGCGCTGCGCCGCGTGCGCGCCATCACGGGTGCGCTCCTGCACCCGCTCGGCGCGTACCTGCTGCACAGAGGGCTCGCGACCCTGCCGGTGCGGATGCAGGCGCAGCAGGCGAGCGCGCAGGCGCTGGCCGAGCGGCTTCAGGGCGACCCGGCGGTGGCCGAGGGCTTCTACCCGGGGCTCGGTGACGAGCGCGGCATCGTCGGACGCCAGATGAGCGGCGGCGGAGCCATGATCGCCATTCGGCTGGCCGGCGGCTACGCGGCGGCCGAGGCTCTCACCGGCGCCGTCCGCCTGTTCACCCACGCGGTCTCGCTCGGGGGAGTGGACTCCCTGTTGCAGCATCCGGCTGCCCTGACCCATCGTCCCGTCGCACCCGAGGCCCGTCCCGGAGCCGACATCGTGCGGCTGTCGATCGGCCTCGAGAACGTCGAGGACCTCGCGGCCGACCTCGAGCAGGCGCTCGTGAAGGCGCAGGCCGTCGCGACGGTCTGACGACCCGCGATCCTGTCGCAGGACTGCGACAGGATCGCGACGGGGCCGCGACCACAGGCGCGGGCGCGGCGTCTATCTTCGAAGCATGAGCCACAGCCCCGCACCCCAGTACGCACCCGTCTACGTCGCGGCTCAGCCGAGGACGAACGGTCTGGCGATCGCATCGTTCATCCTGGGACTGTGCGGCTTCGCGCTGATCCCCGTGGTCATGGGCCACATCGCCCTGTCGCAGATCAGGACTCGAGGAGAGAGCGGTTCCGCGTTCGCGATCGTCGGCCTGATCCTCGGGTACATCGGCTGCGTCGGCTACCTGCTGCTCGCGATCTTCCTCCTGGGCGGTGCGGTGTTCCTCACGACGGGCTCCTTCGGCTGATCCGCGTCAGGCCGCGATCGGCGTGATCGCGCGCGGAGGTCCGAACCTCGCGGTCGCCAGCAGGAGTCCCGACAGCAGGATCACGCCCGCGGCCACGGCGAAGAAGACCGGCAGCCCCGCGAGGTCCGCCACGACGCCGACGCCGGCGTAGGCGAGCGGACTGAGCCCGAGGGTGAGCAGGGTGAGCACTGCAGTTACCCGGCCGAGCATCGCCACCGGCGCGGAGCGCTGCACCTGGCCCTGGCAGATCACCTGCGTCACGCCGCTCGCGACGCCCAGCCCGGTACTGCGCAGCACGGCAGGGACGGCATCTGCAGCCATCCCGAACAGGAGCAGGAGCATCGCTGTCGCCGCCACCGAGCCGAGCACGGTCAGGCGGCCGCCCACCGCGGGCAGGGTCGACATCAGCAGGCTGACGGCGAGTCCGCCCAGGCTGAAGGCGGTCAGCATGGCGCCTGCCAGTCCGGGATGCCAGCCGCGCTCCTGCGCGAGCAGCACCATGGCCACGCCGACGGGCCCGGAGAACGGCAGCTCGGACAGGGCTGTGCCGATCACCAGGGGTGCGATCCGCAGCCGCCGGACAGTCTGCCAGCCCGATCCCGAGGCCAGGGGCTGCGGCGCGTCGTCGGTCGTCGACGCGGTGCGCGGTCGGATGCCGCGCAGCAGCAGCACGGACCCGAGGAAGAGAACGGCGAGCACCGCGAACGCGGCGGTGCCGCCCGCAGCCAGCAGCACAGCACCGAGCAGCGGACCCACGGCGTTGCCGATGCGCAGTCCGCTGAGCCGCCACGCCTGGAGACGCGTGAGGTCCTCGGCCGCCACGAGCCGGGCGGGCATCGCGCCGACGGCCGGGATGAAACAGGCATCCACGATCCCGAAGATCACGGCGACGGCCAGCAGCCACCAGGGGAGCACGCCGAGCAGGGCGGTGAGGGCGCTCGCGGCGATGAGGGTCACCGAGCGGGCGGTGTCCGTCCAGATCGCGATGCGGCGCGGGTCGATGCGGTCGGCGAGCAGGCCTCCCACCAGCAGGAGCAGCAGGCGCGGAACCGAGCCGGCGGCCAGGATCAGTCCCGACCAGCCGGCGCCGCCGGCTTCCGCTGCCGCCCAGGTGAGCACCAGGTAGTACGCGACGTCGCCGAGGATCGCGAGCGTGTACGCGAGCACCCATCGAGTTGCGTCTCCTCGGATGCCCATCATCAGGGCCTGCCGTAGATCTGCAGGCGGATCTGCGTGGTCGGGTCTCCCTCTGCGGCCCGATGACGGGCGATCACCGCCATGAGCTCCGCGCGAAGCGCCCTGCGCCCGGGCCCGTCGAGCGGGATCCGCAGATCGATGAAGGCCGACTCCGCCAGCCATGCGGCATCGGCACGCGGCACGTCGGCTGCGACGCGGTACAGCTCTTCGGCGTTCATCAGCACGGTCGACTGCACGTACTGCCTGGTCATCGCGTCGTCCTCGTGCTCGGCGGCGTCGAACTGCAGCGTACCCGCGGCCGCACGCCACCAGCGCTCCCGCTGCGTGCCCATGCCGGGTTCCTCGGTCACGAGACCGCCGGCTTCCAGACGGCGCAGGTGATAGCTCGCAGCGCCGGAGTCGAGCTCGAACTCCCGGCCGAGGATGCGCGACGTCGCCGGTCCCTGCTCGCGCAGGCGACGGAGGAAGGCCAGGCGCATGGGATGGGAGAGCACGCGCAGCTGCGCGGTGCTGAGCTCGTCGCGTTCCATGCCCGCCAGGCTAATGTTGCGAAGAACTCTTCGCAACATTGGTTCGCGACGGATCCGGGGGAGATGGGGTCGGCCGACGTGACACGATGGAGCAATGAGTTCTGCCAACGTGACCGCCAACCTCAGCCGTGACGAGACCGCGGAGCGTGCGGCGCACATCACCGTCCACAGCATCCGCGTCGAACTCGACCTGAGCGGCGCACCCGAGCGGGCCCGCACCGGATTCCCGACCGTCACCACGCTGAGCTTCGACGCCACCGCGACGGAGACGTGGATCGACTTCATCGGCGAGAGCGTCTCCCGCGTGGTGGTGAACGGCGAGGAGCAGGATGTCCGCTGGGACGGCGCCCGCATCTCGATCGAGGGCCTGGCGGCGCAGAACGAGGTCCGCGTCGAGGCGGTGGCGGCGTACAGCCGCTCCGGCGAGGGGATGCACCGGTTCCACGATCCCGTCGACGGCGAGACCTACCTGTACACCCAGTACGAGCCGGCCGACGCGCGACGCGTCATGGCGTGCTTCGAGCAGCCCGACATGAAGGCCGCCTACACGTTCGACGTGTCGGCGCCCGCCGGCTGGCACGTGCTCTCGAACCAGTCGGCCGCGCGCGTGCACGAGGGCATCGGGGTGCAGCGCATCGAGTTCGCGCCGACGCTGCCGATCTCCAGCTACATCACTGCGGTCGCCGCAGGTCCCTACGCGCGCATCGACGGCGAGTGGTCGCGCGACGGCCAGCACATCGACCTGGGCGTGCTGTGCCGCGCGTCGCTGGCCGAGCACCTCGAGGCCGACGAGATCCTCGAGGTCACACGACAGGGCCTGGACCTCTTCAGCGATGCGTTCGCCTACCCCTACCCCTGGCGAAAGTACGACCAGATCTTCGTGCCGGAGTACAACCTCGGCGCCATGGAGAACCCGGGCCTGGTCACCTTCACCGAGGCGTACATCAACCGCGGGGCGGCGACCGACGCGCAGCGCGGCGGCCGTGCCAACACGATCCTGCACGAGATGGCGCACATGTGGTTCGGCGACCTGGTCACCATGCGGTGGTGGGACGACCTGTGGCTCAAGGAGTCGTTCGCGGACTACATGGGATCGCACGCCTCCGCCGCGGCGACGCGCTTCACGGACGCGTGGGCGCGCTTCGCGAACAGCCGCAAGGCCTGGGCGTACCGACAGGACCAGCTGCCCACCACGCATCCGATCGTGGCCGACATCCCCGACCTGGAGGCGGCCAAGCTGAACTTCGACGGCATCACCTACGCCAAGGGTGCGGCGGTGCTCAAGCAGCTCGTCGCGTTCGTGGGCGAGGACGCGTTCTTCGAGGGCGCCCGCCGCTACTTCGCCGCGCATGCGTTCGGGAACACCACGCTCGACGACCTGCTCGACAAGCTCGGCGAGGTGTCCGGGCAGGACCTGCGCGCCTGGTCGCGCGCCTGGCTCGAGACCAGCGGGGTCTCGGCTCTCCGTTTGGAGACGGATGCCGACGGCCGGCGCTTCCTCGTGCAGGACGGAGGCGCGGCGGGGCCGCGTCCGCACCGTCTGCGCATCGGCCTGTACGACCTGGACGGCGGCCGCCTCGCCCTGCGCGAGCGCATCGAGCTCGGCATCGATGAGGAGCGCACCGAGGTCGAGATCCCGGACGCCGACCTGACCCTGCTCAACGACGACGACCTGACCTATGCGAAGGCGCGGCTGGATGAGCGGTCGCTGACGGCCGTGGAGGAGTCGCTGTCGACGCTGGAGGACGACCTGGTGCGCGGCCTCGTGTGGTCGTCGCTGTGGAACGCCACCCGCGACGGCGAGCTCGCGGCGATCCGTTACCTCGAGATCGTCCGCCGCCACGCGCCCGCCGAGTCCAACGTCGCCCTGCTGACCACCGTGCTGGTGAACGCGGCGTTCGCCGTGCGCCACTACGTCGCCGACGATGCCCGCGACGAGCAGGGCCGCGCGTGGGTGGATGCGGCGTGGTCCGCGCTGCAGTCGGCGGATGCCGGCAGTGACGCGCAGCTGGCCTGGGCACGCGCGTTCGCGGCGGCATCCGGCTTCGACGCGCACCATGCGGATGCCGTGCGCGGCATCCTGAACGGCGGCGCGCCGCGCGGACTTCCTGTGGACGCGGACCTGCGCTGGCTGATGCTGACGGCCCTCGCCACCACGGGCGACGCGACCGTCGAGGAGATCATCGCCGAGCGCGCCGCGGACGACACCGCCACCGGCCGCACCGCGGAGATCCGCGCGCTGGCGTCCCGCCCGGATGCGGCGACGCGCGCGGCGGCGTGGGACTCCGCGTGGAACGACCTCACCCTCAGCAACGATCACCTGGACGCGACGATCGGCGGCTTCCGGGCGGGCGGGCGCCGGGATCTGATCGCCGCCTTCGACGGCGAGTACTTCGACCGGATCCGCGAGGTCTGGGGCACCCGCTCGATCGAGCTCGCACAGCGCCTGGTCGTGGGGCTGTTCCCCGCGACGGCCGACACGGACCTCGTGGACGCGTGGCTGGAGGCGAACTCCGACGCACCAGGTGCGCTGCGGCGCCTCGTGATCGAGTCGCGCGACGACCTCGCGCGGGAGATCCGGGTGCGGGCGGCGCAGGCCTGACTCTCAGGTCGCGCCTCGCTGGGTCGCTCAGCCTCTCGAGGTGTCGCTGTCAGAGGTCCAGTGCGTCCCCGGGCTGGAGGTCGACGAATGCGCCTCCGCCCTGCTCGGCGGCCCATTGCAGCCGCTGCTGATGCATGGTGCGCCCGATCGTGGAGAGGGTCATGTCGTGCGTGCCGAACGCCCGCTTCGGAGCGACCGCGAGCACGAAGTCGATGGCCTCGCCGATCTTCAGCCACGGCGCGCCGAGCGGCGCCGCGAGCGTGTCCACCTCGACGCCCTCGGGCACGGCGTACGAGTCCCCGGGGTAGTAGAGCTGCTCGTTGACGAGGACGCCGACGTTGTCGACGTGCGGCAGGGATGAGTGGATCACGGCGTGATCGCCGCCGAAGAAGCGCAGGGTGAACTCGCCGACGGTGACCGTGTCGCCGGGCCGGACGATGTTGATGTCGTAGTCGCCCGCCGCCGCGGCGACGCCCGCGGGGGCGTAGATCGGCGTGCCGGGGGCATCGCGCAGCATCCGGTCGAGGTGCCCGGGTGTCCAGTGGTCCGGATGCTCGTGGGTGAGGACGATCGCCACGAGATCGTGCAGGTCGTCCAGGGGAGTGGTGAACGAGCCCGGGTCGATCACGAGCGTCTGGCCGAGGTGGTCGAGACGGAGGGCCGCATGTTCGAACTTGGTGACGCGCATGTCGCCGAGTCAACTCCGTCGCCGGTGCGAGGGCAAGCCGGATGCCGCGACACGCCCGTCGGACCGAGAAGAGACGCCCTGATTTGGATTCGCAGGATGCGCCGTGGCAGACTTGCACGGTTGCCAAAACGGCCCGCAAGGGCCAGAACGGCCCCATCGTATAGCGGCCTAGTACGCCGCCCTCTCACGGCGGTAACGCGGGTTCGAATCCCGCTGGGGTCACAGCGACACGAAGGCCCTCCGAGCGATCGGAGGGCCTTCGGCATTTCCGAGCGGATTCGGGCTCCTGCGGCAGAATCCATGCATCGGAATGAAATTCCCTGGGAAGCGGTTGTCGTGAGCATGACGGACATCGAATTCGGGCTCGACACCTTCGGCGGCGTGACCCATGACGCAGAGGGCAACCCCGTCCCGCACCCGCAGGTGGTGCGCGACCTCATCGAGGAAGCCGTGCTGGCCGACGGACTGGGTCTGGACTTCTTCGGACTGGGGGAGCACCACAGACCGGACTTCGCCGTGTCCAGCCCCGAGGTGGTGCTGTCGGCGATCGCCGCACGCACGGAGCGCATCCGACTCGGCTCCGCTGTCACGGTGCTGAGCTCCGATGACCCGGTGCGCGTGTTCGAGCGCTTCTCGACTCTCGACGCGGTCTCGAACGGCCGAGCGGAGATCGTCGCAGGACGCGGCTCCTTCATCGAGTCGTTCCCGCTCTTCGGATTCGACTTGCGACAGTACGAGGAGCTCTTCGAGGAGCGCCTGGATCTGCTCTCGCAGCTGCTGAAGGAGGAGCCCGTCACCTGGCAGGGGAACACGCGTGCCGCCCTCGAGAACCAGCGGGTCTTCCCGACCACCGCGAACGGGCTGCGCACCTGGGTGGGCGTGGGTGGCAGCCCCGACTCCGTCGTGCGCACCGCGCGCTACAACTTCGGCCTGTTCCTCGCGATCATCGGCGGGCCCGCCGCACGCTTCGCGCCGTACATCGATCTGTTCGAGCGCGCGCAGGACCAGTTCGGCGTCGAGCGCAAGCCGGTCGCGGTGCACTCGCCCGGCCTCGTCGCCGAGTCCGACGAGAAGGCGCGCGCGCTGACCTATGACGGCTGGCTGGCCATGCGCACGCGCATGGGCAAGGAGCGCGGATGGGCGCCGCCGGCGGTCGGCGACTTCGAGCGCGAGATCGAGAGCGGTGCGCTGTACATCGGCTCGCCCCAGACCGTCGCCCGCAAGATCGTCGCGACGCTCAACACGCTGCGCGTGAACCGGTTCGACTTCAAGTACGACCAGAGCATGATCACGCACCAGACCATGCTGGACTCGATCGGCCTGTACGGCGAGAAGGTCGTCCCGATGGTCAAGGACATGCTCGGCTGAGGGCCGTCTGCGGAGGTCGCGCCTCGATTTGGCGGGGCCTCCGCGGTCATGGCATACTTGAACGGTTGCAGTGACGGCCCCATCGTATAGCGGCCTAGTACGCCGCCCTCTCACGGCGGTAACGCGGGTTCGAATCCCGCTGGGGTCACTCACCAGAAGGCCCTCCGGATTCCCGGAGGGCCTTCTTCCTTTCGGTGCGCTCGGTTCAGATCGCCGCTGCGGCGTCACCCGTTCGAGAGCGCCTTCTCGTGAACGACTCCATCGCGGCGAACGCCAGGATGACGCCGCAGCCCGCGCACACCGCACCCGCGACGACATCAGAGGGATAGTGCACCACCGCGTACACGCGGGCGAGCGCCGTGACCGCCACCAGTGCGACTCCACCGGCGAGCACCCACCCGCACGCGGGTGTGCGCCACATCAGCAGGACCAGCACGGTCGCCAGTGCCGTGACGAACGCGACATGTCCGCTCGGGTAGGAAGCGTCGGTCTCCGGGGCGACGACGCGATGAACGGCATCCGTCCATTCCGGCCGCGGCCGCGCGACGATCAGCTTCAGCGCGCCCGTCACCAGCCAGCCGCAGGCGACGGTCGCGCCGGCAGCCAGACCGGCGACGAGGCGCCCTGACCACAGGGCCACGACGACGGCCAGCAGCACCCCGATCACCACCGCGGATGCCGGCTGAAAGGCGACCGAGACCGCCTGCGAGATCGCATCGAGCACGGGGGAGTGCAGACGGTTGAGCAGCAGGTCCGCGCTGATCTCCGTACGGAAGCCGCGCAGGGCCAGCCCGGCGACCAGCATCGCGACGAGGCCCACCGCGGCGGTCGACGCGGCGATGCGCAGCGACTGCGGGGATCCGGGCCATCCGGACCATCCGGACAGCGGTCGCGCGCTCGTCTGCGCTGGTCCGGTATGCGGATGCACTGTGGAATTCACCATGGGGTCCTCTCCGGTGCTCAACCAAGAACCCCGTTGCATCCCACGTTAGAAACGGGATGCCGCAGGACTGTGAGACGACGCTGAGAGCCGCTTATGGGTCAGCCGGGGCGCCCTGCGGAGCCCACGGCGGGCGCGGCCCCGCGCCGGGCGAATCCGCCGGTCAGCCACAGCGCGAGCGCCGTGCACACCGCTCCGAGCAGCGCGAGCGGGAAATCGAGCCCGTAGGCTGTGATCGCCAGCGGAGCGACGACGAACAGTGCGACGCCCAGCGGGGTGGCCGCACCCGAGCGCACGGGCGTCAGCGGCGGCACCTTCTCGAACCGCGCCAGCGGCAGGGAGAGAAGCCACACGGCCGCCAGCACCAGCAGCAGGAACGGCACTCGCGTCCACCACCACACCGGCCCGCCGGGGTGCGGCAGCGGCACAGGCAGCAGCAGCTCGATGCCGATCAGCACCATCACCATCGGCAGATGCCACAGGTACACGGTCATCAGCCGCGAGCCGATGAGGAGCATGGCCGCCTGCACGGCGCGCACACGCGTCAGGGCGGTCAGCGGCCGGTGCAGCAGCGTGAGTCCGGCCGCCTGCACGATGGCCATCAGCGCCATCGGCACGGTGGGCGGCCACTGGTTCGCGAGCATGTTCCACGAGTATCCGATCACCGGCACGAGCCCGACGGCCACGGCTGTGCCGGCCGCCATCAGCGCCAGCAGCTGCCACGCGCGCAACCGGCGGAACCATCCGTCGAACAGGAAGAAGCCGACCTGCTGGCAGAAGAGCCAGACGAACAGCACGTTGGGAATGCCGAACAGCTCCTCGCCGACCCCGTAGCGATCCGGCGCGAGCGAATGGACGCCGAACACGTCGCGCACCAGCAGGAATCGCACCAGGTCGACCGCCAGCGCGCAGCCGAGCAGCACCGCGAGCACCCGCCGGCCGTACCGGGCGTGCAGCGCCATCATCCGCGGCGCGAGCGCCTGCGCGAGCATGTAGGCCGCGAGGAACCACAGCGGCGAGCCGACGCCGATCGCGACCGTGTCGACGAGCGAGGGGTCGATGCCCAGCATCCGGGTGGCGCCGAGCGCGACGGAGAAGAACACGAACAGCGGCAGCGCGGGCCGGGCGAGCCGCGCCAGTCGCACCCGGACGAACTCGCTCTCGCTCTGGCCGCGCTTCTGCGCGGATCTCCAGCCGGCGGCTGCCGCGAACCCGCCGACCACGAAGAACAGCGGCATGATGTCGGCGATCCATGAGGCCACGTCGAACCAGGTCTGCGCCTCGACCGTCCGCTCGATCAGGATCGAGCCGTCGGGATTGCGTCCCACCCCGCTGAACAGGATGTGCGCGAACACCACCAGGACGACGCATGCGACCCGGACCAGGTCGAGGGTGAGGTCCCGCCCCTCCGGGAGGGTACGGGTCGGCGTCTGGGCGGCGCTGCTCATGCCGATGAGTCTAGGAGGTGGGTGCATCCCGCAAGGAGATCGCCCGGATGCCCGGATTGCGCAGCGTCATGATCATCAGCATCGCCATGGCGCCCCCGTACACCGCGAACGGCACCCAGAGCGGCAGGACGCTCGCGATCAGGCCGAACATCGCCATGGCGACGGGCATCAGGCAGTCATCGCCGAGCCGAAGGATCGATCCCAGCCGGCCGAGATAGTCGGGGGCAGCGGTCGCGGCGAACGTCGACCCCAGCAGAGCCGAGGCGAAGCCCGCGGTGAACCCGATCGCCAGACTCCCCGCGCCGACGACGATCGGCGATCCGATGCCGAGAGCGACGATCCCCGTGCCCTGCACCATCAGGGCGGCGAATCCGCCGATCGCTTCGCGACGAGGTCGCCGTCGCACGACGACGAGCGCGCCGATCATGGCCCCACCGCCGACCAGGGCCTCGAACACGCCCACCGCTCCGGCACCCCACCCGTGAGCCGTCGCCTGCAGCGGGAGGCCGATCGAGATCGCCGGCCCCACGGCCAGGTTCAGGCCCGACAGGGCGATGACGAGCGTGCGGGTGGCGCGTTCCCGGCCCAGATAGCGGAACCCGTCGGCCACACCGCGCAGCACGCTCTGCTCGGCCGATGCGCGGGGCAGCGCGAAGCGCGGACGCAGCCACAGCACGATGAACACGATCACCACCACGTAGGTCAGCGTGTTCAGGCCGGCGCTGCCCGACAGGCCGAACGCGGCCACCAGGAAGCCGCCCATCGCCGAGCCGGCCATCGTCCCGAGCCGGGACAGTGTCTGGCTGAGCGCCGAATAGGCGGGGAGATCGGCGGTCGAGACGAGCTGTCGCGGCATGGTCCCCGCGGCCGGCTCGAAGAACGCGTCGCACAGGCCGAACGCGATGCTCGCGACCAGCAGCACCGCGACGGTGGGCTGCGCGGCCAGGCACCAGACGGCGACCGCGACGAGCACGACCACGCGCAGCGCGTTGAACAGCACCATCAGCCGCCGGGCGTCCTTGCGGTCGGCGTAGGCCCCGCCCACCAGCAGCACGATCGCCCGCGGCACCGTGCCTGCGGCGACCACGAGGCCCGCGACGGCGGGGGAGGCGATCTGCACCGCGGTCCACGCGAACGCGATGGTGAAGATGGCGTCCCCGGCATCCGACAGCGCCTTGATGACCAGCCATGCCTGCACCAGGCGATCGCGGCGGAACGCGGGCGGCGTGCGCAGCAGGGTGGGCTCGGTGGCGGTCATCTCACACCTCCGTCGGAAAGCCGTGGGCGAAGAAGAACACCGGCATCCGGTCCTGGCCGTCCTCGCGATCGATCCCGCGGCGCCACTCGTCGACCATCGCGTTCAACCGCGTCTGCAGGTCGCTGAGCTCCTCCTGGGTCGCCCAGGCCAGCGAGTCCGTGCTGAAGCCGGTCGCCTCGCTCTGCGGAGAGACCCGGTACCAGCGCTGCAGCAGGTCGAGCTGGTGACGCACGTTCGCGCGCTGCGCCTCACGGGCCAGAAGCGCGTCGGCCGGCGACTCGTAGTCGTTCGACGACCACGTGAACGACCTCCTGGCGAGCCGCCACCAGCTCGCCCGTCCGTCGCCGTCCGGTGCGTCGACGCGCTCGACGACGCCCGCCTTCTCCAGCATCCGCAGATGGTGGCTGACGCTGCCCACCTGCGCGTCGAGGACCCGTGCGAAGGTCCCGACCTGGGTCTCGCCGTGCAGTTGCAGATGATCGATCATGCGACGCCGCAGCGGATGCGCGATCGCGGTGATGACGGAGATGTGTTCCACGCCCGCAACGCTAAGCGGGCTTCCGCATTCTCACAAGACTTCTTGTATACCCCGGAAAATCAAGGAACTCGCGTCTTGCGCATCCTGCGGCGGATGAGCCAGACCACCAGCAGCACCACGCCGGCGACGGCGAGCCAGGGGAGCAGGAACCCGAACGCGATGACCACGCCGTTCAGCGCCGCGATCAGCCCGTTCCACCCGGCGAGCAGTCCGTCGCCGAAGCCGGCCGGATCGGCCTGCGTCGCCTTCGTGCGCTTGGTCAGCTGCACCTGCAGGCTGGACATCGACACCTGATCGTCGAGCGACTTCAGCTGCTGCTGGTAGCTCTCCAGCTGCGCCTGCCGCTCGCTGAGCGCGGTCTCCGCGGCGATCAGATCGGCCACGGAACCCGACTTCGACATCAGCTCGGTGAGGCGCTGCACCGACGCCTTCGACGCCTCGACGCGAGCGCGCAGATCGACCGCCGTCGAGGTGACGTCCTCCCGCGAGATCGACGAACCGAGCACCTGCCCCCGATCCCCGACAGCATCCATCACCGCTGTGAGGTCGTCGGCGGGCACGCGGATGCTGACCCACCCGTCCCCGCTCGGCAGCGACGGCTCGGTGGGCGCGCCCTGCGCGGTGTCCGGCGCGGTCCCGGATCGTGCACCCGGCTCGAGCCCGATGTCGCTGGACTCCACGTAGCCGCCGTGCTTCTCGGCGAGAGCGGTCAGCGCATCGGCCGCCTTCGCGATGTCGGCGACGCGCAGCGTGACCCGAGCGGTGGTGATGATGTCGCGGCCCGCGGCGGGGGAATCCGTGCTCGCGCCGGGGGCGCTCCCGCCGGACGCGCTCTTCACCGCGTCGCCCTGCGCGGACTCCGGCATCCCCACCGCGGGCAGGGGGCCCGCGTCGTAGGCGGCGGTGTCGCCGCCGGCTCCCGTCGGGCCGTGGGACATCGCCGACAGCAGCGGCGGCGAGATCAGGATGCCGGCCGCGAACGCGGCGGCCACGCCCAGGCCGAGCGCCCAGCGTCGTCGCCTGCGGCGCGCTGTGCTCTGCTGCTGCGCCGGACGCAGCAGCGGCCGCTCATCGGCGATGTCGTCGAAGACCGCTTCCTCGATCCGTGCGATGGTCTCGTCACTCAGCGGCGGCAGCTCCACGCCGTCGTTCTCGCTCATGCGTCCCTCATCTCCTGAGCAGCGCCCCGCAGGCGCGTGCGAACCCGGGACAGACGGTTGCGGACGACCGCATGACTCACGCCGAGCTCCTCCGCGGCGACCTGGTAGGCGTAGCCCTCCACCGCGCACAACAGGAAGATGCGGCGGTCGGTTTCGTCGAGACGGCCGACCTCCTCGGCGATGCGCTCGGCCAGAGCGGCGGAGATCACCTGATCCTCGACGCTGACCGTGTCGGGGATCGTCTCCTCCAGGGCATCCGCGGCGTTGGCCCGGTCGCGGCGCAGGATCCGCAGCCGGTTCGCCGCCTGGAAGCGGCAGATGGTCGCGAGCCAGGGCAGCAGCGAATCCCCGGCCAGTTCTAGCCCGGGCAGCTTGCGCCAGGCGACCACGAAGGTCTCCTGCGCCACGTCCTCGGCATCCTGCGCCGAGCCGAGGATGCCGTGCGCGATCCAGTAGACCGGCCGCACATGGGCGCGATAGATCTCGCGGAAGGCATCCTGATCCCCGGATGCCGCCCGTGCGGCCCACTCGCGATCCTCTGTGCTGGTCGGCATGACCGTCCCGTCCGTGTCTGTTGATCAGGAAGTGTCGCGTCCGGCCTCATCGTCTCAGATTCCTCGACACCGCGGATTGTTCGGTAGCATGGGATCTGCGAGAGGGAGTATCCCGACATCGCGCAGATCGTCATCACGAGCACCGTCATCGCTGCTCCGGTCGCGCGGCGCACCACCGGTGCGGGGAGAGACTTTCGGACTTCCGCCAACCCTCCGAAAGGTCCTCCGCCCTTGGATATCCCTGTCTGGTTCGAGATCACCTCGCTGGTCGTGCTGACCGCCATCCTCATCGGCGATCTGCTGCTCATCCTGAAGCGCCCGCACATTCCCAGCACCAAGGAATCGGCCCTGTGGGTCGTGTTCTACGTGACGCTCGCGCTGATCTTCGCCGGCGTGCTGTGGGCGATCGGGGACGCCGAGCACGCGGGCCAGTTCGTCGCCGGCTGGCTCACCGAGTACTCGCTCTCGGTGGACAACCTGTTCGTCTTCCTCATCATCATGGGCCGCTTCGCGGTGCCGAGGCGGCTGCAGCAGCCGCTGCTGATGGCCGGGATCATCGTCGCGCTCGTGCTGCGCGCGGCCTTCATCCTGCTCGGCGCGGCGCTCATCGAGAACTTCACCTGGGTCTTCTACCTGTTCGGCGCCTTCCTGGTGTACACCGCCTGGAACCAGGCCTTCACCGGCCACGAGGACGAGGAGCAGCGGGAGAACCGGCTGCTCGCGCTCATCCGGCGCCGCATCCACTCGACGGACGAGTTCCACGGCACCCGGCTGCGGGTCGTGATCGACGGCCGCCGGGCGTGGACGCCCGTCATCGTGGTGCTC
>Ga0066256_1003246_pt1 | contig 16047 bp, 14 predicted proteins | sample ThiBio_1000_biof_FD_87107 | JGI IMG/M metagenome (GOLD analysis project Ga0066256, IMG submission 87107) | Wastewater bioreactor microbial communities from Cape Town, South Africa - Thiocy_expt_1000_biof (version 2) | ecosystem: Engineered > Bioreactor > Thiocyanate-remediating >...
CGAAAAATGCGCCGCGACCGCCTTGGAGACGGTGGCGGAACAGTTCACCGAGGAGATGACGGCGATGTAATTGCGCGTGCCGACGCGGCCGTCCGCCCGCGCATAGCCCATGAAGGTGGCGCGCTCCGGCTCCGGCACCATCTCAGGCGCCACGGCATCGGCGCACATGGCGTAGTCGCGGGTGAACTCGCCGACGGCGAGGTTGTGGCTGTGCACATGCTGGCCGGCCTCGATGTCCTCGCTGGCGAAACCGATGGTCTGGCCGTATTTGGTCACCGCCGCGCCGCGGGCAATCGGCGACAGCGCGATCTTGTGGCCGCGCGGAATTTTGGCGAGCGGCCGCAGGCCGTCGATATCGGGCATGGCGGCCGGATCGATCTGCTCGCGGGCAACGGCGACATTGTCGCCGGGATTGAGCCGGATCAGCGGCGAGATGTAGTTGCTTGCGTCCGCCATCAGGGCGCTTCCTGTGAAAACATGCTGGTTCTTTCCTGATAGAGCCTGGCCATGACGTCGAAGGACGATTCCAGGTGGATGCGCATGGCGAGTTCCGCCTGATCCGGCTTGCCGGCGCGGATGGCGGCGACGATGGCCGCATGCTGTTCCGTCACCATGGCGAGATGGCCCGGAACCGGGGCCGAAAGCTGTCGCATGCGGTCGAGATGCACCTTGGCCAGCGTGATGAATTTCCAGATGCGCGGCATGCCGCTCATCTGCGCGATCTTGGCATGCAGCGCGTCGTCCTCGTCGAGATAGCGCTCCAGCTGCCCGGTTTCGATCAGGCCGCGCATGCGCCCGACCAGCGCGTCGAGTTCCCGGCCGCCCGCCTCGTCGAAACGCTGGGCCGCGCGGCGCACGCTTTCGATCTCCAGCGCCCGGCGGATGACGAAACCTTCCTCCGCAACCTGAAACGAGATGTGGCTGACATAGGTGCCGGAATGGGGAATGACATTGACCAGCCCCTCTTCCGCCAGCTTCTGAACCGCCTCCCGAACAGGCGTGCGCGACACGGAAAGCTCGGCGCAGATGTCCTTTTCGACAATCGGCGCGCCCGGCTGGATCTCCAGCATGATGATCGAGTGCCGCAGCAACTCATATACCTGATCGGCTTTCTGTGTGGGTTGTTTGAGCATGCGTTTTACCTCTCCTGCCTGTAAATACACATATTTTATGGGATGTTGCAATTATTTTTTCGGAGTCGGTTGACAAACTCATATATCTGTAGCCTGTATAACTCATATATGAGCTACCGCAGGGACCCAAGCGATCCCGCGGCTCCATCAGGGAGAAGACCATGACAAAGCGCATCGGCGCCACGGTCTCGCAGGTGCGCCTGTGAGCACGATCACCTATTTGACGCGCATCGAATTCGGCGAAGGCGAGATCGCCCGCCTGCCGGAATTTCTCGCCGCGCTGAACGTCAAGCGGCCGCTGATCGCAACCGATAAAGGCCTTTCCGCTTCGGGACTTGCGGGCCGCGTGGCCGCCCTTCTCGGCGACAGCGCCGTCGTCTTCGACGAGACCCCGGCCAACCCGACGGAAGAGGCGGTGGTGGCCGCCCATGCGCTTTATGTGAAGAGCGGTTGCGACGGCATCGTCGGGCTTGGCGGCGGCTCGTCGCTCGATCTCGCCAAGGCCGTTCGCCTGCTGACCGGGCATGCGGGACCGCTGGAGCAATATACTGCCGTGTCCGGCGGCGTCGCCCGCATCCATGGCAATATCTGTCCGATGATCGCCGTGCCCACCACCTCCGGCACGGGTTCCGAAGTCGGCCGCGCCGCCGTCATCATCACGGCGGACGGGCGCAAGCTCGGCATTCTCTCCGGCTTCATGCTGCCTTCGATTGCGCTGTGCGATCCCGAGCTGACCTATGGCCTGCCGCCGCGCCTGACGGCCGCCACCGGCATGGACGCCATCTCGCATTGCCTGGAAACCTACATGGCGCCGGCCTTCAATCCGCCGGCCGAGGCGATTGCGCTGCATGGCCTGGATTGCGGTCTCGGCGCCATCGAGCGCGCCATGGCCGACGGCACCGACCGCAAGGCGCGCCGCGACATGATGGTCTGCGCGCTGGAAGGCGCCATGGCTTTCCAGAAGGGACTGGGGGCCGTGCATGCGCTGACCCATCCGCTCGGCGCCATCCGCGAACTCAACCTGCATCACGGCACGCTGAACGCCGTGCTGATGCCGGCGGTGCTGCGCTTCAACCGCGAGGTGATCGGCGGCAAATGGGACGTGCTGGCGAGCCGCATGGGCGGCCAGCCCGACGCGGTCGTCGCCGCGCTCAATATCCGTCTCGGCATGCCCTCGGGGCTGAAGGAGATGGGCGTGACGGAAGCGATGATGGAGCAAGTCTCGCATGCCGCGCTGAAGGACCATTGCCACGCGACCAATCCGCGGATCGCCAGCCAGGCGGACTATCTCGACATTCTGCGCCACGCCGCCTGAGGCGATTGGCGTCCGGAACGGCCGGACGGGGGTTCCGTCCGGCAAAGGCATATCGAACCGGGCCTGGAGCGCCCGATCTTGGGAGGATGGAAATGACTGAAGACAACAAGCAGCCGGAATTCGTCGACAATGCCGGCGGCTTCCGCCTGACGCGGCGCGGCCTGCTTTCGGCAGCCGCCGCGACCACCGTCGCCGCCGCACTGGCCCGCCCGGAATTCTCCTGGGCGCAGAATGCCGAAAAGACCTTCTGTGCCTCGCTCGGCTGGACCGTCTGGGAATCCGGCCGCCACATCGTCAACGGCTACAAGGACGCCGTCGAGCGTCTGGGCGGCAAGCTGACGATCGCCGACGCCAATTACGACGTCAAGAAGCAGGCCGACCAGATCCTTGCCTTCGTCGAGGCAAAGCCGGCCGCGATCTTCATCACGCCCGCCGATGCCGCCGCGATCTCGCCGGCCGTTCAGCAGGCGGTTGCCTCCGGCATTCCGATCTTCGTCGGTGACTCCTACGTGCCCAACGTCACCGTGACCTCGACGGCAATGTCGAACAATTTCGGCCTCGGCGCCCATCCGGCGCAATATATCGCCGACCAGCTGGGCGGCAAAGGCAAGGTGGCGCTCGTGTCGCTGCCGTCGAACGAGAGCTGGGACCAGCGCACGCTCGGCGCCAAGTCGGTCTTCGTTCGCTATCCCGACATCAAGATCGTCTCGGAAATCGCCTTCGCGCTCGGCGGCTCGACCACGCCGCGTCAGGTCGTCGACCAGATCCTCACCGCCAATCCGGAACTGGACGCCATCTGGTGCGCCTGGGATGGCGCGGCCTCCGAAGGCACGCTCGCGATCCGCGCTTCGGGTCGCCCGGTGATGATCACCGGCATCGACGGCGGCCAGCAGTCGTTCGAATACATCAAGGCGGATTCGCCGTTCAAGCTGACCATGGCGCAGAGCTTCTACGAAATGGCCTATATGAACGCCTTCTACGCCCAGGAAGTCGCCGCCGGCCGCCAGGCCCCGCGCTTCGTCATCACCCCGTCCTACGCGGTGACCAAGGCCTCGCTCGACCCGCTGCCGAACATTCCCGACACCTACGACATGCCGGGCGAAGCGGCAAAGCTCGGCTGGGCGCGGGTTCTCTAAGGGCTTTTAAGCCTCTCGATCATTCCCTCGCCCTTCGACAGGAGGCAGAGTCCGCCTCTTCGACCTTCTCCCCCCGAGGAGACGGGAAAACGGAAAAAATTCCTCCCCCAGCGGGTGGCGGCAGGCGTCGCCGCCCGTTCCGGGAGGCGGATAGACTTCAGGAGGAACCCGGCTGTGGCTGGTCAAACGGGCACGATCCTCGCGATGCGCGGGATCCAGAAACGCTTCGGCGATGTCAACGCGCTTGACGATGTCGACTTCTGTCTTGGGGAGGGCGAGGTCCATGCCCTGCTCGGCGTCAACGGCGCCGGCAAGTCGACGCTGATCAAGATCCTCTCCGGCGTCTATTCCAAGGATGGCGGGACGATCGAGATCGCCGGAAAGGCTTACGATCTCGGCTCGCCGCGCGCGGCGATCGAGGCGGGCGTGGCCGTGGTGCAGCAGCATCCCGAACTCGTCGGCGACCTCACCGGCGCCGAAAACATCTTTCTCGGCCATGAAAGCGCAAAGCCCGGCCTGTTCTCGCGCATCGACCGCTCCGGCATCGCGGCGCGCGCGCAAGCCATGCTGTCGCGTTTCCCCATCGATATCGATCTCGGCCGCCGCGTCGCCGACATGCCGGCGGTGGACCGCGAAATCGTCGCCATCCTGCATGCGCTGAGGCTCGAAAACGCCCGTATCCTCATCCTCGACGAGCCGACCTCGACGCTGACCGAGCGCGAAAAGGCCTCGCTGTTTTCGATGATGAAGACGCTGAAGGCCGCCGGCATCGCCATCATCTACATCACCCACCGCCTCGAAGAGGTGTTCGAGATCGCCGATGCCTTCACCGTCTTTCGCGGCGGCCGCAATGTCGCGACGCATACGGTCAAAGAAGCGCGCGAGAAGAAGATCTCGATCCCCAACCTGATGCTCGATTCCGACAAGGGCCTGACATTCCCGCCGCGCTCGCAAAAAACCGATGGCGACATCGTGCTGGAGGCGAAGAACCTCTCGGCCGAAGGCCTGTTCCGCAACGTCTCCTTCGCCGCCCGCAAGGGCGAGATCCTCGGCATTTTCGGCCTGGTCGGCTCCGGCGTCGACGAACTCTCCAAGGCGCTGTTCGGCGTCGTCGCGCCGAACAGCGGCGAAATCCATCTCAAGGGCCGCGCCGTGCGCTTCCGCTCGGCGGCGCAGGCCCTGCAGGCCGGCATCTTCCTCGTGCCCGGCGACCGGCGCAGCGAAGGCCTGACCATGGACGAGGATGTGGTGTTCAACACCACGCTCGCCAATCTCGGCCGCGCCTCGCTCGGCGGCATCCTGCGTTTCGGCGACAACCGCAAGCAGGCGGCGGCGCTCGCCGCCAAGGTCGATCTGCAGCCACCGAAGCTCGACCGCGCCCTTCGCGGCTTTTCCGGCGGCAACCAGCAGAAGGTGGTCATCGCCAAGGGCCTCTATCGCCAGGCGGAGGTCTATATCTTCGTCGAACCGACCGTGGGCGTCGATATCGGCGCCCGTTCCAAGATTTACAGCCTGATGCGGGAAATCTCGCGCGATGCGGCCGTGATCGTCATCTCCTCGGATTGCGACGAGGTGCATGGCGTGGCCGACCGCACGGTGGCGCTCTACAAGGGAGCGCCCATCGGCGCGCCCGACCGGGCGACCACCCGCGACCAGCTTCTTTCCGCAGGCATCATGGGGGAGATGACGGCATGATTTCCGGCCGCCTGATCATTCGTCTGCTGGCCTTCATCGCGCTCGTCGCGGTCATCGCCGGCCTGTTCTGGACGCAGAACGCCGCCTTCCTCTCCGAGGGCAATATTCGCGCGCTGATGCGGCATATGTCGGTGCAGGGGCTGGCCGCGCTCGGCCTGACCTTCGTCATCGTCGTGCGCCAGTTCGACCTGTCCTTTCCCGGCGTCGCCTCGCTCGGCGCCATGACGCTCGGCTGGCTGATCGCGTCAGGCATGCCGCTGTCGGTCGCGGTCTGCGGCGGGCTCGCCGCCGGCATCGCCTTCGGCCCCGTCAACGGCGTCGCCGGTGCCCGCCTCGCCCTGCCCGACATCGTCACCCCCCTCGCCACCCGCGGCCTCGCCATCGGCTTTTCCTATTTCTATTCCAACGGCACCTCGATCTCGCAGAACTTCTTCATGTCGGGCATTCTCGACCTGAACGACCGCAAGATCCTCGGCCTCGACATGCCCTTCGCCATCCTGATGGCGGCCGCCATCGTCGGCTTCGTGGTGCTGCATGCCTCGCGCTTCGGCCGCGGCTTTTATGCGACGGGTGAAAACCGCACATCGGCGCGCTTTTCCGGCATTCCGACGCGCACGCTGATCGTCGCCGCCTTCGCCATCTGCGGCATGATGGCCTGTCTGTCGATCACGCTGCTGGTCGCTTCCTCCGGCGCCGCCAACGTCACCGCCGGCAACCAGCTCCTGATGCCGGCCTTCGCCGCCGTCTACCTGGGCGCCGCCCTCTTCGGCCGGCCGTCGGTCGGCGCCACGCTTGCCGGCACGCTGATGATGTCGACCATGCTCAACGGCTTCACCCTGCTCGCCATCCCCTATTATTATTCGGACGCCATCGTCAGCACCGTGCTGATCGCGGCTATCGCGCTGTTCGATCCGCGCGTCTCCGGCCTGTTCCGCACCCTGGTCGCCAAGAAGGACAAGACGGCATGACGGACATCACCGCCTCGCTCTCGCCCGCCCGCCAGCCGGCAAAACCCCACCGCCATGGCGGCGTCTTCACCCGCTACGGCTTCTTCCTGCTGGTCATCGCCGTCTTCATCGCCTTCGCCTGGCTGCGCCCGACCTTCATCGCGCCCGGCAATATCCATGGCATGCTGATGTCGGCATCGATCGCGGCGCTGATGTTCCTCGGCCTGACATGGATCGTCGCCGCCGGCGAGATCGACGTCAGCTTCATGTCGGTGGCGGCGCTGTCGAACATGATCGTCGCCGGCCTCGTGCAGTCAGGCAGCGGCTGGGCCTTGGCGACGCTGGGCGGCCTTGCCGCCGGCCTCGTCTTCGGCCTGCTGAATGCCGGTCTCGTCGCCGGGCTTCGCCTTCCGGCGCTGGTCATCACCATCGCCACCGGCGCGCTCGCCGCCTCTGTCGCAGCGGCCATCGGCTTGGGCACCTCGATTTCGCTGTCCAATACCGGTTTCGTCGGTTCGATCCTCAACCTGCGCCTCGGCGTCGTGCCGCTGATCGGCGTCATCGTCGGCCTGCTCTATGCCATCTCCTGGTTCGTGCAGGAAAAGCTGACCTTCGGTCATTACATCTATGCGCTGGAGCAGAACCGCGCCGCCGTCGTCGAAGCCGGCGTCCCGGTCAACCGCATGCTGTTCATGCTCTACGTGCTGTCCGGCCTCGTCTCGTCGCTGGCGGGCGTGCTTCTGGCGGCCAATCTTTCCTCCGGCCAGCCCTATCTCGGCACTTCCTATTTCCTCGACGGCCTGACCTCGGTGCTGCTCGGCGGCATGGCGCTGAAGCTCGGCAAACCCAATGTGCTCGGCACGCTGGCGGCGGTGATCTTCCTCATCGGCCTGCTGAATGGCGCAGCCCTTCTCGGCTGGACGGACAGCGAGCGCCAGATCGTGCGCGGCAGCCTGCTTCTGATCGGCGTCGGGCTTGTGGTTTTCGCCAGAAGCCGCAATCGTGGCCGCGCCCATACCTGAAGGAGCCAAGATGACCCTGACCGCCACCACCCGCCGCACGGTCGCCAAGACCGGCCTCGACGTCACAGCACTCGGCATCGGCTCGGCCCCGCCCGGCGGCCTCTATGCCGGCGGGCCGGCCGCGCAGGCGCTGGAGATGCTGAATGCCGCCCGGGATCTCGGCATCCGCTATTTCGACACCGCGCCGATGTATGGCCTGACCCGCTCCGAACACCTCACCGGCCAGGTGCTGCGTGAACACGACGGCAGCCATGTGCTCTCCACCAAGGTGGGACGGCTGATGACCACCGAGCGCGCCGGGCGCAAGCTGCCGCCGGCGCCGCCGAAGAACCCGCTCGATCCCGTCTGGTGGAACGGCCTGCCCTTCCGCGAGGTCTTCGACTACAGCTATGACGGCGTCATGCGCAGCTTCGACGACAGCCAGCAGCGGCTTGGGATGGACAGGCTCGACATTCTCTACGTCCACGATATCGGCCGCGTCACCCATGCCGATCTGCACGACCATCACTGGGGCGCGCTGACCAGGGGCGGCGGTTTTCGCGCGCTGCAGGAATTGAAGGCGGCCGGCGATATCAAGGGCTTCGGCCTCGGCGTCAACGAATGGGAAGCCATCCGCGACGCGCTGGAGGAGACCGATCTCGACGTTTCCATGCTCGCCGGTCGCTATTCGCTGCTCGACCGCGATGCCGGCGAAAGCTTCCTGCCGCTGGCCGAAAAGCGCGGCATGGCGCTGGTGCTGGCCGGCGTCTACAATTCCGGCATTCTGGCCGCGCCCAAGGGCGGGCGCAAGAAGTTCAACTATGCGGATGCCGACCCGAAGGTCGTCGCCCGCGTCGAGGCGTTGCGCGGCGTCTGCGACGATTACGGCGTGCCGCTCGCCGCCGCCGCCATCCGCTTTCCCATGCGCCATCCGGCCGCCACCTGCGTCGTCATCGGCGCCAAGACGGCGGCGCAGCTGAAACAGAATGTCGAATGGTTCGACACCGATCTGCCCGAGGCGATCTGGGCCGATCTCGATACCGCGCTGGCCAAGGCCGGCTGAAATCCGTCTGGAATGAAGAGGACACCATGCTGAAATCCATCAATCCGTTGCTATCAGGCGAACTCCTGGCCATCCTGTCCGACATGGGCCATGGCGACGAGATCGTCATCACCGACGCCAATTTCCCGGCCGATGCGGTGGCGCAGCGCCTGGTGCGCCTGCCGGGCATCAGCGCGACGGATGTGCTGGAGGCGGTTCTGTCGGTGCTGCCGCTCGACGATTTCGTCGACCAGCCCGCCGCCGCCATGGATGCGCCCGGCGAGCGCCCGGCCATCTACCCGGAATTCGAGGCACTGCTCGAAAAGGCCGAGGGCAAGGCACTGTCGCTGGAGGCCATCGACCGCTTCGCCTTCTACGATCGCTCCAAGGAAGCCTATGCCGTGATTGCCTCCGGCGAGCGCCGGCTTTATGCCAATATCATCCTGAAGAAGGGCGTGCTGCGCACGTAATGGGTTAGGGAACAAGACATGCTCGACGCGCATCACCATTTCTGGGCCGTCGCCCGCGGCGATTACGGCTGGATGACGCCGGACCTGAAACCGCTGCTGCGCGATTTCGGACCCGAGGATCTCCGGCCGCTGATGCAGGCGGCCGGCATCACCCGCACCGTGCTGGTGCAGGCCGCCGAGACCGAGGCGGAGACCGACTACCTGCTCGATATCGCCCGCAAGACCGATTTCGTCGCCGGCGTCGTCGGCTGGATCGACATGCTCCAGGAAAATTTTGCCGCGCGGCTCGATCACTATGCGGCGCAGGAAAAATGGATCGGCCTGCGCCCGATGCTGCAGGGACACGATCCCGCGCTGATCGCCGATCCGCGCTTCCGCGCCTCGCTTTCCGACGTCGCCCGGCGCGGCATTCCCTTCGACATCCTCACCTTCCCCCGCCATCTGCCGGCGATGATCGAGGCCTTGCGGGCGACGCCCGGCGTCCACGCCATTCTCGACCATATCTCCAAGCCGGACATGACCCGGCCGATGGAGGCCGGCTGGGCCGAGGGCATCACGGCGCTGGCCGCCATTCCCGGCCTGCATTGCAAGATCTCCGGGCTGGTGACCGAGGCCGGTCCCGACTGGTCGGCCGAACGCATCCGCCCCTTCGTCACCCATGTCGCCCGCGCCTTCGGCCCGCAGCGGCTGGTGTTCGGCTCCGACTGGCCGGTCTGCACGCTGGCGGCCAGCCACGCCCACGTCGTTGACCTCGCCCGCGATCTGCTCGGCGGGATGTTCGGGGCGGACGCGATGCAGGGGATATTCGAAACCAACGCGCTGCGGTTCTACCGGCTCGGCTAAAGCGTCCCGACGCCCGCAGCGATCTCAACGGCTGGGAAATGCGCGACGCGCGTCAGCGCCCCTCCGCCGCGCGTTTTTCGTCGTCCAGCATGTGCTCGACCAGAGCCGAGAAGGCGCGCAGGTCGCGCATCGGCTTGGCGGAGCGCTGGATCGGGCGCGTGGCGCGCTCGATCGGACGCACCCGGCGCAGCCAGCGGATCGCCCCGCTCCAGATATTGCCGAGATCGAGCTTGCGGTAATGCAGCAACGCCCGGTCGATATCGGGCGCGGCGCGGCCGCCGACCGCAAAGCAGCTCAGGCCGAACATCAGCAGGTCGAGGATCTGCGCGCGGCGCAGGTTGCGCACCACGCCGAACATTTCCAGATCGATGAAGGTGACGTCGGCGCCGTCCCAGAGGATGTCCTTGAGGTTCGGCCGCCCGTGGGCGAGCCCTGCCTCATGGATGCGATGCAGGGCGGTGGCGGCGCAAAGCAGCGCGCGGCAGCGCTCCTCGTCGGGGATGGTCGTGCTGCGCACCACCTCCGACATGGGAATGCCGGCATCGCGGGTGACGAGATAATCGGGGCCTTCATGGACGAGATCGGCGACCGGCAGGCCAAGGCGGCGCATGGCATGCAGGCCCTTGCGCTCGCGCTCCAGCGCCCGCGCGGGATCCCCCTTGCGCAGCCGCCACCAGAGGGAATGCGCTTCCGGCCGCTTCACCCAGTAGGTGACGCCATCGAGCTCGATGCGCCAGACACGTTCGCCCGGGCCCTGCTTCTCCACGATCGCACACAGGCGTTCCGCGATGCCCGACTCAAACCCCGCCATCAATCCTTCTGCCTCAGGCTTATCGTGTGACAAGCCTGTGACAATGCACGTCCTGGCTGATTTGCTCAACCCCCGTCGTGCTCAGCCGCGCGAATTCACCGGAAAATCACGGCAACTCAGCCTGCTGGACCAGGATCGCGCGAAAATCGTTGACATTGGTGCCGGTCGGGCCGGGAACGAAGAGGTCGCCAAGCGCATCGAAGGCGCTCCAGCTATCGTTGCGGGCCAGGAATTCGGCGGCGTCCCTGCCCTGGTCGGCGAGGCGCGACACGCTGTCGCCGTCGGCAAAGGCGCCGGCATTGTCCTCGGAGCCGTCGATGCCGTCGGTATCGGCGGCGAGCGCGCAAATGCCCGGCAAGCCGTCGATGGCGCAGGCGAAGGACAGCAGGAACTCGCCGTTGCGGCCGCCCTTGCCCTTGCCCTTGATGGTCACGGTGGTCTCGCCGCCGGAGAGGATGACGACCGGCTTTTGGAACGGCCGGTCGCGGCGCACGACTTCCGCCGCGATTGCCGCATGGACTCGGCCGACTTCGCAGGCCTCGCCCTCGATGGCATCGGAGAGGATGACGGCCTCGATGCCGGCCTTGTGCGCCGCTTCGGCGGCGGCTTCCAGCGACACGGCGGCGGAGGCGACGAGTTTTATTTCGTTGCGGGCGAAACGGGGATCGCCCGGCAGCGGCGGCTCGTCCTTGCCGTCGCGGATATGGCGCATGACGTTTTCCGGCAGGTCGAGACGGTAGCGCTCGATGAGACGCAAAGCATCGGCGCGGGTGGTGGCGTCCGATATCGTCGGGCCGGAGGCGACGAGGGCGGGATTGTCGCCGGGAATATCGGAAACCACCAGCGAGACGACGCGGGCCGGATGGGCAAGGGCGGCAAGCCGTCCGCCCTTGATGCGCGACACCTGCTTGCGCACGGCGTTCATGGCGCTGATCGGCGCGCCCGAGGCGAGCAGCGCCCGGTTGACGGCGATCTCGTCGGCGAGCGTCAGGTCGCCCGCCGGCGACGGCAATAGCGCCGAGCCGCCGCCGCACACCAGCGCCACCACCAGATCGTCTTGCGTCAACCCGCTGACGGCCGCGCTCAGCCGAGCCGAGGCGGCAAGCCCGTTTTCATCCGGCACCGGATGGGCGGCTTCGAGAACCTCGATACGCTCGCACGGGGCGCCATAGCCATAGCGGGTGACGACGACGCCCTCCAGCGGGCCGTCCCAGAGGCGCTCGAAGGCGCGCGCCATCTGCGCCGCGCCCTTGCCGGCGCCGATCACCACCGTGCGCCCCTTCGGTTTTTCCGGCAGGTTGGCAGCCAGCACCTTTTCGGGATCGGCAGCAGCCACGGCGGCATGAAAGAGGCTTTCCAGAAAGGCGCGCGGATCGGCAATCGACATGGGTTTCCTCCGGGTATCGGGCGCTTCGGCAGGTCGCCCGCAATCACATCATCGCATCGATAGGCGCCATCGCAGAAAATGGCGCGCCTCTCAAGGCCGGAAAAGGCCCTGGCGGTCCGGTTTTTCAGAGTGGCAATGTCCGCGCATCGAAAAACGGCCGGGCGGGGCTCCCCTCCCCGCCCGGCCAGGCCGTCGTCAAGCGACGGCGTGGTTCGCCATGCGCTCCAGCGCCTTGACGAGACCTGAGTGGTCGAGACCGGCTTCGCCATGGGCGGCGCACTGGTTGAACAGTTCCTGGGTCGAGGCCGTGTTGGGCAGCGCGACGCCGATGGCCTTGGCGCCCTGCAGCGCGAGGTTCAGATCCTTCTGGTGCAGCGAGATGCGGAAGCCGGGATCGAAGGTGCGCTTGACCATGCGCTCGCCATGCACTTCGAGGATGCGCGACGAGGCGAAGCCGCCCATCAGCGCCGCCCGGACGCGGGCCGGATCGGCTCCGGCTTTCGACGCGAAGACGAGGGCTTCGGACACCGCCTCGATGGTCAGCGCCACGATGATCTGGTTGGCGACCTTGGTCACCTGCCCGTCGCCGCAATCGCCGACCAGCGTGATGTTCTTGCCCATCAGCTGGAACAGCGGCAGCGCCCGGTCGAAGCTTTCCTGCGAACCGCCGGCCATGATCGACAGCGAGGCGTTCTTCGCCCCGACTTCGCCGCCCGATACCGGGGCGTCGACATATTCGGCGCCGGTCGCCCGCACCTTCTTGGCGAATTCCTTGGTCTCGATCGGCGAGATCGAGCTCATGTCGATGACCAGCTTGCCGGCGGAAAGGCCCTTGGCGACGCCGTTTTCAGAAAACAGCACATCCTGCACCTGCGGCGTATCCGGCAGCATCAGGATGATGGTCTCGGCGGCCTCGGCCACCGCCTTCGGCGTATCGATGACCTGGAGGCCGCCCTCCACCAGCTCCCGGCGCGGCGCGGTCGAGTGTTTCGAGGTGATGACGGTGTGGCCGGCCTGTTGCAGATGGCGGGCCATGGGGGCGCCCATGATGCCGAGGCCGATGAATCCGATGTTTGCCATGTTCTGTCTCCCGATCTTGTAACGATGCGTCCGGTTCAGCGGCCGGCTTCGGCCAGCCAGCCGAGGCCTTCTTCCGTCGTCGTGCGCGGCTTGTATTCGCAGCCGATCCAGCCGTCGTAACCAAGCTCGTCCAGCGTCCGGAACACGAAGGGCCAGGCGATCTCGCCGGTGCCCGGCTCGTTGCGGCCGGGATTGTCGGCCAGCTGCACATGGGCGACTTTCGCCTGATGCGTCCTGAAGGTGCCGATCAGCTCGCCCTCGGTGCGCTGCTGGTGGTAGAGGTCGTACTGGATGAACAGGTTGTCGTGGCCCACCTCGGCGATGATCGAGGCCGCCTGCGCCGGGGTATGCAGGTAGAAGCCGGGAATATCGAAGCGGTTGATCGGCTCGATCAAAAGCTTGATGCCGTGCTTGCCGAGTTCGGCGGCGGCGTATTTGAGGTTGGCGACGAAGGTGGTGCGCAGCACGTCGTCGGCAACGCCCGCCGGAATGATGCCGGCGAGGCAATTGATCTGCGTGCAGCCGAGCGTCGTCGCATACTGGATGGCGGAGGCGACGCCACGGCGGAACTCATCGATGCGGTCGGGCAAGATGGCGATGCCGCGCTCGCCGCCGGCCCAGTTGCCGGCCGGCAGGTTGTGCAGCACCTGGGTCAGCCCGTGCCTGTCGAGCTCGGCGCGGATGGCGTCGCGGTCGAAATCATAGGGGAAGAGATATTCCACCCCTTCGAAACCGGCCTTGGCGGCCAGGGCGAAACGCTCCATGAACGGCGCTTCGGTAAACAGCATGGTGAGATTGGCCGCAAATTTCGGCATTTTTGTTCTCCTGATATTGACGCATTTCCGGACGGAAAACCGCTTCACACTTTTCTTGGAAATGCTTTTCCTCAGTCCAGCAGGGCGGCCAGCGTCGCGGTCGGGGCGTCCTCGCCGCGTTCGGCCAGTTCCTCGAATTCGACGACGGCATCGATATCGGCGCCCATGGCGATGTTGGTGACCCGTTCGAGGATGAATTCGATGACCACGGGAACCTGGTGCTCCCGCATCAGATTCTGCGCCGTGGCGAAGGCTTCCTGGAACTCGTTGGGGCTGCGCACCCTGATCGCCTTGCAGCCGAGGCCTTCGGCGACCGCGACATGGTCGACGCCGTAGCCGGCTTCGGAATCGGCGGTGGCATTGATGTTGTCGAAGCCGAGCGAGACCTCGAAATCCATGTTGAAGCCGCGCTGCGCCTGGCGGATGAGGCCGAGATAGGAATTGTTCACGACCACATGCAGGTAGGGCAGCTTGTGCTGGGCGCCGACCGCCAGTTCCTCGATCAGGAACTGGAAGTCGTAGTCGCCCGAAAGCGCGACGATCGGCCGGTCCGGATCGGCGGCGCGCACCCCAAGGGCTGCCGGCAGCGTCCAGCCGAGCGGGCCGGCCTGGCCGCAATTGATCCAGTTGCGGGGCTTGTAGACATGCAGGAACTGCGCGCCGGCGATCTGGCTGAGCCCGATGGTCGAGACGTAGCAGGTATCGCGCGAAAACGCTTTGTTCATCTCCTCATAGACGCGTTGCGGCTTCAGCGGCGTCTGGTCGAAATGGGTCTTGCGCAGCATGGTGCGCTTGCGGGCGCGGCATTCCTCGCGCCAGGACGACCAGTCGCGCAGCCGGCCTTCAACCTTCCATTCGGTGGCGACGTCGAGGAACAGCTTCAATGCGGCGCCCGCATCGGAAACCACGCCGAAATCGGGGGCGAAGACGCGGCCGATCTGGGTCGGCTCGATATCGACATGCACGAACTTGCGCCCCTGCGTATAGGTCGCGACATTGCCGGTGTGGCGATTGGCCCAGCGATTGCCGATGCCGAGGACGAAATCCGAAGCCAGCATCGTCGCATTGCCGTAGCGGTGCGAGGTCTGCAAGCCGCACATGCCGGCCATCAGCGGGTGGTCGTCGGGGATGGTGCCCCAGCCCATCAGCGTGGGGATCACGGGCACGTTCAGCAGCTCGGCCAGCTCGACGAGCAGCGCGGACGCATCGGCGTTGATCACGCCGCCGCCCGAGACCAGCAGCGGACGCTCGGACTCGTTGAGCATGGCGATGGCCTTTTCCACCTGCTTGCGCGTGGCAGCCGGCTTGTAGACCGGCAGGGGCTCGTAGGTGTCGATGTCGAACTCGATCTCGGCCAGCTGCACGTCGATCGGCAGATCGATCAGCACGGGGCCGGGGCGGCCCGAGCGCATCAGGTGGAAGGCCTGCTGGAAGGCGCGCGGCACCTGGGCGGGCTCCAGCACCGTGGTGGCCCACTTGGTGACGGGCTTGGCGATGGAAGCGATGTCCACCGCCTGGAAGTCCTCCTTGTGCAGGCGCGCACGCGGCGCCTGGCCGGTGATGCACAGGATGGGGATCGAGTCGGCGCTGGCCGAATACAGGCCCGTGATCATGTCGGTGCCGGCCGGGCCGCTGGTGCCTATGCACACGCCGATGTTGCCGGCCACGGCGCGGGTGTAGCCCTCGGCCATGTGGCTCGCGCCCTCGACGTGGCGCGCCAGGATGTGGCCTATGCCGCCGTGCGCCTTCATCGCCGCGTACAGCGGGTTGATGGCGGCGCCGGGCACGCCGAATGCCACGCTCACGCCTTCCTTTTCCAGCACGCAGACCGCGGCCTCGATCGCTTTCATTCTTGCCATGGGTTCATCTCCTTGAAGCTGGGTCAACTCTAGGCAAGCGGGGGCGGCAGCGGAAGGCGGCAACGGGCCATAAAATTTATTCCACACAGGAATGAACGAGGAGACAGGCCATGGACAGGCTCGATGCCATGCAGATGTTCGTGCGCGTGGTGGAGACCGGCAGCTTCACCCGCGTGGCGCACGAATTCGCCACCACCCAGCCCACGGTGACCAAGCAGATCGCGGCCATGGAGGCGCGCCTGAAGGTGCGCCTGCTGAACCGCAACACGCGCGGCGTGAGCCTGACCGAACCGGGCACGCTGTACTACGAGAAATGCAAGGCCATCGTGAACGACGTGGCCGACGCCGAGAACGTGGTCAAGGTGCGCCAGAGCCAGGTGCATGGCCAGCTGCGCGTGGGCAGCTCGGTCGCCTTCGGGCGGCGCGTGGTGGTCCCGCTGGCGCTGGAGTTCATGCAGCACAACCCCCAGGTGCAGATCGACCTGAGCTTCGAGGACCGCTACACCGACCTGG
>Ga0066256_1002307_pt1 | contig 16046 bp, 8 predicted proteins | sample ThiBio_1000_biof_FD_87107 | JGI IMG/M metagenome (GOLD analysis project Ga0066256, IMG submission 87107) | Wastewater bioreactor microbial communities from Cape Town, South Africa - Thiocy_expt_1000_biof (version 2) | ecosystem: Engineered > Bioreactor > Thiocyanate-remediating >...
GATCGTTGGACAAAGGCCGGCGAGGCGAGGTCGGTCGGACTGCTCGGCAATGCCGCCGAGATCGTGCCGGAGATGTTCCGGCGCGGCATCCGCCCCGACATCCTCACCGACCAGACCTCCGCGCACGACCCGATCAACGGCTACCTGCCGAAGGGCTGGACCATGGCCGAATGGCGCGAGAAGCGCGTCAGCGATCCTAAAGCGGTCGAGAAGGCGGCCCGCGCGTCCATGCGAGAGCATGTCGAGGCCATGGTGGCCTTCTGGAACGCCGGCGTGCCGACGCTCGACTATGGCAACAACATCCGCCAGGTCGCCAAGGAAGAGGGTTTCGAGAACGCCTTTGCCTTCCCAGGTTTCGTGCCGGCCTATATCCGCCCGCTTTTCTGCCGTGGCATCGGTCCGTTCCGCTGGGCGGCGCTGTCTGGCGATCCTGAGGATATCTACAAGACCGACGCCAAGGTGCGTGAACTCACCCCAGGCAACACCCATCTGCACAACTGGCTGGACATGGCGCGCGAGCGCATTTCCTTCCAGGGCCTGCCGGCGCGCATCTGCTGGGTTGGCCTCGGCGACCGCCATCGCCTCGGCCTCGCCTTCAACGAAATGGTGGCCAGGGGCGAGCTCAAGGCGCCCGTCGTCATCGGCCGCGACCATCTCGACTCCGGCTCGGTCGCCTCGCCGAACCGCGAAACCGAAGCGATGAAGGACGGTTCGGACGCCGGTTCCGATTGGCCGCTTCTGAACGCCCTGCTCAACACCGCCTCCGGCGCCACTTGGGTGTCGCTGCACCATGGCGGCGGCGTCGGCATGGGCTTCTCGCAGCATGCCGGCATGGTGATCGTCGCCGACGGCACGGCCGATGCCGCGCGGCGCCTGGAGCGTGTGCTGTGGAACGATCCGGCGACCGGCGTCATGCGCCATGCCGATGCCGGCTATGACATCGCCCTGGAATGCGCCAGGGAACACCAGCTCAACCTGCCGGGCATTCTGGGCTAGGGCGATGCGTATTCTTCGTGCCGCCGACTACCGGGTCATGCCGTGGAAGAATGGCGGCGGCACGACCACGGAAATCATGGTCTCGCCCGATGGCGCGGGGCTCGACGACTTCGACTGGCGCGTCTCGATGGCCCGCGTCGAGGGCAGTGGACCGTTTTCCAGCTTTGCCGGCATCGACCGGACCCTTTCGGTGCTGGAAGCGGAGGGCATCGCGCTCGATGTCGCCGGGCTGGCTCCCGTGCATCTGACGAGACTATCTTCGCCGTTTTCCTTCCCGGCCGATGTGGCGACCAGCGCCGAACTGCTCGCCGGCGCGATCACCGACCTCAATGTCATGAGCCGTCGCGACCGCATGCGCCACATCGTCCAGCGCATCACCCTTTCGGATGCCATCGAACTCGATCCGCAGGCGGCCATGACCATCGTCCTGCCCCTGGATGGAAACATGGCCGTGACCGGCGCCGAGACCGGTGAGATCGGGCCGCTCGACGCGCTTCTGCTCGAACGGGGCAGCGAAAAACCGCGCCTGGCGCCCGTCGGACGATGCACCTTGTTCCTTATCCGTATCGACCGGATCGCCGCTCGCCGTTAGGCAGCGGTCAGTACAAGCGCCGTTTCACACGCCCGACCAACGCATTCTCAAAAACGATGCTCAAGGGTTGGCCGTCGATGGGAAGTTGGGACAGTTGCGCGATAATTCCGTCCATGCTTTGTCCAGGTCAAATTTCGACCGAGTGGTCTCAATTTTCTTTGCTGTCGCGTTGTCGATGAAGTTGCTTTCGGCGCGCATGACGTGGAAAGCTCCCCCTGAAGGTCGCTGATAGAGCACGATATATCCGCAGTGCCGGTCAATTTTTTCAAACCTGCTAGCAATATCGACCGCTGCGTAAATCCCCGGCAAAGGAGCGTCCGTCGGGTTCTTAAGCCAGGTGAATTTGAGCAGTCGCCGATCCAGCAGCGCACCGGCCTGCGCATGGAACTTTTCGCTTTGTTCTGTGAATGCCATCACCGGGATCGACGCTTTGGCGGCATCATCCATCATTTCGTATGCCCGCTCTGCGTTGCCGCTGTCGAGGAAGGAGAAATAGGTGGCAATTGCCCGTGTCGCATCCACAACCAAATCCTGCGATGGCGCAAACTCCTGCGAACGTGCTGCTTGGCCGCCCGCCAATGTCGAAACGACCAGCAACATGAAAGCTACGGCTACACGCATGATCCGCTTACCTCTTTAGCCTTCCGAACAGGCCGCGCCCCGTCGAGACCGGCAGCCATATTTTAAACAGACCACTACCAACCATTAACGGCTGTTGCCAAACATGATCGCGGCGCCGGCGAAATATCGCCCGAACCCTTGCGTGCATCACGAAAAAGCCTGAATCCTCTCCGTCGATCCAGATGGGTCGGGGCTAAGGGGCGGTCGCCGCGAAATTTGTCGAAGAATGACGCCCTGTCGTGGTGCGGAAACAAACTTTCGGCAAGTGCTTGGGATGCAACCAATTGCATTTGAAACGGTTTTAGGGCCATTGCCGTGGCGGTGACGCCGCTGAGTGGCCGCTTACGGAATTTTCTATGAATATTCAGACGAATCCTGCCCATCTCGACAAGACGAACGCCGGCTTTCCGGCGATCACCGAAGAGCCGATCCGTTCCACCTACCTGCCGGAAGACCGCTTGCGGACGCTGGGCGAAAGCCTGGCCAAGGGAGACCTGACGGATCTGTTTGGCCTGGTGCCGTTCGACTTCCAGGCACGCATTCGCGACAACGCCAAGAAGATCCTCGAGGTTTACCGCTCGACCAATGCGGCGCAGGCGAAGGGCGAAACGATCACTCCGGCCGCGCAGTGGCTGCTCGACAACAACTATCTGGTGGAAGAGACCATCTTCCAGGTCAAGCGCGACCTGCCGCGCCGTTTCTACAAACAGCTCCCGACGCTGCCTTTGCCGGGCGGAAGCACCGTGCCGCGCGCGCTGGCGCTGGCATGGACCTACGTCGCCCACTCCGACAGCTCGGTCTCCGCCAGCATGTTCAAGGCGATCGTGCAGGGCTTCCAGTCGATCGAGCCTCTGAAGATCGGCGAGCTCTGGGCGCTGCCCTCGATGCTGCGCTTCGTGCTGATCGAAAACCTCCGTCGCCTGGCGGTGCGGGTCAATCGCACCCGGGAGATGCGCCAGATCTCCAACGAGGTGGCGGACAAGGTCCTCGCCACCGACGACAATGCGGACCGCCAGGCGATCCTGGCCAACTTCAGCGCCCATGCGCAGGACACGACGTTCGCCACGCAGTTGCTCTATCGCCTGCGCGACGGATCGCAGAATGCCGGCAAGGCGCTCGAATGGCTCGAGGGCGAACTGGAGAAAACCGGCTCCGACGCCGAGGAAATCATCATCGCCGAGCACCAGACGCTCTCCAGCGGCAATGTGACGACCGGTAACATCATCCGCGGCCTGCGCCTCATCAACGACGTCGACTGGACCGTCTGGTTCGAAGGCGTCAGCCGGATCGACACCGTGCTGCGCGAGCGCACGGATTTCGCCGCTCTCGACTTCTTCTCGCGCGACCAGTACCGCACCGCGATCGAGGAATTGGCGCGCCGTTCTGATCTTTCGGAGTACAGAGTCGCCGAGAAGGCCATCGAGCTCGCCGGCCATGACGCCGCGCGGGATGGCGCCGATCCCTCTTCAGCCGCCCACACGGACGTCGGCTTCTTCGTGGTCGGCCAGCGCCGGCTGGAGCTGGAAAAGGCGATCGGCTACCGCCCGACCATCAGCCAGACCGTCAAGCGGACCTTCCGCAAGACGGGCTGGCTCGGCATCGTGCTGCCTGTCTTTGCCCTGACCGCCCTCCTTCTCGTGCTCGCCGGCAACGCGCTGGCCCATCTCGGCCTGTCGATCTCGTCGATCGTGCTGATGCTGGCGCTGTTTGCCGTCCCGGCCAGCGAGGGCGCGCTCGCCTTCTTCAACACCGTCGTCCTGCTGTTCCTCAAGCCGACGCGCCTTATTGGCTACGACTACAGGCACGGCGTGCCGCCCGAGGCGCGCACGCTGGTCGTCATACCGTCGCTGATCGGCTCGCGAGACGATGTCGAGGAGAACATCCGCAACATCGAGGTCCATCATCTGGCGAACCTGGCCGGTGAAATCCATTTCGCCCTGCTGTCCGACTGGCCCGACAGCCAGGCCGAGGTCGACGCGGCCGACATGGAAATCCTGGAGTTCGCGCGCGCCGAGATCGCCCGGCTCAATGCCCGCTACCCGTCGGAGGGCGCGCCGCGCTTCTACCTCCTGCACCGGCACCGCCTCTTCAACGCCGCTGAAGGCGTCTGGATGGGCTGGGAGCGCAAGCGCGGCAAGCTGCACGAGCTGAACCTGCTGCTGCGCGGCGATAGCGATACCACCTTCCTGCCGCTGGACGTGCCACTGCCGGAACATGTCGTCCACGTGATGACGCTGGATGCGGACACGCGCACCACCCGCGATGCCGTTGCCTCGCTGGTCGGCAAGATGTGCCATCCGTTGAACCGTCCGCATTTCGACGCGACCAAGCGCGTCGTCAATGACGGTTACGCGATCCTGCAGCCGCGCATCACCGCCTCGCTCACCAGTGGCGACGAGGCCTCGTTCTTCCAGCGCGTGTTCTCCGCCAATCGCGGTCTCGACCCTTACGTCTTTGCCGTTTCCGACCTCTATCAAGACGTGTTCGGCGACGGCTCCTTCACCGGCAAGGGCCTTTATCACGTCGATGCCTTCGAGGCGGCGCTGCAGGGCCGCATCGAGGAAAACACCGTGCTCAGCCACGATCTGCTCGAGGGCGCGTTCGCGCGTTCGGCGCTGGTCACGGACGTCGAACTCGTCGAGGACTATCCGACGCGCTACTCGGTGGACGCCTCGCGACATCACCGCTGGGCGCGTGGCGACTGGCAGCTCCTCGGCTACATCCTCGATCCGCGTTCGGGCGTTCCGGCGCTTTCGCGCTGGAAGATGGTCGACAATCTGCGCCGTTCGCTGACGCCGATCTTCTGGGTGATGGCGGCGATCGCCGGCTGGACGCTGCTGCCCTTCACGCAGGCCGCTCAGTGGCAGGCGCTGCTGATCCTCAGCCTGTTCATGGCGCCCACCTTCGACATCGTCAACGCCATCCTGCCGAAGAGTGGCGACCAGACGCCGCGCGGTCATTTTTCGGCATTGGCACGGGACGTCGCCTTCGGCACGGCCATGGTGGCGCTCAAGATCGTGCTCATGGCGCATCTCGCCTGGATGATGGGCGACGCCATCATCCGTACGATCTATCGCCTCTTCGTCAGCCGCCAGCACCTGCTGGAGTGGCGGACGGCCTCGCAGGCCCACAAGAGCGGCGACAACGACCTCGGCTCTTACTACAGCATGATGTACGGCGCCGTCGTCATCGGTTTCGTGGGCCTCGCCATCCCCGTGCTCGCCGACTCGACCGGCGCCTTCGTTGCCTTCTTCTTTGCGCTGTTCTGGATTGGCTCGCCGGCTTTCGCCTGGCTGATCAGCCGTTCAGCCGAAACCGAAGACCGGCTGCGTATATCGGCGTCCGACATCCACACGCTCCGCACCCTTGCGCGGCGCACCTGGCATTATTTCGAAACCTTCGTGACCCCCGAGCAGCACCACTTGCCGCCGGACAATTTCCAGGAGAGCCCGGCTCCGTTGGTGGCGCCGCGCACATCGCCCACCAACATCGGCGTCTACCTGCTGTCGACGGTTTCGGCGCGCGATTTCGGCTGGATCAGCCTTTCGGAGGCCATCACGCGCATCGACGCGACGATGACGACCATGGAGAGCATGCCGCGCAGCCGCGGACATCTCTACAACTGGTACGACACCACGACGCTGAAGCCGCTCTATCCGCTCTATATTTCGGCGGTCGACAGCGGCAACCTTGCCGGTCATCTGGTGGCCGTCGCCGCCGCCTGCGCTGAATGGGCGGAGGCGCCCTCCGTCCACCTGCAGGGCGATTTCGAGGGCATCCTCGATACAGTGACCATCCTCGACGAGAGCCTCGAGGCGCTGCCGGATGACCGCCGCCAACTCAGGCCGCTTCGTCAAAGGCTCGCCGACCGGCTGGACGGCATGCGGCGCGCCGTCGACACCATCAAGGCGCAGCCCGAGATGGCGTCCATCCGCACCATCAACCTGGCGGTGCTGGCGGGCGAGATACGCAAGCTTGCGGCTGCCATCCACACCGAGGCCGCCTCGGCGCGAAGCGACGTCATCGTCGATTGGGCGGCTCGTCTGGAGGCCACTTGCGAGGCGCACGTCCACGACGCCCACAGCGACGACCAGGCGGTCGAGGCCTTGCGCGCCAAGCTGCTCACGCTGCGCGAACGGGCGCGCCGCTTCGCCTTCGAGATGGACTTCTCCTTCCTGATGCGGCCTGAGCGCAAGCTGCTGTCGATCGGCTACCGGGTCGAGGAGCACCAGCTCGACGAGGCCTGCTATGACCTGCTCGCGTCCGAGGCGCGGCTGACCAGCCTGTTCGCCATCGCCAAGGGCGACCTGCCGACCGAGCACTGGTTCCGGCTGGGCCGGCCGATCGTGGAGATCGGCTTCCAGGGCGCGCTCATGTCCTGGTCGGGCTCGATGTTCGAGTACCTGATGCCGCCCCTGGTCATGAAGGAGCCGCAGGGCTCCATCCTCAACCAGACCAGCAAGCTCATCATCAAGCGGCAGATTCAATATGGCCGCCAGAAGAACGTGCCGTGGGGTATCTCGGAAGCGGCCTACAACGCCCGCGACCGCGAACTGACCTACCAGTACACCAACTTCGGCGTGCCCGGTCTCGGCCTCAAGCGCGGCCTTGGCCAGAACACCGTCATTGCGCCTTACGCCACGATCCTGGCCGCGCAATTCAACCCCCGCGAGGCTGTCCAGAACCTGGCGCGGTTGCGCTCGATCGGCGCGCTCGGCCGGCACGGCTTCTACGACGCGGTCGATTTCACGCCGCAGCGTGTGCCTGAAGGGACGTCCCACGCGGTCGTCCTGAACTACTATGCCCACCATTCGGGCATGTCGATCGCCGCCGTCGCCGACGCCATCTTCGAAGGGCGGATGCGCGATCGCTTCCACAGCGATCCGGTCATCGAATCGGCCGAGCTTCTGCTGCAGGAGAGGGCGCCGCGCGATATCCCGACCGCCACGGTGCGGACCGAGGCCGACGAGCGGGCCAAGGACGAGACCGAGGTGGAGAGCCCCGACACCCGCATCATCCTGGATCCGATCAAGGCGCTGCGTTCTACGAACGTCATGTCCAACGGCCGCTACTCGGTCATGGTCACGGCGACCGGCTCGGGCTACAGCCGCTTGGGCGACATTGCCGTCACCCGCTGGCAGCCGGACCCGACCGAGGACCGGCTCGGCTCCTATATCTTCCTGCGCGACGCCGCTACCGGCGATTGGTGGTCGGCGACGGCCGAGCCGAAGCGGGCGCCAGAGGAGCGCGTGCAGACGCTGTTCTCCGACGACAAGGCGAGCTTCGTCAAATCCGTGGGCACGCTGCGCTCGGAAGTGGAGTGCATCGTCGTCTCCGAGGGCAATGGCGAGGGGCGCCGCGTCACGCTCTACAATGACGGATCGACGGACAGGCACATCGAGGTGACCTCCTTCACCGAGCTCGTTCTCGGTACGGAAGCCTCCGACAATGCGCATCCGGCCTTCTCCAAGATGTTCGTCGAGACCGGGATCGCGCCGAACAACGGGGCCATCTTCGCCACGCGGCGCAAGCGCGACGCCAGCGATCCCGACATCGCGATGGTGCATTTCGTCACCGATCCATCCGGCCTGACGCGCGACGCGGAGGCGGAAACGGATCGTCGCGCCTTCATCGGCCGGGGGCGCACCATCGCCGAGGCCGCGGCCTTCGACCATGGCGCCAAGCTCGGCGGCCATGCCGGCTTCACGCTCGATCCCGTCGCGGCCTTGCGCCGGCAGGTGCGCGTGCCGGCGAACAAGAAGATATCGCTGACCTTCTGGACGGCGGTGGGCGCCAACCGGGCCGAGCTGGACGAGGCTATTGCGCGGCTCGACCACCAGGAGAGTTTTGCCCGTCAGGCCATGCTTGCCTGGACGCGCAGCCAGGTGCAGACACGCCATCTCGGCCTCAGCCTCGCCGACGCGGCCAATGTCCAGAAGCTGGCGCGCTATCTGATCTACCCGGATGCGTTCCTGCGCCTTCCGGCGGACTCGATCGCGTCGGGCCTGGGCAAGCAGTCCAGCCTGTGGCCAACGAGCATATCGGGCGACTTCCCGATCTTCCTGGTCAGGATCGGCGACGTCGCCGACCTGGAAATCGTGGCCCAGGCGCTGCGCTTCCAGGAATACATGCGCTTCCGGGGCATGATGATCGACTTCGTCGTCGTCAACGAGCAGGCTTCGTCCTACGTGCAGGACCTGCAGCGCGCCGTCGAGACGCTGTGCGAGAACAGCCGCCTGCGTGGCAAGGAACTCGGTCCGCGCCAGCACATCTTCGCGGTCCGTCGCGACCTGATGGACGAAGCGACCTACAAGACGCTGCTCGCGGTGGCTCGGGTGGCCTTGCACACCCGCAACGGTACCATCTTCGATCAGATCGAGCGGGCCGAGGCTGCCGCCCTGCAGGCCAGGGACGCGCTGCAGTCGCCCCTGTCGACGCGAGAGCTGACCCCTCCCGCCTTCCATGCCGCGGCTGAAGCCAGGGCAGACGGCAACGGCCTCAACCAGTGGAACGGCTTCGGCGGCTTCGACGGCGACGGCCGCCATTATGTGACCCGCCTGACGGGCCGGCGCACGACGCCCCAGCCATGGATCAACGTCGTCTCCAACGCTTCGTTCGGGTTCCATACCTCGGCCGAGGGCGCGGGTTTCACCTGGAGCCGCAACAGCCGCGACTACCAGCTCACGCCGTGGTCGAACGATCCCGTGACGAACAGGCCGGGAGAGGGCATCTATATCTACGACCATGCCAGCGGCAGGGCGTTTTCGCCGACCGCCGCGGTGGCGCGCGACCCGGCGATCACTTACGAGACCTGGCACGGGCAGGGGTTCTCGACCTTCCGTGCGACGCGCGGATCGTTGTCGATGGACCTGACCCATGTCGTGGATCCGGTCGACCCGGTGAAGATCTCGCGCCTGCGCATCCAGAACACCGGGCCCGTGCCGGCAAGATTGCGTGTCTATGCCTATGCCGAATGGGTGCTGGGCGGACACCGCTCGCGAACGGCCGCCACCATCGTCCCGTCCCGCGACGCCGCGACCGGCGCGCTGTTGGCGCGCAATCCTTACAGCCTGGATTTCGGCGACCGTGTCGCCTTCCTGGCGGCGGACGGCGGCGTGCACTCCGTGACGTCGGACCGGTCCGAATTCCTCGGCAGGCATGGCGGCAGCGAATATCCGCAGGCCGTGCTGGCCGGCGCTGGCCTGTCCGGGCGTATCGAGGCGGGTGATGACCCATGCGCCGCGATCGCCCGCGACGTCGAGATTCCGGCCGGCGGCGACGTGACGCTTGTCTGGCTGCTCGGCGACGCCGACTCGCCCGAGGAAGCGAGCGCGCTTGTGCAGAAGCATCGCGGCAGGGATTTCGACAAGCGGCTGGCCGACAATGAGCGTGACTGGCGCGCCTTCCTCGACACCATCCAGGTCGAGACGCCCGACAAGACGCTCGACGCAATGGTCAACCACTGGCTGCCCTACCAGAGCCTCGCTTGCCGCATTCGGGCGCGTTCCGCCTTCTACCAGGCGAGCGGCGCGTTCGGCTTCCGCGACCAGTTGCAGGACACGCTGGCGTTGCTGGCGCACGATCCGGCCCTGGCGCGAGACCAGATCCTCAACGCCGCGCGCCGGCAATTCCCCGAAGGCGACGTGCAGCACTGGTGGTTGCCGCGTAGCGGCGCCGGCGTTCGCACGATGATATCGGACGATGTGGTGTGGCTTGCCCATGCCACCGCCCGCTACCTCCAGGTGACGGGCGACCGCGCGATCCTGAAGGAGCAATTGCCGTTCATCGACGGACAGCCCCTGGGAGAGGGCGAGCACGACGCGTTCTTCCAGCCGGAAGTCTCGAAGAAGACGGCTTCGCTCTACGATCACTGCGCGAAGGCGCTCGATCTCGCCATCAAGCGCAGCAGCCCGGCAGGCCTGCCGCTGATCCTTGGCGGCGACTGGAACGACGGCATGAACCGCGTCGGTGAGCACGGCAAGGGCGAGAGCGTCTGGCTGGGCTGGTTCCTGCTCAAGACGTTGGCGGACTTCGCCGCCGTCGCCAAGGGCGAGGGCGATGCCAAGCGGGCGCAGGCATGGACCAAGCACGCCGATATCCTGAAACGGGCCCTGGAAAACACGGCCTGGGACGGGGAGTGGTATCGCCGCGGCAGTTTCGACGATGGCACGCCGCTTGGCTCGAGGGACTCGCAGGAGTGCAAGATCGACTCCATCGCGCAATCATGGAGCGTGCTTTCCGGCGATGGCGATCCGGCGCGCTCCAAGACGGCGATGGATCAGGCGACCGCGCTTCTCGTCGATGACGAGCTGAAGATCGTCAAGCTGTTCACCCCGCCCTTCTCCAGGACGGACAAGGACCCCGGCTACATCAAGAGCTACCCGCCGGGCGTCCGCGAGAATGGCGGCCAGTACACCCATGCCGCCACCTGGTTCGTGATCGCGCTTGCCGAGATGGGCCGGGTCGATGACGCCTATCGCTGCTTCTCGATGCTCAATCCGGTCAACCATGCGCTCGACGAGACGGCGGCCGAACACTACCGGGTCGAACCCTATGTGGTTGCCGCCGACATCTATGCCGGCGAGGACAAGGGCGGACGCGGCGGCTGGACCTGGTACACGGGCTCCGCCGGCTGGCTCTATCGCTCGGCGGTGGAAGGCATCCTCGGCATAGAGCGGCGAGGCAGCCAGATTCAGTTCAAACCGAAGCTTCCCAGCCACTGGGACGGCTATTCGGCGAAGCTGAACATGCTGGGCGCGAAGGTCGACGTCCGTGTCCTTCGTGACAGCAAGGTAAAATCCGTCACGCTCGAGATCGACGGCGCCAAGACAAAAACGGCATCGCTGGAGCTGAAACCGGGCGAAACGACGGCGGTGACCGTCAGGATACCGGCCTGATACCAAACGGAAATTATCTCCATCCCGGGTCCGCCGGGGTGGAGGCGGGCAAAACAGCTCGCCCTCAGGCCTTTTATTTGCCTTGATACTTTGACGCAGCCCCTTTTTTCATGGCGTCATCAGCCCGACATTACGGCTGACTAAAATTTCGGCAACCTAGGCAAACTGCCATGATTTTGCCGCAAGCCTGACATTTCACCTTTTATCTCAAACCGTTAGGTGATCACGGCAGATTTCGAAACGTCGCTATCTTTTGTTCGCGTATCGGGAACCGAAGATGTACACGGCCATTGTTTTGCGACGCATCTATCGATACGAGTCCGAAAATGATGCGGTGCACAATAAAGGTACGGCGGAGTAACTGAAGTGTCCCTGCTGCAAATATACTGGAGAGCGCTCGGTTACCTGGCCGCGGACAAGAAGCGCGTCGCGCTGATCTGCGGCGCCAACGTCGCGCTGGCCGCGATCGCGATCCTCGAGCCGATCCTGCTCGGGCGAGTGATCGGCGCCATCTCCGAAAAAGGCCCGGTCTTCTCGACGCTTGCCATCTGGGCCGCTCTCGGTGCCTTCAACGTCCTCGCCTTCGTTCTGGTCGCGCGCGGCGCCGCCCGCTTTGCCCATGCCCGCCGCTCGGAAGTTCTGTGCGAATCCTTCGAGCGCGTCATCACCATGCCGCTCGCCTGGCACCACCAGCGCGGCACCTCCAATTCGCTGCACACGCTGCTGCGGGCCGTAGAGACCCTGTTCAGTCTGTGGCTGGAATTCATGCGCGTGCATCTGTCGACGGCCATCGCGCTGGTGCTGCTGGTGCCGACCGCGATTGCCATGGACATCCGCATGTCCGGCGTTCTGCTTGGCCTCGGCGTGCTCTACGTCGGCATCGGCCGTGTCGTCATGCGCCGCACCAAGTCGGGGCAGACCGCCGTCGAACGCCACTACCACACGGTGTTCGCTCATGTCAGCGACAGTGTCAGCAACGTCGCCGTGCTGCAGAGCTACAACCGCATCGGCCATGAGACGGCTACGCTGAAGCGCTACGTCAAGGACCTGCTCGACGCGCAGAATCCGGTGCTCGACTGGTGGGCGATCGCCAATGCGCTGAACCGCCTGTCCTCGACCATCTCGATGATGATCGTATTGTCGATCGGCGCCTATCTCGTGACCCAGGGCCAGCTCCGCGTCGGCGACGTCGTCGCCTTCACCGGCTTTGCCGGGATGCTGATCGCCCGTCTCGACCAGATGTCGGCCTTCCCCACGCAGATCTCCGAGGCGCGCGCCAAGCTGGAGGACTTCTACCGCCTCGAGGATTCGGCCGCCGACGTCGCCGAACCAGACGGCCTGAAGGAGCTCAGCAACGTGACCGGCCATGTGCGGTTCGAGAATGTCAGCTTCGAGTTCGCCAACTCCGGCCACGGCATCGAGGACGTGTCGTTCGAGGTCCAGGCTGGCCAGACGGTCGCCATCGTCGGCCCGACCGGCGCAGGCAAGACGACGCTCATCAATCTGCTGCAGCGTGTCTTTACTCCGTCCAGCGGTCGCATTCTCATCGATGGCATCGACACGCGCACGGTGACCCGCAAGTCGCTGCGCCATTCGATCGCCACCGTCTTCCAGGACGCCGGCCTGCTCAATCGCTCGATCGAGGACAATATCCGTGTCGGCCGCGCCGATGCGACCTATGACGAGGTCCACGCCGCGGCCAAGGCCGCCGCCGCGCAGGACTTCATCCTCGCCAAGAGCGATGGCTACGACACGATCGTCGGCGAGCGCGGTGGCCAGCTCTCCGGCGGCGAGCGCCAGCGCATCGCCATCGCCCGCGCCGTGCTCAAGGATGCTCCGATCCTGGTGCTCGACGAGGCGACCAGCGCGCTCGACGTCGAGACCGAGGATCGCGTCAAGGAAGCTATCGACGAGCTGCGCCGCAACCGCACGACCTTCATCATCGCCCACCGCCTGACCACGGTCCGCGACGCCGACCTCGTCGTCTTCATGGACAAGGGCAGGGTGGTCGAGATGGGCGGCTTCACAGAGCTGTCGCTGCGCAACGGCCGCTTCGCCGCCTTGCTTCGCGCCGGCGGCCTGCTGAACGACGAGGAGGTTCGCCGCCTCAGCCGTCCGGTCAACGAAGCAGCGTAAGTGCCCCCTTTACCTCCCCCTTGTGGGGAGGTCGGACCGAAGGTCCGGGTGGGGAGATGGCGCCACCCCCGGCCCGCTGCTCCGAAGCGACTCTCACCACAAGGGGAAGGTCGTGCCCTGCGACACTCCCTCGATTGCCCCGGACACATTGCCGGTCTATTTAGGTCGGCATGAGCGACACCACCTCACGCCAGACCGGATGGACCGATCTCGCCAACCCGACCCGTTTCGTCGGTCTGGCCGGCAAGGTCATTCCGTGGCTGGCGGCTATCGCCGCCGTCCTGCTTGCCGTCGGTCTTTACATGAGCTTCACCGCGCCCGGGGATTTCCAGCAGGGCATCACGGTGCGCATCATGTACATCCACGTGCCTTTCGCCTGGCTCGCCATGATGTGCTACACGATCATGGCGATCTCGGCGCTCGGAACGCTGGTCTGGCGCCATCCACTGGCCGATGTCGCGCTGAAGTCGGCCGCCCCGATCGGCGCGACCTTTACCGCGTTGGCGCTCATCACCGGCTCCATCTGGGGCAAGCCCATGTGGGGCACCTGGTGGGTATGGGATGCGCGGCTGACCTCCGTCTTCGTGCTCTTCCTGATGTATCTAGGCATCATTGCGCTGACGCGCGCGCTTGACGATGCCGGCCGGGCCGCCTGGGCGGCCGCCATCATCACGCTGGTCGGCTTCATCAACATCCCGATCATCAAGTTTTCGGGCGGCTGGGGGAACCCGCTGCCCCAGCCGGCATCGGTGTTCCGGGTGGGCGGCCCGGCCATCGATCCCTCGATGCTGTGGCCGCTGGGCGTGATGGCGCTCGGCTTCACCGTGTTGTTCTTCGCCCTGCACCTGATGGCGATGCGCACGGAGATTTTCAGGCGACGGGTGACCGCGATGCGCCGGGTTGCGGCCCGGCAGGCGGAAAGGCAGTAGGATTCTGCTTCCGATTGGCCGCTGTTTTTACTGGGTCGTTACATCGAAATATCCGGTCGATCTTAACTGCTCGATAGTTGCCACAACCTCCTCGTAGCAGAAATTGTCGATGACGAGCGTGTCCTGATCGACGTGATAGTATCCCGTGCTAGAGATGGAGCTTGACGCTTCCTGCATCAGCCGACGCTTCGAAATGAACTCGAATCTGTAGATGCGATCGTTGGAGACGACGTAAGCGTCGCGACACCATTCCTTCTGGAGAAGTTCCTCTTTTCTAGTGTCGTCGATCCCATACTCCCAACGGATTGCGAAACTAGTCATCCCATCTTCCCGCGAGCCGCCACCGGCAGCGTTTCCAACACCTTGTCGCCGTCGATCAGATGCACCTGGTCGAACAGGTTGGTCACCACGCAGCAATGGTCGGGAACCACGCGCACGCGCTCGCCGATCTTCACATGCGCGCCGTCCGAGAGCGTGACCGTGCCGTGTTCCTCGCTGAGGCCGGTGACGCGGGCGCCCGGCATGCCAAGCAATTCGCCGAAATCAGGCAGCCCCAGCGTGTCGGATGACAGCGCCTTGCTGCCGCTGTCGAGGATGGCGCGGGCCGGGGTCGGGTGGCTGACGACGGTGGCCAGCACCGTCAGCGCGCAATCATCGAGCGTGCCGACTTTCTTGGAGACCTGGTAGCGGTCGAGATAGATGTAGGTGCCGGGGCGGTATTCGGTGACGACGCTGTTCTCGCCCGAGCGCCACATATCAGGCGTGCCGCCGCTGGAGATGCGCTCGCAAGCCAGTCCGCTGGCGGCCAGCGCCTGTTTGGCCGCGGCCAGCCATGCCTCCGCCTCCGCCGCGCGGCCGCCCGCCGGATAGGTCATCAGCCCGCCGAAGGCGAGGCCACTGGCCTGGTCGATGATCTTCGCCAGCGCCACGGCTTCCTCCGCGGTCTGCACCCCGCAGCGACCCATCCCGGTGTCACACTCGACCAGCACCGACAGCGGATGGCCGGTGTCTGTGAAGGTTGCCGCCAGCCCTTCGACCGTTTCCCTGCTGTCCGACGTCACAGACAGGGTTACGCGGCCATGCAGCGCTTTCAGCCGTTCCAGCTTGGCGCGGCCGAGAATGTTGTAGGGCAGGAAGATGTCGGAGAGCCCGGCGTCGGCCATAACTTCGGCCTCGCCGATCTTCTGGCAGGTAATGCCGACGGCGCCGGCCGCCACCTGCTTCTTGGCCCAGTAAGGCAGTTTGTGCGTCTTGATGTGCGGCCGCAGCTTCAGGCCGTGGCTGTCGGCATGCGCCTGCGCGCGGCTGATGTTGGCTTCGGCGCGGGCCGCGTCGATCAGGATCGCCGGCGTGTCGAGGTCGTCTATGCTGAGCATCGGTGTGTCCGTGAGGCCGTTGGGCAGAAGCCTGTAGCGAATTTCGAAACAGTCTGCGTGTGGTTATCGCCCTGATAGCCGTCGATGTCACGGGGCCAGAACGAGGAGTTTACATCGACAGGGGATCGACGTTCGGCTATGCGAGGAAGACATTTTCAGTTGGCAGCGGCCGGGAGGAACCAGGACCCATGAAACGCTCCACCATCAACGACATCATCCGCGACGCCGACGCTTTCATCCGCTCCTTCGGCTACATCATGCCGCCCTTCGCCTACTGGTCACCCGAGCAGATGATGCAGCGCCGCCAATCCTCCGCCGGCATATTCGACGGGCGCCTCGGCTGGGACATCACCGATTACGGCCAGGAGAAGTTCGACGAACTCGGCCTCTTCCTTTTCACCGTTCGCAACGGCCACTACGCGGACATGCAGAAGGGCAAGGGCATGCTCTACGCCGAGAAGATCATGATCTCGCGCAAGGACCAGCTCACGCCGATGCA
>Ga0066256_1003115_pt1 | contig 16045 bp, 13 predicted proteins | sample ThiBio_1000_biof_FD_87107 | JGI IMG/M metagenome (GOLD analysis project Ga0066256, IMG submission 87107) | Wastewater bioreactor microbial communities from Cape Town, South Africa - Thiocy_expt_1000_biof (version 2) | ecosystem: Engineered > Bioreactor > Thiocyanate-remediating >...
GGAGAGAAGAACGCAGGCGGGAAACGGCCGGCGGTAGGTGCCTGAACCAAACAGGCTTGGCTTCGCATGTTTTGGCGGTGCGAACGGCCGGAAGGGTTATGCGAAGAACCCGCCGGCTCGGCCCTGGGATGGCAAGGACAGGAGGCGGGTCGGACTCGCAAGCGGCCGCCTCGGGGCAAGGTCCTTGGCCATAGGAACGGACACTCAGGTCCGCTGAGCGCCGGCCGTTTGTAGCGGAGAGGCAAGGAAGCGAAGCGCTGACCGCCTCCCCGCACCCGCTGCGTGTCGGACTGGCGTTGACATCCACCGATCCGACGGCGGGGCATATAACCCATATGGTTCAGTTTGTCAAGCCCTATTCCGCGCTCCGAACGGAAGCGTGACATTGCTGATAATAATTCCAAGCAGAATCAATGCCATGCCGACGAGGTGGAAGCCCAGCAGCGGCTCGTCCAGCAGGCCGGCGGCGAGCAGCGCGCCGAGCAGGGGCATCAGGGTTATCGCCTGCCCCGCCCGCGCCGCGCCGATGTCGGCCACGGCGGCGTTGTAGAGGCCATAGGCGATGACCGAGGGGAACAGCACCACATAGGCGAGCGCGCCGAAGGCCAGCGGTCCCCAGACCACGGCCTGCCCGCTCGCCCATTCGCGGACCGCGAAGGGGGCCATGGCCAGGGCGCCGATGGCGAAGGTGACGACGAGGAAGCTCAGCGGATGGACCGCCGGCCGCAGCCGCAGCAGGCTGGTGTAGAGCGACCAGGCGAACACGGCGGCGAGGACGAGCAACTCGCCCGTGCCCAGGTGCAGGCCGAGCAACGCCTCCGGGCTGCCCCGGGTGATGATCGCCAGCACCCCGAGCGTCGAGACCAGCACGCCCGCCCCGTGCCGCAGGGACGCGCGCTGGCCGAAGATCGCCCGGTCGAACACCAGGACCAGCGCGGGGATCGCCGCCTGGAGCAGCATGGCGTTGGTCGCCGTGGTCTGGTGCAGACCCGAATAGAGCAGCCCGTTGAAGCTAGCGACGCCGGTCAGGCCGAGCAGCAGCACGGCCTTCCAGTGGCGGCGGAGCACGGCCCGGTCGACGCGCACGTGGCGCAGGGCGAAGGGCAGGACGATCAGCAGGGCCCCGCTCCAGCGGACGAAGGCCAGGGTGAAGGGCGGCACGGCATCGCGCACCGCGCGGCCGACGATGGCGTTGCCCGACCACAGCAGCATCACCACGGCCAGGGTCGCGAAGGACAGCCAGTGCCGCCGCGAAGCCGCGGTCAGAGCCACCCCGCCTCGCGATACCACTGCGCCGTGGCGCGCAGGCCCGAGCGGGTGTCGACCCGGGGCCGCCACAGCGCGAGCGGCGGGCGGCGGCCGTGGCTGACCACCCAGTCGGGATGGGCCATGTAGCCGGCGCGGTCGAGCGTCAGCTTGGCCTTGGCCCCGCGGAACGCGGTATCGGCGCGCGCCGCCCATTCGAGCGCCCGGGGCGAGAGGCCGAGCACCTTGGGCCGCCGCCCGACCGCCTGGCCGATCGCCTCGGCCAGCTCGCGGTGCTCCCAGCCGCCGGTGCGCCCGTCGTCGGGCTCGAACACCTTGTGGGTCACGTCCTCGCCGCCGGGGATCAGCGTCAGCAGCAGCCGAGCGAGGTCCTGGACGTGGATCATCGAGGCGCGGCCGCCCTTGGGCATCGGCACCACGCCCCACCGCGCGGCGCGGAACAGCTCAAACATGGCGTCGTCGCGCGGGCCGTAGATCGCGGGCGGGCGGACGATGGTCCAGTCGAGCCCGCTCGCCCGCACCAGCTTCTCGGCCCGCGCCTTCGACGCGCCGTAGGCCGACAGCCCCGGCTCGCGCGCCGAGAGCGAGGAGACATAGACGAAGCGCGGCACGCCCGCCTTCAGCGCCGCCTCGATCACGGCCATGGTGCCGGCGACGTTGCCCGCCTCGAACTCGGCGGGATGGACCGCGCTGGTCACGCCGGCAACGTGGATCACCGCCTCGGTGCCGCGGACCAGGCGGCCCAGCGCCTTGGGATTGAGCAGGTCGCCGGCGTACCACGAGACGCCCTTGCGGTCGGGCTGGGGCTTGCGGGTCAGCGCCTGGACGCCGATCCCCTGCTCCTGAGCGAGGTCGAGCAGGCCCTGGCCGACGAAGCCGGTCCCTCCGGTGACGGCGACGGTCTTGGCAGGGGTCATAGCAGGACGAGCTGGTCGCGGTGGACGATCGCGGAGCGCGGCGCATAGCCGAGCAGGCCGGCGTGCTCGCGCGAATGGCGGCCCTGGAGCAGGGCGCAATCGGCGGCGGAATATTCGGCGAGGCCGTGGGCCAGGGTCACGCCGTCCTCATCGCGGATGGCGATGGCGTCGCCGCGGGCGAACTGCCCTTCGACCCCGGTCACGCCGGCCGCGAGCAGGCTGGAGCCGCCGGCCAGCGCCCGGGCCGCGCCGGGATCGACCGTCAGCGCGCCCTTGAGCCGCAGCCGCCCGCCGAGCCAGGCCTTGCGGGCGCCGGCCTTGCGGCGCCGGGGGCCTCGCGACACGAACAGGGTGCCGATGCCCTGCTCGGTCGCGCGGGCGATCGGCGCGTCGTGGGTGCCGTTGGCGATGACCAGGGCGATGCCGGCCAGCTCGGCGATCTCGGCCGCCTGGAGCTTCGAGGTCATGCCGCCCGAGCCCATGCCCGAGGCGGATTCGCCCGTCGCCATCGCATGGATTTCCGCCGTCACGCCCGTCACTTGCCCCAGCAGCTTCGCCGCCGGATCGGCGGGATTGCGGGCGTAGAGGGCGTCGACGTCGGAGAGCAAGAGCACCGCCGCGGCCCCCGCCGCCCGGGCGCCGCGCGCGGCGAGCCGGGCCGTGTCGCCGAAGCGGATCTCCTGCGTCGCGACCGAATCGTTCTCCGTGGCGACCGGCACGGCCCCCGCATCCAGCCGGCGCGGCAGGGTGGCCCGGGCGGTGAGGTAGCGGCGGCGGTCCTCGAGGTCCTCCAGCGTCAGCAGGAGCTGCGCGGCGGTGAGGCCGTGGTCCGCGAGCAGCTCGGCCCAGAGCCCCGACAGCGCGATCTGCCCGACGGCGGCGGCGGCCTGCGCGTCGGCCAGGCTGCCGCGCCCGCCCTTGGCCAGGCCGAGCCGCTTCGCCCCGAGCGCGATCGCGCCCGAGGAGACGACGATGACGTCCTGCCCGCGCGCCCGGGCCGCGGCGATCTCCGCCACCAGCCCCTCGATCCAGCCCCGCCGCAGCCCGTCCCTGGCGACCAGCAGCGACGAGCCGACCTTGACGACCAGCCGGCGGCAGGCGGCCTTGTCGGCAAGGTCGGAGAGGCGGGCGATGGGCATGGCGCGGGGCTTAGCGGGAGACTGTCACAATTAGAACCGGTTTAATCGGTCACGGTAATTCGGTCAGAGGGGCGACCAGGGGCGGTCGTCGTCGTCCTCGCGCTCGCCGTCCGGGCGTTCGGTGACGGTGGCGGCGGGCAAGTGGTCGATCACCGCGTCGAGCAGCTTGTCGATGCCCTTGCCGGTCGCGCCGGAGATCGGGAACACCCGCTCGGCGCCGGCCGCCTTCAGCTCCCTGGTGAAGGCCTTGACCAGCTCGGCGTCGACCAGGTCGATCTTGTTGAGCGCGATCAGCCGGGGTTTCTCGGCAAGGCCGGCGCCATAGGCCTCCAGCTCCTCCTCGACGACCGCCAGGGCCTCCGCCGGGTCGGTGCCGTGGATGTCGATCAGGTGGATCAGCACCCGGCAGCGCTCGATATGGCCGAGGAAGCGGTCGCCCACCCCGGCCCCTTCGGCGGCCCCGGCGATCAGGCCGGGGATGTCCGCCAGGACGAACTCGCGGTTGCGGTGGCGCACGACCCCGAGCTGCGGGCGCAGCGTGGTGAAGGCATAGTCGCCGACCTTGGCCTTGGTGTTGGAGATCTGGTTGATGAAGGTCGACTTGCCGGCATTGGGCAGGCCGACCAGCCCCGCGTCGGCCAGCAGCTTGAGCCGCAGCCAGACCCACATCTCCTCGGCCGGGACGCCGGGCTGGTGCTGGCGCGGGGCGCGGTTGGTCGAGGTCTTGTAGCTGGCGTTGCCGCGCCCGCCCATGCCGCCTTCGAGCATGACCCCGCGCTGGCCCGCCTCGGTCAGGTCGGCGAGGACCGTCTCCTGGTCGTCGTCGATGATCTGGGTGCCGACCGGGACCTTGATGACGAGGTCCGGCCCGCCCGCGCCGGTGCGGGTCTGGCCCGAGCCGCCGCCGCCGCGCCGGGCCTTGAAGTGCTGGGTATAGCGGAAGTCGATCAGGGTATTGAGCCCGGCGACCGCCTCGAACACGACATCGCCGCCCTTGCCGCCGTTGCCGCCGTCCGGCCCGCCGTACTCGACGTATTTCTCGCGCCGGAAGCTGACCGCCCCCGGGCCGCCCGCGCCAGAGCGGATGTAGATCTTGGCCTGGTCGAGGAAATGCATGGGTCTAGGCTACGATTGCGCGTGGCCTTCGACAAGCTCAGGCTGAGCGGGTGGGGCGAAGGCAAGCAGGCACTGGTGGAGCCGAGGGGGATCGAACCCCTGACCTCGTCATTGCGAACGACGCGCTCTCCCAGCTGAGCTACGGCCCCGTTCCAGTGCGAGCTCGGAAGCGGCGGTGCCGTCCGAGGAGCCGGCCTCTTAGCGGAGAGATTCCGGCCGCGAAAGAGCTAATTTGCTCCGCTCGCGATTACTTCTGCACCGTCGCCGGCGCATAGGCCGTCGCCACGCCCGAGGTCGCGACGGGACCCGCGGTCACGGGCTTCGGCGCGTACTTCGCGTCCCAGTTGGCGGCGTCGATCCGGTACTGCTCGTAGGCGCGAAAGAAGGCCTCGAAGATCTGCTCCAGCTTGGGCAGCTCGGTCTCGCTGAAGGCGGAGAGATTCGCCGGGGCGACGAGCTGCGCATCGCGGCTCATCGCCAGGCTCGCGTCGCAGAAGGCGCGCAGCGTCACCGGGTTGGCGAAGTAGTTGTAGACCTGGGTCATGTAGGCCTCGCGCGGGCGGATGAAGCTCGCGCCGTACTTGGCCTTGAACTCGGTATCGACGGCGCGGTTGGCGGCGGTAAGGCCGCGCGCGTGCTTCTTGAGGAAGGCGCGATAACCGGCGACGATCTCGGCATGTTCGGGCCGGGTGCAGTTGAGCGCGGCGACGTTGTAGGCCGAGCGGAAGTTCCACAGCGTCTGGTTGGGGGTGAGGTGGGCATTGACCGTCATCCGCACGCCGTCGGGCCCGAGCGCGGGGATCGCCATGTTGGCCGGGGCGCCGACCGGGGGATAGGGCCGCGGCGGGATCACCACCGGGGGCGCGACCGGGGCCGGCGGCAGGGCGACCGCCACGGTCTTCTGCTCGCCGCAGCCCGCCAGCAGCGTGGCCCCGAGCACCGCGGCGAGGCCGCCCGCGGCAAATCCGTTCGAAAATCGCCCTGCTTTCGAGAAATTCATGTCCTACCCGTCCAGTCGTCCATCAGCGCGCCGCGTCGACGGCGCGCTCCTCTCCATCACCACGGCACATTAACCGGATATTGCGGACAAGAAAATGCCCGGCGCGACGAACCGCGCCGGGCAAATCCCGAACCGTCCTGCGGGGCTCAGCGGCGATCGCCCATGAAGCGCAGCAGGAACAGGAACATGTTGATGAAATCGAGGTACAGGTTCAGCGCGCCGAGCACGACCGCCTTGCCCGCGAAGTCGGTGCCGCGGACATAGGCGTACTGCTCCTTGAGCTTCTGCGTGTCGTAGGCGGTGAGGCCGGCGAAGATCAGCACGCCGAGGATCGAGATCGCCATGGCGAGCCCGCTCGACTGGAGGAACAGGTTGATCAGCGAGGCGACGATGATCCCGATCAGGCCCATGATCAGGAAGCTGCCCATCGCCGACAGGTCCTTCTTGGTCGTGTAGCCGACCAGGCTGAGGCCGGCGAAGGCCGCCGCCGTCGAGAAGAAGGTCGTCGCGATCGAGGCGCCGGTATAGACCAGGAAGATCGTCGAGAGCGACAGGCCCATGACCACCGAGAAGCCCCAGAACAGGGCCTGGAGGGTCGTGGTCTGCATCTTGTTGGCGCCGAAGCTCATCGCCATGACGAAGCCGAGCGGGGCGAGCACGATCAGCCACTGGAGCGGCGTCTGCATGATCTGCAAGGCATAGCCCGACTGCGCGAACAGCAGCGCGACCACGCCCGAGAGCAGCACGCCCGAGGCCATGTAGTTGTAGATCGAAAGCATGTGGCGGCGCAGGCCCGCATCGGTGCCGACGCCGATCGAAGTGCCATTCAAGGACGCGCCGAAGCCAGTCCGAGAGGGCTGGGGGTCGTTCCAATTGGCCATGGTGAGCAAAACTCCATCATCGCCCCCACAAGCGGGGACCGCAGGGAGAATATCGTGCGATGGCCGGAAAATTCAAGCAAAACCGCCGAAATCATTGTTTCAAAGTGTATCAGCGGGCCGCCCGGGCCATCTCCGCGCCGCGCGCCGCCGCCGCCCCGAGCGTAGCCTCGACGAGGCGGGCGAGCGCGGGGCGGGGGACGGGGGCCTTGGCCCCCGCCTCGCTGGTGCCGCCGGGGCCCGCGACCCGGCGGGCCAGCGCGCCCGGCCGGTGGGGCGAGGCCGCGGCGAGTGCCGCCGCGCCCTCGACCGTGGCGAGCGCGAGCCGGTCCGCCTGGTCGCGCGGCAGGCCGAGCGTGGCGGCGCCCTCGGCCAGGGCGTCGATGAAGCGATAGACGAAGGCCGGGCCCGATCCGGCGAGCGCGGTGACGAGGTCGAACTGCGCCTCCTCGGCCAGCCATTCGGTCCGGCCGAGCGGCTGCATCAGCGCGGCGACCGCCGCTTGGCCTGCCGCGTCGAGCCCCTGCGCGAACAGCGCGACCGGCGACTTGCCGATCGCCGCGGCGAGGTTCGGCATGATCCGGACGAGGCCCCCGGCCTGCGGGAAGCGCGCGGCGAGGCTGGCCAACTCGACCCCGGCGAGGATCGACAGCAGCACCGTCCCCTCCCCCGCCAGCCGGGCGAGCCGCGGCGCGACGTCGCCGAGGAGCTGCGGTTTGACCCCGAGGAGGATCGCATCGAACCGCCGCTCGGGCAGGGCGCGCAGCAGCTCGGCGCCCGCGGGCGCCTCGGCCAGCATCGGATCGAGCACGGTAAAGCGCGACGGCGCCAGGCCGCCCGCCAGCCACCCGGCGAGCATCGCCCCGCCCATGTTGCCGCAGCCGACGATGAGGATCGAATCGAGGTTTGCCAAAGGAGCGCTCCAAGCTGCCCTCCCGCTTGCGGAAAGGGTTGGGGATAGGCCTGCCGCCAGGCGCGAAGCCCGACCAGGCCGCTCTTGCCCGTCCCTGGACCCGCCCGCAAGCGGATGGGGGATTTTCTAGGCTTCGCCCGCCGCGTCGACCAGGGCGCTGGCGAGGGCCTCGGCCGGCGTCTTGTCACCCCACAGGATGAACTGGAACGCCGGATAGAACCGATCGCACTCCTCGACCGCGGCCTCGACCGCGGTCTGGGCCTGGCCGATCGAGAGCAGGCCGTCGTCGCCGAGCATGAAGCCGTGGCGGTAGAGCAGCACCCCGCCATTCGACCAGACGTCGAAATGGCCGATCCAGAGCTGCTCGTTGATCAGCGCCAGGACCTCGAACATAGCCGCGCGCTTGTCGTCGGGCACGCGGATGTCGGGCAGGCAGAGGAGCTGGAGCACGTGGTCCTCGTGCCGCCAGATGCCGCGGATCTGGTAGTTGGCCCAGGAGCCCTGGACCTCCGTGGTGATCTCGTCCTCGCCGGCAAACTCGTAGGGCCAGCCGCGCGCCTCGAACAGGGCGGCGAGCATGTCGACCGGCGCGGCGTCTTCCTGCCGCTCGCCCTCGCGGGGGTCGGTCCTCATGCCTCGAGGTCCATTGCGGGCCGATCCATCGCGCGATCCGTTACCGTTGTCATGGGAGCGTGGATGCTTCGCCCGGCCCCGCCGAGACAATGGACGGTTAACGCTGGGCTGCGCAAAACTCGACAAGCCTGTTCACAAGGTGTGGAAAAGCGGTGGACGGGATTCGTCACTTGCCCGCGGCGAGTTCGTCGACCACCTGCCCCGCCGGGCTGGTCCAGAGGAAGGCGCCGTCGACATCGGCACGGCGCAACTGGGCGATGAAGGCGTTCGCCGCCGCCTCGGTCTCGAAGGGGCCGGTCAGGAGCCGGTTAGTCTGGCCCCAGGCAGTGACATGGGGCTTCTTGCCGCGGAATACGGCCGCCGCGTCCTTCGCCATGCGCCGCCAGTCAAAGCCGAGCGCCTGCTTGTTGCGCCCCGTCGCGACCTGGACCCAGATCCGGCTCGGCTGCGCGGGCGGCAGGGGCTTGGCCGGCTTCGCCTCGGGCGGGCGGTTCGGGGTGATCCGGCGGATGTCCACCGCCCCCGCGCTGGGCGTGATCGTGGCCGGCTGGGAGAAGTCGCCGAAAGCCTCTGCCAGGCTCCGCCGCCGGGGCGGTGGCGCAGGCGGCGGCGAAGGCCGGGGCGCGGGCGCCGCGGCCGCAGCGGACGGCGGGGCGTTGCCGGGGGCCAGCGAGAAGGACGGAGCCGCTAGCGGGGAAGCGGTCGGCGGAGAAGAAGCCGGGGCCGGCGGCGCGCTGGCGACGGGTGTCGGCTGGCTGGCCGCCAGCGGCGCGGTGGAAGCCGACGCGGACGTCGCCGTCGGCGCGAGCGCGAAACCGGGAGCCGGAGCGGACTGCGCCGGCGCGGCGGGACGTGGCGGCGGCGCGGACGCGGCGGGCCGCGGCGCGGCCGTAAGGGCCGCGGGCGGCGGTGCGGTGGTGGTGACGGCGACGACCGGCTCGGGCGGGCGCTCGCGCTCCGCCCGGGAGGAGCGCGCCTGGCGATCCTCGCGCGCCTGCCGGGCGAGGCGTTCGCGTTCCTGGCGCGAGGCGCGCGCGGCCTGCTGCGCGTCGCGTCCCCGCGCGCTACTGCTGTTACTGCCGCTCGGGCTGCCGAGCGGCTCGCCGGTCGGGACCAGGCCGGCGTCGGCCCCGGTCGCCGGGCGGCGCGGGGTCGGCGGGGCATAGGCGGCCATGCGCGGATCGTCGCGGCCGATCTCCGAAGCGCGCGGGAAATGGCCGAGGTTGGCGGCAGCCGCCTGCTGCGCGCGAGTGAGCTGGCGCATGTATTTGAGGTAGGGCGCCATGCTCGCGGCGAGGGTCGCGGGCATCGTGCCGTTGGCGATCTGGACGGCCTGGGCCTCGTCGCCGAGGATCGCGAGGCTGAAGGCGCGGGTGCGCCAGGCGCTCTTGTCCTGGCGGGCGAGCAGCGGGCTGAGCGCCGCTTCCGAGCCGCGCTTGTCGCCCGAGATAGCGAGGCTCAGCGCCAGGCGCCGCACCGCCTCCTCGTTGCCTGGCCCGGCCTCGCGGTAGTAGCGCTGCGCCGTCGCGTTGTCCCCGACGAGGTCGTAGGCGAGGCCCCGGTCAGCGAGCACGCCGCTGGGCAGCGGCCCGGCGCGCTCGGCCTCGTCGAACAGGCGGATCGCGGTGAACGGGTCCTCGTTGCGGACATAGGCGCCGGCGAGGCCCGCCTTGGCCCGGGCATCGCCCGGCGCGACCTGCTCGGCGCGAGTGAAGAAGCCGATCGCCGCGTCGACGTCGTTCATGCCCAGCGCCGCGTTCCCGGCATCGACCAGCGCGCCCGAATCCCGCGGATTGGCCGCGACCCGGGCGAGCGCGGCGTTGAGCGTCCGACTGTCCGACGAAGGAAGCGGCTGGACCACCGGCTGGGCTACGGCCGGGACGGTCGCGGCCAGACCCCAGCCCAGCCCCAGGCCCAGCGCGAGAACGCCGGCAATCGTCCGATCCGATACAGCAACCCGAGGCATTCGACCTATCCCATTCAGCCCGCCGCGACGCGACGAACGCCGCCGAAAACCGGCGCCTTGCCCCCGATTACCTGAACCGGGCGGGAACAGCCCGGGCCGCTAGGCCCGGACCGCGCCGCCGTGCGCGCCCTACTGGTTGTTCTGCCGTCCCAGGAACCGGGGAATGGAGATCGAGCCGCCATCGCCCTCGTCGTCGTCCTCCTCGGCCGCGGCGGTGCGGCCGCGCGAGAGGTTGGCCATGCGCTCGAACAGCGTGCTGCCGCCGGTCGAGGCCCCCGCTCCGCTGTCGCCGGAGACCAACGGACGCTTGCGCGTGACCAGCGGCGAAGGCAAGCCGAGCGGCTCGTCGGATTCGGCCAGGCGGCTGGCGTCGAGCAGCAGCTCGTCGCCACCGCCCGCTCCGCCGCCAGCCCCGCCCGCTCCGCCGGTGCCGCCCATGCCGGGCGCGGTGCCCTGCCCCGCGACATGCTCGTCACCGAGGTCGAGCGGATCGGACAGCCCCGCGACGCTCGACGCCGCGGCATCGGCCTCCTCGGCGGTCTCGGGCTCGCCCGCGTCGCTCCACTCGTCGGCCTCGCCGAGATCGAGCGCCTGGTTCTCCGGCAATTCGTAAGCGGCTTCCTCGGCGACCGGCGCCGGGGATTCGTAGGCGGCGGGCGCCGGCTCGGCCGGACGCTCGAACAGCGGCTCGGCCGCGGGGACCGACAGCGCCGGGCGCGCGGGGCCGCGGGCCGTGCCGAAGCTCAGCGGCCGCTGCGCCTCGACCGCCTGCTCGGCGGTCTGCTCGATGCCGGTGGCGACGACCGAGACACGGATCTTGCCCTGGAGGTCAGGGTTGAAGGCCGAGCCCCAGATGATGTTGGCGTTGGGGTCAACCAGCTCGCGGATGTGGTTCGCGGCCTCGTCGACCTCCAGCAGCTTCATATCGTCGCCGCCGATGATCGAGATGATGACGCCCTTGGCGCCCTGCATCGAGACGCCGTCGAGCAGCGGGTTGGCGATCGCCTTCTCCGCCGCCTCCAGCGCGCGGTTCTCGCCCGAGCCCTCGCCCGTGCCCATCATCGCCTTGCCCATCTCGGCCATGACCGAGCGGACGTCGGCGAAGTCGAGGTTGATGAGGCCCGGCATGACCATCAGGTCGGTGATCGAGCGGACGCCCTGCTGAAGCACCTCGTCGGCGAGCTGGAAGGCCTCCTTGAAGGTGGTCTCCGCCTTGGCGACCAGGAACAGGTTCTGGTTGGGGATGACGATCAGGGTGTCGACGTGCTTTTGCAGCTCCTCGATCCCCGCCTCGGCCGAGCGCATCCGGCGGGTGCCCTCGAACAGGAACGGCTTGGTTACGACGCCGACCGTCAGCACGCCCTTGTCGCGCGCCGCCTTGGCGATGACCGGCGCGGCGCCGGTGCCGGTGCCGCCGCCCATGCCCGCGGCGATGAAACACATGTGCACGCCGTCGAGCGCGCGCTCGATCTCGGCGGCGGTCTCCTCGGCGGCGGCGCGGCCGACCTCGGGCCGCGAGCCCGCGCCCAGACCCTGGGTGATCTCGGGCCCGAGCTGGATGCGATGCTCGGCGATCGAGTTGTTGAGCGCCTGCGCGTCCGTGTTCGCAACGATGAAATCGACCCCCTCGATCTCGGCGTTGATCATGTTCGCGATGGCGTTGCCGCCCGCGCCGCCGACCCCGATGACGGTGATGCGGGGGCGAAGCTCCTCGACTGCCGGCGGACCGATATTGATGCTCATTGCGTTCTCCTGTCTGGCAGGCACCCGCCATGCCCCGACTTAGCCGGAATCTTGCACATTTCGACTCGGCGACGCAAAGCGCCGTTAACCCTTGTCCACAGCCGAATTCGCGGGTCCGTCATCTTAGAAATAGGTCCGAAGCGCGTGCCACAGGCGCTTGATCTGGCCGGCCGAGCCCCAGCGGGTGATCTGCTGGAGGTTCGGCGCGACGGCGCGGATGTCCACCGGATCGGCCGTCGCATAGAGCACCAGGCCCGCAAGCGTCGAGAATCCGGGGGTCGCGTGGGCCTCGGCCAGGCCGCGCACGGCGATCGGCTTGCCGATCCGCACCGGCCGGCCCAGCGCGCCCTGCGCGAAGTCGGCCAGGCCCGCCCGCTCCGCCCCGCCGCCGGTGAAGACGAGTTGCTGGCCCGCCGCGCCGGTGAAGCCCATGCCCTTCAGCGCGCGATTGATCTCCTCCATCAGCCGGCCGAGCTGGCCGGTGATGACGCCGATCAGCTCGGCGCGAGGGATGCGGTTCTTGTCGTCGGCATGGCGCGCGACCTGGCCCGCGGCCTCGTCGCCCGGCGCGTTGACCGGGATCATCTCGCGGTGGTCGGCCGGGCTCGCGATCGCCGAGCCGTTGACACATTTCAGCCGCTCGGCCTGGAAGCGCTTGATCCCGAAGGCCGAGGCGATGGCGTCGGTGATGTCGCCCGAGCCGATCGGGATCGAGGTCAGCCCGACCAGCATCCCGGCGGCATAGACCGCGACGTTCGTCACCTGCGCCCCGAACTCGACCAGCGCGACGCCGAGCTCGCGCTCTTCCGGGGTCAGGCAGGCGTGGCCCGAGGCGATCGGCGCGCCGACCACGGCCTCGACCTCCAGATGGGCGTTCTGCACCGCCTCGGTGATGTTGCGGACCGGCGCGCCGTCGGCAAGCATGACGTGGATGTCGACGCCGAGCCGCTCGGCATGGAGCCCGCGCGGATCGGGCACCCCGTGCGCTCCGTCGAGCGTGTAGTGCGCCGGCTGGGCGTGGAGCACCATGCGCCCGTCGGGCTGGATCACGTCGCGCCCGGCGTGGAGCAGGTGGTCGATGTCGTCCTGCTCGATCCGGCGGCCGCCGATGTCGACCTCGACCTGGGCGATCTGGCTGGCCAGCCCCGCGCCCGAGCAGCCGATCCAGACCCTCGAGATCGAGGTGTTGGCCATGGTCTCGGCCCGCTCCACCGCGTCGCGCACGGCATAGGTCGCGGCGGCCATGTCGGTGACGTAGCCGCGCTTGATCCCCTGGGCGGCGCGGTGGCCGGAGCCGAGCACGACCAGCTCGCCGGTCTCGGAAATCCCGGCGATCATCGCCGAGATGCGGAAGGAGCCGATGTTGACCGCGCCGAACAGGCGGGTGATGCGGGGCGCGGGCATCAATGGTCCTCCTTTTGCGCGGGAGCCTTGGCGGGCTTGTCTTCTGCCTTGACCGGCTTGGGCGCGGCGGGCTTCGGCGCGGCTTCCTCGGCGGCGCGACCGGGGACGCGCAGGTAGATCCGGTCGGGCGCGCGCATGTCGAAGGCCGCGACCTTGCCGCCGAGCAGGCGATTGGCCCCGTCGAGCCGGGCGAAGGACATCAGCGCGTTGGACGCGCTCTTGGCCCCTTCGGGCAGGGCGAGGACCTGGCCGGTGCGGAAGGTCAGGTTCCAGCGGCGGTTGCCGACCCATTCGGCCTCGCGCACCTGCGGCTTGAGCGCGGGCGCGGTCTCGAGCAGGGCGCCCAGCCCCTCGACCTGCTGGCCCGCGCCGAGCCCGGCGAGGATCAGCTTGCCCTTGGCCCGCGCCGGGCTGACGGTCTCCAGCTCGTGCCCGGTCTCGTCGATCAGCACCAGCTTGTCGGCCTTGCGCAACACCGCGTGGGGCGTCCGCTCGACGATGTCGACGACCAGCGTGTCGGGCAACTGGCGCGAGACCCGCGCGTCCTGGACCCAGGAGAGCTGCATCAGCTCGTCGCGCAGGGCGTGGATGTCGACCAGCGGCATGGCCTGGTCCTTCTCGGCCAGGACCCGCTCGTAGATCTTGAGCTCGTTGAGATGCTTGACCCCGCGCACGTCGACGCGGCGGACCTCGAAGCCGGCGCTGCCCGCCAGGGTAGCGAGCTGGGCCTGGGCCATCGCCGGCACCCCCGCGAAGCTCGCGACGACCCAGGCGAGCACCACCGCGCCGCCCAGGATCACCGCCAGGAACACCCGGTGCAGCGTCTCCTCACCGAAGGGAATCCAGCTCATCGCGGTGTCGATCAGCGAGCCGGTGCGGGCCTTGGCCGCCTTGACCTTGCGCTCCTTGCCGTGGGCGGCGGCGACCTTGCGCATGTTGGTCGGCTTGCGGCGGATGGTCTGGCTCATGCGCCGGCCCTCCGCGCTTCGCGGACCCGGGCGTCGGCCAGGGCCTCGGCGATGATCGCCTCGACCAGGTCGCCGTATTCCATGCCGAGGTGCCGGGCCTGCTCGGGCACGAGGCTCAGCGGGGTCATGCCGGGCTGGGTGTTGACCTCCAGCAGGAACAGCCCCTCCACGCCCTGGCTGTCGTCCCAGCGGAAGTCCGAGCGGCTGGTGCCGCGGCAGCCGAGCAGGTCGTGGGCGCGCAGGGCCAGGTCCTTGCAGGCCGCGGCGATCTCGTCGGGGATCTCGGCCGGGCAGACATGCTCGGTCATGCCGTCGGTATATTTGGCGTCGAAATCGTAGAAGCCGCTCTTGGGCTTGAGCTCCGTGACCATCAGCGCCTTTCCGGCGAGGACGGCCGTGGTCAGCTCCTTGCCGCGGATGAACGGCTCGGCCAGCAGGCGGTCGAACTCCTGCCACGGGCCCGACGCCTCGCGCGAGATCGGATCGCCGTAGTTGCCGTCCGCCGTGACGATCGCCACGCCGACCGAGGAGCCCTCGTTGACCGGCTTCAGCACATAGGGCCGCGGCAGGGGATCGCGCGCGAACAGGGTCTCGGTCTCGACGATCCGCCCGCCCGGCATGGGGATGCCGTGGGGGACGAGCGCCTGCTTGGTCAGCTCCTTGTCGATCGCGATGACCGAGGTGGCGAGGCCCGAATGGGTATAGGTCAGGCCCATCAGGTCCATCATGCCCTGGACCGTGCCGTCCTCCCCCGGCGTGCCGTGGAGCGCGTTGAACACGACGTCGGGCCTGGCCTCGGCCAGCCGCAGCGCGACGTCGCGGTCCATGTCGATCCGCGTGACCCGGTGTCCGCGCGCCTCCAGCGCGTCGGCGACGCCGTTGCCGCTCATCAGCGAGACCGGCCGCTCGCTGGACCAGCCGCCCATCAGGACGGCGACGTGAAGTTTCCCCAGGCTCACTTCAAACCAACCCTCTGAATCTCCCACTCCAGCTCCACGCCCGAGTTCTCCTTCACCCGCCGGCGCACTTCCTCGCCGAGCCCTTCGATCTCGGCGCTGGTCGCATTACCCGTGTTGATGAGGAAGTTGGTGTGCTTCTCGCTGACCTGCGCGCCGCCGAGCGCAAGCCCGCGGCAGCCCGCCGCATCGACGAGCTGCCAGGCCTTGCGGCCGCCAGAAATCTCAGGGGCCGGGTTCTTGAAGGTCGAGCCGCCGGTCTTGCTCCGCAGCGGCTGCGACGCTTCGCGGCTGGCGGAGATGCGGTCCATCTCGGCCTGGATCGCGGCAGGCTCCCCGGGCATCCCGCGGAACCGCGCGGCGACGACGATCGCGCCTTCGGGCAGCTCGGAATGGCGGTAGGTGTAGCCCAGGTCGGCGACCGGCAGCGTCCCCAGCTCGCCCGGGCGCAGGACCACGCCGCAATCGACCAGGATGCCCTTGCCCCCGCCGCCATAGGCCCCGCCGTTCATCCGCACGAAGCCGCCGACCGTGCCGGGGATCGAGCGCAGAAATTCGAGCCCCGCGATGCCGTTGTTGCGCGCGGTCGAGGAGACGAGGATCCCGGAAGCCCCGCCCCCGCAGTCCAGCGTTACCGCGCCGACGGCCTTGACCTGGGCGAAGGCCTTGCCGAGGCGGACGACCCCGCCCGGCACCCCGCCGTCGCGGACGATCATGTTGGAGCCGAGGCCGAGCGCCATGACCGGCCGATCCGAGCCGCGCAGGAAATCCTGCAAATCGGCCAGGTCCCTGGGCTCGAACAGCCATTCCGCCGCGCCGCCGGCCTTGAACCACACCAGCGGGGCGAGCGGCGCGTTCGGGGTCAGCTTGCCCCGGACCTGAGGCAGGGTATCCGCCATCATGCCGCCCCAGCCCTTTTTGCCGGGGCCTTGCGCGCGGCGATGGCGTCGGCCAGCCCGGCCGCCCACTTGGTAATGTCGCCTGCGCCGAGGCAGACGACCATGTCGCCCGGCTGCACGGTCTCGGACAATACGTCCGCCAGCGCCTCCGGCCCGGCGACGACCTGGGCCGAGCGGTGCCCCCGCTCCTTCATCCCCGCAACCATGGCCTCGGAATCGACGCCCGGGATCGGCGCCTCGCCCGCCG
>Ga0066256_1003248_pt1 | contig 16043 bp, 5 predicted proteins | sample ThiBio_1000_biof_FD_87107 | JGI IMG/M metagenome (GOLD analysis project Ga0066256, IMG submission 87107) | Wastewater bioreactor microbial communities from Cape Town, South Africa - Thiocy_expt_1000_biof (version 2) | ecosystem: Engineered > Bioreactor > Thiocyanate-remediating >...
AGTGACGGCCAGCGGCGTGTCCGATGCCGGGAAGGCCACCTGGGAGAAGGCAATGGCAATGCGGCCGCGCTGCAGGGCCCCCCCCCCCGCGCCCTCCAACGCCAACCCCTGATCTGCCGCTGCCATGAGTGCAAGTGGTGCTGGTGTCCTTGTCGGCGCGGCGGCGTCGGCGGTAGATGCTGCAGCCGCTGCTGCTGCCATTGTTGGAGTAGCCGCCGCCGCTACTGCTGCTGCTGCCATTGTTGCGTTGGTGTGGCCACTAGTGCCGCTGCTGCTACTGCTGCTGCTGCTGCCGCCTCCACCGCACCTGCTACTATTGCTGCTGCTGCCTGGGACCGGTATTGCAGTAGCTACCAGCTACACCTGTCCTGCCGTGCAGTCGTCGCCGTCGTATGTCGTCCACGTTGTCGTCGTCGTCGTCGTGTAACGTCTGTCGTCGCCTGTCGCCTGTCGTTGTCCGTTGTCCGTTGTCCGCTGTCCGTTGTCGCCTGTCGTCGGGTAGCAGCGTACCGGTTGATTCGAGAGACACACACCTCACAGCAAAAAGCAACACAAAAAACAAAGGCGCGAGACAACACAACCTGCGACGAGGGTCCGTTCCAATGCACTTGTGCGTGTGTGCACCGGTGGCGTTGTATTGTACTACATACGTGTAAATCCCCTCCACTCCCCTTCGAAACCGCCGGCACTAGGCGCACAGAGAGAAGCACTAGGCGCGCAGAGAGCAGCAGTACTGGTGAGCTGCTGGGTCGCCATCATGACCGACAGGCAAAATAACATGAGAAGAAGAAGAAGAAGAAGCAGCTGCACAGGTGTGAAGAGGGCACCGTAGCGCAGTAATAATGGCGCCGCCGCCGTCGGCGTCGTCGCCGCAGCAGTCATGGTACACAAGGGTGTGGCGGGCCGCCACAAGCGCGGCAGCGGCGCGGGTACGAGGCGTAGGGTACTATGGGCGGCACCCACGTGCGGCGGTGCGGGAGGTATTGAATGGCGTGACGGTGGCGTGCATGCAGGTGCCCGAGTCCATCGCGTTCTCATACATTGGCGTCATTGACCCCATCGTGGGCCTGTACAGCACCTTCTTCATTGGCCTGTTTGTGGCGGTGGCGGGCGGCAAGCCGGGCATGATTGGCGGCCTGGCGGGCGCGCTGATGGTGGTGTCGGGGCCGCAGCTGATGAGCGATGACGGTCTGCTACGGGACCTGCCGCCGGGCGACCGGCTGCAGCACTACCTGCTGACGGTGGTGGTGGTGGGCGTGGCGCAGCTGGTGATTGGCATCAGCGGCCTCACGTCCGCGCTGCGCCTCATCCCTCGCCCCGCTCACGTTGGCTTCCTGAACGGCCTAGCCATTGTTATCCTGCTGGCGCAGGTGCATGAGTTCCAGGTGTGCGACGCGCCCGGCAGCTACTTTGTGACGTGCCCGTCTGCCGCCCGCACCGCCATGTCGCTGGCGGCCGGGCGCACGTGGGTGTTCCTGGGCGAGGTGGCGGCAGCGGTTGGCATCACGCTGGCGTTCCCGCGCCTGCCGCGCGTGGGCAAGGCGCTGCCGTCCTCCCTGGTGGCCATCCTGGCTTGCACCCTATTTGAGCACCTGGTGGTGCGCGGCGCGGCTGGCGCGGCGGGCACACGCACTGTGGGCGACACAGCCGCCATTGCCGGCACCTTGCCACCGCTCGGCCTGCCACACCCACCCGCTGACGGCAGCGGGTGGCGGTGGGGCGCCGTGTTCCAGGTGGCAGCCATGCTGACGCTCATTGGTACGGGGGAGTCGCTGCTGTCGTTGCGTGCGCTGGACGCCGCGTCCACCGCCACGGCACCAGCGGCAGCGCCACCAGGTTCACCTGTGCCCGCGCCCGCACCAGCGCCGGCTGCCACCGAGTGGAAGCTGCGGCAGGAGTGCGTGACAGAGGGTGCGGGGAACCTGGTGGGCGCGCTGTGCGGCTCTGTGGGCGGCGGCATCATGATTGGCACCTCCACCGTCAACCTCATGAGCGGCAGCACCGGCCGCCTGTCTGGCACTGTGGCAGCGCTGGCGGTGCTGGCAGTCGTGTTGGTCGCCGCCCCCGCCGTCGCGCTCATCCCCGCGTCCGCCCTCGTTGGCCTCATGCTCGTGGTTGTCATCCGCACGGCGGACTGGGGCAGCGTGCGGTCGTTGCACCGCATGCCGCGCGCCGACGCCGTACAGCTGGTAGCGGTCACCGTACTGTGCGCCGTCACCAACATTGCCATCGGCGTCGCGGTGGGCGTGGTCGCCGCCGCCCTGCTGCATGTGTGGCGCGACTCGCGCGCGCTGGCGGTTGTGGAGGCCGATTCCGTCACTGCCGTCGCCGCGCCTACCGCGCCCACCGCGCCCCCACTGCGGCGGGAAGGCATCCGCCACCTGACCGTACATGGCCGCCTCAACTTTACCACCGCGTGGGCATTCGAGTCCGCGTTGACTGCCGGCTTGGCCTCTGCGCCGGCCGTCGTGGCGGTTCATTTTGCCCACGACAGCGCGTCCCGCACCGCCGGCCCCGTGCTCGCCGACTACTCTGCGCTGCATGCCGTGTGCGCCGCCGTGAAGGCACACGCTGCCGCCGGCGTCAGCCTGCGCCTGTGTGGCGTGGATGCCGCCAGCGCGTCCATGCTGGTGCGCGCCGGCGCCGTGACGCGTCGTGAGGCGGGCATCCTGCACCTGGCGCTGGCGCCACTGGAAACCACCATTCTTGACCCGCCCGCCGCCCTGCCGCCACCCGGCGACGAGTCCGGCGACGGTGAAAATACCGGCGTGCCGCCCCGCTCACCATCGCCAGTAGTGTCACCAGTCATAGACGTTGAGTTTGATGCACGACCTCCAAGCCGGCTTGCTGGCCATAATAATTTCGCCAGTGATGGCGGCGGCGATGATGATGACGACGATGCGGGTGTGCGTGCGCGTGCCAGCGCCGGCATGCTGGCAGCGCGCGACGCCGACGATCACGTCGGCGCTGTATGAGGATGATCATGCGACTCAGCGGCTTTGATCGTGATTGCCAATTGTTGAGTTGTTTGTGCCCACTTGTGTCTGTCACACACGATTCCCACTTCTGCGCCAAACTACCGGCTGTGTCGCCGCATGGGCGGTCACAGTTCTGGGCCGTGGCGCTTGTTGTAGTGTCGATTAGTTTGGCGTGCAGGTGTTCGAGCCTGCGTGGTCCGCGACACGTTCTGTGCCCGGGTTGAAACGGGCGTGGTGGCCCCATGATGATTCCGCGGCGCCAACAACCCAATCCAACACACAACCACACAGCCACGCGCCAATTCTGCCATCCACAATACCTGCACTCAAACCTCATAACATCGCTACTGCAATGGCGACGGCGGGCTACATGGTGGACGTGGTGCCGGAACCCACCGGCACGCAAGCTGCAGCCGTCCACGTTACGCCACCACCACCACCGCCTGCTGGCGACGGTGCGCCGGCTGGCGGCGCGGCGGGCAATGGCGGCACACCCGCGCCGCCACCACACCCAGGCGGCGACACGTCGTTGAGCTCATTGCTGCTTTCCGCGCACCATAATGTGGTCATTGCGGGCGCCATGATGTACGTGAGCCGGCGGGCGAACGGTTGCGAACGGCAGAACGCCACCGCTGGCTGTTCTCAAACTCAAACCCAACCGCTGCACCGCAGGTCACTGTCGCTGCTGCCCATCATACTGCCGTGGATGCGCATGGTGGGCGACGAAAACGCATACACCTACGCCCCCGTCGCCAACATGTGGCTGTACGCGGTTGAGTCATGGTGCGTTTGCAATGATCGCTGCTCATACAGCGCCCTGCACAACACAACCCCACACACTGGCACACACACGGCGCCGCGCGCACGCAGCACGACGACAAAGACGATCACGTCCACGACGTGCATGTCGGTCTCCGTGGTGGAGCTGTTGAACCTCCCGCCCGGCACGGACGTGATCACCCGGAACCGCGACGCCATTGTGAACGCAGCCATTACCGGCGGCTTCTTTGCGTACCTGACGGCCGCCTGCGCCGTGGCGTACCTGGTGGCGTGGGTGCGCACCTTCCGCGCCATGGGCGGCGTGGACATGTGCGGCGCGCGCACGGTCGGCACGCACCAGCTGCCCGCCAGCACCCGCCTGCTGTATGCCACCATGCTCGCCTTTGCGTCGTCCGTGCTGTGGTCGCTGCTCGCGGTCACCGTGTACGCCGGGTTGATGGAGCCCGTGCGCAAGGAGATTGTACGTAGCGGCGTTCCGATATTCCAATTGCATTGTACAACGCTGGCACGCACACACACACGCGTACACGCACGAGTGCGCAGGCGGAGGCGGAGAGTGTCACCTTCAATGCGGGGTACGCCTTTGAGGTCATCTACCTGCTGCTGGCAATACCGGCGTGCTGGGTGGCGTACAACTTTGCAGACCGCATGCGCCGCGCCAAGGACGCTGGCGCGCCGCCAAACCATGTGGCGCTGCTGGGGTGCCTGACAGCGCCCGGGTGCAACGCGGCGGCCAACGCAACCACCGGAACGATTCCCGTACGTTTTCGCGCGCGTGGGGTGGGGTGGCGAGGGTGGGTTGTTACCATGCACAACACGTCACAGCACGTTGCATTGCCGCCATCAACCCGCGCGCAGGCTGGCGCTGTGTCACACACCAACCCCATGCCGGTGGCCACCGGCGCCGCCGTCGCCAAGCCAGCCGCCGCGTAGTAGTTGCGCACAACACGCAACGCGTCTGCCATGGCGCTGCCGTGCAGTGATGAGTCATAGTTGCGTGTCTGCACCCATTCATGCCGTTTGCGTGAATCCTTGCTGATTGTGACGTTTGCACTGGGTCGACATTCAAAAGTGTGGTGTTACACGCAGTAATGGTACCGGTAGTGAACAGAATCGGTCAGTCAAAGGAATCGCCCCTAGGGCGGCAGGGCGTCAATGGCGGTGGGCGATAGGGCTCCGGCGGCGGCAGGGCGGCGGCGGCAGGGCGGCGGCGGCAGGGCGGCGGCGGCAGGGCGGCCACCAGCAGCAGCGGCGTCGATGACCGCTACTGCAATGACGGCACCGATGGTGTCCACATGCAAACAGGCATCGAGATGAAAACACTGCCCTCAGGACGGAAACGTTACGTGGTATCAGGAAGCCATGGCAAGGGGTGACGGAGTCTGTGACTGTCTGCAACTGATGCCAGTTAGCAACAGCTACGACAAGTTGAAGTTGATGGAGCCTGCAAGGAGTCGGCGGCCGGCCGGGTGCTTGTGGCCGGCGCTCGAGGGGTGACGGGCAGGGTGCTGCATTGATTGGGGCGTCGTAACCTTGACAAGGTGACACACGGTGACACGTGTTGTTGCATGCGCCATGACTACTTTTCCCGTCACATCATGCCATGATCGCCCTACTGCACTGCCCTTCCGTCCAGCCCATCATCATGCCAGATTCGCCACGCGTATCATGGACGCGGCAAGGCGGGGCCAGCGCGTGACGCACAAAACCAACGGCGGAAATACACCAAGTATGTAAATATTGTGCTGTGTGCCCCATTTCCCGGCGATCCCCCTTGCTGCCACTGTTTTCCGCGCCCCCAGCCTCAGGTGCAGTGAACTCTTGCCGGTGCCAGCCTGCTAGGTTGCAGCGCGCAACAGCACTGTGGACGCGAGTGAGCGCCGCTGACCGCATCGTTTGCATGAGCGCAACGCAAGAGACAATACTGCGGCAAAATGGGTGCTTGCAGCAGTAGCAGCGCAGCGGTTGGTTCTGGTGGCAGCAGTGGCGCAGCCGCTGGTGGCGGGGGCGGCGGCAGCAGTGTTGGCGGCCCTGCCGCAACAACCGGTCGTAGCGGCGGCGGCGGTGGCGGTAGCGGCGGTGGCGGCGGCGGTGGCAACAGTGGCGGTGGCGGCGGCGGCGGCGGCGGCGGTGGCAACAGCGGGCCGGGCGGGGCCGCCGCCGTAGCCCCTCCCCCTGCCGCTGCCGCTACTGCTGGTGAAGCCGCCGCATCTGCCGATACCGGTGGCGGCGGCGGTGGCGGCGGTGGCGGCGGCGGTGGCAGCGGCGGGACTGGCGGGGCCGCCGCCATTGCCCCTACCCCTGCCGCTGCCGCTGTTGCTAAAGATGCGGCTGCCTCTGCCGATACCGGTAGCGGCGGAGGCGGCGGCTGTGGCGGTAGTGGTGGCGGCGGCGGCGGGATGGTGCCGGCAGCCGGATACTCCACCATTGTGGCCATCGACTTTGGTACCAAGGGCACGAGCTATGCGATATTGTACCCTGATAAGCGTGCAGCGGACGACATGGTAGCGCTGGCGCGGGAGGTGCAGACGTACAACACTGACGAGGCGTCGGTGACGCTCGACAAGGCGCGCACGGCAGTGCTGCTGGACCCCGCGGACGGCAACAAGTTGCTGGCCTTTGGCAACTCCGCGCTGAGGCAGTACCATGATATGGCCGACCAGGCCGAGCCGCCGCTGGCAGTGCTGTACACCGATTTCAAAATGCTGCTGAAACCGGGCGTGTCGGCGGACCCGGCCAGCGTGCTGGTGGTTGGCGCGTCCACACGGCGCGACGGCCCGCGGCCGGAGCCCGTGCCCCTGCTACTGGTCATCCAGCGGGTGCTGGAAGAGGTGGCCAAGGCGGCGCGCGACCGGATCGTGGTGCATTGGGGTGAGGCGCCTGCGGCCGCGCAGCCTCCATTTTGGGTGGTAACAATTCCCGCCATCTGGGACGCACGGGGCAAGGCGTACATGCGGCGGGCGGCGGTGGCAGCGGGGCTGGTGCCCACCGTGGACGCATCAAGCCTGCTGCTGGCGCCGGAGCCGGAGTGTGCGCTGCTGGCGGCCATTGCAGAGGCGGCGCCGCCGGTGCGCGAGCGGTTTGCCGGCAGGCGCATCATGATCCTGGACTCCGGCGGCGGCACAACAGATATCTCATTTGACGAAGTGGGGTCGCTGCGGCCGCTGGTGCTGCGTGAGGTGGCACCGCCGCAAGGTGGCCCGTGGGGCGCCAGCGAGGTGGACAAGCAGATGCGAGCGTTTCTGACGACGGTGGTGGGGGAGGAGTCCATGGCCAAAGTGGACGCGCCTACTCTGATGACCATAATGGACAAGTGGGAGACTGACAAGAAGGCGGTTGGATCGATGGACCCGGATGCCGGCGCCGACGTCGACGCTGTGACGCTGCGCATGGGCGACACCATGAACGTTGCAGATCTGACTGTGGATGACATGAACGCCATGGTGCAGGCGTTCAACCGGAGGGCGGGCTACGAAATCCTGGTCTTCACCAACCGCGCCAAGGTATTGAAGCTGCACGGCAAGGTAGTGCGGTCGTTCTTTGGAGCTGTAACGAAGCAGATCATCGCCTGCCTACGCGAGACGCTGGCGCTGAACGCCGAAGCGCATCGCGTGGACTACGTGCTGCTGGTGGGTGGGTTTGGCAACTCGCCGTTCCTGCTGCGCAAGGTGCAGGACCTCCTGCGCGAGGTGGGCGGCATGGACGTGGTGCGGCCGGCGCGGCCGAGTACGGCGGTGGTGTCGGGTGCCGCCCTGTACGCGCTGCAGCCCGCCATCGACGCGCCCTGCGTCATGCCCTAAATGGTAGGCTACATGCGGCTGGAGGCGTACGACCCGGCACTGCACCCCGACTGCGCCCGCGTCATGACGCCGGACGGCCGCGCGATGGCGCGCATCCTGGTGCCCATGGTGCAGGCAGGCGACCGCATCGGCATGCACGACCATTTCACGCAGGCGAACCTGCGGCCGCCCACAGCGGACGCCATTGCCATCCCCATCAAGCTGTACCGTACGCCGCGGCGCGTGTTGGACCCCGCCGAGGAGCCGGCCGGCCGCCGCACGGTGGTGGTGTCGGGCGCCGCTGCCGCCACCGCCGCCGCCACGCACGCCCCGTATGTCACGGACGACGCCTTTATTGGCACCCTCCCCGTGCCGGTGCTGGGCATTGACGCGCCATTTGACGAGCGCTCCATGACGCTGACGGTGAGGTTCAGCCAGACGGAGCTGGTGGCCACTGTGGTCTCGCGCCGCGGTCGCTCCTGCGTCATGACGCTGCCGCTGCCGCCGCCGTGAGCCGCCTTTTGTGTATTGACCTTTTTTTTTTTATTGTGGTATAGGCCCTATGTGATACTTTATGTACTTTGCGTGTAATTGAATCCGCTGCGTGGTACAGCCTTCCAAAGAGCATACGCCACCTACTTGCTGCTGCTAAAGCTGCCCCACCCAGCGCCGCCGCTGCCAGCTGCATCAGCAGCGCCACCGCCTGCACCAGCACCGCCCGCTGCGGCGCCAGCCGGCTTCCAAACAGCAGCTGCACCCCACCCACCACCAGCAGTAGCGGCACCCCAACCGCCGCCTGCGGTGGGGGGCACAGTGGGTGTAGCCGTTGCCGCGGGTGCCGCGGGCGCCGCAGGCGCCGACGGCGGCGGCACGCCAACGGGTGCGCGGCTGGCGCCAACGAGCGGCGCCAGCAGGGCAGCCACAGCCGGCGGCAGGAAGCCCGCCTTCCCGCCAGCCGGCGGCGGTGGGCGTGCAGTTACAGCCGCAGCCGCCGCCGCCGGCGCCGGCGCAGGCGCAGACGCATAAGCGCCACCCCATGCCGCAGCCACTGGCGCGGATGCGGGCGGCGGCGGGTGCGCATCCCATGCCCCCATCGGGTTGTACGGCACAGCCGGTGACGGCGCAGGGGAGGCAGCAAGCATGGCAGCCGTCGCAGGCGAGTAGGCAGCCGCCGGCGCTGGCTCGGGCGGCAGCGGCGGCGCGGCCGCTGACGGCAGCGGCGGCGGAGCAGCGACAGCAGCAGGTGGCGGCGCCACAGCAGTGGCGTAAGCAGGTGGGGGTGGCAGGAGGGCAAGGAAGGCAGCGTGGGCGGGATGCCACTCAAACACAAAGTTCAGCCGCTCGTCGCGGTGTGCCGGTGGCGCAGAGAATATCTCTGCCTGCAACCGCTGCAGCGCGCCCGGGCCGCCTGCGGCAACCACAGCAGCAACCTCGCGCATAGTTGCGGGGTCGGCAGCGACGGCGGCAGCGGCGGCCGCCGCAGCAGTGAGCGCAGGCGGCAGAGCAGGAATCGCAACGGGCGCAGCAGCAGGCGGCGCAGCAGCAGGCGGCGCAGCAGCAGGGGCAGCAGATAAGACACGCGATGGCGGAAGCTCCGCCTCCCACGTCTCCCACAGGCCCGGCTTGTACTCAAGCAGCGCCCAGCCGGCGGCAGTAGCATCCCACTCTGTGCCGCCACTCGCGCCGGATGGCCGCGCGCCGTAGCCGTACGACGTGGCCAGCAGGGCGCCAGGGCCCGGCTTGCCGCGGTGCACCGGCGACAGGGCGGTGACGTCATCCAGGAAGGTGGTGGGTGGCAGAAGGTACAGGTACGAGTCCACTGCCTTGTTGCGACACACCGCCACGCGCCCCGCGCTGCCCAGCGCGCCCGCCAACCCCTCCCACGCCTTCACCTGCGCTGCGTCACGCCCGCTGCCGTCTGGCTGCACCACAAACAGCGCCAGCGCGCGCGTGGTGGACTGCTCGTGCACCTCGCGCACGTGCGCCAAGAACTCGGGCAGCTTCATGCGGCCAGACACAGTGAACGAGGGCGGCAGCGCTGGCGCGCCAGCCGCGCTAGCGGGCGCCCGCGATGACGGCTTGGGCGCCACCATGCGTTGTGCCGTCAGCCGCAGCGTGTCCCAATCGGATGACGCCACTTCCAGCGCATACACGGGCGTCACTGCAGCTGCCGCCGCTGCCGCTGCCGCTGCTGCTGCCGGCGGTGGCGGTGGTGGTGGCGCATGCCGGGACACATGACCGCCGACGGCGTGACCGTGGCCATGGCTACTGCTGGCATGCGCATGGTGGCTGCTGGGGCGCGCACGTGCGGCGGCAGGCTCGGAATGAGAAGAGGGTGTGGGGGCAGGGGCGGGGGTGGCGCTGCTGGGTGTAATGCCAAAGGCAGCAGGGTCAAACCGGCCGGCTGTGCTGGCTGCTGCAGGTGCGGCGCCAGCTGGCGGTGCCGCAGCAAAGCTTTGCAGCACGCTGGCCAGCGACGCCATGGGCGGCGCGGGCGGCGGCGGCAGCGGTAGTGGTAGTGGCGGCGCCGCTGCCGCCATCGCGGTGCCCAACGCCATGGGCACTGGCAGGGGGAGCGGCAGCGGCAGCGCTGACGCGGCAGTTGGCACCGCCCGCGCCCGCTTGGCCGCATGGTCTGCATCTGCACCGTCCACACGCGGGTCGCCGCTGCTGCCGCCGCCAGCTCGGCGCTTGACACCAGCGACAGACGCGGACGCGGATGCAGATGCGGCAGCGGCTGCAGCCTCCGCGGCCTCCGCGTCAGCCCGCCGCGCCGGCGTGAGGAGCGGGAGCAGCAGAGGGCGAGCAGGCGGGCAGCGAAGTAGCATGTGCAGCAGGCCTACCTGCCCCTCGCGGGCCAGCTCGTCGCTGCCGGCGCCGGCCGCCAGGCCGGCGATGACGCACAACGACCGCAGCGCAAAGTAGGGGCGCCAGGCGCCCGCTAGCAGGCGATAGCGCACCGGCCACGCACTGGCCGCCTTCAGCGTGTTCACCGCCGACCGCAGCAGCTTGCTGTACTCGTTGCGCGCCGTCTCGGGCGGGTACCGCGCCGCAAAGTACGCCTCCAGCGTCGTGGCCGCCGCACGTGCGGCGGACGCCACCAGCGGCTGGACCGCATACCCGCCCTCCAGCCCCGCCGCCAGGAAGCCCACCATGCGGCTGCCCGTGGCGGCAATGGCCGCCGCGGTGGTAGCAACACCGCTGGGGCCGGGCCCACCCGCGGCCGCAGCAGCTGCAGGACCAGCCGGGGCACGACGCACTGGCACAATTGCAGGCGCCAGGCGCGCGGGGAGCCCGCGTGACGCCGGGAGCACTGGCGGGGCGGGGGGGGGGGGGGGCGGGGCGGCGCGGGCGCGGGCGGGGGCGCCCCCCCCCCCGCCGCCCCCGGGGCGGCCCCGGCGGCGGCTCCCCCGCCCCCCCTCCGCCCCCCCCCCGCGCCCCGGCCCCCGCCGCTGCCACCAGCTGCCTCCCGCCGCCGTGCCAGCAGCTGCCGCAGCCGGGTCGCGGCATCCATGCCAGCATCATCGTCGTCGCCATCGCCGCCGCGCGGCCGCTTGGCAGCGGGGCCCGCTGCCTCGTCGCCTGTGTCAGACTCGGAGGACGACGACGCGCCGTCGTCACCGCGTGCCGCGGACTTCGTCGCCCGCTTTGCTCGCTTCGCCTCCCGCTTTGCCCGCTTCGCTTCCTTCCGCGCACGCTTGGCCTCCTTCTTGGCGTCACCACTACCGGTACTGCCTGTCCTGGGACCCGCTACCAACGACGCCGGCAACTTAGGCACAGGAGGAGCTGGCGCCGGCGGCGCGGGTGCGACAGCCCGCACAAGCCGGCCAGCAGGCATGGGTTGCCGAACCGCGGCAGCCAGGGCGGCAGGCGCCCCGATTGGCACAGGTGCCACACCCGTCGCGCCTATCCCACCACCTCCACCACCCCCTCCACCCCCGCCGCCGCCATGCAGTTGCGGCTGCGCACCCGCCTCTAGTGACGCGCACGCGGCAGATGCTGCCGTGAGCGCAGCAAGGTAGGCAGGCGTTGTGATGGGTATGACGTTGGGGCAGGACGGTGCGACGGCACCGCCACCCCACGGCTTCACCAGGTGCCGCCGCACCCACACGCCGCTGGGTGCGGCGGCGGCGGCGGGGTGGTCCCCCAAAAACCGCACAAACGTGCGGCCCTCGCCGCCCGGCGGCGGGGCAGAGGGTGGGGGCGGCACCACCATGGCGGGCCAGAACGGGAAGCCGCGGTACTTGGCCCACCGCAGGCGCGCCCGCGCACCCACAATGGCGTCGCGCGCCGCGAGGGCGAGGCGCGGGTACGCCGCCGCCACCACCGCCGCCTCACCCGCCGCCTCGCCTGCCGCATCGTACGGCGGCGGCGGCGCGCCCGGCGGGTGCGCCTCCTGCCACACCGCCTGCGCCTCCAGGTACGACACCGCGTCGTCCGCCTCCACTGCCACCGCCGCCGCCTCTGCGGCAGGCGGCAGGGCGGCAGGCGTGGGGAAGGGGGCAGTAAACAGGGGACCAAACCCCGCCATGTCGCCGTGCGTGGTGCTCAGCGTGTCCACCAGCGGCTTGGGCACGTCGTCGCCCTTCTCCAGCACCGTCAGCACGCGTGCCGACCACGCGGTGGCGCGCGCCAGCAGGGCGCTGGCAAGCTCCAGCGCACCGCCGCTGTGCCCCGATGCACGCAGCGCCGCCACAACGGACGTTAGAGCAGAGGCTGGTGCCGGCCGCCGCAGCGCGGTGGCGGCTACCAGGTCACTAACCGGTGGCGCTGCACTCTCACCCTCGCCGGCCACCCCGCCCACCGCTGGTGGCCGCCAGAAGGCGACAGGGATCGCGACGCCGGGGAGGCCAAGCAGGAAGCGCAACACCAGCGTGGCGTCCACGGCATGCAGGGCAGCCAGGGCGGGGGCCACGTCACCCAGCGGCGCGGCGCCAGCCAGAACAGCGTCACCGGCCCCAGCCGCCTCGCCGCCAGCCTCTGCCACCGTGGCAGCCAGCACGCAGCTGCCACTGGCGGCGGTGAGCCACGCGGGGCAGGCAGCACTGGCTGCCGGTGGCCACACTGCGGCCCCTGCGGCAGCCACGCGCGCCGCCGCGCTCGCAGCAGCCGGGACACGCTGCACGGCAGCAGTGAGGAGGTGGGGGTGCAGCCGTGCCAGCAGGCCGCCGACGGCGGCGCCCGCTGCCGCCAGCTGGGTAAACGCCTCGCACGCCTTCGCGCCGCCGTCGCTGGCGGTGCCCAGCAGGCTGGTGTCTGCCACGCCGCCCGCCACCGCACCCGCCGCCAATTGCGCCACCGCTGACCACTCGCTCGCCCACGCGTCACGTGCCGCCGCGGCACGCGCCAGCTGCGGCTCCAGCGGGTCGGCTATGGCATCCAGCAGCGGGTCGCGGGTGTACACCTCCGGAGCCACAGCACGTGCGGCGTCAATCAGCAGGGCACGCGCCGCTGCCACATCCCCCGGCTCTGCCAGCACCGCTCGTGCGCCAATCACCCACGCCGCATGCGCCGCCGCCACAGCCGCCATATCGCGTGCCAGCGCTGCCAGCGCGGCGCCGTCGCTGCCATTTTGCAACGATGCGGTCTGTGACACCACCGCCGCCAGCAGCTCCACGTCATCGCCCGCCACCCGTGCCGCGCCAGTGTAGCCCGGCGGCACCTCTGGCAGCCAAATTGCAGCGGCCGCCGTCGTGCCGCGGAAGGCGGAAGCAGCTCCCGCCGCTGCCGCCGCCGCTGCGTGTACCGCGCGCACAACGCCTGCAGCTGCCAGCGCAACGCCAGCGGCAAGCACGGCAGCGGCAAGTGACGCAACCGATGCCGGCAGCACGCGCCAGGGGGCGGCAGCCGGGACAATTGCGCCGGCCACGGCGTGCGCACCCGCCACCAAACCAGCATAATTCTTTGCGGGTGGCGGCGGCACTGGCAGCGCGGCGGCCGCTGTCGTATCCCACCTGGCCGCCTCTGATATTGCCGCCTCCCAAACACGCACCGCTGCTGCACCGGCGGCAGCCAGCTGGTCGGTCGCCGGCCGCAAGCCAGGAGGGAAGGATGCTTCACTAGCCACATCCTCAAGCGTCGCCAAGCTGCTGTGTGCGCTCGCTGCCGCCGCGCCGGCAGCCGCCAGCGACATGCAGTTGCCGCCGCCGCCGCCGCCAGCTGGCGCGGTGGCAGCAGCCTCCAGTGTATGCACGGCAGGCACGGCGGCGAGCACGGTGGCAACAAAGTCATGCAAGGTGGTAGCCGGCGAGCCTCGCGACAGCAGCGCCACCAGCGCCACCAGTGGCGGCGGCACCGGGATGCCGGGAGCAGCGCACCCGGCAGCCACTGTCGCCAGTGGCGGCACCGCTGCCAGCGCTGCCATCATCGCTGCGCCACGGGTGTCCCACACGCGCCAGGCAGGCGCGCGACCTACCACGCCCGCCGACGCGGACGCGGTGGCCTCGGGGTAGGCCGCCACCGCCGCCGCCGTGGCGGCGCCGGCGCGCGCGAGGTGGGCGGCATCAGGCAGTGACAGCACCGCCTGCGCGCCGGCTGCCCACACGGCCAGGGTGTACAGACGCAGCAGGGAAGCGGCAACTGAAGGCTCTACCACACCCGCCGCCCCCGCCTCCCCTAGCGCCGCCGCCGCTGCGGCAGCTACCTCCGCCCATGACGCGTCGCCCACGTCGCTGCCGGCCAGCAGGTGGCATGCGGCGCCATTGCGCGCCTCGCTGTCACCCGCCGCCACAACCACCGGCAGCAGCCGGCCGGCGGCAAGGCGGAGGGTGCCCACCTCCGCCGCCACCGCTGTCAGGTCGTTCAGCGCCACGGGGCGCACGCGCGGTCGGTCTGCAGCCGCCATGTCGGCGTCAGCGGGCAGCGCACCGGGCGGGGTCAGACCCAGCGCCAGCGCCAGTGCCACATGACCGGCGCCGCGCAGTGCCGCCGCCACGGTGGCATGTTCTGCCGCCGCTGCCGCCGCCGTCTCCAGCAGGTCACCCGCCGCGGCATCTGCGTCCAGCAGGCGGTGCACGGTGGCGGCCATTAGCTGCGCCGTCAGCGCCGGGATGCTACGCCCCGCCACCGCGCTCAGGCTGTCTGCCGCGGTCGCCCCCCTGTCGCCACCACCACTGCTTCCGTTGCCCGCCTTCCCACTAGCACCACCGACGCCACCAGCGCCGCCGAGGAGGGCACGCACGCGGTTGCGAATGGCGGTGTGTGCGGCATCGGCGCCCGCGTCGGCAAGGGTACTCACGGCAGACGGGGCTGTGCTGCCGCCTGCCAGTGACACCAGGCGCAACACGGCGTCCCAGCCGGAGGTGGGTGCTGCCGCAGCGGCAGCCACCGCAGCGGCGGTTGCGGCGCTGCCGTCGCCGCCGCCGTCAGTCGCGTCACCGTCTGTCGTGCCATCGCCACCGCGGCTGCGGGCGCTGCCGCTGCCTGACGCGGTCTCCGACGGCGTGAGTGGCGTGCGCTCACTGTCATCCATCACAACTACCTCCACCACGCTGTCCGCACCTCCACCCAGCGAGCGGCGCCGCAATGCCAGTGACAGGGGCGTCACCATACTGCCGCCACCACCGCTACCAAGGCTACCGCCACCGCCACCACCACTGCCGCCGCCACCGGTATTGGGTGCCACCAGTGCACCGCCTGGCTGCGTTGCGGAAGGCGCCAGTGGCGGCAGCCGCAAGACGCTGGGCGCGCGCAGGAGGGACGCACCAGCGGGTGCAGTCAGGAGGGCATACAACTGCTGCCATGCTGCCCACCCAGCGCTGGCGCCGGGTGGCACTTCTGCCGGCACGTCATCGGATGAAGCCGCCCCGCCGCCAGCCAGCACCTCCAACACACGCGCCGCCCACTCCTGCGCCCGCCACAGCGCCACCGCAGCGTCGCACTGCGGCAGGGCGACGGGGAGCGCCAGCATGGCAGCCAGCGCGACGGTCAGGTGGCCACGCGCGGTGGCAAGGGAGGCTGCCAGGTCAGCTGCCAGAGCACCAATGTGGCACTCCGTGCCCAGCGGGTTGCTACCGCATGCCGCAATCACCCCCGCCACGCGTGCCGCCCACGCGTCACCATCATTGCAGGCGGCAGTCACTACCGGCGACCACTTGGCGTGCGCCGCCGCCGTATCAGCTGCCCACGACGCAAGGGTCGCCACCGTGGATTGGCTGGCGGCAGCGACGCCGCCCGCCGCCGCCTCAAAGTGCGCCACCACGCCTGCCACCTCACCAGCCGGCGGCCGCGCGGCAAGGGCGGCGGCCGGCGCGCCTGGCGCCAGCAGCGCCGCCACCACATCGGCAGGCGCGCCGCCGGGGGGGCCCGGCAAGAGGGGGGCGGGGGCCGCCCCCCCCCCCCCCCCCCCCCCCCCCCGCGCCCCCCCCCGCCCCCCCCCCCCCAGCCCCCCGGACCCCCCCGCCCCCCCCCCCCGCCCGGCGGGCACCGCGCCCCCGCCGCGCGGGGCCCGCCGCGCCCGCCGCAGGCCCGGCCCCCCCGGCCCCCGCCCCGCCTGCCCCGCCCCCGC
>Ga0066256_1003253_pt1 | contig 16019 bp, 9 predicted proteins | sample ThiBio_1000_biof_FD_87107 | JGI IMG/M metagenome (GOLD analysis project Ga0066256, IMG submission 87107) | Wastewater bioreactor microbial communities from Cape Town, South Africa - Thiocy_expt_1000_biof (version 2) | ecosystem: Engineered > Bioreactor > Thiocyanate-remediating >...
TGTAAACAAAAATTAAGATTAATACTGGGCAACCACAAAACAACAAATCCCATTCCGGCAGCGCTAAAAGAAATGGATAGGCCCAAAAATGAACGAAAGGGGGGGGACAAGGAGGATAATAATAAAAAAAAGGCCCGGCTTGGGGCAACACCCGCCATATTAAAAAACCATTTAAATTACAACGACATCATGATCGCGGCGCGAATTTTCTCTACTGAAATACTCCCAGTAGAGAGTGAGTCAAAAGAAGAAATCAAATCATCAACAGAGGAAATCAAATCACCAACAGAGGAAATCAAATCATCAACAGAGGAAATCAAATCACCAACAGAGGAAATCAAATCACCAACAGAGGAAATCAAATCACCAACAGAGGAAATCAAATCACCAACAGAGGAAATCAAGCCATCAACGACAAAAATTTTTAAAAAAAGAAATCGCGAAAAACTGGCCTCTAACGAGTTAAAAACGCCCCCAGCCAACCCCACATTTCCCGTATCTAACTTTTTTAAAAAAAATACTGGTAAGAAGCAGATTACCCTGGAAAAAGATCGGCAAAAAATGACTCCCTTACGGGATTTATTTAATGAATTTTTAACTCTTAAAGATCAAACACAATATTTTATAAAATATTTGGCACATTCTAATAATCAGGTAAGAATTCAGTTTAAAGAGGTAATGATACAGAACTGGAGCGCTATAAAATATAATCAGTTATTTATCTGTTTATGTTCGACTGAACTCTTATATCAAGCTGCGGGGTATGAAGAGAGCAGATTTATTATTGATAAATTATTTAGAGAGTTTTTATCTAATGCGGAGCAACAATTGCTCCTTGAGAAGATGTTGCCTGGACCTGACCAAGATAACACCATAACATATGATTCAGCTTTTCTATTGTTCTGTAAATCGGATGATGGATGCCAATACTTAAATGCATGGTTTATCCGTAATCCTAAGCTTCTTTCACTTATTTCAGTAGAGCATTTAGACGAACCGTCCTTTCCCAAACTCACGGAAGAAAAATTTATTAATCCCTCCTTAATTAAACAATCTGACACTCCTCTTCGTGCGCTCGTTCAAACTGATGCCGGCAAGTTAGTGTTTAAACAGCATTTCTCTCAACCCGAGATCCTAAAAAAATTACAAAGTCATAACTTATATTTTAGTATTAGACCGAAAATTGTACCGAAAAAGATCCCTCCACAACCGCCGTTTTATTATCTCATCCAAACATCAACAGGGTTGGAAATTTTGAATAAAATCTTTGAGGCAAATCCCAAACTAGCTCAGCGACCTTGTGTCCATCCATTTATTTTTTTCCTGGATTATTTGTTTCAAATGATACCTGAGAACAATATAAAGAATATTTCACCCTTCTATACACTCTGTTCCTTAGAAGATGGGCGTAAGCTTTTACATGATTGGTTCTTTGACAGTATACGAGATGCAGCGATAAATAATCCCTCGAGAATTAATTTTGTAGAAACCTTCACTATTCTCATTCCAAAGAAACACCAGAATTATGCGAACACTTCCTGTATTCATTATCTATGTATTGATGAAACTGGCCAAAAAATCCTTTCGGTGATCATGGAAAGCTTTCCCATAATTGCCGATAAGTTGAATACGGTCTTATTAACTCGTGCGGGTCTGGAGGTACGGCTAATTGGCGGCACGACCCCAATACAAATACTGAGTAGTACTGAATACGGCATCTCCTTGATCAGTCAATGGCTGGGTAACTCAGCGGAGTTTGCGCACACACTCACAGCTTCCGATTTTGCTGAATCGCGAAATAATCATTTCGCCCCGCTCTTCGATAATTTATGTAAGTTCAATGAAGGATGTAAGGTTCTTTATCAATGGCTACAATTTAATCCTCGCCTAATTGCTTCACTCTCTGAACAAAACAGTTTTGCTATGGCCAAACTTTACGATACAGCCGAAGGAAAAAGAGTCATTGAATTATTAAAAGACAGCGTTTTATTTAATAGATTACTTCATCATGGTGCTGAGGTTAAAAAGGCTATCGATAATACGAATATGGTTTTCTTTAAAAATACGCTTGAACAAGAACACAATCATCCTGTAAATACCGAGCATGGGAGCGTTAAGCCAACGCTCCAATAAAAATAGAGTGATTTTAGGGACGAAATTCAATATTTCCAACGGATTTTATTGATTTGATTGTTCTCTGCACTCTGAATAACGGGATTTTAAAGTAAATCGAGGTGTTTCAGAAGATCAACTATCAACGTAATAGTTTGTGCTTTAATACCCTTGCTTTAATCCGACGAAAAAACAACAAAAATTTTATTATTTACGATTACCATAAAGCAAAGGGCGGGACAAAGCTGATCATTTATTTTATTTTATGAACAAAAGTGTTACAATGAAGTTAACTTTAACTCTAATATCATGTTTATGAATATTTATTATTTAGCCACTCTAATCACAGAAGATGAAATTACTAAACAACAAGAATTAATATTCAAGATTATCGCCAATCAACTTCACGCGCCACAAGTGAAACGATTAAATGGGATAACCTTCCAGGGGCAACCCGTCTATCGGGCAAAAATAGACAAAAAAAATCGACTGATTTTCATGCGTATTATGCATGGTGGCAAACCGGCTCTCTTAATTTTAAATCAAAACGATCATAATTATGATGAACTGGCGCGTAAACTAAGCGGCGCGAATACTCATAAAATAAAATCTTTTCACTTTGAAGCAGCACCATCGATTATCATCCCGCCTCAATCTGAAGAACGTTTCCTGCCCGTGACTGTTCACCAAGAGCAAATCTTTTTTCTCGATGAGGAACAACAACAAGCAGCAAATTGTAGTGCTCCCTTATTAATGAGTGGTCCTCCAGGAGCAGGTAAAACTTTAGTTATCTATGACTTATTACATAACTACCTGAATAATAGTAATAATTTACACTGGGTGAATGAAGAATTGGGCCATGGAAAAAAGGTCTTGTTCATCTCTCAATCTGCAAATTTAATCAAAAAAATTCAGCAGCACTATAGCAATGAAATGACCTCCAATATTCCGGTGGATTTTTTTACCTTGGAACAAATTCTTCTTACCGAACATAAAGGCAGCACCCTATTACCAGTAGACGCGTTCTCGAGCTGGTTAAAAAATGTTTTTCCGCAAGGAGATTCTGCGGTTATTCATTACGAGCTGAGTTTGATTGCGGCCCTCGGTGCAGAAGAGTATTTAAAATTGGGCAAACGAGAATGCTATCTCTCTGGTAAGACCAAAGAACAACAAAGAGTAATTAATCTTTTAGCTCAATGGCGCAATCACCTGAAAACGAAACACTGGCTAGACCCATTAACTACAGAGATAACACTTACTAATTATGGTGCGATTTTTTGTGATGAAAGTCAGAATTTCTCCCCTCTTACGCTCGCAGCTTTGGTCCAAGCAGTGCGTAAATCCAAGCAATTTTTTGCATGTTTTGATGATGAGCAAGCATTTTTTTCCTGGCCTTACACTCGTGGCTGTTTATTGCGGTTATTAACGAAACAATTTAAAGACTACCAGACGCTCCATTTAAAAAAAACTTGGCGTTGTGCAGCACGGATTGCTGAAGTCGCAAGCCACTTGTTAACCATCAAACATAAGTTGGACGGGAATCAAGCAAAACGGGAATATAATATTTTAGAATCGCATCTCTCTCCGGATTCAGGATTGGTGCAAATTGTTGATTCTCATAAATTAGAAGCCTTAAAACCCCGAGGAAATCTTGCTGAGACCGTGATCATTGTCTTGTCATCTGCAGATCCAGAGGAACGTGCTAAAATCCAATTAGCAACCGGTTCAAGTAATATTTTAACTCCCGAAGAAGCTATTGGCTTAGATTTTAACACCGTAATTTTATGGAAACCCATAGCAACACAAAAAATATTACATAAAATAACCGCGCAAACAAATGGCTTAAACCTTGATGAGTGGAAACTGCTCACTAAATTATATGTAGCCATCACGCGCGCGCGTCAGGAACTGTTCATTTATGAACCTGAGTTAACGCGGTTTAAAGGGCAACTACAGCTTTTCTTTGGAACGCTCCAACAAGATAAAATTATTCCCACTGCGGCACTAATAGATGAACATAATAAGCGCAAGTGGAAGGATCAGGTCGACTATCATTTGGAAAAAAAGCAATTTGCAGCAGCAAGAGCTATTTTAAAAAATCATTTACATTATACAGATGATAAAATTGAGCTGCGTATTAACCCTCCATCAATAGCCCCTATACCGATAGTGCCCACCCCAATAGCAGAAACATCGACCAAGAAAGTAACGAAAACTCGCAACCGCAAAACTACAAATAGAAATACAAAGCCTGTAACCAATATTCCTGAACTCCCATCCAGTATTATCAATACCACTGAATCTGGATCTATAACCACTCCGGAAAGTAAACCGTTAAATGATGTTTTAACAGATCAACTCAAAAATTATGATGGGCAACCTAAAATTTTTTTGCAATACCTTGGGCATCGCAGTAGTGTAATCAGGCAACAATTCAATGAGGCGCTTGAACATAATTGGAAACTACTAAACTTAGATGAGTTATTTACTTGCATCATACTTACAGAGGATCATCTTGCTCGAATTGCTCAATCGGAAGAAGGTAGATGGCTTATTAAAAAAATTTTTCTTGAGGAATTATCGAATTATAGGCAAGAAGTGTTAATTAAAGCCATGCTTCCCATCAAAAAGAAGGATAGCGATAATATTAATTACAACACAGCACTTTTATTTTTCTGTAAATCTAAAGATGGCTGTCAATATTTAAATGCATTCTTCATTCGCAACCCCAATCTGCTAAATCTATTTGAAGCTTGGCATCTTGATACACCTTCGAGATTATTTTATCCGCCCACACCGTTTCGCGAATTAATAAAAACCGAAATTGGGCAGTCAATAATTTATAAGTATTTTTTATCAGAATCAATTGTAAAAGATTTACAACATCATAATTTGTATAACGGTACTGAATTTATTGAGGGCGCACTTTTCCCTCCAGCTTCACACCTCATTCAAACAACATCTGGCTTGAAAATATTAGATAAAATTTATCAAAAAAATCCATTACTGGCTGACCGCTCAAAAAATAATGGTCCTCAAGGACTCTATTATTTTGATAATTTATTCAAGATAATACCCAAAGCGAATATAAAAAACATTTCTCCCTTTTTCACTTTGTGCTTAAACCCAATGGGCCGTATCCTGATACAAACCAGGTTATTAAACAGCTTAAAACATATGGCAGTATCCAATCCATTTAAGATTAAGTTTATCGATACGTTTACAAGTCTCATAAGAAAAGAGAATAAAAATCTAGCGAATACCTCGTGTATTCATCATCTCTGTATTGATGAAGCTGGGCAAAAGATATTAAGTGTTCTCCGCGAAAATTTTCCTCTTGATATAAACCTTAAAACACTTTTACTAAAAAGATCGGGCCCCGACGTTGCGGGTATAGGCGCAACCACCCCCTTGCAGATTCTCTGCAGAACTGAGTTTGGTATTTCATTGCTTTATAATTGGGATTTTATTAAATCAGAAGAGTTTGCGCGCATAATTACAGAATCTGATTTTTCTGAGACTCAGAATGCCTCATGTGCCCCATTATTTGACAACCTATGCAGGACTAAAGAGGGACGAGAAATTCTCTATATCTGGATTGAGTTTAATCCCAATATAATCACAAAATTATCCTTGAATAACAGCTCAGCACTTGCAAGTCTTTATAACACGCTAGACGGTAGAAGGATAATTGAGCAGTTAAAAAATACAAAACTATTCAAGGAATTAACTCTGCGTGGTGCTCAAGTCCAAGCAAATATTGAAGCACAAAGCGTAAACTTTTTTAAACCGGTAAGTCCCTCAAGTGATGAGAAAAAACCTGTAGCAGAAGAGATGGGAGCGCCTATTCAACGCCCCACTAAATAGATTAAAACGCTTCAAAAACTGCAGTCGCGCCCATACCTGTACCAATACACATGGTTACCATACCATATTTACCCCCTGTACGTTGCAAACCGTGCATGAGGGTGGCGGTGCGAACCGCACCTGTTGCTCCTAAAGGATGACCTAAGGCAATCGCGCCGCCCAAAGGATTTACTTTGTCACGTGCTAATCCAAGCTCTTTTATTACTGCCAAAGATTGTGCAGCAAATGCTTCATTTAATTCAATCCAATCGATTTGATCTAAAGTAAGACCCGCACGCTTTAAAGCTACCGGAATAGACTTAATGGGTCCAATTCCCATAATTTCTGGTGGCACACCTTCTACAGCATAACTTAATAGGCGCCCCATAGGTTTTAAATTAAACTCTTTGACAGCCTCTTCACTGGCGAGAAAGGCAACCCCTGCACCATCACTGGTTTGGGAGCTGTTCCCTGCAGTAACGCTTCCACGCGCAGCAAAAACTGGTCTTAATTTTGCTATCACATCATATGAGGTATCTGCTCGTGGCCCTTCATCCATACTGATTATTTTTTTCTGAATTTTTACAGTATCGGTCTTCAGGTCAGCCATACGTTGCGTGATCTCAATAGGAACAATTTCCGCTTTAAAATCGCCACGCTCTTGCGCCGCAACCGCTTTTTGATGACTTTCGGCTGCGAACTTATCTTGCTCTTCACGGGAAATATGCCATTGCTTAGCCACATTCTCCGCAGTAATGCCCATACCATAAGCAATGGCGACATGTTCATTATCAAAAATGGATGGGTTAGCAGTATATTTATTACCCCCTAAAGGCACCATAGACATACTTTCCACACCACCAGCCAAAGCCATTTGCATCTCACCTGTACGAATCGATGCCGCAGCACTCGCAATGCTTTGTACTCCAGAGGAACAGAAACGGTTGCTGGTCATCGCCGGTACCGATTGAGGTAAATCTGCTAACAAGGAGGCGATACGAGCCACATTCATACCCTGCTCCCCTTCCGGCATCGCACAGCCCATAATAACATCACCTAATCGTTCCCAATTGACGGTTTGATGACGGCTGGTTAATGATTTAATAACATGAGCTAATAAATCATCAGGTAATGTGTTTTTAAAGACCCCTCGTGGAGCCTTGCCAACTGGAGTACGTAATACATCAACAATGTAGACATTAGTCATTCTATGCAATCTCCTTGACACCTTATTTTTCTCATAAGGTGTATGTTTTATCCACCAGGAAGGCTTTAGTTAATTACGCAAAGGTTTCCCTGTTTCCAAAATATGCTGGATACGCGCCTGTGTTAATCCTGTATTGGCTAACGTAACAAACGCTTCACGTTCTAATTTCAACATCCATGCTTCATAACAAAATGTCCTTTATTTACTTCCACCGCCGCAAAGAACCTTGGCAATCTCAGTCGCCAAAAAATAATCATGCTGAGAAATAAAACCGCCTTCTAACCAATTAACAAGACCTGCCTGTAAACGCGCTTGACCCTCAATCCCTGCAATACGGAAAACTTTTTTAAGCGGAGGTAGATGATTTTCGGCATTAAGTGTTTTCACCCGCGCGAGCGCTGCATAAAGCACTTCCTGAGTATGCATAATTATTGCATCTGCTTGACGTAGATAACCCATTTGTTTTGCTTCAGTTGCCGAACTAGCAACCTGCCCCATGGCAATTTGCTGAAAGTATTGTTGTAAAATCAACATAAGATCCCCTTGAGGCATCTGTGCTGCCGCTCGTAGAGCCATCTCCTTACAACCACCGCCTGCGGGTAATAGACCGACCCCAACTTCGACCAAACCTGGGTATGATTCAAATGCGGCAACCACAGAAGTGCAATGCAACATCAGCTCACAACCACCGCCTAAGGCACGTCCTCGCAAAGCGGCAACTGTGGGTATGGTGCTGTATTTTAAGCGCATCGCAGTTTGTTGGAATTGTGCAATCATTTCATCTAAGGCTTGAGTTTTTCCCTCTTTTACTAATTGCGCCACCCCGCGTAGATCAGCACCCGCACTAAAATTTTGCGCATCATGTTGATAGATGATCATCCCTTGACATTGTTGTTCAGCAACATTCAAAGCCTCATTCAATCCATCTAATACTGCCTGCCCTAAGGTATTGGCCTTACTTTTGAAACTCAATACAGCAATCTCATCCTGGAGCATATTGAGTTGCACGCCGTCATTTTCATAAAGTTTGTTCCACGAAAAAGATTGCTCTTTTAAAACGCGATCCGGGAAAAATTGCCGCTTATAAACTGCTAGTTTACTGCGTGGGCGGTAAACTCCATCGGCGGGTGAATAAGCCCCTTCTTCAGTATAAAAGGCATTAATGGAATTGAGCCATTGCGGCAAGGGCGCTGAACTTAAAGAAGATTTTTGCTTAATCGCCTCATCAATGAAGTGATTGACTGCTGCAATATCAGCCTGCTGCCAGGTTTCAAAAGGTCCTTGCGCCCAACCAAATCCCCAACGGATCGCTAAATCAATATCGCGTACGTTATCGGCAATGCCTTCTAGATGGTATGCGCAGTAGTGGAAGACATCACGAAAACAGGCTGCAAGAAATTGGGCTTGCTTGTTTTGCGATTGCATCAAAGCTTTCATTCGTTCTGCAGAGTCTTTTTGGCTCATAATAGCCTTCAGTTCATCACTGACTTTACCCTCTGCAGGACGATAATTTCCGGTTTGTAGATCATAAACCTCGATCGTTTTACCCTGTTTGCGATAAATTCCCTGCCCGGTTTTTTGTCCAAGATGGCCTTCGCGAACGAGTTTCACAAGCCACTCAGGCAATTCAAAATTTGCGTGCCAGGGATCCTCTTTGAGTTGTTCTTGCATGGTGCGCACCACATGTTCCATGGTGTCAAGACCCACGCCGTCCATAGTACGAAAATTCGCGGATTTGGGGCGGCCCAACAGAGGGCCTGTTAATGCATCCACCTCATCGAGGCCCATCTTCATAGCGGAGGCATGATGCAAAGTTGCCAATAAAGAAAAAACACCAATGCGGTTAGCAATGAAATTGGGTGTATCTTTAGCACGCACTACACCTTTACCTAAATAGCGCGTAAGCCATGTTTCCAAATGATCAAGTAATTCTTTATTAGTCGATTTTGCAGGAATAAGCTCGGCTAAATGCATGTAGCGCGGAGGGTTAAAAAAGTGAACCCCACAGAAATGATGATGATGTTGCTCAGGTAATACCGAGCATAATGTGTTAATACTTAAACCAGAGGTGTTACTCACCAAGATGGCATTTTTTGCCAGATGCGGGCTTATTTTGCGATAAAGATCTTCTTTCCAATCCAATCGCTCAGCAATTGCTTCAATGACTAAGTCGCAACCTTGGAGTTCCGATAAGTCCTGCTCGTAGTTGCATGCATGCAATAAAGCAGCCGTTTGCGGGGTTGCCAGCGGCGCAGGCTTAAGTTTACCTAATTGAGCGATCGCTTTATCGACCAAAGAATTAGGCTTTCCTTCCTTTGCGGGTAAATCATAAAGTAAGGTTTCAATCCCTGCGTTTACGCAATGAGCGGCAATTTGTGCGCCCATGACTCCTGCGCCGAGAACGGCCACTTTTTTTATGAAAAAAGGTTCCTGCATGGTAATTTCCCTCTGGTTTAAATGCATTATAAAAGCTTTTCACTCATGAAGAGCTTTCCATTAACTTAAATGAAACTGGATGCCTTGCGCTAAAGGCAACTCAGCTCCCCAGTTAATCGTATTCGTCTGACGACGCATGTACGCTTTCCAGGAATCAGAACCGGACTCACGCCCGCCTCCAGTTTCTTTTTCACCACCAAACGCGCCGCCAATCTCGGCTCCCGAGGTGCCAATATTTATGTTAGCAATACCACAATCACTGCCCCAAGCACTGAGAAAGCGCTCGGCATGTTGCAAACTCTGGGTAAACAAGGCGGATGAAAGCCCTTGTGGTACCCCATTTTGTAAATCAATTGCTTCTTCAATGGTTGCATAAGACATAACATATAAGATAGGCGCAAAAGTTTCTTCTTGCACCATTTTCGCGCTATTTTTTAATCCAGTCACAAGAGCTGGCTCTACAAAATGTCCAGGCCGATCAAGAACGTTGCCGCCAAAAACAATTTGTCCACCACTTTCTTTTATGTTCTGGATGGCACTCTGATACTGCATCACCGCCTGAGCATCAATTAGTGGGCCCATGAGATTACGCTTATCCAGTGGATCACCAATAGTTATTTGTTCATAAGCTGCACGTAATTTTTCCACCACGAAAGAAAGTTGTGATTCATGGACAAATAATCGACGCGTGGTTGTACAGCGCTGTCCTGCAGTTCCCACCGCACCGAAAACAATCCCGGGGATTGCTAAACGTAAATCAGCGTTTTCATCCAATATAATCGCGTTATTACCGCCCAACTCTAAAATCGTTTTTCCTAAACGTCCCGCAACTTTCGCGGCAACTTTTTTACCGACAGCAGTGGATCCAGTAAAGGATATGAGCGGGATACGTGGATCATCGACAAAAGCCTCTGCAATAGTATGATTTTGTGGAATCATTAAATGAAAAATTTCTGGACAATCATTTTTCTGTAATACTTGGTTGCACAGATGATGAACCGCAATCGCACACAGGGGCGTTTTTTCTGAAGGTTTCCACACGGTAACATTACCGCATATAGCAGCTAAGAAAGCATTCCAGGACCAAACTGCCACAGGGAAATTAAATGCTGATATAACACCTACTACCCCGTAAGGATGCCATTGCTCATACATACGATGATTGGGACGCTCAGAATGCATGGTATTCCCATAAAGCATACGTGACTGACCGACCGCAAAATCGGCAATATCAATCATCTCCTGAACCTCACCATCACCTTCCTGCTTGGATTTACCCATTTCCAAAGAAACGAGACTTCCAAGAGCATCTTTATTATCTCGTAGTATCTGGCCTATTTGGCGAATAATTTCACCTCGTTTGGGTGCAGGCACTTTACGCCATTCATCTGCTGCCGCTAAAGCACGTTGCATTAATTGCTCATAATCTTCATGAGTACATCCTGCAACTTCCCCTAACTTTTCACCAGTTGCCGGATTGTGAGAAGTTAATTTTTGACTATGGAGCGCACTTTGCCAGCCGGTACCCGAATAAGCACCCGCATTCACTTCATTAAGTCCTAGATGTTTCAGTAATTCCATAAATACTCCTTATCGCGTCTTTATAAAAATTGCCCACATGCTTTCCTGGGCAATTCAATAATATTACGCGTAATAACGACCAAAACGATTTTTCAACACATCTGCGAGTTGGAACTTCTCCTGCAGAACGAGCCCTTGGTACTCATTTGCTTGTCCAAGCACTAAATCAACAACCGCACAAACGCCAGAAGCAGTACTGACTTGAATTGCAGACCACTCGAGGCCAGCAATAACTTCGGGATAGATTTTTTTCACATAATTTTTTTCAGTCAGCTCGCCTTGCTTTTTCCCCTCGACCGTAACATAGACAATAACAATGTCCTGATAAGTTTTCGGTACAGCGTGTTCCAAAATTCGTTTTAATGTCTCACGGTCTTCATTTAAACGTAAGTCATTCATTAAAAAGCGCATTTTTTGACAATGACCGGGGTAACGCATGGTTTTGTAATTCATGGTTTTTACTTTGCCCGCGTGGATCTCGGCAAGGCTTCCTAAACCACCTGAGGTGTTGAAGGCTTCATATTCACAGCCATCAATTTGTATGGACTCTAAACCCTCGAGTGGCGAAAGGGTTACGGGTTTACCGTATTTAATACCGTAACAGGGATTACCATATTCATTAATCACTCCATCTGTAGACCAGGTTAACGAATAATGAAGTGCATTATTTGCATTCTGGGGCAAGGCACCCACGCGCATTCTGACATGGTGGCTTTCATCAAATTCTTGCATCAAACTATTTGCCGCGATACTGATAAATCCAGGAGCAAGTCCACATTGCGGAACAAACGCTGTTGCCGCACCTTCGGCAATGGCTTTTACGGCATCGGTAACTGAAGTATCTTCGGTGAGATCAAAATAGTGTGCTCCGGCGGCTTTAGCGGCTCCGGCAACGTGTGTATTTAAAAAATAAGGTAGGCTGGATATCACGGCAATAATATTATTTTTGCGCATGTAATCCTGTGCTGACTGTTCGTCTTTAACATCAAGTGCTACGGTTTTTACCTCAGGCAATATACGTAATAGTCGTTTAACGTCAGAACCGCTAAAATCAACATCCGCTAAATGCACCTGATAAGAACCACTCTCCGTCAATAAGCAGGCAATTAAACTTCCAATTTTCCCTGCGCCCGTAATCATTACATTATACATATCAATCCCTCTCCATTGTAAATCGCAACTAATCCTACACAAATTCTTATAAATTGCAAACTCATACCAGGAAACATCCGATCATAAAAGAATACATGTTAAAACAAAGAAAAGAGTTTAAAATTGGCGGATTTTTTTAATAAAAAAACATAAATCGCTTTTTTAGAGCACACCCTTTGCAGGGGATCCCTCGCCAAAAGCTCGGGATGACGTAGGGAGGCATGGTTTCGTCCTTCTCACACCACGTCCCCCCGAGGTGCGCGCGGGTTCTCCACAGTACGTCAACCCGAGTTTTACGAGGGTTCTCCTGCATCGGGCACGTGTTGACCGCAGGAGAACGGATGTTCTAAGGGTATGCACATCCTACGCGATTCCTTGCCACACTCAGGGGATCCCTCGCCAAAGGCTCGGGATGACGTAGGGAGAGCATGGTTTCTTCCTCCTCGTAGCGCGTCCGTCTGAGTTGTACGAGGGATCTAGCACGTCAACCCGAGTTTTACGAGGGTTCTCCTGCATCGGGCACTGTGTTGACAGCAGCAGAACGGATATTCTAAGGGTATGCGCATCCTACGCGACTCCTACCACGTTCAGGGGATCCCTCGCCAAAGGCTCGGGATGACGTAGGGAGAGCATGGTTTCTTCCTCCTCATAGCGCGCCCGTCTGAGTTGTACGAGGGCTCTCCACAGCACGTCAACCCGAGTGGTGCGAGGGTTCTCCTGCATAGGGCACCTGTTGACAGCATGAGATTGGATTATAATGTATTTGTGTCGATCATACGCGATTCACTGTCCCGATCAGGGGATTCATTGTTATATATAGGGTATTTAGGAATCACCCATTTCCCCATAGGAATAATCCTTGACCTTATAGAAAGAGTCTATTATCTTAGCGTTTTATAATTTTGCGATAGAGTATGAAACTAACTGCTCTTGCCCAACCCTTCTCCTTTGATCTCACTTTACGCTCAGGTTTCATGAATTATCTAATGGTATCTCTTGCTGGTGCGTTAGCCCCCTTAGGCTTTGCCCCTTTCCACTTACCGGGCTTAACGCTTTTGAGTCTGGCGTATTTTTATTTCACCTTGCAAACACTCACCACGAAGCAAAGTTTTTTCAACGGCTTTTTTTACGGAATTGGATTTTTCGGTATTGGCGTATCCTGGGTAATTGTCAGCATTCATGATTATGGTCAGCTTAATTTCTTTATATCGGGAATTATTACCCTGATTTTTGTTATGTACCTGTCGCTGTTTATTGGAGCCGTTGCTGTGGCTTTCAATTATTTACGCCCCCAAGGCTATCCGCTTTTATCGGTACCCTTGTTTGCGGCCCTCTGGTGTGCTGGTGAATATTTACGCTCTACGCTGTTTACAGGCTTCCCTTGGCTATTGATTGGTACCCCTTTAATCGATACGCCTGTAAAATTTTTAACCCCCATAATTGGCATTTATGGCCTCAATTTTTATGCAGCACTTCTCGCCGCATTACTCGCATTATTACTGGGTGAAGTAAAACCTAAAAAATTTATTTTTGTTGCCCTATTTGTCATCATGTTAATCGCGCCTGCCGCATTAACAAAAACCTCATGGACGCAATTGAAAACCGATGAACCAGTTTCTGTTGGGGCAGTACAAGCAAATTTATCAATGCGTGATAAGTGGGATGAAACTTTATTTTGGAACCTTCTACGATTGTATGAACAATCCATCAAACAATTATTAGGTAAAAAGCTAATCATCCTCCCTGAGTCCGCTATTCCTTTGCCTGCAAGTTATCTGGATAAATATTTGACCCGACTTAATAAAAAAGCTACTGCGGCAGGGAGTGGGCTAATACTTGGCATCCTGCAGCCAACCAATGAAACAGAAACTCATTATTACAACGCAATCATCACGCTCGGTACCGCTAAGGGTAAATGGCTGAAACAACATCTCGTACCCTTCGGGGAGTATGTGCCATCCGTCTTTTCTACAATAAATAAATGGCTCAACCTTCCTGAGCTCAACATTGTCCCCGGGCGTAAATTCCAACGGTTAATTTCCATTTCCGGACTTCCTTTGGCAAGCCTTATTTGTTATGAGATCGCTTATCCATCAATCCTTGCGCAACAAATGCCTATGCTAACGGAACGTTATCAGGTAGTAGTCAATAATGATGGGCTTTCTTCCATAATTAACTCTAAGGGAGAGGTTATCGAAAGGTTACCTCCTTTTAGCGCGGGCTTACTAGAGGGCACAATTTTTCCAGCTTCAGGGAGTACGCCGTGGATTCATTGGCATGAGTATCCAGCCTTCCTGCTTTGCGCTGCGATAATTATTCTTAGCTTGTTAGCACGGTTGTTTAAGTGGTTCTAATAACAATTTGCTGTAACGCTATCAAATCTCTTTAGAGGACTAGTTCCTCTAAAGAAATTAATCAAGTTCGTAAAAATTTATTTTCTAGAGAATAAGTTTTTAATAAAGTGAACTGCCCCATCAAAAACAGTCGCGCCACCTTCAAGGGTATCATTAATTGTCTGTGTCGTATCACTCTCTTTCTTTTGAAACAAACGAAAACGTGACAAAGGATTTTCCTGCTCTCGTTTGTCCTCGCCTAAACTTTTAAAATAGCCCATGGCAAGTAGGGTTAAAAATAGTGAAGAACCAGCACCTGCGCGTGTATCTTGTGCGTATATGGGTGAGAGTAAAAGATTCATTACTAACCAGACTGTGGTCGTTTTCGCTAATTTACCTTCATCGATTGATTGTTTTTCTTCTTCTGGTGGCATAATTTATCCTTAAGATATGAGTTGAAAAAATTATATAGCGATCACATTGAACGTTAAAGACTTATTTAAGATATCCACAAAAACTGTGGATATCTCTGTTAATAGCATGGGTACATGATTGTTTACTCATTGAGTAAAGGATACAGCTTAAAAGGTAGGTTTTCAGGGGGCTTTTGTTTCCACAAGCTGACAACATGCCCACCAAAACCTGCGCCTACAACCTTGGCAGCACAAGCATGTTTTTTCAGAATTTCCAAATGCGTGTGCAACTTATCAGAAACTAAATCCCAATCGTAAAAACATTGGTTACCCAAGTGTAATCCCTCAGCTAATAATTCATGACCTTGCTCTGCAGAGTTACATTCTAAAGCCTTTTTAATTAACTCCACTGAATCTGCCATTTTTTTGAAGACTTGTTCAGCTTTTTGCGGCTCATTACGCAAAAATTCATTAACTTTATTCACACATGGTTCTGTAAAACTTTGTTCACCTGAACTGGAAATATATAAATTTGGACGCCAGTTGGTTTCTAAGGGTACCACCTCTCCCTCAGCGGTATAATGAATCATGTTTTTCGCTAATACCCCAAGGATATCGATACCACTACTTTTTTTATGAAACATATCTTCCAGGCGTCGTGCAAATTGGAATAAATCCGAAGCAGGAATTAATTTTTGATAGATAAGCCACTGGGTGACCGCCACACAAATGGCCGCTGAAAAACCCAGGCCGCCACATGGAATAATGGTTGAGTTAATTTCGAAGTAACCAGTTAATTGATAAGGATTTAGATCAAGATACTCATATGCCTTACAGATTACTGGCCAAAGCATAATGCCCAATGAATTTCCTCCCTCACCTGAGATTGTGCGCATACTCTTAATTGCTGCAGGCTGATGGCTTAGGGTTAGAGTGTAA
>Ga0066256_1003254_pt1 | contig 16016 bp, 16 predicted proteins | sample ThiBio_1000_biof_FD_87107 | JGI IMG/M metagenome (GOLD analysis project Ga0066256, IMG submission 87107) | Wastewater bioreactor microbial communities from Cape Town, South Africa - Thiocy_expt_1000_biof (version 2) | ecosystem: Engineered > Bioreactor > Thiocyanate-remediating >...
ACCGCGCCGGCCGTTTCCGCTCGCTTGGGGACGGGCAGGTGGATTTCGGCGCCGTCTTCTCCAAGATGGCTGCGAACGATTTCGCCGGCTGGGCCGTGGTCGAGTGGGAATGCGCGCTGAAGCACCCGGAGGACGGGGCGCGGGAGGGAGCGGAGTTCGTCAAGGCGCATATCATCCGCGTGACGGAGAAGGCGTTCGATGATTTTGCCGATGCCGGGACAGACCAGGCGGCGAACCGGCGCATGCTCGGGCTTTAGGCATAGACCCCTCCCAACCCCTCCCCACAAGGGGGAGGGGCTTAACCTGTGGCTGTGCCGCATATTTTCTTCCCCCTTGCGGGGGAGATGGCCGGCAGGCCAGAGGGGGACTTTTTCAGGAACGCAGGACGGAGGAGAAAATCATGGCAATTGAAGGAAGCGCAAGCCAGGCGCGGGAGCGCCGCATCCGGCTCGGCATGGTCGGCGGCGGTTCGGGCGCCTTCATCGGCGGGGTGCACCGCATCGCCGCGCGGCTCGACGATCAATACGAGCTCGTCGCCGGCGCGCTGTCGTCCTCGCCGGAAAGGGCCGAGCAGTCGGCGCGCGAGCTCGGGCTCGACCCGTCGCGTAGCTATGGCAGCTTCAAGGAGATGGCGATCCGCGAGGCCAAGCTGAAGAACGGCATCGAGGCCGTGGCGATCGTCACGCCGAACCACGTGCATTACGAGGCGGCCAGGGAGTTTCTGAAGCGCGGCATCCACGTCATCTGCGACAAGCCGCTGACCTCGACGCTGGCCGACGCGCGCAAGCTGAAGAAGCTCACGGAAGAGAGCGACGCGCTCTTCGTGCTGACGCATAATTACACCGGCTACCCCATGGTCCGGCAGGCCCGGGAGATGATCCAGAACGGCGAGCTCGGCGCGATCCGCCTCGTGCAGATGGAATATCCGCAGGACTGGCTGACCGAGGACATCGAGAGCAGCGGCCAGAAGCAGGCCGCCTGGCGCACGGACCCCACCAAGTCCGGCGCGGGCGGCTCTACCGGCGATATCGGCACGCATGCCTACAATCTCGGCTGCTTCGTTTCCGGCCTCGAACTGGAAGAGCTTGCCGCCGACCTCGACAGCTTCGTGCCGGGCCGCAGGCTGGACGACAACGCCCATGTCATGATGCGCTTCAAGGAGAAGGACGGCGTGCGGGCCAAGGGCACGCTCTGGTGCAGCCAGGTCGCGCCCGGCCACGAGAACGGCCTGAAGGTGCGCGTCTATGGCACGAAGGGCGGCCTCGAATGGGTGCAGGCCGATCCGAACTATCTCTGGTACACGCCGTTCGGCGAGCCGAAGCGTCTCATCACGCGGGGCGGTGCGGGCTCCGGCCCCGCCGCCGCCCGCGTCAGCCGCGTACCCTCCGGCCACCCGGAAGGCTATCTCGAAGGCTTCGCCAACATCTATTCCGAAGCCGCGCGCGCCATCCACGCCAAGCGCAATGGCAGCAAGGTCGACCCCGCCGTCACCTATCCGACCGTCGACGACGGCCTCAAGGGCATGCTCTTCGTCGATGCCTGCGTGCAGTCCTCGAAGCGGAACGGGGCCTGGGTGAAGGTCTGACGTCGAATGCCGGATCGCCGCGGCACGGCGGCGATCCCTTTCCTCAGGAGAAGATGCTGCCGAGGCGGATGACCAGCCTCTTGTCGAACAGGTGGCCGCGCTCGAACATCCAGTTCAGTGCATCCCTCGTTTCCCACGGCCGCTTGTAGGGGCGGGCGCTCGTCAGGGCCTCGAAGACGTCGCAGACGGTGGCGAGGCGGACCTCCCGGCTTATCTGACCGGCTTTCAGGCCAAGCGGATAGCCGCTGCCGTCGAGCGCTTCGTGATGATGGCGGCAGACATCGAGGATGGTACTGGAAATGCCGTCCTGTTCCTTCAGCAGCCGGTATCCAAGCTCCGGGTGGGTGCGCATCAGGCGCTTTTCATCCGTATCGAGGCCCCCGTTCTTGTTGAGGACCGCGTTCGGGACCATGAGCTTGCCGACATCGTGCAGCAGGCCCGCCACGCCAAGCTCGCGCACCGCGTCCTCGTCATAGTGCAGCAGGCGGGCAAGCCGCATCATGAGGGCGCTGACCGCCAGCGAATGGACATAGGTGCCCTCGTCCTTGGTCTTCAGGCGCGTGACCTTCAGGAAGACGTCGGGGTCCGCCTCGATGCGGTCGGAAATATTGTCGGCCACCGGTCCGAGTGTCTCGGCCTCGAAGTGGCCGGACCGGGCGGCCGCGAAACCGTCGCGCAGGGCGTGCGCCGACTGTGAAACGACTTCAAGGGTTCGCCTGCGCTCCTCGGCCTGCCTGCCGGATGCGGCATCCGTCGTCGCGCCCGCGTCCACCATGCTCTTCTGCGTGTTGACCAGGGCGTAGGCCGCCGATGTCGCGAGGATCACGCGCAGCATCTCGTCGGATTGCACGTAGAAGCGGCGACCGGAAAACTCGTCGTTCGGGCATTCCATCGCCTCGATGAACATGCCTTTTCGCACGAGATGTTTCGGGATCCTTTGCACCACGCCTCCAACACCGCCAAATAGAGCTATGGTGCAGGGAAATACCTAATCCTTGTTTAAGCTGTCTCTGATTTAGGGCGACGCTCCTTTGGGGTAAGCCCCGATCCGGACGCATTGATTTTTACATCCGCGCGCATTACTGCAACGTTACAGATTTGATTTTCATGCCCGAGAAGAGAATGATCCCAGAGACCAAGGCCCTCGCCGGCCGTTTCCCCGGCGATTTCGTGTTCGGCGTGGCGACCGCCGCGTTCCAGATCGAGGGCGCGACAAAGACGGATGGCCGCAAGCCGTCGATCTGGGATGCCTTTTCCAACATGCCGGGGCGGGTCTACGGCCGGCACAACGGCGATATCGCCTGCGACCACTACAACCGGCTGGAAGACGACCTCGACCTCATCCAGTCGCTCGGCGTTGCGGCCTACCGCTTCTCCATCGCCTGGCCGCGCATCGTGCCCGAAGGCACCGGGCCGGTGAACGAGAAGGGGCTGGATTTCTACGACCGCCTCGTCGACGGGCTGAAGGCGCGTGGCATCAAGGCCTTCGCGACGCTCTACCACTGGGACCTGCCGCTGATGCTGGCGGGCGAGGGCGGCTGGACGGCGCGGCAGACCGCCTACGCTTTCCAGCGCTATGCCCGCACTATCATCGCCCGCCTCGGCGACCGGCTGGATGCGGTGGCGACCTTCAACGAGCCATGGTGCTCGGTCTTGCTCAGCCATCTCTACGGCATCCACGCGCCGGGCGAGCGCAACATGGACGCGGCGCTGCATGCGCTGCATTTCACCAACCTCGCCCATGGCCTCGGGGTTTCGGCGATCCGCGCCGAGCGGCCGGACCTTCCCGTCGGCCTCGTGCTGAATGCCCATTCGATCTATCCGGGCAGCGACGATGCGGGCGACCGCGCGGCGGCGGACCGGGCCTTCGATTTCCACAACGGCGTCTTCTTCGGCCCGGTCTTCAAGGGCGAGTATCCCGAACGCTTCCTGTCGGCGCTTGGCCACCGCATGCCCGAAATCGAGCCCGGCGACATGGAGACGATTTCCCAGCCGCTCGACTGGTGGGGCCTCAACTATTACACGCCGATGCGTGTCGCCGACGATCCGGCCGAAGGCTCGGACTTCCCGGCCACCGTACCGGCCCCGCCGGTGGGCGACATCAGGACGGACATCGGCTGGGAAGTCCATGCCCCGGCGCTCGGCGATCTCGTGCGCAAGCTCAATGCCGATTACACGCTGCCCGACTGCTACATCACGGAGAACGGCGCCTGCTACAACATGGGCGTGGAAAACGGCGTTGTGGATGACCAGCCCCGCCTCGACTACATCGCCGATCATCTCGGCGTGACGGCGGACCTTATAAGCGAGGGCTATCCGATGCGCGGCTATTTCGCCTGGAGCCTGATGGACAATTTCGAATGGGCGGAAGGCTACCGCATGCGCTTCGGCATCGTCCATGTCGACTATGAGACGCAGGTGCGCACGGTGAAGAAGAGCGGCCACTGGTATGCGGCGCTTGCCGGGCAGTTTCCCAAGGGGAACCATCGCGAGGGATAGCTTGGCGCCGGGGTGAGGCGCCCCTCGCGCCTACTTCCCGAGATGACGCTCGCCGCGCTTCTTCGCCAGGTCCATCTGCTTCTGCCGCTGGCGGAAGCGCATGCGGTCTTCCTCGCTGCGGCTCGCATGGCAGTGCGGGCAGGAGACGCCGGGCTCGTAGAGCGGGGAGGCGATTTCCTCGGCGGTCAGCGGGTGGCGGCAGGCGCGGCAGAGCTTGTGCTCGCCTTCCTCGAGGCCATGGGTGACGGAGACGCGCTCGTCGAAGACGAAGCAGGCGCCCTCCCACAGGCTTTCCTCCGGCGGCACGTCCTCCAGATATTTCAGGATGCCGCCCTTGAGGTGGTAGACCTCGTCGAAGCCCTCGGCCTTCATGAAGGCGGTCGCCTTTTCGCAGCGGATGCCGCCGGTGCAGTACATGGCGATCTTCGGCTTGTTGTGCAGGCCGGTGTTCCGGCGCACCCAGCCGGGAAATTCGCGGAAGGTCTTCGTGTTCGGATCGATCGCGCCCTTGAAGATGCCGATCGCCGTCTCGTAGTCGTTGCGCGTGTCGATGACGATCGTGTCCGGATCGGAGATCAGCGCGTTCCAGTCCTTCGGCGCGACATAGGTGCCGACGGAGCGGTTGGGGTCGATGTCCTCGACGCCCATGGTGACGATCTCCTTCTTGAGCCGTACCTTCATGCGGAGGAACGGCATGTCGCCCGCGCGGCTTTCCTTGTGCTCCAGCGCGGCAAATTCCGGCTGGCTGCGCAGGAAGGAAAGCACCGCGCGGACACCGGCGTGTGGCCCGGCGATCGTGCCGTTGATGCCCTCATGGGCGAGCAGCAGCGTGCCGCGCACGCCGTTTTCCTCGCAGAGCGCCTGAAGCGGCGCGCGCAGTTCGGCAAAGCGCGGAACGGAGACGAAATGATAGAGCGCGGCGACCAGGAAGCCACCGTTCTCAGCGGGCGAAGAGATCTCGTTTGTCATGGCCGCCACATACAGCTTTGCCGCGTTCCAGGCAATGCGGCGTGGTGTACCGGCTCAGGCGAGCTGGCGCAGGCTCGCGCCGTTGCTGATGCCGAGCGCCATCGCCTGGTTGGAATACCGGCTTTCGCCCGTCACCTCGCGGCCGACCCAGTTGGGCATGGCCGGCTCGTCGTGGATCGAGGACAGTTCCACCTCGGCGATCACGAGGCCGCGGTGCACGCCGCCATAGACGTCGACTTCCCAGACATGGCCCTCGTGCGGCACCCGGTAGCGCACCTTCTCGATGACGTTGCCGACCGCGTGGCGCAGCATGTCCTCGGCCTCGTCGCGATCGATGTCGAATTCGTATTCGTCGCGCACCAGCGCGGTGTGGCCGACTTTCAGCGTGATGCGCGCGCGCCCGTCGCCATAGATGCGGACCCGGAGCGACCGGTCTTCCTGGGCGACGATATAGGCCTGCCTTATGGCGATGCCGTCATCCGCGAAGGTGCGCCATCGCTGGCCCGACACCAGGAACTTCCGCTCGATCTCTTTAGCCATCGGCTCGCTTTCGCTGTTGGAGATGGGCTTGGGCGAGGGGAAGACTACACGATAAGTGTGTCATGACAAGGCCATGAATCATGCTTTAGGCTCGACAGAACGTCGCGGACGCGATATGCCGCTTTCAATTCAATCGTTTTAAAAAGGTGGTCCCATGAGCGCGAAAAACGCCAAGCTGCTTTCCGTCCTGAAGCTTCAGCCGGTGGTGCCGGTGCTGGTCGTCGACGACGTCAAGACGGCGGTTCCGCTGGCGCGCGCGCTGGTCGCGGGCGGGCTGAAGGCGATCGAGATCACGCTGCGCACGACCGCCGCGCTGGAGGCCATCCGCGCGGTCGCCAACGAGGTCGAGGGCGCCGTCGCCGGTGCCGGCACGATCCTCAACGCCGCGCAGTACGAGGCGGCCGTCGAGGCGGGGTCGCAGTTCATCGTCAGCCCCGGCACGACGCAGGAACTGATCGACGCCGCGGCGGATTCCGAAATCCCGCTGCTGCCCGGCGCGGCCACCGCCAGCGAGGTCATGGGCCTTCGCGAGGAGGGCTACCAGGTCATGAAGTTCTTCCCGGCCGAACAGGCGGGCGGCGCGGCCTACCTCAAGTCGCTTTCCTCGCCGCTTGCCGGCACGCTGTTCTGCCCGACGGGCGGCATTTCCCTGTCGAATGCCCGCGACTACCTCTCGCTGCCGAACGTCGTGTGCGTCGGCGGCTCCTGGGTCGCGCCGAAGGAGCTTGTGGCCAAAGGGGACTGGGCGGGCATCGAGAAGCTCGCCGCCGAAGCTGCGGCCCTCAAAGGCTGATCCTCGGGGCCGATCCCCGTGGCAGGACAGGTTCAAGGCAATTTCAGACGGGCGGCCATTGGCCGCCCGTTATGCGTTTGTAATTTGGAAGGGGCATTCCTATCTTGCCTTGCAGCCGGCCCTTGCCGTGACTGGAGAAACGGAGACCGCCCATGTTTGACGCCAAGAAGTTGCTCGACCAGTTCCTCGGTTCGCAGGTGCCCGGCGCGGGCGGAACCGTGCGCGACCGCGCCGGCCAGGTCACCCAGCTTGCCAAGGACAATCCGCTTGCCACCGTCGCGATCGCCGGCGTCCTGCTCGGCACGGACGGCGGCCGCAAGGTCGCGGGCTCGGCGCTGAAGCTCGGCAGCCTTGCCGCCATCGCCGGCCTCGGCTACCAAGCCTACAAGAACTATCGCGACGGCCAGAACCCGGTCGAAACCGCCGAGGCCGGCACGCCCGAGCTGCTGCCGCCGCCCGTCGATTCCGGCTTCCATCCGGATGCCGTCAGCACGGATTTCGCCCTCGTTCTCGTGCGCGCCATGATCGCCGCCTCGCGCGCCGACGGCCATATCGACGATGCCGAGCGCGCCCGCATCCTGGACAAGCTGAAGGTCTCGGGTCTCGGCGAGGACGCCGCGAAATTCCTCGAGGACGAGCTTGCCAGCCCGGTCGATCTCGACGCCATCGTCGCGGCGGCGAGGAGCGAGGAGCAGCGCGTCGAGCTCTATACCGCCTCGCGCCTTGCCATCGAGCCCAAGTCGCGCGCCGAGCGTGGCTATCTCGACCTGCTCGCCGGCCGCCTCGGCCTTGCCGATGCGCTGGTCGACCATATCGAGGCGACGGTTTCGGCCGCCACGGTCTGACATCAGCCGGGGAAGCGGCCGAACGCCGCTCCCCGTTTTCCGCATTGCCTCGGCCTGCCCGCTGCTCTATCCCTTCGGCAAGACCGAAGGAGGATTTTCATGCGCGATCTCAAGGATTGGAAAGGCTGCCCGCCGCCGGCACCCGTGACGCTCGAAGGACGCACCGTGCGCCTGGAGCCTTATGACCGCGCGAAGCACCTTCAGGCGCTCTGGGACGCCTTCGGCGGCATGGGTATCAACCCGCTGCTGCGCTACTTCGCGCAGGCCGATTTTGGAGGCATCGAGGATTTCGATGCGCGGTCCGAGGCAGGGATCCGGTCGGGCTGGGTGCGCGAGGGCCTCGTCGACAAGGCGAGCGGCAAGCCGGCCGGCATGGCGCCTTACCTGCGGCCCGACCCGGCCGTCGAGATCGGCGGCCCCGCCCCTGGAGGCGGCTTTCCCCGCTCGCCGCTCTCCACCGAGGCGCAGTATCTCCTCGCCCAGCACGTCTTCGAGGATCTAGGCTATCGCCGCTACGAGTGGAAGTGCCACACCGGCAACGAGGCCAGCAAGCGCACCGCCGCCCGTCTCGGCTTCACCTTCGAAGGCGTCTTCCGCCAGCACATGCTCTCCAAGGGCGAGAACCGCGATACCGCCTGGTTCTCGATCATCGACAGCGAATGGCCGGTCGTCGCCAGGGCGTTCGATGCCTGGCTGCTGCCGGAGAATTTCGACGCCGAGGGGCGGCAGAAGCGCAGGCTGGAGGACATCCGCGCCGAGATCGACAGGGCGGGCGCGGCATGAGCGGGGACGGCAAGGGCAAGTCGGCGGCGCTTGCGGCGCTTTTCATCCTGCTCGGCACGGGCATCGCGTTCTATTTCCTGCCGCGCGTCATGATCGCGCTCGGCGATGTCTCGCCGTGGCTGGCGGGCGTCTTCGGCACGCTGCTGGTGCTCGGCTTCTTCCTCGTGTTCTGGCTCAGGGCGCGCTACCAGCGCAGCCGCGGCAACTAGCGCGTCCGCGCTCAGCCCTGCAGCGACGCGCCGAGCAGGAGCAATCCGAGGATCATCACCAGGGCCGCGCCGCCGATCTCGATGGCGGTGCCGACGCGCACGGCGGCAGAGCCGCTGCCGGCGAAGCGCACGGCCGCGCCCTTGGCGGTGACGGCGAGCGTGGCGAGGATCGAGACGGTGATGGCCGTGCCGATCGACATGGCAAGCACGGCGAGAACGCCGCCGAGATAGAGGCCGTTCAGCAGCGCGAAGCTCAGCACGATGAGCGCGCCGGAGCAGGGGCGCAGTCCGACGGCGACGATGGCGGACCATGCCTCGCGCAGCGCGAAGCGCTCGCCCTTCAGCAGCGAGGGATCCGGCGCATGGGCATGGCCGCAGGTCGCGCAGACCTCGCCGGCATGGTGGTGGTGCGCGTGATCGTGATGATCGTGATGATGGTGATCGTGGACCTCGACCGCCATCGCGCCGAGCGCCGAGGGGCGGCGGGCGGGACGCAGCTTGCGGAAGAGGAGCCAGGCGCCGAAGAGGGCGATGAGGGCGTAGCTGCCGGTCTCCAGCGCCCGCGTCGCGTCCGTCATGGAGACCGTCGTGCCGCGCAGGAAGAGATAGGCCGCCCCGACCAGCAGGATGGCGACGATGCCCTGCAGGATGGAGGAGAGGAAGGACAGGGCGACGCCCCGCTTCAGTTCCACCTCGTTCGCCAGCATGTAGGAGGAGATGACGGCCTTGCCGTGGCCGGGGCCGGCGGCATGGAAGACGCCATAGGCGAAGGAAAGGCCGGCCAGCGTCGTGGCCGCCCACGGGTTTTCGCGCATGTCCTTCAGCGCGCCCGTCATCAGCCGGTAGAAACCCTGCTGCTGTGCGTTGATCCAGGCGAAGAGGCCGCCGAAGGCGCCGGTCGTGTTGAAGCCGGGTTCCGCCGAGCCGATGCCGAGCGGGGACTGGGCGTGGGCGAGGGTCGCGGTCGCCGCGACGGCGAGCGTCAGGGTGAGGAGCGCAAGCGCGCGGCCACGGGTCAGCATGTGACCTCCAGGCGGGTGGCGAAGAGTCTGGACATGTCGGTGCCGGCCGGGTCGTTGAAGAAGGCTTCCGTCAGGCTGCTCTGGTTCTGGGAGAGCACCTCGTCGGGATCCGGCCGTACGACCTCGTGCTTGCAGGCGTTGAGTTTGTCGCCGATGGTGACGAGGTCGCCGTCCGAGGCGAAGTCCATCGAGGCATACATAGTGGGATCGTAGACGCCGAAGGTGAGCTTGCCCTTGAGCGGCATGACCTCACCCGGCTTGACGGTGAAGAACATCAGGAGCTGGCCGTCCTTGAAGTCGACATTGATGACGTCGGGCTTGGAGACCTTCACCGTTTTGCCGTCCTCGGTGATCGTCGTGTAGTAGCTGAATTCCTCCAGCGACTCGAGCACGGTCTTGCCGACCTCGGCCAGTTCGTCCGGGTCGAGCTGGCCGTTGCTGTTGCTGTCGAAATCCATGACGACGCTTGCGGAGAACATCTCGTCGAAACGCCAGACGTTGCGCAATTCGCTGATCGTGCCTTCCTCGTTCCCCACCACCTCCAGCCGCGCCTCGGCGAAGACGTGCGGATGGGCAAGGGCGGCCACCGGGGCGAGGAGAGCCCCCCCGGCGACGAGAAGAGGAAGGAAGCGCATGGGTTTTCAAACCTCCCGGGCGGCGTGAATCGGCCGGATCAATGTACCGCAAATGGGTCGGAATTGGGACCTGTCATGCCTCGATGCCGGGATTGCGGCGGAACCAGGCGTGCAGGAAATCGACGAAGGTGCGGACCTTGGCCGGCAGGTAGCGCCGGTGCGGGTAGATCGCATAGATGCCGCGGTCGGTCGGAAGGTAATCCTCGAGGATCGAGACGATGCGCCCCGAATCGAGGCATGGGCGGGCGATGAAGGCCGGCACCTGCGCCACACCGAGGCCGCTTGCCGCCGCGCGCACCGCGGCCGTCGGGCTGTTCACCTCGATATGGCCGCCGACCGGCACGGAAAAGCCCGCGCCCTTCTCGTCGACGAAGCGCCAGTTGCTGTGCGACTTGCCGTTCGTGTCGATGATGCAGGGCAGGCGGGCAAGGTCGCTCGGGTGGTTGATCGGGCCGACGCGCTCGATGAACTCCTCCGTCACGCAGATCTTCAGGAAGAAATCGCCGAGCTTGCGGGCGATGAGGGCCGAATCCTCCAGCCGCGTGATGCGGATCGCGACATCGAAGCCTTCCTCGACCAGGTCGACGAAGCGGTCGTCCGAGACGATCTCCAGCGAAAGCTCGGGATGCTCGCGGCCGAAATCGATCAGCGACTGGCCGATATCGGCATCGACGAAGGTGCGCGGGGCGGAGACTTTCAGCTTGCCGCGCAGGTCCGTGTTCTTCTCGCGCACGAGATCGGCGAGGTTGTCTATCTCCTTCAGGATGTCGGAGGCGGTGCGGTAATAGGTGTGGCCGGCCTCGGTCATCGAGAACTGGCGGGTGGTGCGGTTGAGGAGCAGCGTGCCCAACTCATCCTCCAGCTCCCGCACATATTTGGACAGCAGCGCCTTGGAACGGCCGGTCTTGCGGGATGCTGCGGAAAAGCCTTCGGCGTCGATGACGTCGATGAAGGCCCGGATTCGGGTTAATGTATCCATGTATCCCCACTTGGCTATCCGCCGCTTCGTCTCGCGGACGGTGCGAAGGGAGGCGGGCCTCCGGCCAGAGAGCGGCGGCCGGTGCTTTATAAACGATCTTTGAAAACCAGTCCGGCGAATGTCGTGGCTGTAACAATATTTTCAATAGCACCCCGCAAAAAACTCTTGATTACGACAGCGATTCTTCCTATCTCCGCGCTTGCCCAAAGTCGCACGTGCCTGTGGGTGTCCGCCGACCCTCGATTTGGTGAGGAACTCGGTAAGGTACCTGGAACTAACCCCTCCAGTCGTTTCTCCGGCCAACCGGAAGAGCGAGGACATCTTGAAGCAACGACGGTGCGGGCCTTTCTGGTGTCTGCCGGCTTTCCAACAGCCGGGGTTACTGAAGAGGCACACCTTCATTGCCGGACGTGCGGTCGGGTTCTCCCGCCAATCCATGGCAGACAAAGCCGAATTGAAGCCTAGGCGGGCTTCGGTTCACCGTTCGCGCATTTGCGCATGCTTGGTTCCGGGGTCTCCACCGGCTGGTTCCAGAGCGTTGCCGCATCTGCCCTTTGTCCTCCGGGGTTTTCCCGGAGATACCTGGATATGGGGAATACCGAGATGGCTTCTGCACGTATTATCGACTTCCTGAACACCCGACGTCCCGACGGCCCGTGCCTTGTGGTCGACCTCGATGTCGTGCGCGACAACTTCAAGGCCTTCCGCCATGCGCTGCCCGACAGCGCGATCTACTATGCCGTGAAGGCCAACCCGGCGCCGGAAATCCTGCGCCTGCTCGCCTCCATGGGCTCCAACTTCGATTGCGCGTCCGTCGCCGAGATCGAAATGGCGCTCGATGCCGGCGCGACCGCTTCGCGCATCTCCTTCGGCAACACGATCAAGAAGGAACGCGACGTCGCCCGCGCTCATGCGCTCGGCGTCTCGCTCTTTGCCGTCGACAGCCATGAGGAAGTCGAGAAGATCTCCCGTGCCGCCCCCGGCGCGCGCGTCTTCTGCCGCGTCCTGACGGATGGCGAGGGCGCCGAATGGCCGCTGTCGCGCAAGTTCGGCTGCGTGCCGCAGATGGCCGTCGACGTGCTCGTCTACGCGCACCAGCTCGGCCTCACGTCCTACGGCGTCTCGTTCCATGTCGGCTCGCAGATGACGAAGCTCGACGCCTGGGATTCGGCCCTTGCCGATGCCAAGCGCGTCTTCGTGCAGCTCGCCAAGCAGGGCATCGAGCTGAAGATGGTCAATATGGGCGGCGGCTTCCCGACGAAGTACCTGCGCGACGTGCCGTCGGCCGAAGCCTATGGCCAGGCGATCTTCGGCGCGCTCAAGAAGCACTTCGGCAACCACATCCCGGAAACCATCATCGAGCCGGGCCGCGGCATGGTCGGCAATGCGGGCGTGATCAAGGCGGAAGTCGTCCTCGTCTCGAAGAAGTCGGACAACGATAACCACCGCTGGGTCTTCCTCGATATCGGCAAGTTCGGCGGCCTTGCCGAAACCATGGACGAGGCGATCCGCTACCCGATCCGCACCGGGCGCGACCAGGACGAGATGGAGCCCTGCGTGCTCGCCGGCCCGACCTGCGATTCGGCCGACGTGATGTACGAGAAGAACATGTATCCGCTGCCGATCACCCTTTCGATCGGCGACGAGGTTCTGATCGAAGGCACCGGCGCCTACACGACGACCTACTCGGCCGTCGCCTTCAACGGCTTCGAGCCGCTCAAGGCCTACGTCATCTGACGACCGGGCGCTCCCGTCCCTGCGGGAGCGCCAGCTTCACAATTCATTCTGGATACCGTCTGAATCGGTTTTGAGTGCGGGAGGCCCGGAGATGGCCACTGTTCTTGATTCTGTCCGCGCGTTCTTCGCGCATGCCGCCTTCACCATCGACCGGGAAAACGCCGGCGACATCGTCGCGCGCGAGCGCCTGCTCGACCGCGTCATGGGCAAGGGGCGCTTCCGCAAGTCCTCCGAAAAGCTGCGTCGGGGCCGCCTGCCGGCCGAGGGCCTCGCCCTTGTCGCGCGCGATGCGGATGGCCATGTCATCGGCACGGTGCGCCTGTGGGATGTCGAGGCGGGCGTCGATGCCGATGGCAATGCCGTTCCGGCGCTGCTGCTCGGCCCGCTTGCCGTCGATTGCGCACACGAGGGCAAGGGGATCGGCGGGGCGCTGATGCGCGCGGCGATCACCGAGGCGCGCGACCGCGGCCACGGCGCGGTGCTGCTCGTCGGCGATCCCGAATACTATGAGCGCTTCGGCTTCTTTGCCGAGAAGGCGCGGCACCTCGTCATGCCCGGCCCGTTCGAGCGTCGCCGCTTCCTGGGACTGGAGCTGAAGGACGGCTGGCTGGGCGGCGCGGCGGGCGTCCTCGTCGCGAGCGGCCGGCGCCTTTCCGCGGGGCTGCGCAAGGCGGCCTGAGGGTGGGATGATCCAATGGGAATTTGATTTTTATCATTGTTATCATTGGAGAAATTTCAACACTCGCGCAAATTCCGGCGATAGTTGGAGTTCGTCAAGCCTTCATTTGATTCATCTCAAATGGTTAGGCCTTCCGGCCGCTTCATAGTCACGCCGCAAAGAAGAGTCGTGACTGATGGAGAGACGACATGAAGAATATGGGTATGGGCATGCTGGGCGCCGCCGCCCTCAGCCTGGCCGCTATCGCAAGCCCGCTGCACGCGGCTGACCTCGCCGAACGCATGGCGCCGCCGGAGGCGACGATCGACGTCGCGGCGAAGAGCCCGTGGCAGATCCGCGTGCGCGGCCTCGGCGTGATAACCGAGAACAGCGGCTTCGTCGACGGGATTCCCGGATCCGACCTGTCCTTCTCGGATACGGTGGTGCCGGAACTCGACATCTCCTACTTCTTCACGGACAATATCGCCGCCGAACTCATTCTCGGTACGACCTATGCGAATGTGACGGCCGACGGCTCGATTGCCGGCCTCGGCAAGGTGGGCAAGACCTGGCTGCTGCCGCCGACATTGACGCTGCAATATCATTTCACCGATCTCGGCGCCTTCAAGCCCTATGTCGGCGCGGGCGTGAACTACTCGCTGTTCTACCACCAGTCCGGCACTGGTGCCTTTACGGACCTCGACGTGAAGAATACGCTGGGTGCGGCGCTTCAGGTGGGCTTCGACTACATGCTGGACGACCACTGGGGCATGAACTTCGACGTCAAGAAGCTGTTCCTCGAGCCGGAATGGAAGGGCACCACAGGTGGCGGCACGCTCACCGGCAAGGCCAAGCTCAATCCCTGGCTGATCGGCACGGGCGTGACCTACCGCTTCTGAGCCAGGGAAAGGGCCTGCTTCATTGAGGCGGGTTTCCAAGCTTATCCATCAACGCGGCCGGGGATTTGACACTCCGGCCGCGACATCCTATGTACGGGCGAAGGGTGAGAGCCCCTGCCGTCCGCGAGCGCAAGCTTTGGTGAAGTCTCTCCAGAATCGATCGGTCTTCCAGCATCACGCATGCGACCCGGTGGCAATGCGGGCCCCCTCCGAACCGACGCATGCCACGACTGGAGTTCCGACATGCGTCCATCATCGACGCCACTACCCTCCCTCGATGCCCTGAAGGACCAGGCAAGGCGGCTGCGCGCGCGCTTTTCCGCCGAGGGGCAGGACATTTCCCATTCCCGCGCGCTCGAGCTCATCGCGGCGCAATACGGCTTTCGCGACTGGAACACGCTGCATGCGGCCGTCGGCAACCGGCCGCCCTTCGATCCCTGGATGCTGGGCGCGCGCGTGCGCGGTCATTATCTTGGCCAGCCGTTCGATGCCGAGGTGCTGGGCGTGCAGGCGGTGACGAGCCAGCCCGGCCGCTACCGCATGACCCTGCATTTCGACGAGCCGGTGGACGTGGTCACCTTCGAAAGCTTCTCGGCCTTCCGCCACCGCGTGACGTGCACCGTCGACGAGACGGGGCGGACGACCGAGAAGACCTCCAACGGCAGGCCGCATCTCGAACTCGAATGGTGATCGCTCAGAACGATCCCGAAAACCGCATCGCAAGGCCGTCGACCCTGAATCCGGCGGCCTTGTCCGTTTCGCGGCGCACAAGGTGGCTGTATTCCAGCGCCGCGGCGGCACCCTTTGCGAGCGTATAGGTGAGGGTCGCGGTCGTCGCGGTCGTGCGCGTGCGGTAATCGTAATAGAGCCAGTCGCTGCGGGCGTGCTCGTAGGCGAGGGCGAGCTTCAGCCGTTCCGTCAGCGCCGTTTCCAGCGACAGGCCTGCGGTGCGCACGTCCTCGCCGAGCGGGTCGTCGATATCGGCAAGCTGCATGTCCCGCCCGAACTTCGCCTTGAAAACGGTGTCCCGAGGGAGCGGGATGGCGAGTTCCGCCTTCAGGAAGGGCCGGGTGCGGTCGACCGTCAGGCCGAGCTCGGGGCTGCCGACGCGCACGATGCCTGCCTCCGCCATCAGCGTGATGCCGTCGCCGAAGGCGCGTCCATAGGCGAGGGAACCGCGCAAGGTCTCTGCCGGGAAGCGGTCGAGCGGATGCTGCTGGCCGGCGGGAATGCGGTTCGTGCGGTATTGCAGCGCAATGCCCGCCTCGCCGCCGAGAAGCGGGCGGATATGGCCGCCGGTGAGATCGAGCAGCCGGTTGTCCGCTTCGAGCCGGGTGTGCGGAAGGGCGGGCAGGGTGAAGCGTGCCTTTCCCCGGTGCAGGCTGGACAGGGCGGCGACAAGACGGCTCTTGCCGCCGGCGTGCTCCACGGTGATCCCGGCGCTGGCGGCGGCGGCGACCTCGGCCTTCCGGTAGCCGATCAAGAGCCCCGGCAGGGCGAGGAAGAGGTCGCCTTCCTGCCGGTGCTCGATGCCGCCCCTGAGGGTGAGCTTCACCGCCTCGCCCAGATCGCGGTCGAGGCCGAATTCGACGCCGGCCCGCCGCTCGTCGGCGAAACGGTAGCGGGCGAGGCGCCTGGCGCTCGCATTCAGCCCGTAGGCGAATTCGGAGTCCTCCAGCGCCAGGCTGCCACGCAGGGAGAGCTTGGCCTCGGTGAATGGAGAGGAAAGAGCGGACGGATCCTTGAAGACATTCCCGGCCCAGCCGCCACCGACGCTGTAATCGATGGGTGAGCCGGCGTTTGCCGGGCTGCAGAAGGCGACTGCGAAAACACCACAAAGACGGCCGCGCACCACGCCCAAGG
>Ga0066256_1003255_pt1 | contig 16015 bp, 19 predicted proteins | sample ThiBio_1000_biof_FD_87107 | JGI IMG/M metagenome (GOLD analysis project Ga0066256, IMG submission 87107) | Wastewater bioreactor microbial communities from Cape Town, South Africa - Thiocy_expt_1000_biof (version 2) | ecosystem: Engineered > Bioreactor > Thiocyanate-remediating >...
TGCCCCAACCCGACCGGCATCGACTATTCGAACGCCGACTGGGACGAGATCGCCGGGCTGCTCGCGGCCAGGAAGCTCCTCCCCGTGCTCGACCTCGCCTACCAGGGCCTGGGCCGCGGCATGGAGGAGGACGCCTATGGCGTGCGCCGCGTGCTCGCCGCCGTGCCGGAGGCGATCGTCGCCTATAGCTGCGACAAGAACTTCGGCCTCTACCGCGACCGCACCGGCGCGCTCTACATGATGACGGCGACGCCCGAGCAGCTCCCGCCGGTGATCTCCAACGCCTATGCCCTGGCCCGCGCCAACTGGTCGCAGCCGCCGGATCACGGCGCCGCCGCCGTGCGCATGGTGCTGGAGGACAAGGCGCTCACCGCGCAGTGGCTCGACGAGCTCGACACCATGCGCGAACGGATGCGCCAGGTCCGCGCCCGGCTCGCCGCGGCCGGCAAGGTCGGCGGGGGCGACCTGACGCCGGTCGGCGGCCAGAATGGCCTGTTCTCGATCATCCCCTTCACGCCTGAGCAGGTCCAGGCGATGCGCGCCGACCACGGCATCTACTTCGCCGGTTCGGGCCGGATCAACGTGGCGGGGCTGACGCTGGGCAACATCGACCCGTTCATCGCCGCCGTGGCGAAGGGGACGGGCTGACCATCGCGGTACCCTGGGCTAGGTTCGGAGCGACGACTTGCGGTGAAGCGGGTGCGCCGTTTTTGCGGAAGAGCATTGCTCACAAACGGCCGTTTTCGGAATCACCTTTCATTTGAACAACTCGGTCGAAAATGCGGCTGTCCCGAGCAACCGAAGGTCAGGATCGCGTGAATCAATGAGGTGGCGCGGTGGGTTGGGTTTCAAAGTGCCCCGATGGGATCGCAGCCATGTTAACCGCTTCTCAAGTCCAACGGTTACCGGCTCCTCGGTGACTTCGACTGTTATTCGGCTGAGCGCATAGCCGGGGCCAAAAGCAGCGGCGAGATTTTCGGGGTCTACGCGCTCTACGGAGCTTGGATCATCAAGATTACGAAAAGTCACAAGCAGCGGCTTCCCCGGCTCGTTCAATCCCCGAGCAATTGCTGGCATTTCCAAAGGTGGATCACCGACCTTCCGAAATGGTTCGCCGGACTGGCGACCACCCGGATAAAAAGTGCGACCGATCAAGTTGGGCATATCCAATGATTGCCCGTTATTCAAAAGTGCGAACAAGTATCGCTCATTCGGCAGCTTGACTGAGACCGCTTCGCCGCGAAACATCGAAGAATACCTATTGTCGCTTATTGATAATCCCCCAGCAGGGGTGATCGATTCTTCAACGACAGAATAGCCTGATCGCGGTCCATGCGGCGTGGCGACCTCAACCGCGATCTTGAATCGGCGGGTCTTTGACGGCGAGCACCCTTGAACAAAGGAGGCTGCTGAGGCAGCCAGTAATGCCAAAATGTCCCGCCGCGCCATCATGCTTCTTCCCCGATCTATAAATCGCGATAGCACGGAGTTGGCGAGTTGCACGTTAACGCTCAAAAACCCTGGTTTCCGAGATCATACGGCATGTCTGCTCTGGGAAAATTGCGCTTGCCGCTTCCTGTGTCTGGAAACCCGTCTCCAAATCTGTGTCGCGAAAAGGGGTGTTCGCAGCGCAGGTCAGACGACGAAGATCGCGCCGCAAGCAGACAGTCCGCCTACCCCCGTAAACTCTGCATCCGCTGCAAGTACCGCGCCAGCACGTCGAGCTCCAGGTTCACCCGGTCGCCCGGTTCCAGCGTGCCCAGGGTGGTCACTTCGGCGGTGTGGGGGATGATGTTGAGGGCGAAGTGGCAGGTGCCGTCGGCTTGGTCGGCGACCTCGTTCACGGTCAGCGAGACGCCGTCGACGGTGATCGAGCCTTTGGGGGCGAGGTAGGGCGCGAGGTCGTGGGGCGCGGCGATGACCAGGCGGCGGGAATCGCCTTCGGGCGCGACGCTCGCCACGGTGCCGACGCCGTCGACGTGGCCGGTGACGATGTGCCCGCCCAGCTCGTCGCCGAGCTTCAGCGCGGGCTCGAGATTGAGCCGGCGGCCCGGCTCCCAGCGGCCCGGCACGGTGCGCGAGACGGTTTCGCCCGAGATGTCGACCGCGAACCAGGCGTCGCCCGCGACCCCGCCCTTGTCGACCACGGTCAGGCAGGTGCCCGAGCAGGCGATCGAGGCGCCGATGGCCATGCCGGCCGGATCGAAGGGGCAGGCGACGACCGCGTGGAGGTCGCCCGTCTGACGGGTTTCGCGGATCGTGCCGAGAGCGGTGACTATGCCGGTGAACATGGCAGCCGCTCGTAGACTTCCAGCGTGTCGCTGCCAAGCCGGCGATGGTCGGCCTGCCGCCAGCGCCCGTGCGCCTCGGCCAGGGCGCCGAGGCCGAGGTCGCCCACCGCGCTCCGCCCCGCGCCGATGAGGATCGGGGCGCGGTAGATCAGCAGGCGGTCGACAAGCTCGGCGGCGAGGAAGGCGGCGGCGGCCTGGGCGCCGCCTTCGACGAAGAGGTACTGGACGCCCGCCATGTCGGCGACGGCCTCGGGCGCGGGGAGGGCGCGCCAGCCCTCCGGCGCGGAGCCGCGCGTCAGCACCCAGCGCTCCGGGCTGCGCGCTTCGAGGCCGGGCAGGCGCACGTCGAGCCGCGGGGCGTCGCTGCGCAGAGTCCCGCCGCCGACGAGGATGGCGTCGCAGCGGGCGCGCTCGGCGTGGCAGTACCGGCGGGCGATCTCGCCGGTGATCCAGCGGCTCGTGCCGTCCTCCAGCGCGATCCGGCCGTCGAGCGAGAGGGCGAGCTTGAGCGTCACCTGCGGGCGGCCGCGGCGCTTCTGCATGAGATAGCCGGCGAGGCTGGCCTCGGCGGCGGGGGAGGCGACCAACTCGGCCTCGATCCCCGCGGCGCGGATGCGCGCGAAGCCGGCGCCGGCGGTGCGCGGGTCGGGGTCCTCGCAGCCGACCACGACGCGCGCCAGGCCCGAGGCGGCGACGAGGTCGGCGCAGGCCGAGCCGCGCGCGCTGACATGGGCGCAGGGCTCGAGCGTGACGTAGAGCGTCGCCCCGAAGGCGGCGCTGCCGGCCTGGCCCAGGGCCACGGCCTCGGCATGGGGGCGGCCGCCGGGGCGGGTCCAGCCGCGGGCGATCACCCGGCCATGCTTGACGATGATCGCACCCACGGCTGGGTTGGGACGGCTGAGCGGACGGGCCCGCGCCGCCAGGCGGGCCGCCGCGTCGAGCCAGCGCAGGTCCTCAGGGGCGGGCAAGCTGGCCCTGGGCGAGAGTCTGCTGGATGTTGGGGCGCGGCCGGGCGGCCTCCTCGGCCGCTTTCTCCGCCCGGGCCTTGGCCTCGATCGCGTCGACGTCCATACCCGACATGCGGCCGAGCTTGACGTAGATCTGGCGCACGTCCTCGTCGCGCTTGGCCTGTTCGGCGCGCAGCTCGTCCTGGACCTTCTGGTTGGCCTCGTTGGAGGCGATGATCTCGGCGTCGGTGCGGTCGGCGCGCCACGAGGTGATGTAGATCACCTTGGGCGGGCGCGGCTCGACCCGGTGCTCCTCCCGGAACATCAGCGAGAAGGTGGCGAGCGTCGCCGCGGCCGCCAGGACGGCGATCCGCCAGCGGTTCTTGCCCGCCTGCTGGAAGACGGTGCGGAAATCGGCGATTGCGCCGACCGGATCGACGTTCTTCCAATAGGACATGGGGCGCTAGATAAGGCCTTCGCCCGCCTCGCGCCAACCTTTAGTTCAGCCGAACGGGGCGTAGAGACTCCGGCCCTCGCGCTTGAGCCAGCGGTTGGCCTGGGCGAGGTCGCCTTCGAACAGCTCGGCCAGCAGGGCGTGGAAGCGCGGGCTGTGATCGAAGTGGATCAGGTGGGCGACCTCGTGGGCAATCACCGAGCGGCGGACCGCGTCGGGCGCCATGACCAGCCGCCAATTGATCCGCACCGCCCCGTGCGCCGAACAGCTCCCCCAGCGCCGCCGCGCGTTGCTGAGCGAGAGCGGCGGGGCGGGGACGCCGGCCCGGGCGGCATAGTCGGCAAGGTCCTCGGCCATCAGCCGCCGCGCCTCGCCGTCGAGCCAGCGGCGGATGCGCGGGGCGAGGCTCTCCGCCGTGCCGCCGAGGCGCAGCGCGCCGTCCGCCAGCGCGGGGCGGCGCGGGGCCCTGGGCTCGTGCATCACGAGGAGCGGCGCGCCGCGATAGGGCAGGGTGCCGCCGGGCATGATCGCCTGCCGCTCGGGCACGTGGGCGAGCTGGCCCGCCAGCCACTCGGCATGGGCCTGGGCGAAGGCGGCGACCTCGGCGCTGCGCGCGGTGCGCGGGGCGGAGACGCGGACCTCGGAGCCGTCGGGGGCGAGGCGCAGGGTCAGGCGCCGGGCATGGCGCAGGCGGCGGATCACGATGGGCAGCGCGCGCTCGCCCAGGGTGATCGAGAGGTCGCCCGCCTGCCGCCCCCTGGTGGGCTGGAGCCAGTCAGGCAGCCGCATCGTCGCGGTCTTCCGGCCAGACGATATGCTGCTCCAGCGGTCCGGCGACCACTTCGGAGATCGCCCGCCCGCGCACCGAGATGCCCGCCCGGTGCACGGCCTCGGGATCGCCGCAGATCAGGTGGTGCCAGTCCGGTAGCGGCTCGCCCGCGGCGCGCAGGCGGTAGGCGCAGGTCGCGGGCAGCCAGTCCAGCGCGGCGGCCAGGCGCGGGGTCAGGCGCAGGCAGTCGGGCACGAACATCCGCCGGTTGCGATAGTCGCTACACCGCGCGGTCTTGAGGTCGAGCAGCTTGCAGGCGACGTTGGTGGGATAAATGTCGCCGGTGTCCTCATCCTCGACCTTGTGCAGGCAGCACTGGCCGCAGCCGTCGCACAGCGCCTCCCACTCGGCGCGGGACAGCGTCTCGATCGGCTTTTCCCAGAAGCGGTCCGCTGCGGGAGCCTTGGCGCCTACCTCACCCATTTCGCCAGTTCCGCCGCGATCGCCTGCGGGTCCTGCTTGTCGGTCGGAAGGATGGCGAGCGGCTTGCCGTCGCGGTCCATCAGGTAGGCGGTGCGGCTGTGGTCCATCAGGTAGCCGCCCGCGCTCTCCTTGCCCTTGGCGTAATAGACGGCGAAGGCCTTGGCGGCGGCCGCGACCTGCTCGGCCGTGCCGGTCAGGCCGATGAGGTGCGGGGAGAAGGCCGCGGCGAACTCGCCGACGCGGGCCGGGGTGTCGCGCGCCGGATCGATCGTGATGAAGATCGGCTGGACCCGGGCGGCGAGGTCCGGATGGTCCTTGGCGAAGGCGTTGAAGCCCCGCATCAGCACCGAGACGTCCATCGGGCAGGCGTCGGGGCAGAAGGTATAGCCGAAATAGACGATCCGGTACTTGCCGGCGAAGTCGCTCCAGCGCACCGTCTTGCCGGCCTTATCGGTCAGGGTGAACGGCCCGCCGATCGCCGCGCCTTCGAGCGGGGGCTTCTCCGCCGGGGCGGAGCCGCTGCCGCAGGCGGGCAGCGTCAGGGCGAAGGCGAGGCAGAGGGCGTTTCGGATGGTCATGGCGCGCCGGTTCATGCTCTGCTAAGCCACCGGACGCAAGGCGGGATCGGGGCCGGAAGCCCCGCCGCAGCCGCCTTTCCAGGAGGATTCCAGACGTGTCGAAGTTCATGGCGAAGATGGGGATCGCCGTCGCCGCGGCGCTGGCACTGGCCACGCCCGCCGCCGCGCAGTTCTCCCAAGGCTACAAGTTCCTCGAAGCCGTCCGCAAGAAGGACGGCAACGCCGTCGAGGAGATGCTCCAGGTTCCGGGCACGACGCTCATCAACACCCGCGACGTGACCAGCGGGGAGACCGCCCTGCACATCGTCGTCGCGCGCCGCGACCTGACCTGGATCACCTTCCTGCTGGCCAAGGGCGCCAATGTCGACGCGCGCAACGGCCGCGGGGCGACGCCGTTGCAGATCGCCGTCGGCATGGGCTTCAACGAGGGCGTCGAGCTGCTGCTGGCCAAGGGCGCGCGGGTCGACGAGCCGGATTCCACGGGCGAGACCCCGCTGATCACCGCGGTCCATCGCCGCGACACCGGCCTGATGCGCCTGCTGCTCAAGGCCGGCGCCAATCCCGACCGCAGCGACAATTCGGGCCGCTCGGCGCGCGACTATGCCGCGCTCGACGGCAAGGGCAGCCCCCTGCTCACCGAGATCGAGACCAACGCCAAGCCGCGCGGCGCGGCGGGCGCGGCGCGCGGCAGCTACGGTCCTTCGTTCTAGGGCGATCATGGCACCCCCGACTTCCGAGCTGGCTGACCTGACCCTGCCCGAGCTGCGCCTCGCCCTGGCGCCGGCCGTGGCCGACGCCGCGGTGTTCGACGGCTGGAGCGAGGCGGCGGTCGACGCCGCGGCCGGGCAGCTCGGCGTGGCTCCGGCGGTCGCGCGGCTGGCCTTCCCCGGCGGCGCGATGGACATGATCGCCGCCTGGATCGACCGGATCGACGCCGACGCGGCCCTGGCCCTGCCGCGCGAGGCGCTTGCGCCGCTGCGCGTCCCCGAGCGCATCCGCCGCCTGGTCGAGTTCCGGATCGATGCCGTCGCCGGCCACGAGGAGGCGCTGCGGCGGGCGCTGGCGATCCTCGCCATGCCGCGCAACCTCGCCCAGGCGGCGCGGCTCGGCTGGCGCAGCGCCGACCTGATGTGGCGGCTGGCCGGCGACACCGCGACCGACTTCAACCATTACACCAAGCGCGCGACGCTCTCCGCCGTGGTCGCCGCGACCCTCGCCGTCCATGTCGACGACCGCAGCGAAGGCAAGGCCGAGACCCGCGCCTTCCTCGACCGCCGCCTCCAGGGCGTCGCCCGGTTCGAGAAGGCCAAGGCCCGGCTCCTCCGCCCCGAAGCCGAGCGCTTCAGCCTGGTCCGCCTGCTCGGCCGCCTGCGCTATCCCGCAAGGTAATTGCGAGGCAGTTGCAAATACCCCGGCGATCTGGCAGCGCGGGGCCATGACCCTGGATGCTCTCCCCATCGGCCGGAAGGCGCGAATCGTCGCGGTCGACTGGACCGGCCTCGATCATGACGAGGGCCGCCGCCTGCGCGCGCTCGGCATCGATGCGGGCGCGCAGGTCACGGTGGCGCACCGGGGGATGTTCGGCGGGGCCGATCCCCTCGCGGTCGAGATCGGGCGGATGACCGTGGCGCTGCGCCGCCTCCACGCCCGGGCCATGCAGGTGGAGGCCCTATGAAACGCCGTTCCGCCGCGCTGGTCGGCAATCCCAACGCGGGCAAGAGCGCGCTGTTCAACGCCCTGACCGGCGCGCGCCAGAAGATCGCCAACTATCCCGGCGTCACCGTCGAGCGGAAGGCCGGGCGCCTGCTGCTGCCGAACGGCGAGCCGGTCGAGCTGACCGACCTGCCCGGCTCCTACGGCCTCAACCCGACGAGTCCGGACGAGGAAGTGACCCGCAAGGTTATCCTCGGCGAGTTCCCCGGCGAGGCCGCGCCCGAGGTGCTGGTCGTCGTGCTCGACGCCTCGAACCTGGAGCAGCACCTGGTCTTCGCCCAGGAGGTGATCGCGCTCGGCCGTCCGACCGTGGTCGCGCTCAACATGATCGACCTGGCCGAGCGCGACGGGCTGGCGCTCGATCCCGAGGCGCTGGAGACGGCGCTCGGCGTGCCGGTCGTCCCCACCGTCGCCGTGCGGCGGCGCGGCCTGACCGAGCTGGCCCAGGCGATCGCCGAAGCGGAGGAGCGCAAGCCCGAGCATTCGCGGCCCTTCGTCGACGAGGCGGAGCGGCGCGTCACCGCCCATGCCATCGCCCAGGCGACGATCGTCTCCGAGACGGCGAAGCACCGGCTGCACTCCAAGCTCGACAGGGTGCTGCTCAACCCCTGGCTCGGGCCGCCGATCCTGCTCGTGCTGCTGTTCGTGGTGTTCCAGGCGGTCTTCGCCTGGGCGCAGCCCTTCGCCGATGCGCTGGAGGCCGCGGTCGCCTGGCTCGCCGCCGGCGTCCAGGCCGCCCTGCCGCCCAGCCTGGCGCGCGACTTCCTGATCGACGGGGTGTTCAACGGCGTCGGCTCGGTCGTCGTCTTCCTGCCGCAGATCGTCATCCTGTTCTTCTTCATCCTGGTGATGGAGGCCTCGGGCTACATGGCCCGCGCGGCCTTCATCATGGACCGGCTGATGGCCTATGTCGGCCTGTCGGGGCGCAGCTTCATCCCCCTGCTGTCGAGCTTCGCCTGCGCCATTCCGGGGATCATGGCGACCCGCTCGATCACCGATCCCAAGGACCGCCTGACGACGATCCTGATCGCCCCGCTGATGACCTGCTCGGCCCGCCTGCCGGTCTATGCGGTGATCATCGCCGCCTTCATCCCCAACAAGCCGGTGGGGCCCAGGGGCTTCGAATTCATCGGCCTGCAAGGGCTGGTGCTGTTCAGCCTCTACGTCGCCGGGATCATTGGCGCGATGGTCGTCGCCCTGGTCCTGCGCCGTTCGGTGACGAAGGGCGCGGCCAGCGGCTTCATCATGGAGCTGCCCAAGTACCAGCTTCCGCGGCTCAAGGACCTCGCCATCGGCCTGATGCAGCGCGCCTGGATCTTCCTGCGCCGCGCCGGCACGATCATCTTCACGATCACCGTGGTCCTCTGGCTGATGCTCAACTTCCCGCGCGCCGAGCCGGGCCAGAGTCAGGTCGAGGCCTCGGCGGCGGGCAAGATCGCCGACGTGGTCCAGGTCGTGGTCCGCCCGATCGGCTTCAACCACGAGATGGCGCTGGCCCTGATCCCGGCCATGGCCGCGCGCGAGGTGGCGGTAAGCTCGCTCGCCACGACCTATGCGGTCGACGCCAGCGACGACGAGAACCAGACCGCGGTCGACCTGGGCAGCCGGCTCAAGGCCAAGTGGACCTTGCCGATGGCCCTGGCCTTCCTCGCCTGGTTCGTCTTCGCCCCGCAATGCCTCTCGACCATCGCCGTCGCCCGGCGCGAGACCAACGGGTGGAAATGGCCGGGGTTCATGCTCGCCTACCTGTTCGTCCTGGCCTATATTGCGGCGGGCGCGACCTACTGGACGGCGGTGGCGCTGGGGCTTTGAGGCGCCGTCGTTTCCTCTAGGTCCTCGTCATGCTGAACTCGTTTCAGCATCCATGGGACGAAGGTGCCGACATGATGCAACGACTCTTTGGCGGGTGAGGTTGCGCCATGGACCCTGAAACGAGTTCAGGGTGACGGGTATCGAGCGGTAGCGAGGCGCGCCAATCCGCCGTTGAAAAATCCCTCGCCGGGCTGTTCGCCGCGCGATGCAGGCATTACCTCCGCTCCTCAAGATTTCAGAGGAAGCGATTCGATGGCAGGCAGCGTCAACAAGGTGATCCTGGTGGGCAACCTCGGGGCCGATCCCGAGGTCAAGTCGTTCCAGAACGGCGGCAGGGTCTGCAACCTGCGGATCGCCACCTCGGAGACCTGGAAGGACCGCAATACCGGCGACCGCCAGGAGCGGACCGAGTGGCATAGCGTCGCGATCTTCTCCGAAGGGCTGGTCGGCGTGGCCGAGCGCTTCCTGCGCAAGGGCAGCAAGGTCTATCTCGAAGGCCAGCTCCGCACCCGCAAGTGGCAGGACCAGTCGGGCAACGACCGCTACAGCACCGAGGTCGTGCTGCAAGGCCCGGGCGCGGTGATGACCATGCTCGACGGCGCGCCGGGCGGTGGCGGCGGCCAGCGCAGCGGCGGCGACTGGGGCGGCTCCTCGGGCGGCGGGCGCTCCGGCGGCGGTGACTGGGGCGGCGGCGGCCAGCGTTCGGGTGGCGGCAACGACTGGGGCGGCGGTTCGTCCTCGGGCGGAGCGCCGAAGGGCGGTTACGCCGACGACCTGGACGACGACATCCCGTTCTGATCGGCCCGCGCCCGGAAGGCCCGCGGGGTCTCGCCGGTCAATTGCTGAAAGGCCTTGGCGAAGGCGCTCTGGCTCTCGAAGCCGACCTCGGCCGCGATCTGCGCGACCGAGCGGCGCGTGTCGCCGAGCGCCTCGGCCGCGGCGAGCAGGCGCGCACGACGGCGGTAGTCGTCCCAGCCCATGCCGAGCTCGGTGGTGAAGCGGCGGCGCAGCGTCCGCTCGGACAGGCCCGCGGCCCGCGCCGCCTCCGGCAGGGTCGATCCGGCCAGGTGAGCGCGGGTATAGGCCATGGCCGCGGCGACTTGCGGATCGGCCGAGCTGGGCAGGCTGAACGGCGCTTCCTGCGCGATCCATTCGCCGCAGAGGCGGCCGAAGGCGGCGAAGAACAGACGCCCGGTCTCGTCCTGCGGCCCCTGGATCGGCCAGCGCATCGCCTCGGCCATCATCTCGCGCATCAGCGGCGAGACCCGGATCACGCGGACCCGGTCGCCCGCCTCGGGCACCATGTCGCGCGCCAGCAGGATCGAGACCGAGCGGACCCGGTGGATCGAGTTGCGGTGCTCGACCCCGGCCGGAATCCACCCGGCGATGCTCTTGGGCAGGAGATGCCGCCCGTTGCGGTCCTCCAGCTCGATCGAGCCGGCGAAGGCGTACTGGATCTGGTGCATGTCGTGGTGGTGCCACGGCGAGTCGAGGTCGTAGGCGTCCTGGAGGACGGCTCCGGCCGGAGGCCGCCGGGCGGGGTCGACCAGCGTCGACAGGCCGACATTGAGCGTCGAGATATCCATGACCGTTCCGCGCGAAAGATTGTCCGGATCGCGTGAGACGGTCAACTCCGGCGCGGGCTAGGGCCACCTCATCACGCCCGCGATCGAGAGGAACGAGCATGGCATTCCGCGTCCACCCGCCCGAGAGCCTGGCCTGGCGCCGGATCGGCGACATCGAGATGGGCGCGATGCGCGCGCACATCGACCCGAGCGAGCTCGATTGCCACCTGGCCTTCCACGAGCCCGGCGACGCCGAGACGCCGCAGCTCCTCGAGATGCGGCTGAAGCCCCACACGCTGGTCACGCCGCACAGCCATGAGCTGGGCGAGATCGTCTATGTCGTCGCGGGCTCGCTGCGCTGGGGCGATCATGTGCTGGAGGCCGGCGGTTCGATGTTCATTCCGGCCCGGACGCCCTATAGCTACCGCGCAGGCGAGGCGGGCGCGCGGCTGCTCAACATCCGCGCGCGCGAGGACCACAGCTTCATTCCGGCGGCGGTAGGCACGCCGCGGTAACGAGAGGATAGTCGAGCACATGGGCAAGGTAATGGAAGGCGTCCGCGTCCTGGAGGTCGCGCAGTTCACGTTCGTCCCGGCGGCGGGCGGCATCATGGCCGACTGGGGCGCCGACGTGATCAAGGTCGAGCATCCGGTGCGCGGTGATACGCAGCGCGGCTTCCTCAACATGGGCGGGGTCCAGCTCGATCCGCTGCGCCACACCCTGATCGAGCATCCCAACCGCGGCAAGCGCTCGGTCGGCATCGACCTGGCGACGCCCGAGGGGCAGGAGGTGCTCTACGAGTTGGCGAAGTCGGCCGACGTCTTCCTGACCAACTACCTCCCGCAGGTCCGCCAGAAGAACAAGTTCGACGTCGAGCACATCCGCGCGATCAACCCGAACATCATCTACGCCCGCGGCAGCGCCTTCGGCGAGAAGGGGCCGGAGCGCGAGAAGGGCGGTTTCGACGGCACGGCCTTCTGGTCGCGCAGCGGCATCGCCGACGCCATGACCCCGGCCGAGCTGGACGGTCCGCTCGGCCAGGGCGTCGCGGCCTTCGGCGATTCGATCGGCGCGATGTTCATCGCCGGCGGCATTTCGGCGGCCCTGTTCCACCGCGAGAAGACCGGCGAGGCCAAGGTGCTCGACGTCTCGCTGATGAGCTCGGCCTGGTGGGCCACGGGCGCGGTGCTGTCGCAGATCATGGAGACGGGCGTTTCCATGAAGAACACCATGCCGATCTCGGGCGGCTCGCTGCGCAGCCCGTTCAACGGCAACTACCGCACCTCGGACGGCGGCACGATCAACCTGTGCATCAACAGCCCGACCGGCCTGATCCGCGACACCTTCGAGCACCTCGGTCTGCCCGAGCTGGCCGACGACCCGCGCTTCTCCGAGCCGGTCGAGCTGTTCAAGAACGCCAAGGCGGCGAGCGACCTGATGGTCGAGGCCTTCGCCAGGCACCCCTTCGCCTACTGGAAGAAGCACCTCCAGACGATGAAGGGGCAATGGGCCCCGGTGCAGAGCTTCAAGGAACTGCTGGAGGACGAGCAGGCGCTCGCCAACGACATGATCATCGAGGTCGAAGGCGCCGACGGCAATCCGCTCAAGCTGGTCCGCGGCCCGGTGCAGTGGGACGGCGAGCCGCTGGAGACCACGCGCTCGCCCCAGGCCTCGGAGCATACCGAGCTGGTGCTGATGGAACTCGGGCTGGAATGGGATCGGATCGAGGAGCTGAAGGCCAAGGGTGCGATCGCCTGACTTTCAGACGGGCGGACGTTCCCATCTCGTTCGTCACCCCGGACTTGATCCGGGGCCCCGCTTTCCTTTTTCCGAGGTCGCGCAGGAAGAGGCGGGGCCCCGGATCAAGTCCGGGGCGACGAGGTTTGTGATGGCATTCGCTTCCCACCCCATCCCGGGTCATGCGGCCGCCGGGTTGGCAAACTGCATGATCCCCTCTGGCGAGGAGGGGGAGCAAGGGCTCAATCCTTCTTGAGCCTGGCCAGCGCGGCGAAGGGGTTCGCCGTGTCCTCGCCGAAGTAGCCGGAGGTCTTGCGGAACTCCTCCGCGTTCGGGCCTTCGAGGAACGGGTCGGTGGCGAGGGCGAGGCTCTGCGCGACGGCCTCGCCGAGGTCGAACTGGGTGCCGGCGAACTCGATCTCGTCGAGGTCGACCGCTGCCAGCTCCACCTCCTCGTCGGGGCGGTGGCCGCCGCTCGGCGGGACGAAGCGCAGGGTCAGGGGTTCGGAGATCGTGACGAGCAGGTCCTCGCCCGAGACCGCGCAGCCCTGGACGATCTCGGCGTCGAGCCGGCCTGTCGCCGCGATCGCCTGCTTGACCGGCTCCAGCGTCACCTCCGCGACGAGGCGGTGGATCGCGACCAGGCCGAAGCGCCGGGCCAGCGCCTGCCGCTCGGCCTCGTTTGCCTCCAGCCGCACCGGCTCGTTGCCGATCGAGCGGGTGTCGATGATCCGGCTGAACTCGGGCCGGCTGAACTCGGGCGTCATGCGAAGTCGCCGGCGAGCAGCCGGTCGGCGGGCAGGGCGTCGACCCGCTCGGCGAGCGCCTTGAACCGCGCCGCGACCAGGCCCGGCTCACCGCCGTCGGCCAGGCTGACGTTGCGGTCGATCGCCTCGGCCAGGGCCGTGTCGTCGTTCGCCGCCAGGGCCTCGCGATAGGCGCCGAGGCGGCCGCCGAGCGCGCTCATCAGCCGGCCCATGTGCTTGCCCACGACGATGTCGCCCACGCCGCTCTGGCGGAGCTGGCCGTCCATATCGTCGACGAACAGCTCGGTCAGCCGCGCCGAGGCCGGGATCAGCGCGGGCTCGCGCTCCATCCGCAGGAGCACGGCCGAGAGGACCAGGGTGATCGCGTCGAACCGGCCGGGCACGGTGTCGGCCACCCGGCATTCGGCGTACCAGGCGGGATCGCGCGAGAGCTCGACGATCTTGTGCCATAGCGGGCGGACCTCGGCGCGGTCGTCGGGACGCTTGCCGAACAGGCGGGAAAACAGGGACACCGCATTCCTTTCATTCAGCCGGGATTAAACGCGGCCGGCCGATCGACCGGCGAACCACAGCGCCATTGCGCTGCCTGCCCGGGAGCCCTAAGGCTTCGGGCCGATATATGCGTAATGGCAGGGCTGGCAATGGCGCGGCCGCTCGCCAGTGAATCGACCGGAGCGAATTGATGCAGAGGATGGGACGGATCGTTGGAGGCCTCGGGGCGGCGGTCGTGCTGGCGGCGATGGCCGGGGGCTGCGCTTCGATCAAGGACCACCGCGGCTACATCGTCGACCAGGCGCTGGTCGAATCGGTCCAGCCGGGCATCGACAACCGCACCTCGGTCGAACGCGCGCTCGGCCGCCCGAGCTTCGCCAGCCAGTTCGGCGAGCAGGCCTGGTACTACGTCTCGGTCGATACGCGGCAGCGGCCTTTCGCCCGCGCCCGCACCCACGACCAGTCGGTGCTGCGCATCCGCTTCGACGCGAAAGGCAATGTCGCCGCGATCGACAAGGCCGGCCCGGAGAAGATCGCGCGGCTCGATCCCGAGCACAAGAAGACGCCGACGCTCGGCCGCGACCGCGGGTTCCTCGAAGACCTGTTCGGCAATATCGGCACGGTCGGCTCGGGCCTGGGCGGCCCGGCGGCCGGCGGCTCGACCGGCGGACCCAACGGTTCGTAGGATCTGATCCGGGACGCCGCGCCGTCTTGAAGGCGGCTCGCCGCACCCCATATCCCGCGGCATGGACGAGAGCAGGGCAAGCCACGGCCTGATCCAGTGGCACGGGACCACCATCATCGGGGTCAAGAAGAACGGCCGCACGGTCATCGCCGGCGACGGCCAGGTCTCCATGGGCAACACGGTGATGAAGCCGAACGCCCGCAAGGTCCGCCGCATCGGAGAGGGCGGCAAGGTCATCGCCGGCTTCGCCGGGGCGACCGCCGACGCCTTCACCCTGTTCGAACGGCTGGAGAAGAAGCTGGAGCAGCATCGTGGCCAGCTCATGCGCGCGGCGGTAGAGCTGGCCAAGGACTGGCGCACCGACAAGTACCTGCGCAACCTCGAGGCGCTGATGATCGTCGCCGACGCCGAGACCATGCTGATCCTCACCGGCAACGGCGACGTGCTGGAGCCGGAAGGCGGGATCGCCGCGATCGGCTCGGGCGGCAACTACGCGCTGTCGGCCGCCCGCGCCCTCACCGACTACGAGGACGACGCCGAGAAGATCGCCCGCCGCGCGATGCAGGTTGCCGCGGAAGTCTGCGTCTTCACCAACGACCGGGTGACGGTCGAGACGATTTGATCGATCCTCCCGAGAGCAGAATGAACGACAACCTCACCCCCAAAGCCATCGTCCGTGCCCTGGACGAGCACATCATCGGCCAGCAGGACGCCAAGCGCGCGGTCGCCGTGGCGCTGCGCAACCGCTGGCGCCGCCAGCGCCTCTCGCCCGAGCTGCGCGACGAGGTCACGCCCAAGAACATCCTGATGATCGGGCCGACCGGCTGCGGCAAGGCCGAGATCAGCCGCCGCCTCGCCAGGCTGGCCGACGCACCTTTTGTCAAGGTCGAGGCGACCAAGTTCACCGAGGTCGGCTATGTCGGCCGCGACGTCGAGCAGATCGCCCGCGACCTCGCCGAGGAGGCGATCCGCCTGGAGAAGGACCGCCGCCGCGAGGCGGTGCGCGAGGCCGCCAGCAAGGCCGCGATGGAGCGCCTGCTCAAGGCCCTGGTCGGCGAGAACGCCAGCGAGGCGACCCGCGAATCCTTCCGCCAGCGCATCGTCGAGAACGCGATGAACGAGGTCGAGGTGGAGATCGAGGTCGAGGACGTGCCGCAGATGCCGTTCGAGCTGCCTGGCATGGGTGGCAACGTCGGGATGATCAACCTGTCCGACATGATGGGCAAGGCCTTCGGCCGCCAGAACCTCAAGCGCCGCAAGATGCGGGTGCCCGAGGCCTGGGACAAGCTGGTCGACGAGGAAGCCGAGAAGCGCATGGACCAGGACGACGTCGCCCGCGTCGCGCTCCAGAACGCGGAGACCAACGGCATCGTCTTCCTCGACGAGATCGACAAGATCGCGGTCAGCGACGTGCGCGGCGGCAGTGTGAGCCGGGAGGGCGTGCAGCGCGACCTGCTGCCGCTGATCGAGGGCACCACCGTCGCCACCAAATATGGGCCGATGAAGACCGACCATATATTGTTCATCGCGTCCGGTGCGTTCCACGTCGCGAAACCCAGCGACCTGCTGCCTGAACTGCAGGGCCGCCTGCCCATCCGAGTCGAGCTGAACGCGCTGAGCGAGGCCGATTTCATCGCCATCCTGTCCGACACCAAGGCCAGCCTGCCGGAACAGTATAAGGCGCTGATCGGCACCGAGGGCGTTGCGGTGGATTTTACCGAC
>Ga0066256_1002684_pt2 | contig 16014 bp, 12 predicted proteins | sample ThiBio_1000_biof_FD_87107 | JGI IMG/M metagenome (GOLD analysis project Ga0066256, IMG submission 87107) | Wastewater bioreactor microbial communities from Cape Town, South Africa - Thiocy_expt_1000_biof (version 2) | ecosystem: Engineered > Bioreactor > Thiocyanate-remediating >...
GTGCGCCGGAGGATGAGTGGCTGGAACGGCAGCGGGCGTAGGGGAGCCCGCTGCCGCCGGGGAGCGGAACACAATGACTGACCGACGTATTCCGCCCCTTTCCCCCGACTGGCGCCAACCATGATCGGGGGAAGGTCGTTGGCGGCGCGCGCGCCTAGCCCTTGCTGACCGGCAGGGCGACGAAGCGGTTGCTGTCGTCACGGGTGACCTGCATCAGCACCGCCTTGCGGCCCGCCTTGGCTGCGTCGGACATGGCCTTGGTGACATCGCCCGTGGTGGTGACCTTGGCCGAATTGATCGTGGTGATGATGTCGCCGGGCTGAATGCCGCGGTCGGCCGCATCGCTGTTGGGATCAACATCGGTAACGACCAGCCCCTTGCCATCGTCCGACTTGGCGATGGTCAGGCCAAGATCGGCCAATGCGTCGGCCTTGGCGGGCGCTGCCTGCTTGCCGTCATCGTTCGAGGCCTGCTTGTCGCTGGACGGCAGCGTGCCGAGATCGACCTTGATCGTCTGGCTCTTGCCATCGCGCCAGACGGTGACGTCGACCGACTTGCCCGGCGCTTAGGCGCCGATCGTGCGGGCGCGTTCCTTGGGCGAGTCGACCTCCTTGCCGCTGACCTGGGTGATGACGTCGCCGGCGACGATGCCGGCCTTCTTGCCGGGACCTGCTTCCTGGGCGTTCGAAACCAGCGTGCCCTTGTCCGACTTCAGACCGAGCGAGTCGGCGATCTCGGCGGTAACCGGCTGGATCCCGACGCCGAGCCAGCCGCGCTTGATGGAGCCGTCCTTCATGAGGTGCTCGACGACTTGCTTGGCGGTCGAGGCCGGTATGTCGAAACCGATGCCGACGCTGCCGCCCGACGGCGAGAAGATGGCGCTGTTGATACCGATCACTTCGCCATTCAGGTTGAAAGTCGGACCGCCCGAATTGCCGTGATTGATCGGCGCGTCGATCTGGATGAAATCGTCATAGGGGCCGGCACCGATGTCCCGGCCGCGGGCCGAGACGATGCCTGATGTAACCGTGCCGCCAAGGCCGAACGGATTGCCTACGGCCACCACCCAGTCACCGATGCGAACCTTGGAATCGTCGGCGAAGCTCACATAGGTGAACTTGTTGCCGGGGTCGGTGCCGATCAGCTTGGCGTCGAGTTCCTTGCCGTCATTGGTCACAACCGTGAAGGACGAGCCTTCCGAGACGACGTGATTGTTGGTGACGAGGTAGCCGTCCTCGGAGATGAAGAAGCCCGAACCCTGGGCGACCGGACGCGGTTTGCCGCCCTGTTTGAGGCTGGGCTGCCGCGGATTGTCCGGAAGGTTGTCGAAGCCGCCTTGATCGTCGGAGCCGTCGTCGGCCGTGGGCTGGACCGTCGACTTGACCTTGACGCTGACGACCGCCGGCGAGACGCGTTCGACGATGTTGGCAAAGCCCGTCGACTGGGGTGCTTCGACATGCACGGCATCCGCCAGAACGGGAACCGTTCCGGAGAAGATCGCGATGGCGCCGACAGCGCCAACGGCAGCCACTGCCGCCGCCAGGCGTCGACGTGTGCTGGAATATGAATTGGGGGCAATATTCATGGGTTCGGGTCCTTTTGAAAGAGATGCAGTCGGAAGAGCATCCTTGTCGGCAGGACTAGAAGAGCGCACATTACGGCGCCATTTCCGTTTCATGAAAGTTTTGTCATTCGCTCAATATCTGCGGCAATATGTATTTGAAAACGATCAAGCTCATTTTTGAAAAAAGATTGCAAAAGTTTAACTTGGATGGCGTAAGAATCTGGAATTAAAAGACATCGAAAAGCGATGGCTATTCGATGTCCCAAAAATCAAAGTCGAAACCGGAAAAGGTGAACATACCCTCCGATTTATTCGGAGTGTACGCGACGCTGGGCCGAGGCTTGCGGGGTGGCGATTTCAGATCAAACTTCATCGCCAGCTCCCTGTACGTCGATTGCATGGCGGCACACTTGAAGGCGGCGCGCACGGCGTTGTCCACGCCTTCGGCACTGCCCCTCAGGGACGCCAAAAAGCCGGCCTAGGCGTCCCGTTTGCTCGTTCTCATTGACCACGACCTCGCTGTCAGGCCTGCCGCGTCAATCCCAGATCATCGCGGATGACCGTCATGGGCCGATGGGCAGAATCCCCCACCGCACTCACGTCGAGTTTCACGAAATCGACCTTCTGCCTTCCAGACCGTGCGAAGGAAGTCCTCGAAGGCAGTTATGGTCCGGGACAACCTTCATGGAACGGCAGCCTGGTCGGCTGGTGGCGACAGGCGACTCTAAGGTGTTGGCGTCTTCGAATCGATCGCCTCCTCCACGAACTCGACGCCAAGCTCCTGGCTGCCGTCTCGCAGGAGCAGGTGCTGCGGTATCCCATCGGGGCGCAGCCTCGTTTCGACCAGGGGCGAGACGTATTTCCGGCCCGCCTTGCGGCGATCGAAATCGGCCCGCGCGGCGGCGCGCAACTTGGCGTCAGTCATCAGATCATAGCCGACGCCGGCCATGACGATTGCCGAGTAGATCGATCCCTTGTCGCCGATGCTCATACCACCGCAGGCGGTCACCGGCCAAGTATGCAGACCGACGCCGATAGGCATTGTAGCGATGGCGAAAAGACCCGTAGGCGTGTTGAAACTGACATCGCCGACATCGGTACCGCCGCCGGTGGTGATTTCAGGGAGCACCGGCATGATGACCGGCATGAGGCCGGCTTCGGGCAATTGCATTTCACGCTGACAGGCCTTGGCGAATTCCTGCTCCTGGGCCGTCCACTCCAGAGGGAGCTTGGTCATATGGGCGTGGATACGGTTCACCAATGTTTCGTTTGGCAGCAAATCGTGCAATCCGAAGAAATGATCGATGTCGACCTCGGTTTGCGTCGAGGTGGCGGCGCCCCTGGCGGCATCCTTGACCCATTCCGTGACAGTATTGACGTCATCTCGGTCCTGGTCGCGGATCACAATAAGGATTTCAGCCGAGGCGGGGACGACGTTGGGCGCAGAACCTCCATCCGTGTACACATAATGCAGACGTGTGGTGGGCTTGATGTGCTCGCGCATAAACTGGATGCCTATGCCGAACATTTCGGCGCCCTTCAGCGCGCTGCGTCCTTCCCAGGGATCGACGCCAGCGTGGGCGGTGCGACCGGTGTATCTGATCCTGAGCATGTTCACAGCCGCGGTTCTCAGCAGGCCCGTGGCGTTCATCGGCCCCGGATGCCAGGCGAGGCAGGCGTCGAGGTCATTGAAGAGTCCGTCGCGAGCCATGTAGACCTTGGCGCCTTCGGTCTCCTCCGCCGCGCAGCCATAGACCATAATGGTGCCGGGCACCTTCCCGTCGATCATCATCTTCTGCAACGCGAACGCCGCGCCGGTGCAGCCCGCGCCCAACATGTTGTGGCCGCAGCCATGCCCGACTTCGATACCAGTGGGGCCGGGCGCCTGGCGTGGCTCGGCCGCGTTGCCCAGATTTGGGAGCGCGTCATATTCCGGCAGGAAGCCGATCTTCGGCCCGCCCTCGCCTTGTGTCCATTCGGCAACGAACGCCGTGGGAATGCCGGAGGTGCCGGTACTGACTATCTTGAAGCCTGCTTCTTTCAGTTCTCGCAGGTGAATCTCGGAGGATTTCTCCTCATGCAGCGAAAGCTCCGGGTTCTGCCATACCTCGCGAGATATCCGCAGGATCGCCTCGCGAACCGCCTCGACAGCGTCACGCGCGGCCTTGGCGGACGCAGCGACATCGCCACCCTCTGCCGCGGCGAGGGAAGGCGGCAGCATGAGCGTTGCCGACGACGCCAGCGCCCCGATCAAGAGAGTTCGACGGGAGATTTCATCGATCTTGGTAAACGATTCATTCCACATGCTTCTGAACCTCCTGTAACCCTCATCCATGCACGCAAATCATAGGCCAGAGCATGCTGAACCGGCAATCTTGCTGTGAATGATGCAACGAGCAGAACGACTATAATCCGACGCGTGACGTCCGGAGCCTCCGGCATGCCGGAACCAGCTTGGAGGGCTCTCTCTTTATTCGCTGCTCAGGCGGTAGAGTCCGGCTTGTTCCTGCGGACGATCTTCAGGATCAGGAGAATGACGCCGATGGCAAAGAGCAGGCATCCGACCGTCACGCTCAGCGAGGAGCCGTAGCGATAGCCCGAGGCGAAGACCAGAAAGCCTATGACCATGAGGCCAATGGCGACCAGTTTGTTTGCCATGATGTTTCCTTCCATGTCGCTCTCCTTGAGGTGTGGGACAAAGGTTGGTCCGGAGGCACGGGCCTCCGTCTATTCTTCGGTTTCCTGCGTAATCTCCCAGACGACCGAATGGACATTCGGGTCCAGCGCGAGATGGGTGGCGACGCGTTCGACCGACTGCGTTTCGTCCCGGCCGCTGAACAGTGTCGCTTCAATCTCCATCTCCTTCTCGTCGTCGACGGGATGGCTGCCGAGCGAGCGGAACCGAAGCAGGTTCGTGTTCAATGCCTGCAGGACGGTTGCCCGGATCACGGCCATGTCCTGCCGCGCGCATCTGATTTTCACGACGTATCTGTGCTCGACGGTCGGCAGCGCCGGCGAGTACCTGTCGAAAAAGCGCGAAAAGGTGGGAAGAAACGAATTCAGCACGAGGATGAGCATTGCCGTTTCGGCGGCAAGCAACAGGAAGCCAAAGCCTATGAACACGCCGACCGAGCCGGTGCTCCAGATTGTCGCCGATGTGCTCAGTCCCTTGATGCTGGACCCGTCCCTGATGATCAGTCCGGCCCCGAGGAAGCCGATGCCGGTCACGACCTGGGCGCCCATGCGAAGATCGAATTCCAGCCCGAGCGCCCCCGGCAGCGAGGAATAGGCGGCCGCGCCCATCGCCACCAGGGCGTGGGTGACAAGCCCGGTATATTGCTGCCGATACTGGCGTTCGGCCCCGATCAGCGCGCCGAGCAGCAGCGCCAGCACGAGCTTCAGCAGGATCGAATGCGTTACCGCGACTTCAACGTCCAAGGCTCAATCCGTCCGGTTCAACAAGCATGACCTTTACTGCGTGGCGCCGCCATCCGATGCCGTCTGCCGGGGAAGCAGCGGTTGCGGGCCGGTCGTTCGTTTCAGGATGCGCAGCGGCAGATGCAGGACGAGGGAGGCGTTGTCGACGATGAGCTGCCGCGCCTCGGCGGCCTTGTCCTCGCCGGGCGCGTCCTGGTTCGCGACGAGCTGGCGAAGAAGGCGGCCGGACCCCAAGAGCTTCATCAGCGTTCCCGACGTCGCGAAGCCGCTGTGTCCGCCGCCGTCGACGTCGGAAATGTCGATCACCTGGATGTTCTTTTCCTGGAGGAGCGGAATTTCGAAGCCGCTCCCGACCCGTGGTCGGCCGCCGGTGATGCGTCGCGACACGCTCAAGGCGCGATCGCGACGCGAAACGACGATCGTGAATGGGTGCGGCAGGCTGGGAATGTCCCGGACCTGGCTGCTGAACACATCGGGGTCGATGTCCGGCGCGGCGAGGACGACACCTCTGATCCTCGACGTGACGTCGGTCTTGCCTCGCAGGGCCAGCGTGCGAAGCGCCTCCATCACCACATAGGCGCCCATCGAATGGCCGACGACGAAGACGCCATTGGCATCGGATCGCGCCGCGATCGCGATGGTCTCGGCCAGGCCATCGCGCGCCTGCAGCGCGCTGTCGCGGTCGAAGACATAACCGCTGAGGGAGCCGGCGGATGCCCAGGAGAAATGGATCGGCACGGAGGTGATGTCGTAGTCGTGCACGACCTGGGCGTTGCGAAACAGGCCCTCGGCAAAGTTGTTGTTGTAGCCATGCACGAAGATGAACACCTCGCGCTGGGACGGCGGGCGCTTTGCCAGCATGGCGTTCAGCTGGCTCGAGAACGCGTTCCTGTCCTTCAGGCGGACGAGATCGCGAGCCGAAAACTGGCGTTGCGGATCGGGTGTTGTCGACGAGGTCTCGACCGCGCCGGGCTGATGTGTCGCCGGCACGACGACGGTCAGCTGCGAGAAATTCAGCATGGAGGAGCGATCCCGCGAGTAGGGCGGTTCGGTGGTGGGGGACTTGGTGCGCGTGGTGGCGATCAGGAAGGGGATCGCCGGCATGTCTCCATTCGTCTGCACGGGCGAGGCAAGCCCGGTAACGGCTCTCGGCCCGGCACAGCTTTGCGTAAGCATCGCCGCCAAGATGACCAGTGCAAATCGTCCCGCGGGGTTCTTCATGCTGCCGGCCGCGCCCGCTTATTTTCGCAAACTCACCAGTCTTTGCCCTTCATGGTCGAGGAGTTGCACGTGTCCCTCCTGTGTGACCTCGAAACGCTGGACCGCTTCAAGAGCCTTAAGAAGATTGCGCTCCTGGTCCATCAGCGGTTGCTCGCACATCATCATGGACGCACCGGCTTCGGAGATGGTGAGACCTTCGCCGGTCAGGGTGAAACTGCCGAAAAACCTGTTGCACGAGCCATTGCCGTGAATTCGCCCATCCGGGTCGAAGGCGAGGGTGGGTTTCGAATTCCCAACCGGGGCCTTCCCCCGAATCTCGGCCACCTGCCAGTCGCCGTGAAGCAGCTCTGCCGGCTGTCCCGCGCATCCCGCCAGCTTCTGGTCACCCAGGACGACAGTGGCGGTTTTGGGGTATGGCATTCCGCTCATCGTATCGACGCATGTCCTGGCCGCGATGGTCAGCGCGAATTGCCGGCCGTCGACAGTCGCCTGATAGATGTCGGCGTCGCCCTGCCTGGTGAGTTGCGGAGCGGGTTTGATCTCGAAGCTTTCGCCCCCCAGGGCGTTGAAGCTGAGCACGTCGTCCGAGATCCTGATCTGCCAGCCGGGTTCATTGCCGCGCGCGGTCAGCGGGGCTGTCTCTGCCGCATTGCTGATGGTGGCGTACAGCGATAGCGCCGCGAACGAAGCGGCCAGGAGAGGGAACCGGTGGTGATCTGCGCGCACGGTTGCTGCCTCCGGACAATCGCGTCACTGAATTCGAAGGCCGGGTGGAAACTGGCCTCTGGCGAGGCAATTTCGCCAACTGTTGCACGGAATGTACTTGGATCGCCGCAACCGTCTACCGCCCTGGTCCGGAGAAGGGGCCGCGATCATGAGAAATGGACGCAGAGCCAAGGATTGGGATTCTGGGAATATAAATGGGGCGGCGGACCGGCTCCGCGGACAGCCGCCCCAGACGAGGGACCAATCAGCTGGGTGGGCCAATCGTATCCATATGCTCGGCATCTTCCACGCGATCTCCCGAACCTCGGGACGACAGATACTCGGTCGTCTTCTGGACAACGAAGTAGAGCGAGGGAACGATCAACAGGCCGATCGTCGTCGCGGCGGTCATGCCTCCGAAGATCGTGACGCCAACGGCCCGCCGCGCGCCCGCGCCGGCGCCTGTCGAGACGACGAGGGGAATGATGCCGAGGATGAAGGAAACCGCCGTCATCATGACGGCCCTGAAGCGCTGCTCGGCCCCGGTTCGCGCGGCCTCCATCACGCTCAGGCCTTCGCTACGCCGTTCCTTGGCGAATTCCACGATCAGGATGGCATTCTTCGCCGCCAGCCCGATCAGCAGCACGATGGCGATCTGCACGTAGAGGCTGTTCTGCAACCCGAAGAGCCTCAATGCCGCCACGGCGCCGAGCAGGGCGGCTCCCAGCGAAAGAATGACGACCAGCGGAAGTGACCAGCTCTCGTACTGGGCGACAAGGAAGAGGTAGGCAAACAGGAACGCCAGCGCGAAGACTAGTCCTTCCTGACCGCTGCTGCGGCGCTCCTGAAACGACAGTCCCGACCACTCGAAGCCATAGCCGTTCGGCAGGACCTGGGCGGCCGTCTTCTCCATGGCGTCCATCGCGTTGCCGCTGCTGCTGCCGGGCGCCGTAAGGGCGTTGACCGGAGCGGCGACCGACAGGTTGTAACGCTGGATGGCGAATGGCGACAGGATGGTCGTCAGCGACGCCAGGTTGCTCAACGGCACCATGGTGCCGTTCCTGCTGCGGACGTGCAGCTTCAAGATGTCCTCCGCATGGCTGCGGAAATCGGCATCGGCCTGCAAATTGACCTGGAACACGCGGCCATTGAGCGTGAAGTCATTCACATAGCGCGATCCGAAGGCCGCGCCGATGGTGGAATAGACGTCCGACACGCTCACCCCAAGCGCCTCGGCGCGGGCCCTGTCGACGTCGACATAGACCTGCGGGACATTGGCGCTGAAGGTGGTGGCGGCTCCGCCGAGTTCCGGCAGGCGATTGAAGGCGCCGAGCAGCGCCCCCACCACCTGCGCGATCTCTTGCGGGGGCTGCCCTTCGAGTGCCTGCAGACGGAAGTCCAGGCCACCGACCGAACCGATGCCGGCAATCGCCGGGGGAGCAAAGACCGCGACGTTCGCGCCGGGAATCTGCGAAAACTTCATCCGCAGCGTCTGCAGGATACCCGCAAGCTGCAGTTCCCTGGAGGTGCGCTCATCCCACGGCTTCAGCGCCGCGACCGCCATGGCGCCGCTTGGCGAACTCGTCGACTGAAGGATGCTGAACCCGGCAACCGTGATGACGTCCTGCACGCCGTCCGTTTCGGCGAGTGTCTTGCGCACATCCTCCACGATCGCCTTCGTGCGATCGAGCGAGGCGGCATTCGGCAACTGGATGTCGACGAACAGCGCCCCCTGGTCCTCGTCGGGCAGGAAGGTTGAGGGCAGTCCGGTGAAGATAAGATAGGCCGCGGCAAAACACGCAAGCAATCCCGCCAACGGCACATACCAGTGCCGCACCAGAAACCCGACCAGGCGGCCGTAGCCGTCGCGCGTCTTGTTCATGAATGCGGTGAACCAGGCCAGCGGGCCGCTCTTGAAATGGCCTACGTCACGTCGCAGCAGTAGCGCGGCCAGCGCCGGGCTCAAGGACAACCCGACAAAGGACGAAACCACCAGCGCCGAAGACAGGGTCACGGCGAACTGCCGATAGAGCTGACCGCCTATGCCGCCGAGAAACGCCGTCGGCGTCACCACGGCAAGCAGCACCAGCGTCGTGGAAATGATCGGCCCGGTGATCTGGTGCATCGCCTTGCGCGTGGCGTCGGCAACGCCGATGCCGGGCGTGTCCTCCAGCACATGCTTGACGTTTTCGACGACAAGGACGGCGTCGTCCACCACCAGGCCGATCGCCAGCACAAGTGCCAGCAGGGAAATCATGTTCAGCGAATAGCCGGCGGCAAACAGCACCGCCACGGCACCAAGCATCGAAACGGGGATGGCAAGCGCCGAGACGAACATGGCGCGCCAGTCCTGCAGGAACAGGTAGGTGACGGCGAGGACGATCAGAAATGCCTCGATCAGCGTTCTGGTGGTCAGCGATATGCTGGCGGTCACGAAGCGGGTCGCATCGTAGACGATGTGATACTGCATGCCCTTGGGAAAGCGTGGCGATAGGCGCTCCAGCTCGGTGCGGACCGCGGTGGCGGCCTGAATGGCGTTGGCGCCGGGAGACTGGTTGACCTGCATCATCGCCGAGGCGTGCCCGGCGAAGCTGGCGTTCGAGGCGTAGCTTTGCGCGCCAAGCTCGATCCGCGCTATGTCGCGCAGATAGACCTTGGCCCCCGCCGCGCCGGTGCGCACGACGATGTCGCCGAACTCCTCGGCGCTCCTGAGTCGCCCCTGCGCGACCAGCGTGTATTGCAGTTCCGAGCCTTGCGCCTGCGGCGGCGCGCCTGCCTGTCCGAGCGTCGCCTGGATGTTCTGCCGCTGGATGGCGGCCGATACATCGTCCGGCGTCAGCCCTAGCGCGTCCATGCGCTGCGGATTGAGCCACACCCTCATCGAATACTGCGAGGCCCCGGCGACGGAAGCCTCGCCGACGCCCGGCACGCGCGATATCGCGTCGGTTACCGTCGTGGTGACGAAATTCGTGATCGCCAGCGCATCGAGGCTGTCGTCCGGCGAATAGAAAGCGATGCCGAGGACGAAATCCGGCGAGCGGGCGCGCACGGAAACGCCCTGCTGGACGACGCTGGCCGGGAGCCGGGAAATCGCCAGCTGTGCACGGTTCTGCACGTTTATCTGAGCCGTATCCGGATCAGTCCCGACCTCGAAGGTCACCGACAGCGTGTATTGGCCGGCATTGGAACTCGTGGACGACATGTACATCATGCGGTCCACGCCATTGATGGCCGTCTCGAGCGGGCCGCCGACCACGTCGGCGATGATCTCGGCGCTTGCGCCGGGATAGACGGCCGACACGGTGACCGTCGGAGGCGTGATCTGCGGATATTGCTGTATGGGCAGCGAGAAGATCGCAATCGCACCGGCGATCGAAATGATGATCGAGATGACGATCGCGAGCCGGGTGCGGCTGATGAAGACGTCCGAGATCATTGCGCGCTCTCCGCTTCCCGCGGGGAGACCTGCTGGCCATCGGAAACGCGCTGCAATCCCTCGACGACGATTGTCTGGCCATCCTTCAGTCCGCTCGTTACCGCCCAGCGATTGTCTATGCGGGCGCCGGTCGTGATCTGCTGCCTGGTCACGGTATTGTTGTCGTTGAGCACGAAGACGAACTTGCCCTGGCGGTCCTGGAGGACGGATGCCATCGGCACCATCGGCAACTTCCCGGCTTCCTCGTCGACGATGGTGAGCCGGACGAACTGGCCCGGCGTCAATATGTGGCCGGGGTTGGGAAACAGCGCGCGGACGGTCACGGTGCCGGTCTGCGGATTGACCTCGTTGTCGATGAACTGCAACTGCCCCGGTGAAGCGAACTGCGTGCCGTTGGCGAGCGACAGGCTGAGATGGAACTTGTTCGGATCGATCTTCTGGCCGCCGGCGAGTTTCTGCCTGATGTCGACCAGAGTGCTGTCGGCGATCGCAAATGCGACGCGGACGGGGTCGAGTTGCACGATGCGGGCCAGCGGTCCGGAGCCAGGCCCCACGAGGTTGCCGGCCGTCACCAGCGAACGGCCGATTGTCCCGGCGATCGGCGACTTGATCTGGGCGTAGGAAAGATTGAGTTTGGCCGTATTCAAGGCTGCATTGGCGCTCTGGACGTCAGCGGCCGCGACGTCGAACGAAGCCTGCGCGTCGTCCAACGTCGCCTGCGGAACGGTCCTGCGGTTGAACAGCTCCCTGGTGCGTGACAGGCTCTGTCGCGCGGCGTTCTGAGTGGCTTCCGCCCTGGCCACCTGCGCCTCGGCGGACATGACGACCGCCGACAGTTGATCCGGCTCGATTTCGAAGAGCAGGTCGCCTTGCTTCACGCCCTGGCCTTCCGAGAACCTGACCTGTTTCAGCAGGCCGGACACGCGTGCTTGAATATCGACGGCATCGATCGCTTCGACCTGGGCGTTGTATGACAGCGGCGCGCTTGCCGGGCCGGAAAGGACTTTCTGCACCACCACGGGCACCGCTGGCGCGGATTGCGCGGTCTGCGCATATGCCGTTCCGGTGAAGCCGGCCAAGCCGACCAGCAGTGCCGCCGCGGCGACCACGGGTCGAAAACCGAAACTGCTGCTCATGGTGGCTCCTCGCATCCGTCTCAAGACAAAATCCTCGTCCGGCGCACGCTCAGCGCGGTGACGAGATAGGCCAGTCCGGCAATCATCAGGGAAAACCCGGCCACAAGGCCTGTCGGCATTTCCCTGACCATCGGCCACTTGAGAATTATGGCAAGGCTGGCCAATAGAGAGAATATTCCGGAAAAAACAAACCAGTTCCACCTGGTTACTTTTCTGACTTCCATGGCGACAATGATGTGAAGGATCCCATGGATGAACAGAATAAACGCTATGAACAAGGATATCGCGGCCGATGCTTTCATCGGATTGAAGTAGAGCATGATGCCGCCGATGAGCTCGAAGAAGCCGGTCAATTCCTGCCATACGAAACCGGCCCAGCTCTTGATCCACAGGGACTGTATGACCTTGATGATGCCGACCGCCATCAAGGCCACGGCGAGGACGACATTCGATGCGAAGTTGGAAACGGCGGGAACGGCGACGGAGAACACTCCGCCCGCGAGCAGGAGGAGGCCAAAGAGCAGAAACCTGCGCCACTTGCGCTGCTCGATTTCCGCCCGTTCATATGGCGTTGCGGCCATTTGCTCCGTTTTCCCCGCATATCCCCGTTCAACGCACGTTCCAGATGTCGACCTTGCGCCCTGCGGACTGGGAAGATGAGGGCCACCCGTGACCCTCGTGCTTAATGACGAAATTTCAGGACTGATCTCTCCGGACGAAAACTCAGCTGTCGACCTGGCGGCCAAAAGACGAGATCCTCCGGCAACGGTGGCTCACAGCACGTTCTTGTGGGGCCGCCCGTCCTTCATGATGACGACGAAGTTCTTGTGCGGATCCTCCATCAGCCGGATGTCGTCGAGCGGATTGCCGTCCACGACCAGAAGGTCCGCCAGGGCTCCTTCCTCGATGACACCGAGCTTGCCGGGATAGGGGTTGCGGAGATTGGAAAGGCTGAGCAGTTCGGCATTTCCCGAGGTCGCCATCTGCAGCACTTCGGCGTTCTTGTACCAGTTGGCCAGATGCGTGAGAATGACGTTCTGGCGCGGACCGATGGCGGGCGAGAACAGCACGTCGGAACCCCAGGCGGTCTTGATGCCGTGCTTGCGGACGAATCCGTAGATCTTCGGCGTGCCCGCGAAAAGCTGCTGGGCTCGGTCGGCGCTCGGTCCCGTCAGCGGTCCGGTGTCCTCCATCGACAGGAATGGCTGGGTGCTGAGCCAGGCGCCTTTCTCGGCGAACATCGCCGCCGTCTCGTCATCCATCAGATGCGCATGCTCGATCGACTGCACGCCGGCCGCCAGCGCGCGTCGTATCGCACGAGACGTATAGGCGTGCACGGTAACGTAGGTGTTCCAGTCCTGCGCCACCTCGACGCCGGCGCGCAGCTCTTCCTCGCTGAAGGTAACGATGTCCAGCGGACTGCGCGGCGACGACACGCCACCGCCGCCCACCAGCTTTATCTGCGACGCGCCCTGGAGAAGCTGCTCGCGGATCCGCATCTTCAGGTCGGCGATGCCGTCGACGATCGCCGCTCCACCCAGCAGTTCACCCTTGCTGAGCTTGCCGCCGTCGCGCGGAATCTCGCTCGGCAGCCGAAGGTCGGCGTGGCCTCCGGAGGTGGTGATCATCGCGCCCGAGGGATAGATGCGCGGGCCGGGGATCAGGCCTGTGTCGATGGCCTGCTTGAAGGAGAAGGAAGGGCCTCCGAGATCGCGTATGGTCGTGAAGCCGCGGCTGAGCGTGCGTTCGGCCTCGGCGGTGGACGATGCGAAGATGATCCCCGGGTCGCCGTTGAGCAGGACGTTGATCGGGACCGCCGCGAAGATCGCGTGCCAATGCGCGTCGATGAGGCCCGGCATGAGGACGCCATTGCGGCATGAGACGACGACTGCGTCGGCGGGAGCGGGCGCGTTCGTCATGTCGACGCCGGTGATCCTGCCGTTCTCGACCAGCACCTGGGCGCCGCTCTTGACGTCGCCGGACTTGCCGTCGAACAGGCGCAGTTCCCGAAACAGCGTCTTCGACGGGCCTGCGGCGGTCTGGGCGAAGGAAGGCCCGGCCAGCGAGCCTACGACCGCCGCCGCGCCAAGGCCCGAAAGGAAGCCACGCCGGGAGAGCGCCTCAAGGCGCAGCGATGCCTTTTGCAGCTCGGGGCTGAAACAGCGGCAACCGTCGTCGTGAACGAGGTGACTGTATTTCGAGCCAAGCCTTAGCATGTGTTTCATTCCCTTGCTCGAGGATGAATTGGGAGCTCACTCGACGATCACGTCGCCTCCGGAAGGGGTTGCGCTGTCGAAGAGGGCGAACAGGATCGGCGTGCCCGGCTCGGCCGTCGCATCGGTGCGTCGCGCGCCGATCTCGCCGTCACGCGGAGCCGTGTATTCCGCGACGATCTCGCCGAACGTATTCCTCTGGATGGCGAGTTTCTGGCCGGCCTTGACGGCCTGGTTGAGCTCGACCAGCAACTCGACGAAGCCGCCATGGGTGGCGATCACCGGAAACATCGCGTCGGCGACCAGCACGCCGGAATCCTTGCCCGTCCTGCCCATGGGACCGGAAAGGATGCCATGATGCTTGATGACGTTCATCGTGCCTTCGACGAACAGTCCGATCATCTCGTGATCGAGAATCCGGGGGCGGCCGATCTCGGGCGTCAGGGCCGGGATCCCGGCATCGATGAGGGCGTTTGCCAGCAGCCCGGGATAAGCCGCATTGTCGAAGATCTGGTCGATCGGATAGAGCTCGGCCATAACCCGCACCTCCGGCAGGTCCATGCGCGCGAGGTGGAACGCCGTCGCATCCATGCCGGTCGCGGCCGTGTGGAAATCAAGTCCATAGTCGAGGTTCGGCTTCAGCAGCCTGTTGAACACCAGGCCGGCATGCCTGGTCGGCGCGTCGGGGGCGTTCTCATTGCCGGGGAATAGACGGTTGATGTCGATCAGGTCGATGCCGCGCCCTGAATTCGGCCACCGTCGTGCCATGCTCTCCACCGCTGGACGCGAGACGTCGAACACGGCGATCACGGTTCCCGACATCGCCGCGGGATCGAGCGCGTTCATCACCGATTGGATCATGTGGATCGGGCTCATCTCGTCGCCATGCACGCCGCTGATCAGTCCCAGCCGTTTGCCCGGAGAGGCGCCCTTGGCCACCATGACGGCCACGTACCAGTGCTGGCCCGTCGGCATTCCCACACCCTGGAAGTAGAAGCTGTGCTTCTTGCCGGGCTCCAGGTCCGACACGTCGAGCGCGCTGATCACCCGCTTGCCGTCGATCACGTCGCCCGTGAAGACGGTTCCCTTTGTCGCCGTGGCCGTTGTACTGGCGGATGTCGTGGCGCTTTGAGCCTGCGTGGATGTCGCCAGCAAGGTGGCGGCGCCGCCGACCGTGGCCATGGATCCGATCATGAAGCCACGACGATCCAGTTTTTCGTTGCTTCCGTTCGTCATCGCTGCGTCCTTCGGCCGTCGATCGTTCCCGAACCTATGGCGAGCGCGGAATATGGCGATCGCGCTCGATGCGGCGAGCTCATTTGCATCCGCTTCCAAATGAATGAACCATGTCCGGATGTTAGTCCACGTTACGTTTGGAGCCGTGCAGTTGCCGGCTGAAAAAAGGGACGCAATGTCAAGGTTTGGGATAATGGGCACAAAGTGAATGGATGGATGTTCGGTGATTGAGCTTGGTGATTACCGGCTGGTCGCCAAGGCACGCTTTTCCCCCGGCGTTATAGACAAGACCGACCAGATTTCATGAAGGAAGTGTCCTCGGATTTCGAGCACCGTCACGATCTCTAAGAAGGGCCCGCCTGGACCTTGCCAACGAAATATTTACTTAAAAAGTGTGATCCCATCACATATTAAGGCAGGCCGATCAGAAAACGAAGAGACCGGTGGCGATGCCGTAGATCGCCGCTACCGCCCCGAGTGCGACGACCGCGAACACCAGCTTTTCGACTGGCGTGAATACCGTCCGCCGCTGCTCCATCCGCGCCATGAAAAACAGGATCGTGCTCGGTCCGTAGAGCGCGGCGGAAAGCAGAAGGTGCTTGGTGCCGGCGGCGTAGACGAGGCCGGCCGTGTAGACCAGGGCAATTGCCGCTCTCGTGAAATCGACGCGACGCGGGGCCGGCTCGTTCCGGTAGCTCTCGCCCGTCCATGCGAGCTTGAATCCATAGGCGGCGACGAGGAGGTACGGGATCAGGATCATGGAACTCGTCAGCTCGAGCGCCAGCCTGAATGCCGACTGCGTAAACAGCGTGAGGATCAGGAAGGTCTGGACAAGGGCATTGGTCAGCCAGAGCGCATTCGATGGCACGCCGCTCTTGTTTTCATGAGAGAGAAAGCGCGGCATGGTTTCGTTATGCGAGGCCGTGAAGAGGATCTCGGCGGCCAGCAGCACCCAGGACAGGTAGGCACCCGCGACGGAGATCAGCAGGCCGAAGCTGACGAACTTGGCGCCCCACGGGCCGACGACCGCCTCCAGCACCCCGGCCATCGACGGGTTGCGCAGCG